>Ga0307427_1000184_pt1 | contig 45690 bp, 37 predicted proteins | sample SalMarWE160190MG_FD_202162 | JGI IMG/M metagenome (GOLD analysis project Ga0307427, IMG submission 202162) | Salt marsh sediment microbial communities from the Plum Island Ecosystem LTER, Massachusetts, United States - WE1603-190 | ecosystem: Environmental > Aquatic > Marine > Intertidal zone >...
AATACAGCGACAGTGACGACGAGACGGTGACGGCCACTCAGGAGCCGTCCATTGATGTGACCAAGGATGCTGACGTGGCCAACTATGACGAGGTAGGGGATGTAATCACCTACACCGTGACCATCGAAAACGATGGCAACGTGAGCCTGACCAACGTGAGCCTCAATGACACCCTGGTGGATGTCAGCGGCGTCATACCAGTGGAATCGATGACAGATGACGACATCCTGGAGGTCGGCGAGACCTGGACCTACACCTATAATTACACCATCACCCAGGGCGACCTGGATGCTGGGCAGGTAGACAACACTGCCACCGGGTCGGCCTACTTTGGCGAGGATAAATACAGCGACAGTGACGACGAGACGGTGACGGCCACTCAGGAGCCGTCCATTGATGTGACCAAGGATGCTGACGTGGCCAACTATGACGAGGTAGGGGATGTAATCACCTACACCGTGACCATCGAAAACGATGGCAACGTGAGCCTGACCAACGTGAGCCTCAATGACACCCTGGTGGATGTCAGCGGCGTCATACCAGTGGAATCGATGACAGATGACGACATCCTGGAGGTCGGCGAGACCTGGACCTACACCTATAATTACACCATCACCCAGGGCGACCTGGATGCTGGGCAGGTAGACAACACTGCCACCGGGTCGGCCTACTTTGGCGAGGATAAATACAGCGACAGTGACGACGAGACGGTGACGGCCACTCAGGAGCCGTCCATTGATGTGACCAAGGATGCTGACGTGGCCAACTATGACGAGGTAGGGGATGTAATCACCTACACCGTGACCATCGAAAACGATGGCAACGTGAGCCTGACCAACGTGAGCCTCAATGACACCCTGGTGGATGTCAGCGGCGTCATACCAGTGGAATCGATGACAGATGACGACATCCTGGAGGTCGGCGAGACCTGGACCTACACCTATAATTACACCATCACCCAGGGCGACCTGGATGCTGGGCAGGTAGACAACACTGCCACCGGGTCGGCCTACTTTGGCGAGGATAAATACAGCGACAGTGACGACGAGACGGTGACGGCCACGCAGGCCCCGTCCCTTGATGTGACCAAGACGGCCGATCCCACCACCTATGATGAGGTAGGGGATGTAATCACCTACACGGTGACCATCGAAAACGATGGCAACGTGAGCCTGGACAATGTGAGCCTCAATGACACCCTGGTGGATGCCAGCGGCGTGACAGCGACCGAATCGATGACAGATGATGATATTCTGGAGATAGGCGAGGCGTGGATCTACACGTATCAGTACACCATCACCCAGGGCGACTTGGATGCCGGGCAGGTAGACAATACCGCTACCGGGTCGGCCTACTTCGGCGAGGATGAATACAGCGACAGTGACGACGAGACGGTGACGGCCACTCAGGAGCCGTCCATTGATGTGACCAAGGATGCTGACGTGGCCAACTATGACGAGGTAGGGGATGTAATCACCTACACCGTGACCATCGAAAACGATGACAATGTGAGCCTGGACAATGTGAGCCTGAACGACACCCTGGTGGATGTCAGCCTAGTCACGCCCACGGGCGATAACGGCAACGGCATCCTGGATCCCGGCGAGACCTGGACCTACACCTATAATTACACCATCACCCAGGACGACCTGGATGTCGGCCAGGTAGACAATACCGCTACCGGCTCCGCCTACTTCGGTGAGACCGAATACAGCGACTGGGACGACGAGACGGTGACGGCCACTCAGGAGCCGTCCATTGATGTGACCAAGGATGCCGATCCAACTACCTACGACACGGTCGGCCAGAACATCACCTACACCGTCACCATCCACAACGAGGACAATGTGAACTTGACCAATGTGAGCCTCAATGACACCCTGGTGGATGTCAGCCTAGTCACGCCCACGGGCGATAACGGCAACGGCATCCTGGATCCCGGCGAGACCTGGACCTACACCTATAATTACACCATCACCCAGGACGACCTGGATGTCGGCCAGGTAGACAATACTGCCACCGGCTCGGCCTACTTCGGCGAGGATGAATACACCGACAGTGATGACGAGACGGTTACTAGAGCGTTTCCTCGTCCACCCGCCGGTGGTGGCGGTGGTGGTTGTCCTACGGCCAAATACCTCACGGTGGACTGGGAAGGAAATAACACCACGGAGCGCCTTTACAGAAATGATAAGCTAGCGGTAGATTTGCTTGGGCCTAGCCCCGATCTCAGCAACAGCTTGCTGCTAGAGCGGGGGACTCACGCACCCGTTGTTGGTAGAACGACATATTACCTGATAGTAATCAGAGAGCTCGAGGAAATACCTCCTCCTCCAGAGAATACTGTGGCGCTTGTGGCTTTTAACATAACTCCTCCGGGCTCTGAGTTCGACAGGGATATTTTCCTGACACTGGGTGTCGATGAACTGCCTGCGAATGCTCTAAACGTAACCATGGCTTACTATGATGACATCAATGGAGTCTGGGTACTGATGGAGAGTGAAGTAGGCGGACCAAATGGTGTGGCAGAACTGACTTTATCTGCGCCGATAAATCACTTCTCCATATTCGGCGTACTGGCTGAGCTTGCTCCAACACCTCCACAGCCTGCCCATTTTGTGGCCAGCGGCTTGAGCATTGCGCCGAGCGTGGAAAAGATATGGGAACTTGTCACCTTCGTGACCAAGACCGGAGAAAGCGTTACCATTACCGCCAACGTAGCCAACGACGGTGGGCAGGAAGGTACCTATACTGTTGTGCTAAAGCTAAATGGGGAAACAGTAGATACCAAGATAGTGACAGTGGGTGCAGGACAGAGCCAGCCGGTGAGTTTCACCGTGTCTGGATTAGATTACGGGCAATATGAGGTTGAGGTTGCCGGATTAAGCGGCGAATTCACGGCATCACGAACCATCACCTGGTGGCTTATCATTGTCATAATAGCTGCGATTGGCTTGATTATCTGGGGAGTGGTCTGGGGGAGAAGAAGGCGCAAGGCGGCGCAGCAAGAGGCATAGAAAGATAAAACGGGGATAACCGAGCCCTCAGGCTCGGTTATCCCCCATCCCTCTTTCACACTGCCAAATCTGGTTAAGTATAAATGTGGGATAGCTTTATAGAGAAGAGATTTGGCTAAGGAAAATTGCTGGCTGTGTGCCTATAAGTTAGGTGGTAACAGCGATAAATACCATAATCATAAGGAAATCATTCGACAGAGGTTAGGTAAACTGGTGAAAAAAAAGAGGGCAACAGACATAAAGCGCGCATTAGCTCTCGTCATTCTTGTCTCGCTGGTGGCTTTGTTAATAATTACTTCTGGATGTGTGGCAGCTGGAGCTCAAACCAGGGAGCCGTATACCTATTCCTCTGAGATTTACGATGCCTCTAAGGTTTCGCCAGCAACTGAGCAGGAGGTTCTGGATTTCCTCGCTCAAGACGCCACAGATAAGAATTTGTGGAGAGAGGGAGTCTATGAGTGTGGACATTTCTCCGCTGATGTCTGGTGGAATGCCTATATGCAAGGACTGGAGGCCTGCATGGTCTGGGTAAAGCGTATGAAATGGGGTGAGGAACAACTTCACTGGGTAGTTAAGTTTTGCGTTGGAAACGAAACTCAGAACTATTGGCTCTGGGTAGAGCCATCAAGTGATGAGGTTGTTGACGAAGACGACTACGCAATCCAGGACACTTTTTGCGGAGAGGAAGCTTTCAATCTTTGCAAAACCTGGTGGGAGGAAAGCCTTAGCTAGGTCAAAGCTTGCCTATTACTCCCCTTCTCTGATAATCTCAAACAGCTTTTCCGTGCTCTCTAGATGGTCAATATATAGAATGCCATCGAGATGCTCAATTTCCTGTTCAAGAGCCTGAGCCAGAAGCCCTTGTGCTTTGAGGCGAAATTGCTTACCGTATCGGTTTTGCGCTTTGACCTTCACTGTTACCGCTCTTTTTATTTCCCCAAAGTAGCCGGGTACGGATAAGCAGCCTTCCTGGACTATTCGTTCACCTTCCCTTTTTACTATTTCTGGGTTAACCATAGTGATGAGTTCCTGTTCTGGCACCTCGATGACTGCTACACGGAGCAACACTCCTACCTGTGGGGCAGCGAGACCGGCTCTATTTGGGTCAGCGCGTAAAGTATCAATCATGTCATCGATTAACTTTTGAATGGAGTCATCGATTTTAGTTACTCTTTTGGCCTTTTGCCGCAACACGGGGTCAGGCAAAGTGCGAATCTGTAAAACTGCCATACTTCCTCTGAAAACGCGCCTGAATTTTTATTCCATTCTGATTATACCCTGCTTGCTGACGAAAATCACCTTAAATATTCGAGATTGATTCGTAACGTCTCTCTGCTATGCGAGTTTTTGTCTCTATCATTCTGAGCTTAGAGGCTGTGGTGAGTGGATACGGGGGAAAACAATTGACCTTGGGCGGAGCTGCGATGTAAAATCAGCGAAAGTGAACAAAAGTAGCCGAAGGGAGTAATAGCCCTCAAGAAACAACGGTTAAAAGATGCTGGCGACAAGCAATGGTTGTTAATTAACATCCAGCAAGAGGGATTTTAGATAGTCTGAAAGTAATCTATGAAAGGGGAGATGAATGGCAAATCAAGACGCTGTTCGACTGGATATTGAAGATACTATTGCCACGGTGCTGTTGAATCGACCGGAGGCATTGAATGCTTTTAACCAGGAGGTCTTATTAGGGCTTCAACAAACAGCGCAGGCTATCAAGGAGAACCCTGAGGTCAGGGTTGTTATCATAACCGGTGCCGGTGATAAGGCATTTAGCGCCGGGCTGGACTTGAAGATGGTGGCCTCCGGGAGCGGCCCCACGGAAATTGTTCCCAGTTATCGTCAGGGCTATGATTCCCTGTACAACTTGAAGATGATATTTACCATGTACGAAGAGCTGGCCGCACCGGTTATCGCTGCCGTAAACGGGTACTGTTTAGGGGCAGCCCTGGAACTCATTCTTTGCTGCGATATACGCCTGGCTTGTGATGCTGCCGTATTCGGGCTTCCTGAGATTCAGTTGGGGGTTATCCCTGACCTGGGAAGCACGCAGCGGTTACCCCGGATAGTGGGAACTGGCATTGCTAAGGAGTTGATTCTTACCGGACGGAGAATCGACGCTGCCGAAGCGCTCCGGGTCAGGCTGGTAGATCATTTATATTCTAAAGACCAGCTAATGGTTGAAGCCAAAAAGCTGGCCGAAGAAATAGCCAAAATCAATCCCCGCCTTATTCAAGGTGCCAAAAGAGCGACTACTCTTGCTCTGTCGACCCCGCTCGACATAGGGCTCCGCATGGAGACCGACATATGTCTTGGCTCAGGTAGTGGTGCCGAAATGGGTGAAGCCGCCCAACAGTTTACCAAAAGAGAGTAGCATCAATATGCCTCGGGGACGGAGTTAGGCTGGTCAGATGCGAACGCGAAGCCAAGCTTCTATATTAGTTAACAATTCGATAATACCACCAAGTGAGAAGGACTGAACGTCAGGAAGCAGCAAAGTTTCATTGACTAACAACAGAAAAGCAAGGTAAAATTTATGGTAATGTACAACAAGGCTGTGCTCGATAATGGCTTGAGAGTTATCACCAGTACTATGCCCCACAGCCGCTCAGTATGCCTTGCAATCCTCGTAGGTGCTGGCTCCTGCTACGAAAGTGAAGAAGAGGCGGGCATCTCCCACTTCGCCGAGCATTTGTTTTTCAAAGGCACACAGCGGCGACCAACGTCCAAGGAAATAACTCAGGATATTGAAGGCGTTGGTGGCATAATCAATGCTGGCACAGACAAGGAATTAACTGTCTTCTGGTGTAAGGTTGCTAAGCCTCACTTCCCCATCGCCCTTGACGTGCTATCTGACCTCTTGCTCAATTCTCTCTTTGATAGCAAAGAAATAGAGCAAGAGCGGCGGATTATCAGCGAGGAAATCAATATGAACCTGGATCTTCCTCAGCAAAGGATAAGCATGCTCATAGACGAGCTGTTATGGCCGGAACAACCTCTGGGGCGCGAGGTCATCGGATACAAGGAAACTGTATCTTCGATAACAAGGGAGCAACTATTAAACTACGTTGCTCGCAGATATATGCCCAATAACACCGTGCTTAGCATTGCTGGCAACATACAACATGAAGAAGCAGTGGCTCAAATTGAGTCCCTGTTTAATAAATGGGCTGCCGGGGAGCTAATTACTGGCTATATAACTGATGACAAGCAAACGGAAGCCAGGTTGCGTATTGAGCCCAAAGATGTCGAGCAAGCGCATCTTTGCCTTGCTGTTCACGGCTTTTCTCGCTCTCACCCGCAACGTTTTACCATTGACTTGTTTAACACAGTGCTTGGCGGTGGCATGAGCAGCCGCCTATTTACGGAGATACGAGAGCATAGGGGGCTAGCATATGATATTCACAGCTATGCCGAGCACTTCCTCAAGTCGGGGTCATTTGCCATTTATGCTGGCGTTGACCCCCAAAAAATAGAAACTGCTGTGGTAGCTATCCTCGAAGAGATGTCTCAAATTAAACAAGGAATTACCGCCAATGAGCTTACCAGGGCTAAAGAATTGTCAAAAGGAAGATTATATTTGCGGTTTGAGGATAGCCAGAATGTAGCGTTATGGTACGGTGGTCAGGAGATATTAACGCAGCAAATCCTGGACATAGACGATGTTATTTCTATTGTGGATGCCATTACCATAGATGAGCTAGAAGGGGTGGCCGAGGAGATTATAACCGATAGGGGGCTTAATTTAGCTGTAACAGGACCGATTAAGAAAGACAATCTTATCAAGGAAAAGCCTTTAAGGCAATTGTTTAAGCTCTAATATTATAGAGGAAGAACCGCCTCATGGCGGTTCTTCCTGTTTCTGGTGAATTTAGTTGAATTCCAGCCACAGAGGCTACATCATGCCCTCGTATCCTCCTCCTCCTCCCGGCATCGCCGGCATCTTTTCCTTCTCAGGAATGTCGGTTACCAAGCACTCCGTAGTCAGAATCATAGTGGCAATGCTAGCACCATTCTGTAGAGCGCTCCTGGTGACCTTGAGAGGGTCTACAATGCCCCTTTCTACCATATTTACACCCATTTCATCTTTGAAGGCGTCGTAGCCTATGCCAGGCTTGCTTTCCTTTATGGCATTTATCACCACTGAGCCCTCCCGGCCACTATTTTCAGCGATGCACCTCAGAGGCTCTTCCATGGCTCGTTTCAAGATATTCACCCCGGTAGCCTCATCACTCCCCATCTTGAGCTTCTTCAAGGCGGGCAGGGCATTGAGGAGGGCAACACCTCCACCAGGCAGGATACCTTCTTCCACAGCAGCTCGAGTAGCTGACAAGGCATCCTCTACACGGTGTTTTTTCTCTTTAAGCTCTGTTTCCGTAGCCCCACCTACTTTAATCACCGCCACGCCGCCGGCTAGTTTAGCCAGTCTTTCCTGTAATTTCTCCTTATCATAATCCGAGGTGCTTATATCTATCTCAGTCCTGATTTGTTTGATTCGAGCCTCAATATCTTTGGACTCGCCCTTGCCTTCAACAATGGTGGTATTATCTTTATCGGTAATCACCCTTCTGGCTCGCCCTAAATCCTCCACAGTCACCGAATCAAGCTTCCTGCCGATTTCTTCAGATATAACAGTGCCTCCGGTAAGAACGGCTATATCCTGAAGCATGGCTTTTCTCCTGTCGCCAAAGCCAGGTGCTTTAATCGCCAGTGGAGATAAAGTGCCCCTCAGCTTATTAACCACTAACGTAGCCAGGGACTCTCCTTCGACATCCTCAGCAAGAATAACCAAATTCTTGGACATTTGTACGATTTTTTCCAGAGCCGGCAATATATCGTTTATGGCGGAAATCTTCTTATCAGTGATGAGGATGTAGGGGTCTTCTAGCTCTGCCCTCATTTGTTCGGCGTTGGTGATGAAATAAGGGCTAATATAACCACGATCGAATTTCATCCCCTCGACAAATTCAGTCTCGAATTTCAGTCCCTTGCCTTCTTCAACAGTGATGACCCCATCTTTGCCCACCTTTTCCATAACGTCGGCAATCAAATCGCCAATTTCTGGGTCAATAGCTGATATAGCGGCCACCTGAGCTACCTGCTCTTTACCAGCCACCGGTATAGACATTTTCTTGAGCTCATCAACTAAAGCCTCTACCCCTTTATCAACCCCACGCTTTAGAGCCATGGAATCAGCTCCAGCAGCGATGTTCTTGAAGCCCTCATTAATAATAGCCTGGGCTATAATAGTGGATGTACTGGTGCCATCGCCACACTGGTCATTAGTTTTAGTGGCTGCCTGCTTTACTAGCTGCACCCCCATATTCTCAAAGGGATCGGGTAACTCTATTTCTTTGGCTATAGAAACACCGTCGTTGAGAACCGAAGGAGCGCCCCATTTCTTATCCAGTGCTACGGGCCGTCCGCGTGGTCCCAGAGTCACCCTGATAGCATCAGTCATGGTATCCACGCCGTTCTTTAATGATTTCCTTGCTTCCTCGCCGAAAATAATTTGTTTTGCCATTCGCTTACCTCCTTTTCTTAACTCTTCTTAGCCAGAATATCGCCCTCACGCATGATAACCACCTCTTCGTCATCTAGCTTAAACTCGGTGCCAGCGTATTTGGAATAAATAACTTTGTCTCCCTTCTTCACCTCCATGGCAATACGTTTGCCATCTTCAGTCAACCTACCTGGACCTACAGCAATAATTTTCCCCTCCTGGGGCTTCTCTTTGGCTGTATCTGGTAAAACTATTCCTCCTTTGCTTACTTCTTCCTTGGGTGTGGGTTTTATCACTACCCTGTCTCCCAAAGGTTCAATTTTAGCCATATTCCCTCCTTTCCTATATTTATTTTAGCACTCTGCCCTTGAGATTGCTAACTTTCTATTATATCAAGAAAACCCAAAAATGCAAGAGGTTTTTACTAAAATTTGGCCAATTTTTCTTGAATTATTACACTAAACCGTGTATAATTTTTGAGAGATGGAGCGAAGAAAAAAGGAAAAAAGACAATGGAGTAAAGAAGAAGTCAAGGCGCTGAGGCAACATCTGAACTTAACTCAAGTGAAGCTAGCCGAGGAATTAGGCACACGGCAGCAAACAATCAGTGAATGGGAAAAGGGGATGTATCGCCCTCGAGGGGCATCGGCTACCTTGCTCAGCATAGTTGCTGAGCGTAGTGGCTTTATTTACAGAGCCGAAGAAAAGCACGATGAATCAAATTAAGGTTGGCTGCTGCGGTTTTTCCAAGGGCAAGAGGAAATATTGTGAGCAATTCTCTAAGGTTCAAACAATTGATATAAAGTGACAGGTAATTTTTTTGTGCCATGATTACACGTAATCGGATAAAATTCTCGGAAAAACAAGCAGTTCTAATATGGCAACAAGCGGTGGGAAGGGAGCTGACCTCCTCAGAAGACGAGATATTCAGTGTAATCTATCCTGGAAGGACTAATGGTGATAACGGCCCCGATTTTCGGGATGCAGTTATTGTAAATAACTCTCATTTGACGAAAGGGGACGTAGAGGTTCACGTTAAATCCAGCGATTGGTATAGCCATAAGCATCATGCTGATGCTGAATATAATAATGTCATCCTTCATGTTGTGATGTGGCATGATTGTAATTCAGCTACCTTACTACAAAGCGGCAAGCCAGTCCCCGTGCTATGTCTGGCGAAGGCATTGCGGCACCAAGCCTACTTATTGCCCTACCAGCTTCCTTGCTTCCAGATACTGGACCACGTGGATAGGCAAACTTTAGGAAAGCTATTGAACACTGCCGGTGAAGAAAGGTTTAAGCAGAAGGCGATGCATTTTCAAGCAGAGTTAAAACAAGAGGAGTCGGGGCAGGTGCTTTTCCGAGGCATGATGAGGGCTCTGGGTTATGCTAAAAACACAAAGCCCTTTGAAGACCTTGCCGACAGAATGCCCCTCAATTCCATCGAATCCCGAGAAGGCTTGGCCACGAAGCAAGCTTTGTTGTTAGGCGCAGCCGGGTTACTACCTTCTCAAAGATGGCAAGGAAAGTCTGCCAGAGAAAAAGAAGTCCAGGAATTGGAGCAAATATGGCAGTCGGCGGATAAAAAAGTTAAAACCATGAAGGAAGGTGACTGGACCCTCTCGCATATATACCCCAACAATTCTCCAGTGCGACGCATTGTCGCCCAGAGCTACCTTCTTGAGCGTTACTGCGCAGGAAAACTGTTAGCGGGGATATTGCAATTAGTGAAGGAAGCACCCCTGCCCGGTGGGCACCGCGTACTTGAGAACGGCCTGACTGTAACTGGCGATGGCTACTGGCGGGACCATTTCGATTTTGACGTCAGAAGTAAAACAAAGATATCGGCTATTTTAGGAAATAGCAAAGCAGGTGAAATTGCAGTAAACGTAATATTGCCCTTTGCTTTTTCCTGGGGAGAATTAACTAATGAAGCGGGACTAACAGAGAACTCTATAAAGCATTACCGTAATTATCCCAAATTATCTGAGAATTGCCTAACACAGCATATGAAAAAGCAGCTTGGCCTTGAAGAATCTTTTGATTTCACTGCCTGTCATCAGCAAGGGCTCATTCATGTCTTCAGGAACTACTGTCGTGACGGAAGATGCGCACAGTGTCCTCTGGCTAGTTGAGGAATACTGAGGCGTAAGCTCAAAAATCGTCGACCCAGCCGACAACCCCTGAGCCTGCGTTCATAGGAGTGAGGGCAAAGTCTTTATTTGAAACCAGGCCGACCTCGGGAATATCTTTAAGGTCGTCCATGGATTTTTGCCCATTTTTTATCGCCTCCTCAATTGCTGCCTCGATTGCCGCTTTAAGAGTTGCAACCTCGTCATGGAGGCGTTTTACTTCCATCTCCAATTTCTTACTCCCTTGATTGGTTATTACCTTCAGTATCAAAATCTTAATAAAAGTTCTACAGCCTGTCTATGACCCAAAAGTCCTACACCTGGGCATCAAGGCTTTCTTGCTATAGCCTAAAAGTCCCAAGGAGAGGGAAATTCCCTCTGATCTATAAGTAAAACGAATTTGATTGGAAAGAGTTAATGGCTAAATAGTCCTAGTACCAGAGAATTTCAAAACTGCGGTTTAATAGGTCAACCAAGACTGAGGCTGGGCACTACATCCAGGTCATAACCGCTTATCTTGCCAGCCTGGAAATGATAATAGCCACAAGCAGCCACCATAGCAGCATTATCAGTACATAAGTGAGGAGGGGGGATAAGAACCGGGACTGGCGAGTTGGCAAGGAAATGCTGGGTTAATGTCTTATTGGCTGCCACTCCACCACTCAGCAAAATTTGCTCCACCTTCAATTGCTTTGCCGCCTCGATTGTTTTGGCAACTAAAACATCGACTATAGCCAGCTGGAAGCTTGCTGCGACATCGGCAACTGAGACCCCTCCCTTGTGAACAAGATGCCACAAGGCTGTTTTCAAGCCACTGAAGCTGAAATCATGGCTTCCCTTGAGCCAGGCTCGGGGGAGAGGCAAGCAAGGAATTCCAGAGCGGGCTGCCTGTTCGATAGCTGGACCTCCAGGGTAGCCCAAGTCCAAGATTCTAGCCGCTTTGTCAAAGGCCTCGCCAGCAGCGTCATCCCTGGTCCGCCCTAACTTTTCAAATTGCCCATGTCCCTTCATCAATACTAAATCGCTGTGCCCACCGGAGACGACGAGACAGAGGCAGGGGAATTTCACTCTACCCTTTTCACCAGGTGGAGAGGAATCCAGCCAATTAGCATAAATATGTGCCTCAAGATGGTTAACCCCGGTAATAGGTAATTTTTTAGCTAAGGCAATTGCCTTGGCCACGTTAACGCCGACCAACAGCGACCCGGCCAGCCCCGGGCCGAAAGTCACAGCAATGCCGTTGATATCCTGCCAGGAGATTTCGGTCATTGCCTGGCTGACAACCGGGATAATAGTAAGAAGATGCTGCCTTGAGGCGACTTCGGGGACTACGCCGCCATAGCGAGCATGAATGTCTATTTGTGAGGCTACAACATTAGAGATAATTCTGCTGCCGTCCTCCACTACGGCAGCAGCAGTTTCATCACAAGAGGTCTCAATACCCAAGATTTTCGTTTTCGTCCTCATGAACTGCCGCCACTATCTTGGCATAACCCTGAACAATATCTTATCCTGGCGCCGCAATATTCCCAGAAGCCGGGGAAGAACTTCTCTGCTTACAACACTAAGTCGCCCTTTGCCTCTCTCCTTGGCTACCAATATTTGGCAGGGTACACAGCCATAAAAATGTTATATATTCGCTTCGCCTGCCTTCTTAACAGCATATTGTATTAGAGGTGGTGAAAGGAGTCCATGAACTACTGTTGTGGTCGCCATAAGTGTGATTATTGTGCCTCCGAGCTCATACCCTGATAACGCTTGAGCTGCCAGGAAAGCAAGACCTATTGCGACACCTGCTTGGTCTAGCATGGCAAGGCCAAGGTACTTCTTAATTTTTGGCTCAGATTTGGATAAGATGCCTCCTAAGCTACACCCTGCTATCTTGCCAATACTTCTACCAACACTATACATAATTATAAGCGGCCACATGAGATGAAAAAATGAGAAGTCCAGCGCCATACCGATAGCGGCGAAAAACAAAACAAATACCGGCGTCATGATATTATCTATCAATTCGTTTGAGCGAGTGCCGATCTGGACATTGAGGTTAATTACTGCGGTCCCTAAAGCCATACATGCAAGAATTGCTGAAACCCCAATCATTTCCGCCAGACCCCAACACAGAATAGCCACCGCCAACGAAACAACGAAGATGTGGTCAGAAGTGAGATGTATTTTCTTCGTGAAATAAGCAATAGCAATTCCAATTGCCCCTCCAAGTCCCAAGCCACCAAAAATCTGCCATAATGGGTAAGTAAAGGAAAATGAAATGCTTGCTTCTCCACCTAACAACGTCTTCGCCCACAGCATCCCCACAGAATAAATAACTATTACAAGTGCATCATCCAGTCCCACAAGGGCCATAGTTATGTCTGTAAGTGTTCCTTTTGCCCTTAAGTCTCTTAAAACTGCTATTGTTCCTGCCGGAGCGGTGGCAGGGGCGAGCGAACCCAAAATTATGGAAAGCGGGAGGTCCCTCGTTAATAAATATACAAAACCCCATGTTGCAATAAAGGTTATGAGCACCTGCACAATCAATATGATGACCATCTGCTTGCCCATTCTTTTTAGAAAAGTGAAAGAAAAGCTCAGTCCTATTATGTAGGCAACAAGAGCAAGCGTGGTTCCAGTGATAATGACATTGAATTGTTCAGGTGCGCTGAAATTCAAAACCTGGCCTATGATAATACCCGAGAGGATATATGCTAAAATTTCTGTTAACCGTAGCTTGCGTAATATCCTCCCGAGTATAAATCCAAGTATGAGAATTAAAGCGACAAGCACATAGATATTCATAAGGTATTCAGGAACTCATATCTGAGATTTTTTACCAGGAGCTGTATTGTTATTTCTCCCAGGAGTCTTTTATTTTCATCAACAACTGCTAATCTGCGGATATTGAAGGAGGAAAACTTTCTTAAGACGTCAGCCACAGTTTCTTCCGGCGAGCATACAACAGGATTATGTCTCATGATATCCTGGACAATAGTTTCTTTATGCAATATCCCAGTCCTGCAAACGCCGACTGTCCTTTCCTTTCTTTGCGCAGGGGGAATAATCCAACGCAGTATATCGTGTTCCGTTACCACTCCCACCACTTTCATCTCCTCGGTACTGTTAACCACCCATGCGTGTGCCCTAAGGGCGAGCTCGGCACAAAACTCAGTGCAAATCGCATTCTCTTCCATAAATGGTGTATCACGCCCAGGTAGCATTATCTCTTTTACTTTTGTCTTGTAAAATTCTTCCATCATGGTCCGTTAGGGAAAAACTACTTGTCTCGATTCGACTAGAAACCTGCAGTAAAGCTTTGTCATGTGCTTATGTTAGTATTCTAATAGAGAAGAAAAGATTAGGCAAGCAATAACAGGTTGCCTGGCGCTGTCCACTATGTTAGCGTAACTTTGTATTTTAGGCGTTTTGAGCATGACTTCTATTATTCTCGCCGGTGGCAAAAGTTCGAGGCTTGGTCGGAGCAAGGCTCTTCAGGTTATTGAGGGTAAGAGCCTTATCCAGTGGGTGATTGACTGCCTTGCTATCCTCAGCACAGAAATCATCATAGCGACTGCCCATGGCGAAGCAATTCCCTGCTCCTCGGCTGTAAGGATAAAAACGGTAGCCGATATTTATCCTGGAAAGGGTCCGCTTGTGGGCATTTACTCAGGTTTAATAGCCTCATCCAGTTCGCGGGCTATCGTCGTTGGCTGTGATACACCGTTTCTGAGCGCTGGTTTGCTTGAATATATGACCCAAATCTGCTCCACATTTGATGTTGTTGTTCCTCGGATAAAAAATAAATTGGAGCCCCTTTGCGCAGTGTATTCCAAGAATTGTTCAGGCCTTATTCAAGGGTTGCTGGAGCAAGATGAACGGAGGATTGATAAACTTTTTAGCATGGTCAAGGTGAAGTATATTGAAGAGGACGAGATAAACAGATTTGACCCTGAGCACTTAAGCTTTTTTAACATAAATAGCCAGGCTGACCTGGACAGGGCAAGAAAACTGGCAACCGAGAGAGGATGGCTGTCCCGTAGAAGTTGAGTCCCTACCTTGCCACCACACCCCCTACTTGAATCTAGCTCAATTAAGCGTTCAACAGTTTTCACTGTTGTAAGCCTGACATAGCCCTACCATTTCTCCTGAGACAATAAGATAACTAGAAGTTATTTATGAGCCTGGACACTGGCTGCTTCAGCCTGATGGGTAACTTCGGCTAGCTCATGAGCATCCCCCTTCAAGGGACTGGGGCCGAGCCTCTTAATTTCTGAAGTAAAATCAGTGACAACCTGAGCAAATCTCTGCCCCTCGGCAGCGGAAACCCACTCCAGCTTTAGCCGTTCTGGTTCGATTCCAAACTGGGGCAACAGCTTTTTTAGAAGCAAAATTCTCCTTAATGTTTTGTAGTTCCCCTCCATGTAGTGACAATCTCCAGGGTGACATCCCCCTATAAAAACACCATCGGCTCCTCGCTGAAAAGCTTCCAGAATATACACAGGCGCTACTGCTCCGGAACACATTAGCCGTATCATTCTTAAATTCGGTGGATATTGAAATCGGCTTATCCCGGCAAGATCAGCGCCGGCATAGGCACACCAATTGCAGCAAAAGCCAACAATTTTAGGCTCAAAGTTATCCATCTTTATACTCCTGCCAAAGCAGCGCTAAGCATTGCCGAAATTTCTTTTCTCGTAAATCCTCGCTGCTGAACGGCGCCGGAGGGACAGGCAGCACAACAAGTGCCACAGCCCTTGCAAAGAGCTTCATTTACAACAGAAACCCCCTTTTCTCGATCCACAGCTATGGCCCCATAAGGGCAGAGAACCTCGCATACGCCACAACCACTACATAGTGCCTCGTTCACTGAAGCGACGATTCCTTCTCCGATTATGGCATCCTTAACCAATATGGTAGTAGCACGAGAGGCAGCAGCTTTCGCCTGGGCAATGCTTTCCTCAAGGGATTTCGGCGCGTGAGCCAGCCCGCAGACAAAGACCCCGTCTGTGGCAAAGTCCACAGGACGAAGTTTGACATGCGCTTCCAAGAAGAAGCCGTCTTCATTCACGGGCACCTTGTATAGCATCGCAAGCTCCCTCACCTCTGGTGGAGAGACCATCGCTACACTTAGAGCAAGGATGTCAGCGTCAATAGCTACCTCATCGCCAAGCACTTTATCCTTAACCTGAACCCTGAGCAGAAGCTGACCACCTTTTCTCTCCTGTCTTACCCGAGGTTTATCTTCCAAATCGTAATGCAAAAAGATAATCCCTTTCCGCCTTGCCTCTTCATAATACACCTCATAAAATCCGTATGTCCTTATATCCCGGTAAAGAACATAAATGTTCATCTCAGGTTTCATCTCTTTAAGTTTCAAGGCATTCTTAATTGCCTCGTTGCAGCATACCCTGGAGCAATAAGGCCGTTCGTCATTTCGACAACCTACGCACTGAATCATTACTAGATTGTCACAGTTGATGATATCCGGGTTTTTCCTTATTATTTCTTCCTCAAGTTCAAGTTGAGTAAGCACCCTCGGGTCTCTTCCATAGAGATATTCGTCCGGCTTATATTCTTCGGCTCCGGTGGCAATTATGGTGACACCATGGTCTATCTTTTCTATAACCCTACCTCTATACCTCATTATTTCTGTGGTGAAGTTGCCGACATACCCATGGACGTCCACAATCCAAGTATCGGTATATACTCTAATCTTGGGGTGTTCCTGAACTTTCTTAATAAGCTTGCCAAGAAACTGCTGGACGTCCTGACCGTCAAGATTGTAATGTATCCTTCTTGCTACTCCACCAAGTACGTTGCCCCTCTCGATAAGATAAACCTCGAATCCCTGTTCTGCTAATGTTAAGGCGCTGGTCATTCCTGCTACCCCTCCTCCAATAACTAATGCAGAACGATTAACCGGAAGAGATAAAGGTTGCAGAGCCTCAATCAGCCTTGCTTTGGCTACCGCCATTTTCACCAGGTCTTTTGCCTTCTCAGTTGCTTTTTCTGGCTCACGCATATGTACCCAGGAGCATTGATCCCGGATATTCGCCATCTCAAAGAGATATGGATTTAGTCCGGCCTTTCTGATCGTTTCTCGGAACAACGATTCGTGAGTCCTCGGGGTACAAGATGCCACAACAACCCGATTGAGCTTATATTCCTCAATTGCTTTCTCTATCCTTTCTTGAGTATCTTGAGAACAAGTGAAAAGGTTTCTTTCAGCATAGACCACATTGGGCAAGGTCTTAGCAAATTCAGTGACATCAGGGACATTTACATACCCACCGATATTGATTCCGCAGTGGCAGATGAAGACCCCTATTCTTGGCTCTTCTCCTAGCACATCTTTTTCTGGCGGGTACACTTTTTCTTTGGTCAGAGTGTTCCTTGCCGAAGCCAGAAAAGTAGAAACCTCACCCGCAGCACCACTCGCCTGCATCACTGTCTCGGGAATGTCCTTCGGTGCCGAAAAGGCTCCACAGACGAATATTCCGGACTTTGAGGTCTCCACCGGTGAGAAAGGCATTGTTTGACAGAATCCGTAAGGATTAAGCTGGATTCCAACCTTCTTAGCGAGCTTAACTAATTCTGGTGAAGACTGGAAACCTACAGAGAGAACCACCATACTGAATTTCTCAGTCTTTATTACGCCATCCTCGGTAGTAAATTTGACTACCAGGTCACCTGTGCTATCTACCGCTTCAACGCTGTAAACCTTCGACCTGACGAACTGTATGCCACTTTCCTCCTTGGCACGCGCGTAGTATCTGTCGAAATCTTTGCCGTAAGTCCTGATATCCATGAAGAAGATAGTTATATCCAGGGGAACAGTACTATGTTCCTTGGCAATCATAGCTTCCTTAATGGCATAAGTACAGCAGACGGAAGAGCAATAAGGTCTGTTATGCTTTGCGTCTCTTGAGCCCACACATTGAATGAAAGCTATTTTCTGTGGAGGAACTCCGTCAGAGAGTCGTTGTAAGACGCCTTGAAAGGGTCCAGATGCACTTAATATACGCTCAAATTCGATACTTGTGACCACGTTGGGAAGTCTCCCATAGCCAAGCTCGTAAAGTTCACTTGGGTTATAGCATTCAAATCCTCCAGAGAAGATAACTGCTCCCACCTCTATTTCCTCGAACGTGTCTTTCATGGAATGGTCAATAGCTTTGGCTTCACATCTGTCAACACACTCAAGGCATTGGATGCATCCAGTGACCTGCCCGGCAAGACATCGGTTTGCCTCCTCATGTGCTTCCTTTACCGAGTAACCCAAAGTGACCTCTTCAAAACCCTCCCTCTGCTCCACGGGGATTTCCTCAATTTTATGCTGTGGATGCTGAGCAAACCGATTTTTCAACCTTTGGATTTCCTCTGCTGTCAGTTTCTGAGGTTCCGACTTTTCTTCTACAGGCAAAGGCATACCATGCAGGAATGCATCTATAGAGCGGGCAGCACGCCTGCCTGCTGCCATTGCGTCCACTATGTAGGCTGGACCAGTTACCACATCCCCACCGGCAAAAACACCCTCGATATTGGTTACACCGGTACCGGGGTTCACTTCAATAGTCCCGCGCTGGGAGAGTAAAATGCCCAGTTCCTTAACAAAATCCGTTTTCGCCACCTGTCCCAGCGCAGCTATAACAGTATTTATAGGCAGTTGAAATTCAGAGCCTTCAATAGGTACTGGTCGAGGGCGTCCCGAAGCATCGGGAGCGCCAAGCTTCATCCTGATAAGTTCAATTTTCGAGAGCCTTTTATTCCCGATAAAACGGCTAGGAGCAACAAGAAATTCAATCTTGATGCCCTCTGCCTCTGCAGCATTAATCTCTTCTGCAGATGCTGGCATCTCTGCTCTGGTACGGCGATAGAGGATGGTAACTTCTTCAGCCCCCAGGCGCTTAGCTGTCCTGGCACAGTCGAGCGCCGTGTTCCCGCCACCGATGATAGCAACCTTTCGGCCCACTCTTACCTTTTCACCAAGGTTCACCTTGCGTAAAAACTCAATCCCTTGCACAACGCCGGGAAGGTTTTCCCCAGGAACTCTTAGCTCCATCCCTTGATGAGCACCAACACCAATAAAGATAGCGTTGAATTCTCCTCTAAGTTCGCCTAGAGAAATGTGCTTACCTACCTCAACGCCGGTCTTTATCTCAACACCAAGTTTTGTTATATATTCAATCTCCTTACGGACAACTTCTTTGGGAAGGCGATATTCGGGTATTCCAACCTGGAGCATACCACCTGGCTTGGGAAGAGATTCGAAGATAACTGCTTTATGTCCCTTAAGAGCGAGGTCATGAGCTGCGACCAGACCTGCTGGTCCTGCCCCTATTATTGCAACTTTCTTCCCTGTGGATTCAACAGTAGGCACCTCAAGCTTCTCTACATCAGAATAGTCAGTCACAAATCTCTTGAGGTCTCGTATGGCTAGTGGCTCATCAATCTGGCCACGATTACAAGCTTCCTGACAAGGAGCATAGCATATCCGCCCACAAATAGCGGGGAGCGGGTTCGTTGCCCTAATGAGCTTGTAGGCTTCTTCATTTTGCCCTTCGGCTATCAGCTTAATGTAACCGGGAACGTTCATATGTAGAGGACAAGCATCACGACAGGCAGCGTGACAAAGGCGCTCTTCTTCCTTATCAATCACAAACTTTTTAGGAACTGCTTGAGGAAAAGGTGTATAGATGGCACGGCGAGACCCGAGCCCCATGTTGAATTCGCTTTGCATCACCACGGGACACCACTCGCTACATACCCCACAACCAGTGCACTTCTCCCAATCAACATAAGTTGCCTTTTTGCGCAGCTTCACATTGAAATTTCCCGCCTCACCATTAATACTCTCTATCTCTGTGTAAGTAAGGAGGGAGACGTTTTGATGTGAGGCGACCTCCACCAATTTCGGAGAAAGAATGCACATGGAACAATCATTGGTGGGGAAAGTCTTATCGAGCTGGGCCATTACGCCCCCAATAGAAGGCGACTTCTCTACAAGGTAGACGTAATATCCGGATTCAGCAAGGTCCAAAGCCGCTTGAATCCCTCCTACACCCCCACCTACGACAAGAACTGCCCCTATTTTGCCGTTTCCACTTTGCTTTTCCATAATAATCACACCTTTATATTACAATCTCTCCAATGCCTCCTTAGCAAGCCCGGAAGGCTCTACCTCCGCTCCTCGAGACCGCGAGTCAACGATTGCACTCACCATCTCATGGCGTAATTTCTGGCAGAAGACATCGATTTCCTTTATCTTTTCAACAAAAGACGGGGCAACGTATCCTTCTCTAACTGCTATGCTTCTTAGAGCCTTCATGATATCGGCAAAATCAACATTCTGAGGACAGTGTCCCTGACAGTTATAGCACTGGATGCAGAACCAGATAGTGTCTGAAGAAAGGACTTCTTTCCTCATCCCCAAAAGAACCATGCGAATTATCCGGCGGGGATTGAAGTTCTGGTCGATATCAGCAACAGGGCAACTTGCAGTGCAGAGGCCACAGGCAAAACAAAGCTTAATATTTGCTCCTCCTGGCTCATTGGAAACATCGTACTTGAACTTGGTATCCAGTTCATTCAAAGCTACAGTCATTTTCGCCTCCTTAATTCCCACTCGGGGAAGGAATCTTATAGTAGTCCAGCAGCTTCCAGTATCTCGGGAACTTTTTCCTCCCGTCCAATAAACATGATGTGCACTCCATCGCAGATTTTCTCTTCTTTTATTTGCTTTATCATCCGGGCGGCTATCTCTATTCCTTTGGAAACCCCTGTTCCTTTCGGAGCTTGAGCCAGTTCGTCAATGAGATGTTGAGGAATAAAAATGCCCGGGACGTTCTCATTCATGTACGCAGCCATCTTTGCGCCGATAACAGGTACTATGCCGGCAAGGATTTTAACCTTTTCATCTCTATTGCGGACGAATTCTGTAAATCTTTTTAGTTCATCAAGTTCGTAAATCGCCTGCGTCTGAATGAAGCTCACCCCTGCCTTGAGCTTCTTCTCGACCTTGATAAGCTGCGGTTCGAGGGGATCGGCTGAAGGCGTAGCTGTTGTTCCAATACAGAAGTCAATACCTCCATCAAGTTCATTGCCTGCCATGTCCTTGCCGGAGTTCAAAGTGTGAACAAGATGGATGAGCTGCACCGAATCGAGGTCAAACACTTGCTTAGCCTCCTTATGGTCCCCAACATCAATGGAATCACCAGTAAGACAAAGAACGTTACTTACTCCTCGGGAGTAAGCGAAAAGGAGATCTGCTTGAATTGCCAGACGGTTCCTATCGCGGCAAGTTACTTGAAATACTGGCTCGCCACCATGTTCCTTGATCAAGAGGCAAATCCCCAAGGAGGGATAGCGCATCACGGAGCTTTGATTATCAGTCACATTTAGCCCATCTACCTTATCCTTGAGAAGCTCAATATGCTCTATTGCCTTTGATACATTGGAGCCTTTTACTGGCCCCACCTCAGCTGTTACAACGAAATCTTTTGTTTTAAGAATTTCCCTAAAAGGTGTTGCCATCCTTCACCCCCTTAAGCTTTTACCGCCTGGACTCTGCCGGGCCTTTTCACCGCCCGAAAATTCCTCGGCGAGTAGTATTCTCGCATCAGATCAAGCCTACCTTGCTTTTCCAGCCTGCGATAAATCAGAACCCAAGCACAATCCTTCTCCGGGTCTATCTCGCACTTCCCTCCCTTTCTCGTACCACCGCAGGGGCCGTTGAGAAGCCCTTTGGCACAGCGAACTATAGGGCAAATACCTCCGGTTCTATCCAGAACGCAATCACCGCAAGCACCACACATTTCCACCCAAAGGCCCTCTTTTTCTGGCATCCCGATAAAAGTGGTGTTAACTGCCGGGAATACCGGCTTGTCCTCGAACAGCTCAGCCATCGTTTGCACTCCCGACCCACAGGCTAATGAGAGAACTGCTTCAACTTCGGCAACCTTATCCTTAAGCTCTGCTACCATCTCCTTTTCACATTGTCTCTCTACTGTAGCCTCAAGAGTCACAATCTCATTTCCCTCCGCGCTTCGAGCGAGCCTGAGTTGTGAGGCAAGTATCTCCACCTCTTTCTCTCCACCAGCCCAGCAAACGGCGACGCAGGTTCCACAGCCCGCCACAAGCACTTTTTTGTAGGGGGCCATTGCCTGCTCGATCTCTTCCATGGGTTTTCGTTCAGCGATTATCATCTTACCTCCCGGACTCTTTTATTATCTTGGTTATCTCGTTTACTGCACTAACGAACTTGTGGGGTGCATTGGGGCTAAGGTTGAACATTGCAACAGGTCTGCCATCTATCTGAACCTCTTTCAACAGCATATTGCAGTATTTCACCCTTTCTTTTGCTCTTGTATTCCCGGTGATGTGATGGCAAGCACCGTCTTCACATCCCAACACCAACACTGCTGCTGCGCCCTTCTCAAGGGCTTTCAGGATATGAATCACATCCACTCGACCAGCACAGGGAACCCGGATTACCCGTATGTTCTCCGGGTAGTGAAGCCTTAATTTTCCTGCTAAATCAGCAGCAGGATAGGCAGAATGTTCACAACAAAAAGCTACGATGCACCCATTCATAATTCTTGTATGGCCTCAATTTGGGCTAGAATCTCCTCATCTCTATAACCCTGAAATTTTATTGCCTTAGCCGGACATATAGCGGCACAAATGCCGCAAGCATCGCAAGCGAGGTCTGAAATTTCAGCCACCTCTTTACTGCCATCTACTCGAACTAATTGGATAGCACCGTGCGGACAAACACGGATGCAAGTAAGGCAGGCCACGCACTTTTGGGGATCGGCCTTTACCTTCTCTAACTCCACCAGAATTTTTCCTGAAGACAAGAGTTCATGGACTTTCATGACCACGCTGGAAATATCTGTCAATACCCGGCCAAGGTCTAAGTCACCCCGACATCCACCGATAAAAAATATCCCCTTCTTCTCCGAGCCAACGGGATAAAGATGCACATTTTCATCCTGGAAAAAGCCCTTGGAGTCTCTCCTGATACTTAGCAAGGAACTCAAGTTTTCAGCTCCTTCGGCAGGGAGATAAAGCTCCTCAGCAACTAGAACGTCACAGGCTAGGATTACATCTTCCCCGAGAAAAACATCTTTAGCCTCGATTTTCACCCGCCCATTCTCCGCAGTAATCCTCGGCGGAGCCTCAGACTTCAGGAACACCACTCCGCAGTCTCTTGCCTCCCGATAAAGTTTTTCCATTCCTTCGCTATCCACTTTGACATTTTTGCAGAAGACGTAAATCTCGCTGCCCCATTTTTTCTTGGCTGCCAAAGCGTTATTCAGAGTAGCCAGTGTGGTAAAGCGAGAATTTTCATCGGAAAAATCGAACATGAAACCTATGGTTTTTGGTTCTGTTTCCAGACCTGAGTTCCCAAGCATACAACAGAACTGCTCTTGTGACACAATGTTCAGGCCAGAGATTGCTTCGTCTTCGGCTCGCAACTGCGGCTCAGAATCTAAAGCAAGCTCGGTTTGATGCCCGGTGGCAAGAACTATTGCTCCATACTTGCGGAGAATTTCTCCTCCCTCTTGTCGTATCCTGACGCTAAAATCTCCTATCTTCCCCCCTACCTCCGTCATCTGGGCAGAGGTGAGAACCTCGATGTTTTTATCTACCTCTACTGCACTTATCATTGAGCCTGTGTCAAAACCATAAAAACTTTCCAGCTCTTCAGTCCCAGCCCCCAAAACCGCCTCCTTCTCCAATAGGGTTGTCCGCAAGCCAACTCGAGAAAGTTGGAGAACCGTGTTACTTGCCGAGAATCCGCCACCGACCACGAGAACCTCCCTGTTCACAGGTAACTCTTTCTTCTCCATCGGCTGGAGCAACCGAACTCTGTTTACCGCCATCTTTACAAGTTCCACAGCCTTCTCGGTGACATCCCCATCATGAGTCCAAGAGCATTGCTCTCTGATATTTGCCATAGAAAGGAGATGATCGTTCAGCCCGGCCTTTTCCAATACTTTCCGAAAAATATGTTCCTGGAACTCAGGAGAACAAGCAGCAACAACAACCCTCTCTATATTCTCCCCCCTGATACAGGAAATCATCTTTTCCCTTCCTTTTTCAAGACAAAGGTCGGAACTCAAGTTGACACAGGTGACACCGGGGAATTTCGCCACCTTTTTGACAGCGGCATCAAAATCGATGTTATTTATAGCCCCGCCGCAATTGCAGAGGAAAACGCCTATTTTTGGTTCCATTCAATGTCTTCCTTAATTGCCTCGCCTTCGGCTCGCAGATTTAGCTAGCATTTGCATTGCCTTCGATGCTGCTGCTATTCCATGAGCTATGGAATCGGGTATGTCCTTGGGGCCTTGACAAGTCCCGGCGAGGAAAATGCCATCAACATTGGTTTCATTACAACTGAGGGAATCCTTTTTGTCAAAGAATCCATCGTCAGCCAAATTTATACCCAAAATCCTGGCTAAATCCCATGAGTTCTTTCCAGGAGAAATACCCACGGAAAGGACTACAAGGTCAAAATTATCTCGACAAACTTTCCCTTGAGAGATATCCTCAAACCTTACTTCAAGCTCGCCGGATATAGTTTGCAAAATTTCGACTGGCACTCCCCTGACAAATCGTACACTTTCCTTATATTTTTCGTAGAATTGAGCAAAGCCTTTCCCTGTAGTCTGCAGGTCGATATAAAAGATAGCCACCTGGGTATCAGGATTCTGATATTTGATAAGCCCGGCAAGTTTCATAGCATATTTGCAGCAAACTTGTGAACAATACCCATGACCTTCGTCCCTGGAGCCAACACATTGAATAAAGGCAATGTTTCGGGGCTCCTTACCATTTGTGGGAAGTCTAAGATAGCCTTCACGAGTGAAAATCTGCTCCAGGTCAAGACCAGTTAAGACATTAGGATATCTACCGTAACCCAAGGAGCCTTTCTCTCTGGCATCAAAAACATCAAAACCAGTGGCGACAATGATAGCACCGACGTTCAATTCTCGCTCTTTTGACTTGAGCTCGAATCCGATAGCTTTAGTAGGACAGCTCCCCCGGCAGAGGTCACATCTCTCCCCTTTAAAGCGCAGACAACGTCCTTTGTCGAGAATATAGGAAAAAGGTGTCGCTTCAGCAAAAGGTGGATAGATTGCCTTGGGATCAGTAGGACAGATCTCAGTGCAAAGACCACAAGCTATGCATCTCTCTTCATCGACATAGCGAGGTTGTTGAATTATCTCAACGTGAAAATTGCCCAGCTCGCCGCCAAGCCCTTTTATCGTGGAATTAGTTAGGAGAGTAATTTGAGGATGGATTACCGCCTCTTTAATCTTATCGGAGACTACACAGGCGGAACACTTGGAGCAGATATCTGTTGCCTTACAACAAAAAGAGGCGCTGTGCCCACCAATCACTGCCTCCTTCTCTATTAAATAAACACTTACACCGGCATTAGCTAACTCTAACGCTGAAGCTACCCCTGATATACCCGACCCAACAACTAAAACATCCTTGCTCTCCAAGCTCGTTCCTTAAATTCTATAAATCGTGCCATTTTATCCCCTTTTTACTTTTTAAGCAAATCCTCCACCCTGTTCACTAATTCCTGAGGGTCAACCGGCTTTTGAAGATAATCCTCCGCCTCCATCATCATTCCCTCCCGCATGGAAAGATGCATTTTTTCTCTATCTTCAGGGTAAACAGTAAGCATCAACACAGGGATATTAGAGAAAAAATGGTATTTTTCGTCGGTTTTAAGCTCATGGCAAACATCAAATCCATGCTTACCAGGCATTATCACGTCCAAGATAATTAAGTCAGGCCTTTCCTCCACCACCTTGCGTAAACCTTCGCCCCCGTCATACGCAGATAACACTTTATAGGACTTGGGCTCAAGGATTTTTTTCACCACTGTGTGCACATCAGGGTCATCATCAATAACTAAAATCTTAGTCTGGTTTGGCATCCTTACCTCCTTTAGACAAAAGCTTCTCTACCCGCTGGAGCAACACAAAGGGCTCGATGGGTTTTTCTATGTAATCATCGACAGCAAGTTTACGGCCTAGCTCCAATTCATAGCGCCGCTGACTGGCTTCCTCCCTTACTGAACTTATGACGAGGACCGGGATATCAGGATATCCCTTCTTCTGACAATTTTCTAATTCCCTAATCACAGCAAAGCCATCCATTCCTGGCATTAAGAGGTCCAAAAGCATTATGTCCGGTTTTTCTTCTTTTAACTTTTTTAACGCCTCATATCCATCACAAGCCTCAATTACCTGATAAGCACGAGACTTTAGCACACTAGAAATTGCCAGTCTCATATCGAGGTCGTCATCCACTATCAAAACTCTCGTCATTTACCTCACTCCGCTTGTTTGGAGTTTTTGGGCAAAATAAAGGTGAATCTGGTTCCCTTGCCTGTATCAGGAGTTGGACTTGTTGCCGATATTTTACCACCATGACCTTCAATTATCTTCTTGCTTATAGAAAGCCCCAAGCCAGCCCCTCTTTTTTCCATATCCAGACCCTTATAGAAACCATCAAATACTTTGGGTAAGTCCTCGGTAGGGATTCCAATTCCTGTATCTATTACATCAACTCGCAAATGATCTTTGTCGTCTTTTACTCTAACCGTTATTCCACCGGAGGGAGTAAACTTGATAGCATTGGATAACAAGTTTGTCATTACTTGCTTAAGCCGGTCAGCGTTCCCGAGAACCGTAGGAAGCCCTCGGGGTATTGCAGCAACCAGTTGCAACCCTTTATCTACAGCTAAGGGACGCATGGTCTCAACGCAATCCTCTATCACTCTCGTCAGGGAAACCTCTTCTGTCCCGAATTTTCCGAAATCAACACGGGAGAAATCAATCATGTTGCTTATTAAATTAAGTAGGTCAGAAAGTCTCTTGCTACTCCTTTGTATTATGTTTTTTTGTTCTTCACTGAGTTTTCCAACAAAGCCATCAAGCAAGAGCCGGTTGTAGCTTTCCGCTGCAGCCAAGGGGGCCTTCAAGTCATGGAAAATGACAGACAGAATATGCTCCATCGTTTGCTTAGTATGCTGTAGCCTCGAAGCGACTACTTTCACAAGGTTGTTTGCCACCTTGTAACCCATTTGAGGGTTTTCATCCAGCAGGGCTTTAAGTTTGTCTCCGTCCAGGGCGATAATTTCAGTCTTCTCCAGACACCGGCCCGAAGAGGTAAGAATATGAGGTTCCATCAATGCTGACCAGCAAAAACTGCTACCGCTGGATAACACGTCGATTGTGGCCCTTTCAGCTGCGCCACGGCTTAGGGCAAGCTCTGTCTCCAAAGCTACCTTGCCCGATTTGAGAGTCTGGACATAGTTACACTGTGCGCCTTCGCAGAACATGACTGTCCCTACTTCATAGGACTGCTCCTGGCAAAACGGAAGCAGTTTATCTAGCTCTTCGTCGGTCAAGCCCTGGAATATCTCTGAAGATTTTAATGATTCCTTAATTGAGTTTAATTTGGTTGTTGCTTTCATTGACCGCCGCAAATTATAAACACTTTTAGAGATTATTGCAAAGAATTGAAGAAAGGGTAATTTTGCAATGTTGCTCTAAATGTGACATTCTGGCATACTGTGCTAAAATTCTGTCGGGAGTTCAAAAATGAAGACGAAAAGCAATCTAGAAAGGATATTGGAAGCTGGGGAATTTGCTGTTACTGCTGAAATCGGTCCCCCTCAGAATACAGAGACCGAGACGATAAGGGAAAAAGTTAATCTGCTTAAAGGTTACGTCGATGCCTTTAATGTCCCTGATGGACAGGCAGCGGTGGTGGCGATGGCAAGCTGGGCAACTTCTCTGATAGGAATGGAGGGAGGCATTGATCCCATAGTGCAAATGACTTGCCGTGACAGAAATCGAATTGCCCTTCAGATGGATATTCTGGGCATCTCCGCGTTTGGTGTTAATAACATACTTTGTGTTTCTGGGGACCCTATTTCCTTTGGAAACCATCCCAATGCAAAGCCTGTGTTTGACCTTGATTCTATCGAGCTTATCAGGATAGTCAAAGGACTCCGGGATGAAAAAAAATTTGAAAATGGCCAACCAATAGTTGGAAAAGAACCCAGACTTTATGTTGGGGCAGCGGCAAACCCTTTTAGCCAATCCTTGGAGTCTGAGGTGAATCGTCTTAAGGATAAGGTTGCTGCTGGAGCAGATTTTGTCCAGACTCAGCCTATTTATAACACTAAGGGCTTTAAGGAGTGGATGGAACTGGTTCGAGAGGAAGGATTACATAAAAATGCAAAAATCCTTGTCGGAATCACTCCCCTAACATCCGTGGCGTCAGCAAGATACATGCAGACAAAACTCCCCAACATGGATATTCCCAGCGAAATCATTGAACGTCTTCGGAAAATTAGCAAAAAAGAAGACATGGCGGAAATGGGCATTGTGATCGCCGTGGAAACAATAAATCAATTAAAAGAAATAGAAGGGGTAGCGGGTATTCACATAATGACTCTGGGGCGGGAGGAAATTATTCCGAAGATTTGTAGCGCAGTCGGCCTTTACCCCCGCCCTTGAGTAATGGAGGAGTTCATTCCCTCCCAATTTGTGGGAGCTCACAAGGAGTCCCGAGTAGAGCTCACCATTTTTCCTGAGATAATCGCAGCATAAGCCAGGTTCTAAGGCGCTCATCCAGCTTGCCCAGCCATGATTCTATCTTGCGTATATCTCCACTCATCAGCGCAGCTTTTTCCTCCGCAGTCAGCTCATAGTCTTTTAGAGCCTCGGCAGGATTTTCTGCCAATTTGGCCAGAAAGGCATTATCCTGGGCGGCTCTATCGAGCACCGCTAACACGGCATGTACAGCGGAAACCTTATACTCAGGAATCTTGGCTAAGGGGTCAAGGGCATCATTGGTGAGGATATTCGCCGCTGCCTCACGCCAGTGGAAGGGCATAAAAACAAGTCCAGGAGGCGAGTCTTCTGTAATATGGAGTGGGGCCTCCAACTTACCTCTTTTTGAGGTAACTACTATTACATCGTGCTCCACAAGCCCAAGTTTTGCCGCATCACTGGGGTGCATTTCCACCACGCCGCTGGGATTCAGTTCACTAAGCACTCTAGAGCGCCGACTCATTGTGCCAGTGTGCCAATGTTCCAGCACCCGCCCTGTGGTGAGAATCAGAGGGTAGCCCTTGGATATCGATTCTGCCGGTGGAATATAGCCTACAGCATGGAACTTGCCTCGTCCCCGGGCAAAGTCGTCGTGGTAAAGAAAGCTGGTTCCTGGGTGCGAGACATCCGGGCAGGGCCATTGCAAACCGCCGTGGTCGAGGCGGTCGAAGCGGACACCGCCATAAATAGGAGTCAGGGAGGCAATTTCTTCCATAATCTGGACGGCACTCTGATAGCCTAACGGCTGTTCCATTTTCTCTGCCAGGGCGGAGATGATTTCCCAGTCAGGCTTTGCCTCCCCGGGCGGCAGGACTGCTTGCCTTACTCTTTGAATTCGTCTCTCAGTATTGGTAAAGGTGCCATCCTTTCCTGCAAATGCAGCTGCCGGGAAAACAACATCAGCTAGCCAAGCAGTCTCGGAGAGAAAGATATCCTGAACTATCAAGAATTCAAGTTTCCCCAGCGCTTGCTTCATATGTTCCAGGTGAGGCTCGCTTAACATCGGGTTCTCACCCATAACATAGAGTCCTTTAATGTCTCCCTTAAGTATAGCATTAGCTATCTCAGTAACCACCACCCCAGGACGATTGCTCAATTCAACTCCCCAAGCAGTTTCAAATTTCATTCTCACAGCGGGGTCATCAACCCTTTGATAGCCGGGATAGACATTAGGGAGTGCTCCCATATCACAAGCACCCTGGACGTTGTTTTGGCCCCGAAGAGGGCTGAATCCCGTGCCTTCCCTGCCGATATTGCCGGTCAGTAGCAAGAGGTTTGCCACACTTTTCACATTGTCTGTGCCGGTGGTATGCTGGGTTATTCCCATTCCATAGAGGATACATGCACTTTTCACCTCACCGAACAAGCGGGCAGCCGCCTCTATATCAGCCTGGGGGACCCCAGTTATCGCCTCCACTACTTCAGGAGTATATTCTTCCACAAGCTGGCGCATATCCTCAAAACCTTCAGTGCGCTCTCGGATAAATTCCTTATCCTCAAGGCCATCTCTGATGATAACGTGCATCAGCCCGTTGATAAGGGCAACATCGGTCCCGGGCTTGTGGTGAAGCTTGGCAGTGGCGTATTCGCCAAGTTCCGTAGAGCGGGGGTCAGCCACAATAAGCTTAGCACCACCAAATTTGACTCCTCTCTTGACTATTGAGCCAATAATGGGATGACATTCCGTAGTGTTGGAGCCGATGACAAAGAAGAGTTCAGTTTTCTCAAAATCGGAATAAGAGTTGCTCATCGCTCCTTGACCGAAAGCAGCAATTCCCCCGACCACAGTAGAGGCGTGGCATAGTCGGGCGCAATGGTCAATGTTGTTGGTTCCTATCACAGCACGAACAAATTTCTGCATAACATAGTTATCTTCATTGGTGCACTTAGCTGAGCTTATAGCCGCTATGCTATCTGGCCCGTAATCTTGCTTAAGTTCAAGGAGCTTATTTGCCGCCAGCTCAAGAGCCTCATCCCAGCTAGCTTCACGGAAGATTTCATGCACTTTCCCATTGTGCCCTGTCGCCCGTGTGGTGCCAGGGATTCGGATAAGAGGTGTGGTTAATCTTTCGGGATGGCTAATAAAATCGTATCCCCAGCGTCCTTTAACGCACAGGCTGCCCTTGTTAGCCGGACCCTCAGAGTCACCACGCACGGAAACAATCTTATTATCTAGAACACCTAAGTAGAGGGAGCAGCCAACTCCACAATAGGGACAAATGGTTTTAACCTCTTTGGCAGGTGGCTTTTCCCATTTAGGCACCAGTGCACCGGTAGGACATCGCGCAACACATTCACCACAGGACTTGCAGATGGATTCGACAATCGGTTTATCACCAAAGGTAGCCACCCTTGCTGAGTTGCCTCGGAAAGCTAAGTCAATGGCACCGACAACAGCTATTTCGTGGCAAGCCCGCACGCACTTGGCACAGAGGATGCATTTATTCGGGTCACGAATAAACGCCGGATGGCTATCATCTATAGGAAGCACTTGGGTACTTTTTCTCAGGCGGTCAATATGCTCCTGTTCTATGCCCAGATATCGGGCAATCTTAAGTAGCTCACAGTCCTGGTTTTTTGCACAGGTAAGGCAATCGCCGTGATGATTGGCGCTGATAAGCTCCATAGTGATTCGGCGTGACCGATTTACCCGTTCTGTCTCGGTGTGGACCACCATACCATCGGTTACTGGTGTAGTACATGAGCCAGCCAGGCCCCGCATTCCTTCAATCTCAACCACGCAGAGGCGACAAGCTCCATAAGGCTTGAGGTCAGGGTCATAACATAGCGTGGGAATATAGATGCCAGCGCCAAGTGCCGCTTCAAGCACAGTGACTCCCTTTTTTGCTATGATCTCGCGACCATTAATAGTCAGCTTGATGGTATCCACTTTCCTTTCCTCTATTTCGGTCGGAGCGACTACAGTCATTGTTGCCTCCTCTTTATTAATCTTCTTCTAGGTCGCATCTTAAGCACCTCTTTGCTTCCTCAATTGCCATTTCTTCTCCAAGACCAAGCTCTACTTCAGCGAAGCTACAAAGTCGCTCGCTTAGAGTCAAGGTAGGTATGGAAATGCGGTGCCTTTCCCCTTCCTCAAGCTCAGGTAATGTCTCTATTTCTTCAGGTGGTGCCAGCGCTTCGTCTATTATCCCGCTACCGCCTAGATATTTGTCTATAGAAACCGCTGCGTGCTTTCCAGCAGCAATAGCTTCAATGACTGTGGCTGGGCCAGTAACAGCATCACCACCAGCAAAAACACCTTCCCTAGTTGTGGCTAAAGTATCATCGTCAACCTGGATAGTATTTCCCCTTTCCAAAGGAAGTCCAAATTTCTCCGGAGCCTCTGGTACTTGACCAACAGCGACAATCACGGTATCAAAAGGCAAACTAAATTCATTACCTTCAATTGGCACTGGGCGCCTTCTGCCACTTTCGTCTACCGCTCCAAGCTCCATACGGATGCATGTAAGCTCTACCGCACCATTTCCTCTCTCTATTCTAATTGGGGCAGCGAGGAACTCAATCTTTACACCTTCAAGCAATGCCTCCTCTATCTCTTCCCCACTTGCTGGCATCTCATCCTTGGTGCGGCGATAGATAATTGTTGCCTCTTTAGCACCGAGGCGAAGTGCGCTGCGGGAAGCATCTATGGCAACATTGCCTCCACCAATGACAGCTATCCTATCTCCTACTCTAACTTTATTCCCTATATTTATCTCTCTGAGGAAAGACACACCCTCCATAACTTCAGGGTTGTCTTCTCCTTCAATTCTTAATTTAGCTCCTTGATGAGTGCCAATAGCTAGGAAAATGGCATGGTAACCATGTTCCAAAAGCTCATCCACAGAGCTAATCCTGGTGTTTGTCCTTATATCAACCCCAACGCTTTCTATTTCTTCAATCTCTTCAGCTAACACTTCTCTGGGCAAGCGATACTCAGGAATGCCATACCTCATCATGCCACCTGGCTCAGGCAGTGTCTCAAATACAGTGACAGTATGTCCCCGCTTAGCTAAGTAATAAGCTGCAGTGAGTCCTGCTGGACCTGAGCCAATAATGGCAACTCGCTTACCTGTGGCTGCAGCCATCTTTGCCTTCTCCTTCCAAAGCCCGTTTCCCTTTTCTGCGGCAAAGCGCTTGAGTGCCCTTATGGCGATGGCTTCATCAACCTGCCCTCGCCGACACTTGGTTTCACAAGGGTGAGGACAAACATGTCCGCAAATTGAGGGGAAGGGTATCTTTTCCCGGATTACAGCTAATGCTTGGTTATACTTACCCTCACTAATAAAGCGAATATAGCGAGGGACATCTATACCAGCAGGGCAAGTATGGCTGCACGGCGCCTTGACCAGTCCTTTGCACACCGCAGCAGGACAATGATGCCTTTTGATATGTTCTTCATACTCATCACGGAAGTAGCGGATACTGGTAAGCACTGGGTTAGGAGCTGTTTGTCCCAAACCACACAAGGAACCATCTTTGACCGATTCCGCTAACTCCTGAAGCAATTCAATATCATCGGGCCTGCCCCTTCCACTGCTTATGTCTTCGAGAATGTCCAGCATCTGCTTAGTGCCCCAGCGACATGGTATACACTTACCACAGGACTCAGCTTGGGTAAAGGTAAGGAAGAACTTTGTCATATCAACCATGCAAGTATCCTCATCCATTACCACCATGCCTCCCGAACCCATAATGGCCCCTGCCTGAGCCAGAGATTCGTAATCAACTGGTAGGTCTAGCAAATTTGCCGGTATGAAGCCACCTGATGGTCCTCCAGTTTGAACCGCCTTGAGACGTTTGCCTTCAGGAACACCTCCGCCTATATCGTATACAATCTCACGCAAGGTAATTCCCATCGGAACCTCTATAAGCCCAGTACGAACAATTTTGCCTGCTAGAGAAAAGTTCTTGGTGCCCTTGCTCTTCTCCGTACCATAGCCGGCATACCATTCAGCGCCTTTCGCGAGAATAGCTGAGACATTGCCCCAAGTCTCCACATTATTGATACTTGTTGGCTTACCCCATAGGCCAGATTGGGCAGGAAATGGGGGGCGAGAACGGGGCATCCCCCGATTGCCCTCAATAGAAGCCATTAAGGCCGTCTCTTCGCCGCAGACAAAGGCCCCAGCCCCTTCCTTTATCTTGATATGGAACTCAAAACCGGAATTCATAATGTTCTTGCCTAGCAGTCCGCATTTCTTCATTTGCTCAAGGGCGATTCTCAGTCTATGGATCGCCAGTGGATATTCAGCCCGAATGTAAATATAACCTTCTGTAGCACCGATAGCATAAGCGCCAATGAGTATTCCTTCCAACACAGCATGTGGGTCACCTTCAAGAAGTGCTCGATCCATGAATGCTCCCGGGTCTCCCTCGTCGGCGTTACATATTACATATTTAATATCGCCGGGGGCATCGTGGCAGAACTGCCATTTGACTCCAGTGGGGAATCCAGCACCACCACGACCGCGCAACCCCGATTTCTTGACCTCATCAAGTACTTCTTGAGGGTTCATTTTTAGCGCTTTGGCTATGCCCTCATAGCCACCATTAGCAATATAGTGGTTAATATTTTCTGGATCGATATTTCCACAATTACGCAAAGAGATACGCACTTGAGGCTTAAGCACTGGCAAGTCAAAGAGCCTGGGAATGCCCTCCAAAGTTCCTTCTCCACGAGTGCCGAGAGCCAAGTCAGGGCGTGGGTTGTCAGCAATTAGATAATCCTCGATGATTTCAGACACAAGCTCAGGGGTAAGATTGCCATAGAAAATGCTCGGTTTGCCTGGCTTAACTAGCTCAATCAAGGGCTCTGCATAGCAAAGTCCGATACAACCAACTTGAAGAATTTCAGCTTGAATATGCTGCTCTGCTAACTTTTGGTTAAGAGCAGCAAGTACATCCTCAGCACCTGCTGCTCGCCCACAAGTGCCCATGCCAATCAAGATACGAATTTTATCGCTATCTTGCATCGCCTCCCACTGCGAACTTGCTTGAGTTTTTACTTCTTTAAAGTTCATCACATCTCCTCATTAGTTGCTGCATATATCTCTTTCACTTTCGTCTTTGTCATTCTGCCATGAACTTTGTCGTTAACAAGCATAACCGGGGCAAGAGCACAAGCACCAAAGCAAGCCACAGTTTCCAAGCTGTATTCGAGGTCGGGAGTGCTCTCCCCAGGCTTGATGCCCAGATGTTTTTCCACTTCGCGGAGGATGCGGGCGCCACCACGCACATGACAGGCAGTGCCGCGGCAAACTCTGATGATATTCCGTCCTGAAGGGACAAGCTTGAATTGGGCATAGAATGTACCTACCCCGAAGACGGTGCTTTCTGGCAGTTGGAGGAATTTGGCTATCTTTTTCATCATCGGCTCTGGCAGATAACCAAAAGCCTGCTGGACTTGCTGCAAGATGGGAATAAGCTCCTCTTTCTTACCCTGATAGGAGGATAGAATCTCGTTTAGGCGCTTCTCACTGGTCTCTTCTTGCTCCTGTGGAAGCACCTGAGTGTCCTGCGCTATTGAAGGATTTGCCATTTTATGCCTCACTAATTAATATTTTTCTTGTGACAGCCGACACCATAGCCAGGTAGACAGCTCTTTGTCTAGCTTGCCCACCCAGGACTCTATTTTCTTGATGTCGCCGCTGGCTAAGGCTGCTCTCTCCTCGCTGGTCAAAGAGTAATACTCTTTGAGAGCCTCGTGCGGGTCATCGGCTAATCGCGCCAGAAATTCCGATTCGGTAGCCGCTCTCTTCAGAACAGCGAGCACCTCTCCTTTGCCTGGCACCACCTGCACCTCAACGTTTTCTCTTGTTACTGCAGCATCTTTAGCCATTTTTCCTTCTCCTTTCCTCTTCATTTCACGATAATTCTAGCAATTGCCTGATTGCCTGCCATCGTCCATAAGTTCAATTTGCAATAGCACTTTGGTTATATCTAAAAACACAGTCAACTTGCCCTAAAGGGCATATAAGCTTTATAATGGCTTCGAAAATCTGAGAAATTGGCAAAGAAAGATGAATTAACCGTCTTGATTGCTGACGACCATCCGTTGGTGCGTGAGGCTTTACATCGAGCACTGGATGTCGAGGAAGACATGAAGGTTGTCGCTGAGGCCAGTGATGGTGAGGAAGCAGTCAAGCTCGCCTCGGAGCTAAAACCTGATGTGGTGGTGATGGACATCGTTATGCCCAAAGTCAATGGAATTGAAGCCACCAGAAAGATCAAGGAGATTGCTCCTGACACAGCCATTTTGATCCTCACTGCTTATGATGATGAAGAGTATGTACTGGGATTGCTTGATGCTGGAGCTGCGGGGTACCTCTTGAAAAGCGCCAGAGGGCGTGATTTGGTCGGCGCTATTAGAGCCATAAGGGCAGGTGAGTCGGTACTCCACCCTAATATTATTGCTAGATTGCTGAAGCGCGCTACAGTGACAGCGGTTAAGGAAAATAAAACCCAAGGGTTGCTGAGCGAGCGAGAATCAGAGGTGCTCAGATTGGTCGCACTGGGGATGAGCAATAAAGAGGTAGCCGAAGAATTGTTTCTCAGCCAGCGCACTGTTAAAGCTCACCTGACCAATGTTTTCAATAAATTGAATGTTGCCTCACGTAGCGAGGCAATAGTCAAAGGATTACAATGGGGATTAGTTACCTTGGAAAATACCGAGGACAAGCTCCGGGGTTAAGAAACCCGCACCTCTGGATTATAATTATCCTGTTCGGTATCCTAACGCTATCTCACCTTACCCAGCTCTCGGCTCAAATGCCTTCCTTGGGATTGGGCTCATTGCCTACAGCTCTGGGTCTTTCGCGACACAGTTTGGAGCGACTTTTCTATCTCTTGTTGATATTGTATGCAGGCTGGACACTGGGGATAATCGGGAGCGCCGCAGTATGGCTATCAAGCGCTGTAGCAATGTTACTTCGCACTTTTCTTATTTCCCCCGATTTTAGAGACGCGCTCCTGGAAAGTCTCGCTTGCCTTGTTATTGGCGCTTTAGCCATTATGCTTATGGCAGCCTATCGTCAAAATAAACAGCAACAAGAGAATCTAAAAAAAACTGTGGAGGATATGAAATTGGCGCGGCGAAACTATGAGGAGTTATTTACCAACGCCAGCGATGCAATCTGGATCCATGATGTAGAAGGCGATATCACTTTAGCTAACAAAGCTTGTGAAAAGCTCACCGGCTATTCAGTTTCTGAGTTAATCGGAAAGAATGTCCGCGAGTTTCTTGCCCCAGAGGCGCTAACTTTAGCAAGACAAGTAAGGGATAGGCTACTGAGAGGCGAAGCTATGGAACATCGCTATGAGCAGAGATTAATTAAAAAAGATGGTTCTGAAGCAATTGTGCAATTAGCCACACGCCTTATTATTAGTGATGGCAAGCCTCAAACTTTTCAAAATATGGCTCGTGATATAACCGAAGAAGGAAAATTACGGGATAATCTGCAATTCTATCTCAGGCAAGTTCTACAGGCTCAGGAAGAAGAACGTAAGCGACTTGCTCGTGAGCTCCACGATGATACCTCTCAGCAAATATTGCTTTTAACGCATGGGGTAGATAACCTTGCCTCTAAAGCTGAGAGATATTCGCCTCAAGAGCTAAGAAGTGAGCTAGGTAAACTATATGAACTGTCCCAGCAAACTTACCAAAACATTAAGCACTACGCTCAAGCTCTGAGGCCAAGCATTCTAGATGACTTAGGCTTGGTGGCAGCTATCAAATGGCTGGCTGAGGAAATACACAAACTTAGTGGAATCGAAATTCAGGTCAAGACAGATGTCATACCGCTACTCCCCCCAGAAACACAACTGGTTTTGTTCCGTATTGTTCAAGAATCCCTAAATAATGTTCACCGACATTCTGGAGCCTCTGAAGCCAGCATTACGGTGGAGTGCCAGGGAGCTGAAATCAGGGTGACCATTAGCGATAACGGCAAGGGCTTTAAGCTTCCCCGGCAGTTAAGCGAGTTTGCTGGTCAGGGTAAGTTGGGGCTTACCGGTATGGAGGAACGAGTTCAATTAATAGGCGGGGAACTTGAAGTTAGTTCCCAAGAAGGAAAAGGAACCACAATAATAGTCAAAGCGCCAACAAAGCTCTATAATCAGGGCGACAGTTAGAGCAACTGAAGAGGTTGCTTCCCTTTCTCTACGCTTGGGGCTTTGGCTCTCCACAAGCTATTTCTTGTAAAGCGTTTAGAGTTTCTCCACTTTCACTGCCGAGACCTTGAGCTCAGGAATTTTGGATACCGGGTCGAGCTTGGGATTAGTGAGGATATTGGCAGCACTTTCGGCGAAATGGAAGGTCATGAATACCAATCCCGGTGGCAATGCTTCAGTTATTTTAGCTTTAGTGATAACTTCACCACGCCGGGAGCTGATTTTAACCTTGTCACCTTGAGCTATGCCAAGTTGCGCAGCATCCACAGGGTTGATTTCCACTACACCTTCAGGCTCCATAGTATTAAGTCCAGCTACCTTGCGGGTCATTGTCCCGGTATGGAAATGATACAAGCTGCGCCCTGTGGTGAGGATCAAAGGATAGTCTTCGTCAGGTGACTCTCCCGGGGGAACATATTTTAGCGGCATGAATCTACCTTTTCCCCTAACAAAAATATCCGTGTGTAATATCGGTGTACCCGGATGGTCATCGAGAGGACAGGGCCACTGGATTCCATCATTCTCTAACCTCTGGTAATTTATGCCGCCATAGCTAGGAGTAAGATTGCGAATTTCCTCCATTATGTCAGACGAGTGGCTATAGTCAAAGCCTTTGGCTTCTAATTTTTGGGCTATCTGGCAAACAATCCACCAATCAGGCTTGGAATCGCCGATGGGCTCGATAACTTTCCTTACTCGCTGCACCCGGCGGTCAGTGTTAGTGAAAGTGCCATCCTTTTCAGCAAAACTTGCCGCCGGCAGGACAACATGGGCAAGCTTTGCTGTCTCAGAAAGGAATATATCCTGAACCACAAAGAAATCAAGCCGAGCCAGCGCCTCCCGGACATGCTGGATATCAGGGTCGCTTAATGCTGGATTCTCACCAACCAGATATAGCGCCTTTATCTCTTTGCGGTGGGCAGCGTCAAGCATCTCAACCAAGGTCAACCCGGGAGATAATGGTAATGAGCATGCCCAAGTAATCCCAAACTTATCTTTAAGGGACGGGGGTAATGAGCACCCCCAGGCAGTTTCGAACTTTTCTCTAATAGCTGGATTGCTTACTGCCTGATAGCCAGGGTAGACGTTAGGTAAGGCACCCATATCGCAGGCACCCTGCACATTATTCTGACCTCTGAGTGGATTGACCCCGGTGCAGGGCTTGCCTACATTCCCAGTGAGCATTGCCAAGTTGGCGGTAGCCAGCACATTATCAGTCCCATGGGAATGCTGGGTAATGCCCATGGCGTAGAATATGATAGTAGCTGGTTTGCTAGTGGCATAGATGCGGGCTGCTTCCGCTATCTTCTTCGAGGGCACCCCTGTCACCTGTTCCACAAAGTCAAGGTCGAAGTTTGAAAGCGAGTCCTTAAAGACATCGAAATCCTGACAACGTTGCTCGATAAAAGATGAGTCAATCAGTCCCTCATCAACTATAACTCGCATCATCCCCATGAGCAGGGCGACATCAGTGCCGGGACGCAGTCGAAGCCAGAGGTCAGCAAAGCGGCAGAGGTCAATTTCCATGGGGTTGGCAACGATAATCCTAGCTCCATTTTGAACCGCCCTCTTTACCCGTAATCCGATTACAGGGTGGCTTACTGTAGTATTGGTACCTATAGCAAATACGCAAGCGGCGCCCTCGACCTCGTCGATGGAATTGGTCATAGCACCACTACCGAAACTTTGTACCAGGCCGGCCACAGTGGGGGCATGACATAGCCGGGCACAATGGTCAATATTGTTGGTGCCCATTACCGCCCGGGTGAATTTCTGGATAACATAGTTGTCCTCATTGGTACACTTGGCTGAAGAGATGACGCCTACTTCATCTGGCGTATAACCTCTCAATTTGCTTGCCACCAGTTCCAGTGCCTCATCCCAGGACGCCTCTTTCAACTCCCCATTCTTTCTTATCAAGGGAGAGGTCAACCTTTCAGGGTGGTGAACAAACTCGGCGATACCGAAGCGACCTTTGACGCATGCCTGCCCATGATTAGCTGCGCCATCTGGATCGGGGATGGAAGCTATTATCTTCTCATCCTTGACCTCAAGCTTTAGTTGACAACCAACACCACAATAAGGGCAAATTGTAGTAACTACACGGTCGGGCTTGGCAATCCCGCGGGTGGCCAAATCAGCGAGGGCACCTGTGGGACAGGAATCAACGCAGGCACCGCAGAACTCGCAGCCAACCTCGCGAAGGGTTCGCCCTTCCAGGGGGGCAATGACATTACACTGGAGGCAACGTTCAGCTTCAGCAACTGCCGTCTCCCAATCCATCTCCTGCTCCACCTCAGAAAGACCCTTAATGCGCGCCTGCGGAGGACGGTAAGAAATTGTAGCTAACCTTCCTCCTGTAGGCGCTTCTTCTAGCCAGGTCGTAGCCTCCTGAGCAGGCACAAGATGCTCTGTAATGTCCCCTTTGCCGCCAAGGTAGCGGTCGATGGACTGAGCTGCTTTCCTTCCCGCCGCGATAGCATTGATGACCAAGGCTGGCCCGCTCACACAGTCGCCACCAGCAAAAACGCCCTCTCGACTCGTGCTCAGGTTTTCATTGACCTTCAATACATTCCCCCGTCCTACTTCGATCTGAAAGCCCGCAGGAACATCTGGTCGTTCGCCAATGGCAGCAATCAGAGTATCAAGCTCGACGGTAAACTCGCTTCCCTTAACAGGGACAGGCCGGCGTCTACCGCTAGCATCGGGCTCTCCTAACTCCATGCGGACCAACTCCAAGCTCAAGGCGCCGTTTTCCTTATAAACCCTTGAGGGGGCAACCAAAAACACAATCTCAACTCCCTCCTCCAACGCCTGTTCTACCTCTTCTGTTTGAGCCGGCATCTCGTTCTTTGTCCTGCGGTAAAAAATGGTTACCATCTTAGCACCTAGCCGCAAGGCAGCACGGGCAGAATCTATGGCAACATTCCCCCCACCAACCACTCCTACCCTATGCCCCAGTTCCACCTTCTCTGCTAAGTTGAAGCGACGAAGGAATTCTCCGCACCCAATTACGCCGGGCAAGTCTTCTCCTTCGACCCCCAGCTTGATTTCCTCATGAGCACCGACGCCAAGAAAAGTCGCCTGATATCCTTGCTCAAAAAAGGTATCTAAAGATTCGATGCGAGTATTTAGTCTTATTTCCACACCCGCAGTCTCAATTTCTCTAATCTCATCGCGGAGTATGTTACGCGGAAGCCGATATTCAGGGATTCCCACTCTCATCATTCCTCCCGGCTCTGGGAGAGCTTCAAATACAGTTACCCCATGCCCGAGTTTAGCCAGATAATAAGCACAGGTGAGCCCGGCCGGCCCCGCCCCCACTATTGCTACTTTTTTACCAGTTGAAGGAAGGAACTTCGCTTGCTCCTTCCAAGTATCATCACCGTTATCAGCGGCAAAGCGCTTAAGCATTCTTATGTGTAATGCTTTATCCACATCCTGGCCACGGCGACATTCTTCTTGACATGGGGCGGCGCAAACTCTACCTAATACAGCAGGAAAAGGAACCTTCTCCCTGATCACTGCCAAAGCAACGCTCGGCCTTCCCCGGGCAATAAGACGAATATAGCGGGGAATGTCTATGCCGGCAGGACAAGCTACCTGGCAAGGAAAGGCAGTCTCAATCACCCCAAGTCCTCTTATCTCGTCACAGACCCGAAGACAGCGATTGCATAAAATGCAAAAACTGGAATCACGGGCGAAGAAGGGATTATCCTCTAAAGGAGCTAAAGATCTAGGAATATGGACAGGTATCTCCTTTAAACCAATATAGTCGATGGCTTTTTGAAGTTCGCAATCCCTTTTTTCAAAGCAGATATCAGTAGGTTGTCTAACTAAAATGGCAAGCAGATTTTTTTGCTGTAGCTCTCCTATCTTCGGTGTCTTTGTCTTAACTACCATTTTCTCAGAGACAAGAGTGACACAGGAAAGAACGAGGTTACCATTCGCTTCCACTATACAAAGCTGGCAAGCCTCGTCAGGGATTACCTGGGGTAGAGGTTTCAGGCCGGGATAGTAGCAAAGACTGGGAATATAAATTCCTGAGCTTCTGGCGGCCTCCAATATCGTCTGCCCCCGCCTGGCTTTTATATCCTTGTCATCAACACTTAATGTAATTAAGCCATCTTCAGCCATTGCCTGTTCCTTCCTTAACGAACGCTAGTTACATTACATCACCTTGACCTGAATAAACTAAACTGGGAAAGCCTAAGTCTTGAGATAACTGCCTCCAAAACATCCGACTAACTAAGTTCCAGAGAGCAACTTCAAGGCTTGGACTATATCATAAACAGAGGCTTTAACGCAAATAGAGATATTGAGATTACTAACTTCGTGTCAAAGCGATAGCTAAGGAGTTGTTGGGTTAGGTAGAGGGAATACTTTTGACCAGCTTCCAAGCAATAGTTTCACAGAGCATAGTTATATCCTCGGTGGAGAGGTAATCAGAAATATTAGCATCAAACAATATCCCTCCACTAGGAGAAAATTCCTCATCACCTCTCCACAAAGCAAAGGTTATAGGCACATGATTGAAGGCGTTGATGGTTACGGATACGTCCCCCTGGTCCGCTTTATAGCCACCCAATTTTGATGAGATGTCTATTAGCAGCTCAGGATTTTGGCCGAAGTGCTTTACAAAAGGGTTTATGGCTCTTTGGGAAAATGCCGGAAAATAGCTGACACCTCCCGGCAGCTGTTTATAGTTAATCAATATACCGGTAGACGGGGTGCCCTTTGCCAAAGTGAAATAATGAAGTATCAGGATTTTGTCCTTCAGTGGAACTTCCATTTTGCTATCCTCCAACGATATTTCGGCATCAGGAAGGGTAATGTGATATGGCTGATTTAGATAATCAATAATTATCTTATTAGGACCTACATACAGCACACCACTTTTCTGGCATTGTTCTTCTATATCGCTGATTTTGGACAACTGCTCACAAGCGAGCTTATAGGGAAGCTCAAAACCCTGCTCCCGGGAACCGTGTGATGAATAATGTTGGTTTTTCATTATGGGGTAAACTTAGGGCGGGGCAAAAGACCAGCTGCCTCTACTATCTCAGGCACTGCTTCCTCCCACTCGATAGCCATGAGGTGAATACCCGCCACGCCCTCAATTTCACGTACCTGATTGATAATGTCAATGCAGAGCTTGATGCCCTCCCCAGACACCTGCTCCTTAGGCACTCCTTGAAGCCGTTCAACAACGCTGTCAGGTACATCCATTCCGGGAACTCTGGTCTTCATATATCTTGCGGCACCCACTGACTTTATGGGAGCAACGCCGGCGAGTATCTTCACTTGCTCATGTAATCCTCTGTCCCGTACCATCTTCATCCATTCAGCGAACTTATCCACATTGTAGATAATCTGGGTCTGGATGAAATCTGCCCCTGCTGCCACTTTCTTGGCAAGACGCGCCACCCGGAACTCAAAAGGGTCGGCAAAAGGATTGGCAGCAGCCCCGATAAAGAGACGAGGCTCAACTGCCATCTCTTCGCCACACTGGAACTTCTTTTCATCCCGCATGTCCTTCACCATCTTAACCAGTTGAATAGAATCAAGGTCATAAACACCTTTAGCTGCAGGATGATTGCCGAATTTCTGGTGGTCGCCCGTGAGACACAGCATGTTATTTATCCCCAGTGCTGCTATACCTAACACATCCATCTGAAGGGCAATGCGATTTCGGTCGCGACAGGTCATCTGCACAATAGGGTCTAAACCTTCTTCCTTGCCTATAAGGCAAGCTGCCCAGGATGCCATGCGCACTACTGCAGTCTGACCATCGGTGACATTAGAAGCATCTACATAACCTTTGAGTATCTTTGCTTTTCTCTTAATTACCTCAGAGTCAGCGCTTTGTGGTGGTCCCAATTCGCCTGTAACAGCAAACTGCCCAGCCTCTAGCACCCGTTCCAAATTACTTTTCGTCTTCATAAGTCCCTCCTAATCTTGCCATTTGCTATACTCCTAACGCTTCTATCACCTTCTTCGTCCCCTTCAATTCCTGTAGCAGGTCGATGGCTTCAACCTCTAAACTGCGTGGTCTTACTGCTTTACTCCAATCATGTGGCTCTTGTATCTTCGATAGGTCATCAAGTTCACCAAGTTCCTTTAATCTCCTGTATATCATGACCCAAGCACAGTCACGTGTAGTGTCTAATTCACACTTACCATCCGTGGTTGTTCCGCCACACGGGCCATTTAACAACCCTTTGGGACATTGTACCAGCGGACAAATACCAGCAGTCCTCCCAAGTTCGCATTCTCCGCAGGCTTGGCATTCCTCTTTGAACTTGGTAGGTCCTCCACTGGAAAAGCCAAGGGCGTTGTTTGATGGATACATGGGCTTTACAATACCCATTTCCTCTTCCAAATATCCTCTTACAGCTTGCAAACCATCTCCACAACTCTGCATTAATATGGCATCGCATTTCTCTATCTCCTCACTGTGTTCTTTCAAAAACATGGAGGACATAGGAAGGTAGCAGGCAAATACAGCGAAAGGCAATCCAATTTTACCTACAATCTCCTTCCCTTCCTTCGTTAGTCTCTCTGCCATCTCATCCACGTCTTTTATGCCACCTGTGTGAAAGATTGTGGCACATCCTCCACACCCCATCAGAAATATCTTCCTTCTACCTTCAAGATATCCTAGAATCTCCTCAAAAGGTTTTTGGACTTGTGCATTCATTTTTTCCTCCTCAATAATCTATTTATTTGACATGTGTGGCCGGGCACCTCTTAAGGACTGCCTCTCTCACACAATGACATTAAGAAAGCCTCTTTACCGGTGGTCCTGATGTAAGGCTCACACTCCAATTCTTTGGTGTCACAAGCCTTTCCAATTTATCAAGTTGTCCTAGTTTGGCAAGGCGATCGACAATCTGTTGCCAGACACAGGGTATATCCGGATCAACTTCACATTTACCACCTTGTGAGCCACCACAGGGACCATTGAGCAGATGCTTGGAACATCGGGCAATGGGACAGAGGCCACCAGTAAACTCCAGCATACAATCACCACACTCAAGGCAGCGCTCCGCTTCTTTCCACTCGGCATGAGCACCACCTGAGGACAGAGTGTTGCAGCCAGGATGTACAACCTTATCCACTACTTCCGCTACAGTCTGCACTCCAGCCCCATCAGTCAGAATCAGGATAGAATCGGCAGCAGCAATTTCCTTTTTGTAAGTTCTGAGTTTCAACTTGGTTAACGCGCTATCACAGAGCATATCCACAGCTACTGAACCTGCAATAGTTTTGCCTTGCTCCTGCAGACTTTTCCCCATTTCTGCTACTTGTTTTTCTCCTCCACTCCCCCAGCCCTCGGCACAACCCTTACAGCCAATGAGAAAGATATTCTTATCCCCCTCAAGATAGCTTAGGATTTCTTCCATTGGTTTTTGCTCTGAAATCAACATTTCATCTCTCCTTTACAACCTCACCTTATTCCTCTCCCTCGAGGGAGAGGTTAGCTGAGGTATTAAGTTCTGCCAAAATTGCATCTATTATCTGGGGCATTTTCTCTTGAAGCTCCGGCGATAATTCTAACCCCCAGTTAATCTCCCTGGGCTCGACTCCAATAATGACGGCCTCACCTATGTTACGCCAAAGCTGCATTAACATTAAGTTATCCACTAAGCCCATATCGTGAAGGGATAGAAATGGCTTTTGCTCCAGAGTTATATCCTCAAGGTGAAAACGGTAAATTTGTCCAGGCGTTCCCCCACCCTTAACAGCATCCACTATGACCAATTTATCAGCGTCCTCAAGAAGCTGCAGTACATCGGGGCATGTTCCCCCATCTATTATTTTTACTTCAGGGAGAGGGATTCCCTCCAAAGCATGTACCACATGACAACCAATCCCCTCGTCCCTCAACAAGACATTCCCTATTCCCAGAACAAATTTTCCCATTCCTGAACTTTCCTCCAAATTGTTACTAGCAAACCCTAAATTCCCCCAGGTCACGCCCTTTGGGGCTGAGCAAATGTACAGAACAGGCGAGGCAAGGGTCGAAGGACCTCACAATGCGCACTATCTCAAAGGGATTAGCCTCATCTTTTATCTTGGTTCCAGTGATAGACTGCTCCAAGGGACCAGGTTGGTCTTTATCATCCCTGGGAGAAATATTCCAGGTAGAAGGGGTGATCACCTGGTAATTAGCAATCTTGCCTTCTTTTATTTCTATCCAGTGCCCCAGAGCACCCCTC
>Ga0307427_1000185_pt1 | contig 45657 bp, 39 predicted proteins | sample SalMarWE160190MG_FD_202162 | JGI IMG/M metagenome (GOLD analysis project Ga0307427, IMG submission 202162) | Salt marsh sediment microbial communities from the Plum Island Ecosystem LTER, Massachusetts, United States - WE1603-190 | ecosystem: Environmental > Aquatic > Marine > Intertidal zone >...
CGCAGCCGCTGTTACAGCCGCGCGGGCAATTGGCTATCAGAACGCTGGAACAGTGGAGTTTGTAGTTGATGCGGAGGGCTCCTTTTGCTTTATTGAGGTGAACGCACGCATTCAGGTTGAGCATTCAGTAAGTGAAATGGTTACGCGGGTCAACCTGGTTAAGCAACAGCTTAGTTTGGCGGGTGGTGATTCTCTGCGGGATTGGCCAGAAGAGGTTCCTTGCCATGGACACGCGATTGAGTGCCGGATTAACGCAGAGGATCCCGCTCATGACTTCCTCCCGTCGTGTGGCCGAATTGAGATCGAAGAACTCCCCACTGGAAACGGGATTCGACTTGATACGCACATCTACAATGGAATGGAAGTTACCCCCTATTACGACTCACTGTTGGCTAAGATAATTGTATGGGGACACAATCGTGAAGAGGCACGAATTAAGATGTATACTGCTCTTGAGCGATTTCGCGTCAGGGGAGTTACTACTACTTGCTCGTTGGTTCAAGAGATCATCTCTCATCCCTCATTCCGTCAAGGATTAATGGGAACAGGTTTCTTGGCCGACTTTTTTGACTGAAGAGTTGACTGGCTAATCAATGCGATTTACCATTTGTTACGGATTTCCCCAAGCGTGTTCCTTAGATTATAGGAGTATGGATGTTTGATTCTCTTTCTAGCAAGTTGAATACGATTCTCTCGCATCTGCGCGGGAAAGGAAAGCTTTCCGAGGCCGATGTTAATGCAGCCCTGCGTGAGATTCGCCTTGCCCTGCTCGAAGCTGACGTAAATTACAAGGTTGTCAAAGAGCTGATGGCAAGCGTACATAAGCGAGCAATAGCAAGCGAGGTTCTAGAAAGTCTGACCCCCGGTCAGCAAGTAGTTAAGGTTATGCGTGATGAGCTGACCGCGCTTATGGGCGAAGAACGGGTTGGGCTTTTGCTCACCAATAAGCCGGCAGTGATCATGCTTGTGGGGTTACAGGGCTGCGGGAAGACAACCACAGCAGCTAAGCTTGCGCTGACCCTGAAGAAAGAAGGAAAGAAATCAGTTTTGGTAGCAGCGGATGTGTACCGACCAGCAGCAGTGGAGCAACTAAGGAAATTGGGAGAAGAGTTAGGACTTCCCGTATTTGAACAAGGAAGCTCGCCGGTGCAGATCGTAACTGGTGTTCGTGACTGGGCAGAGGAGAATCTGTGCGACGTAGTGATTATTGATACAGCCGGTCAATTACAAATTGATCAGAGTATGATGAACGAGTTGGTTCAGCTTAAGAGGGTAACCAGTCCTGATGAGATCCTGCTTGTTGCTGATGCTATGACCGGCCAGGAAGCGGTGAACATTGCTCGTAGTTTCCATGAAAAGCTTTCCCTTTCAGGTGTAGTGCTCACCAAGCTGGATGGAGATGCACGGGGAGGAGCCGCGCTTTCCATCCGCGCAGCAACAGGATGTCCGATCAAATTTGTGGGGGTAGGAGAAAAACTTCCCGAGCTCGAGGCGTTTCATCCCAAGCGTATGTCGGAGCGCATACTGGGAATGGGGGACATGCTTTCTCTGATTGAGCAGGCCGAGAGCGCAATTGATCAGAAAAAGGCAGAGGAGATCGCGGACCGGATCAGAAAGGATCGGTTTACCCTGCAGGATTTTCATGATCAGCTTCAAGAGATGCGTAAGATGGGGCCTATTTCACAGATTCTGGAGAAGCTTCCAGGAGGAGGAAGGCTCAAGGGGAGTGCTAATGTTGATGAGCAAGAACTAGACCGTGCTTTAGCGATACTGCGGTCCATGACCTTGGAAGAAAGGCTTAATCCGTCTATAATTGGTGGTAGTCGCAAGAAAAGGATTGCCCGCGGAAGTGGAGTTAGAGTGCGTGATGTTAATTGGATTTTATCCCGATTCAAAGAGGCCAAGCGGGCGATCAAATTTATGGGAACTGGGCGGGGCAAGAGTAAGTTCCCACCAGAGTTCTTGCAGATGAGATAACGGTAAATGTCAGGAATTAGGTACCAGGAATTAGGTACTAGGGACCAGGTACTAGAGACTAGGGACAAAAGGCTCATCTGCGTAGAACAACAAGCAGGCATTCTAGCAATACTAATGAAGTTAATGGCTATTTAGTCTAGTATCTATGAATAAAATGAGGTGAGACTATGGCGGCAAAGATTAGATTGAAGAGGGTCGGCAGGAAAGGACAACCATCTTATCGGGTAGTTGTGCTTGATGGGCGCAAGGCACGTGATGCGAAAGTAGTTGCCGATTTGGGACACTACGATCCCAAGACCAATCCGGCAAGTGTTGAGATTGATTCGGAGGCTTCGCTGAAATGGCTTAATGAAGGAGCCAAACCAACGAAGATTGTGCGCGATATATTCTCCAGGGCTGGCGTTATGGCTGCTTGGGATGAGGCACGCCGCAGCAAGACTTAGCGGGAGAACCTGTGCTGTATCGTCTGTGTCTGTTTCTTGTTCGTTCTTTGACCAGCGATCCCGATGCTGTCCTGATTGATCATATCGAGACCGAGAAGGTCGATATCTTCTTTCTTCATGTAGGTGGAGATGATCGCGGAAGGCTGCTCGGAAAGAGAGGAAGGACAATTGGCGCGCTAAGGACTTTCTTAGCAGGGGTGAGCGCTCGTTTGGGGCGGGAGGTTGTAATCGAGCTTGTCGATAGATCGCAATGAGGTTTGATATCCTGACAATCTTTTCGGAGATTCTTTCCGGGTTTTTTTCTGCAGGGATCCTTGCTCAGGCTCAGGCAAAGGGACTAATTGATGTGCGGCTTCATGACTTGCGTGAGTTTTCTTGTGACCCTCATCGAATGGTAGACGATCGTCCCTACGGCGGTGGGCCAGGAATGGTAATGCAGGTGGAGCCATTTGTAAAAGGGATCGAGGCAATAAGGTGGGAAGTAAACGGACGCACACGAGTGATCCTTCTCTCTTCACAGGGGCGTCTATTTCGCCAGGCGGATGCAGTGCGTTGGGCAACGCTTGATGGATTGCTGTTGTTGTGCGGTCGGTACGAGGGAGTAGATGAGCGAGTTACTTCGTTTGTTGACGAGGAGATTTCGATCGGCAACTACGTTTTGACCGGTGGGGAAACCGCGGCAGCAGTTGTTATTGAAGCGGTGGCACGAATGATTCCCGGGGTTGTTGGGAAGTTGGAATCGGTGGAGAAGGATTCCTTCTTCAATAAGGATCACCTTGGGCCTCCGCAGTATACGCGTCCACCTGTATTTCGCGGGCTCTCCGTTCCCGATGTTCTCCTTTCTGGCGATCATGCCAAGATCGAGACATTTCGTAACAGGAAGGCTTGGGAAAAGACAGCGTGCAATCGGCCGGATCTTCTAGGCTTGGATGTTGACAGGGGAAATAGCAATGGGTAACCTGTACATCGGCCTCTTGCACTTTCCGATGCGTGATCGTTGCGGAGACATTGTGGCTACCGCGACGACCTCGATGGATGTGCACGATATTGCTCGTACAGCACGGACCTACGGGGTGGTGCGTTATTTTGTAATTACACCGCTTCCTTCGCAACGAGAGATAGCATGGCGAATTCGTGGTTTCTGGAGTGAAGGAGAACAGGCGGTGGAGAAAAGCCGCCGCGGTGAAGCTATAGAAATTGTCGACGTTCTCCCGGATATTGAGGAGTCGATTGATTGGATTAGTGCAACGGAGGGAACAATGCCCCTCCTTGTTGCCACATCGGCACAGGCCCATGTAGGGCAGGCAATCTCGTATGATGAGCTGAGAAGAACTTTGCGCGATGAGGAAAGGCCGATTTACATCTTGTTTGGAACGGGCTGGGGCATGACTGATGAATTGATTGAAACTTGTGATCTTGTTCTGCCGCCGATTATGGGAGGAAGCGGATTTAATCACCTATCGGTACGTGCAGCAGTGGCGATCACCCTTGATCGTGTGGCAGGAGACAACGCTTAGGAGGAAATAATGGACGATATTCTACGGGCAGTGGAGAAACAGCAAACAAAACAAGAGATCGAACAGTTTTCCACTGGGGACATTGTTCGAGTGCATGAACGAGTTGCCGAGGGAACAAAAGAGAGAATCCAGGTATTTGAAGGGATCGTGCTCAAGCGTAGTGGTGGCGGTACACGTGAGATGATAACTGTGCGTAAGATCTCTTCGGGAATTGGAGTAGAGAAGATCTATCCACTGCATTCCCCAAAGATAGAGAAGATTGAGCTGGTGAAGTCAAATCACATACATCAGGCAAGGCCATATTTCCTCCGGCGTTTGCGGCGTATTCGTTAGATGAGGAAGAAGAAAAAGAAGCAGAAGAAGCCAGCCCGAATACTGCGGATTGTACGGCATTTTGGCTGGAAGCCAGGACGAGTGGTAAGTGAGATCTTGGAATGGGTAGAAATCTTCGCCATTGCTCTGCTGCTTGCTTTTTTGGTGATTATTTTCATCACTGTGCGCATGAGTGTGCCGACCGGGTCGATGATCCCCACGATCGACCCCAAGGATTCGTTCTTTGTTGATAGGGTTTCTTATTACTTTCGAGCGCCTAAGCCTGGAGACATAGTCGTCTTTTGGCACACCGAAGAAGTATTGGTAAACAAGGTAGTGGATGGATCTCCTGCTCAGCGCGTTGGGGTTGAAGTGGGAGGAAGAATAGTCTCGATCAATCGAGAGCCGGTCTTCTCTGCTGCTGGGGGCGATGGAATAGTTAGTTCTCTTGCACCCGGGCAACAGATCCTCCTTGGACTCAGCGGAACAGCTCTACTCGATTTGGGCCCCAAAGAATTGGGTGTCGATTCCCTTGCTGCGCTTGGGATTGTCACCCGCGAGCGACGCCTACGCTACGTAAAGCGTCTGATCGCTATAGGTGGACAAACCGTGGAGATTAGTGGAGGGGACGTGTATGTTGATGGGGAGAAATTAGTTGGTGAGCGATTTGACCGCTATTACTACTCGAATGACCCACGCATGCGTTATGGAGTAAACGAAACACTTGTTCCAGAGGGTAAGTTATTCGTTTTGGGGGATAATTCCCCGAACTCCTGGGACTCACGTTATTGGGGTTTTGTCAGTGAAGACGACTTTATTGGTGAGCCTTACTTTCGTGTTTGGCCATTGCCTCGTTTTGGCCCAATGAACGGTTATTTCCATCTATAAGGGTTATAGAGCGTGGCTGTACGGAGTCGTTGTGACTTAACCGCTCGTGTAGCTGAGCTGTACGCGTTTGACAAGCAAATCATCTTATCTGTTGTTCCCTCAGGTGTAGCAACCAGTAACACAACTAGTGGATCCCCGAAACCCTTGACAGTTGCTGGCTTTGATGAAGCCGGTCGTGGGGCTCTTGCCGGTCCGGTGGCCGTTGGGTGTGTAGGAAGTGTTAGGTCAAAACCAGGTGGTCTTTCTATCGCTAACTATCTTTCCGGCCTGGACGATTCCAAGCGGGTCTCTCCCAAGAAGCGCGAGAAGCTATTTGAGCGAATTCTCTTGGCATTCTACTGTGGAGTGGGAGCTGCTAGTTCAAGGGAGATCGATCAGATGGGAATCGTAGCCGCTAGTTCACTTGCTGCCTTGCGCGCATACCGGTCAATGGGGCATTCAGTTGACCTTCTGTTGCTGGATCGCGGCCTTTCCCTCAAGAAGGCTCCCGTAGCCTCAAATAACTCTCCTACTACACCCCCTGAACTCTCTTTCACTCGTGGTGATTCAAAGTCCTTACATATCGCGGCCGCTTCAATTCTAGCTAAGGTAACCCGCGATCGGATGATGACCCAATTTGCCGCTTGCTTCCCGGACTACAAGTTTGCCAAGAACAAGGGCTATGGAACGCCCGTTCACCTTGCGGCGCTACGCGAGGTTGGTCCTTCATCGATCCATCGGACGAGCTTTAAAAAGGGTTCCTCGCAGTCAAGGTAAGGTGACGCACAGAAAGACTCACAAGCTTGGCCTCTCGCAAAACCGCCAAGAACGCTAAGGAAACCCTTTGTTCTTATTCTCCACAATAATATTGTGGTTTTTTGTCTGTAAACTAAAGAACGTGCCTTCCTCCGCGATCCTGGCGGGCTTGAGTGAGTGAAACGAGCGGGCGAGAGAGAAATCTTGCCCGGAGTATGAGGAGACTTTTCTATAAAAGCGCATCTGGTCGGCAAAAGTATTGACACATGCCACTTCAAAGGCTATACTGCTTGTTAATTCGCTTAAAGAGGGGGTCAAACAGTGAGAAGAATATTGCGAATTGTCTTAACTGTCGCAATTCTGTCTTTGTTCCTTGGCGGAGTGGCCTTAGGGCAAACAGGAAATGGAAGCTCGAGCCCATCCAATGTAGACGAGCGGTTTAGTGATGTATCCAAGGATCACTGGGCATATGATGATATCAAATACTTGGCCGACCGCGGGATTATCACTGGGCTTCCTGGTGGTAAGTACCAGGGCCAAGAAGCCCTTGATCGCTATTCTGCAGCGGCGCTGATTTCTCGAGCAGTCAAGTATCTGCAGAACAATCCGGAGAGTGTTACCCTGCAAGATCTTGATGTGTTAAAAGACTTGATCTTTAAGGTATCAGATAATATGGCAACGCTGCAAGGCCAGGTTGACTCATTGCAGGGTGGGTCTGACCTGAGAGAGCAGGTTGTCTCGAATCAGGAGCGGATATCCGAGATCGAAACACAGGTGGAGAGGTTGTCTAGAAGCGATGCGGGTGAGCTTACAACGCGCGTAGACACCAACTTTGTTATTTCACTAGTTGGAGTCTTGGTAGGGATCGCTGCTATTGCTCTGCACTTCCTTGTGCCTGCTTCCTAATGTTTGAGCAAGTGAAGGTAATGTACATCTCTTGACTTTGCTCCAGACGTGTACTATGATAAAGGTCAGATCTAGTGGAAAGACACTCTAAGAAAAGGGGGTGAACCAGCAGGAGAAAAGTATTTCCTTTGAAGTTTAGTAAGTAATACACGTGTATGACATACGGTACCGATGAAATACTAGTAAGGAGGAAAAAACAATGAAAAAAGTTTTCGTAATTGCGATTACGATGATCTTAGGCCTTGGGCTGGCCGCATTTGCCGGGCCGCTCACCGGGTCATGGGCAACGACCCTTGTGGTCGACCCAGCCGCTTCGACCTTTACCTCGCTAACTTCAACATTAGCGGTTGACTATACGGTAAGCGGCTGGACGTTCGGTTCTTCGAGTGGCTTTACACTGTCTGGCTTCTCTTCGCAGTCGTTCACTGCTGGCGGGTCAGTTGGCGCGTTCACGTTCAGTTCTACAATGGCGTTTGATCCGATGGCGGTTACAGGGAAAGACTATTCAGCCTTTTGGGCTGCGGTTTTGCTTGCGTACCCGAGTGGTCTTACGCAGACACCGTCGGTGACAATCTGCCCGATTACCTATACTACAACTACAGAGCCTAAGTTCCTCACGTGGAAGACGGAAGGAAGCATTAGCATCGGTGGGGTAGAGATAGGCGCTCTGTTCTATATCGATCAGAGCAACTACGATGTCACGTTGACAAACTATGCGACTAACCTTGCATTAACTTCGCTAAGCAGTACGACATATGTTTGCACTTCCGGATACAATGGAGCAGGTTGGCGATTTAAGGTCGGTGGTACTATTGGTGATATCACGGCGACCTCCTATACCTACTTCAACCTATCAGAGACCGATGCTTCCACTACATACTGCCCGGCAGTAGGAAAGAGCGGGACGCTTAGCATCGCTGCGACTAGTTGTGCCCCTGCCTTCAGCGAGGAGTACATTACCTTAGAAGGTGTTTCCTTGGGGTGTGCCACATTTGATGTTGGCCTAAGCATTCTGTGCACCGGCTTCTCAGACGTAACGTTTGTCGCTAATGACGTTGCCATTGGCAGTTGGCTTGAGCTAGACTTTGGGCTGGTGTTCACCACGACCAGTAAGTCGACAGATTTCTGCCTGACCGTTACTGCGCCTGCATCTGACTGCTTCACAATTGAATTCGGGTTTAACGGCTCTCCTAACCCGGATGCTACTGGCGTCATCGAGTCTCTCGACTTCTACGGTATCGGCTTTACCTATAACTGGAACGGAATCAGCTTTACCAGCTACACTGAGCTTAGTCCCTATTCGGCGCTTTTCTCTAGCTCAAGCGCCTACGACTACATATACAACGATACGACGAACAGCTACCTGATCCCGTATGCGGGTCGGAAAGTGGCTTGCAGCACGGTAGCGGACGTAGCCATAAATTACTGGAGAGTCACTGGCGAAAGTGTCTACTATGAGCTACAGTGCGTCTATACTGACCGCTACAAGCTGTGGGAGAAGTTCATCATTGATATCGACGCGGATGCCTGCTGTGGCGGCGCGCTTGACCTCACCATCAGCACATGGTTTGGTGACCACGAGACACTCAGTTGGGTCTACTATGACTATGTGGTGGCCAGTGGGACCGCTGTTGCTACGGGGACCTATCTATTCGGTGGTCCTACAGGAGCAACTGTGACTCTGATTGCCGATGTAGATACAGAAGTCTATGATCAGGTTTTCTTCAGCACTGGTTACGTAGCTGGAACGGAGACTACCCTGTTCGACTGGGCGAAGACCGAAGTAGACGCGAGCATCGGCGTGGCTAGTAACATCACGCTTGATCTTGGCTTTAACGTCTCGGCCTTTGGCTGGGAGTCACTAGAGGTTGGGTTCACGTTCATATTCTAACAGCTTAACAACTAGAACATTTATGGGCCCTGGTTCGCCAGGGCCCTTTTTCTTGGTAGTAGGGAATAGAGAAACGAGTAAGGACTGATGGCTGAGCGCTGAAAACTAGGTTCATCTCACCCTCACCCCGGATCGGGGTGAGGGGCAGGCTCTAGCCTCTCCCTTCATCGAGGGAGAGGGAAAGGGTAAGAAAGGATGGGCGATTTACCTTTTTTTCAGCCCCGTGTAGCAGGATTGGGCTTACTACGTGGGACAAGAGCAAGGGATATCAAACAATCTTCCCTCTCCACCGAGGGAGGGAATTAAAGGGAGGGGGAGAAGGCAAGAACAGTCCAGTGTCCAGAAGCAGTGATGGGTAACGAGTAATGAGTGACAAGTACAGGAACTGAAAACTGAAAACCGATCACTGAGAACTGATCACTAGTTCATAAATAAAGGAAGGTGTAAGCTGTGAAACGTTTGATTTCTTTGGTAATGATGTTTGTTGGCATACTCCTGATAGGGGCTGCCGGTTTCGGCGAAGATATCCATCTTCCCCTTGAGACGCCGCTAACCGGTAGGATACTGATCGCTCCGTCGTTCTATACAGAAGACGATGATGTAGCGATTCCCAAGCAATTCCAGGTGTGGCCAGGAAAGAGCGGGACTCGCTCCTCAGATTGGTTTACCGCTTGCATTGAGGTGCATCCAGGTGACGTAATTCTTTTGTCGCCGGGAACGTACACCTGTGACATTTGGGTGTTCACTCCTCAGATCAGGATTGCCACCGACCTACAAGCGGGAGATCTGGCCACCATTCACGGGACACTTGAGGTCGACGCCGATCAGGTGATCCTTGACCGCATCGCCGTTGTTGGTGAACGTAAGGACTACTCAAGCGGACATGGAGTGGAAGTAAATCGAGAAGTAGTTAACCGGATCATAGTCCGCGATTGCCTAATCAAAGGAAATGAGTGGACAGGAATCCATCTTATTGGGCCACGAGGAACAATCGACGAGATGCGAGTGGAGGGTTGTTCTCTCATGGGCAACGGGATGGATGGGATGGACGCACAGTTTGTTAAGCTCCTTGTTATCACTGGCTGCACAATTACGGATAACGGCTGGAACTTTTCTCATGGAGTGGGCGTACGGATAGGAAGCTACGTAGAGAATGTGGAACTGTGTGATAATTCCATTTGTGGAAATCGCTTCGCTGACGTCTATCGCTAGTCACCACACTCATTGCTGTCTCCCATTCACCATTCGCTATTCCTACGATAGCCCACAGCCATCAGCCCACAGCCGTCAACCCACTTCTCCCCCTCCCTTTAATTCCCCCCTTTACCCCATGTAGTAACTCCAATCGTGCGTACTACACGGGGCGAGGTCGGGGAGGGAAGATGTTTGATGTTTATTGTCCCTCTCCCTCAATGAAGGGAGAGGCTGGGTGAGGGTGAGATGGGAGTAGTTGTCAGGAAAGGTAGCTATCAGGTAAGGAAGCCGTCAGTAGTCAGCTTTCAGCTCGCGCTTCCTAGTCAACTACTCAACTATCTTTCTCTACTTAACTGCTTCTGCCGACCAGCCCTATGAACCCAATGAACTCTTTCCCTGCTTAGACGCTGATGGCGTGATGATTCGGTCGATGAGGCCATACTCAACGGCTTCTTCCGCCGTCATGTAATAATCGCGATCTGTGTCCTTGGTTATTCTCTTTACGGTTTTGCCGGTGAGTTTTGCCAGGACGTGGTTGATCCGGTCATGCAAGCGCAGGAGTTCATCGGTTTGAATCTTGACATCTATTGCTTGGCCTTGGCTTCCACCGAAGACTTGGTGGATAAGGATGCGTGAGTTGGGAAGCGCTGAGCGTTTTCCTGGGGTTCCCGCGGCGAGTAGTACTGCCGCCATACTTGCTGCTTGGCCGATACAGATCGTAGCCACGTCACAGGTCACATAGCGGATGGTGTCATAGATGGCGAAACCAGCAGTGACGGATCCACCTGGCGAGTTTATGTATAGCTTTATTGCTTTTGTTGGGCCCTTTGCGGCAAGGAAGAGGATCTGCGCGATAACCACGTTTGCTACTTCATCGTTGATCAGTTCACGGAGAAAGACAATCCTGTCTTCTAGCAGGCGTGAGTAGATATCGTATGTTCGCTCGGTGTGCCCGGTACGATCGATGACAAATGGGATCTGGGCACTCATTCTGTTTTCTCACTCAATACGGCGTTCTTGTACAACACGTCAAAGACACCCATGTTTACCTTGGCCAAGCGGTAGTCTTCCCAGTGCTCGTTAGCCTTTAGCTCAGCGATGAACCGAATGGGATCCTCTTCTGTTTCTTTTGCTTCGGTTGTAGCGGTTTCTTCTAGTTCTTCGTCCGTAAAGGAGATATCCTCTGCTTTAGCAATTCGCTGTAGGACAAGCTCGCGCCGGAGCCGCCTGGTTACATTCTCACGGTAGTCCGCCTGTATCTCTTCCTCACTTTTTTCCTGCTTGCTGAGATAGTCCTCAAAAGAAAGCGGAGAACGGGGCTCGGAAAGGTTCTTTTTCAGCTGTTCCACTTCTTCCGTTGCCATTTCTTCCACCAGGACCTCTGGTAGCGGTATGTTGGCCTGGTCTATAACCCAGTCCAGGAGTCTTGCCTTGATCTCCTTTTCGCGCTCTCTTGCCTGGCTGTCTTGCAGGCTTTCCTTAACCTTTGCTTGTAAGGCCTCTAGGCTCTCATATCCAGCGTCCTTTGCCAGTTCATCGTCGGCTTCTGGAATCTTGATCTCCTTGAGGCTGACAATAGAAAGCGAAGTACTGAGCGTCTTGTCTTTGGGGAGCTCAACGTCAACAGAAACTGTTTCGCCCACCTTGTGGCCGATTAGCTTTCCTCCCACTGGGTTTCTTTCCTCAGCGTGAGCGTCCCATTCCTTGTCACCTTCTTTTACATGTACGACGTCTCCTTCACTAACGGTGTCGCCGTCCTTAGGTACAATGGTTCCAAATCGCGCGCAGATGTGGTCGACCGCTAGCTTGACATCATCATCAGTAACACCCTTTATCGGTTCAGTCTCAAGCTTGATGCCCTTGTATTCGGGGAGGTCGAAATCCGGCAATACAGGGAAGCTTGCCTCGAACACGAATGGTTTCTTCTCGTCAGAAGAGACGGGCTTTATCTCAGGGGGAGCCACCGGATTTAGCTCAAGCTCGGCAAGGGCTTTTCCCAGGTGTTGTTGTTGTAGTTCTTTCTGTGTCTCTTCCAGGAACAACTTGTGGCCGTAACGTGCATCTAGCACACCTCTTGGCACGCGCCCCTTTCTAAACCCGGGAACGCTTGCTTCGCGCCCATAGCTCCGGTAAGTATTATCAAGCGCGTTCTTAACTGTCTCAGGGTTGACCGTTACCTGCACGGTAACCGCGGTGTCCGATCGTTCTTTTAGTTCATAGGTAGCATTCTTGTCCATTAGTAAAAGTCACTCCATATATACCGTATTGGTGCGGCAATTATACGCTGTGGGGGCTTTTTGAGCAAGGGTTGCCTGTTTCTGTTACTAGCCAGCAATGCCCATCGGCCAATATGAGCCAAGGAGCGCATCCCATATTCCACTCAGCAATTTGATCAGGCCACCAAGCGCGCCAAGGTAGAGTAGCGCGAGGATGATAAGGAATCCGTATCTTTCGAGCTGCATCATTACCCGTTTTCCCTCCGGTGGCAGAAAATACGTAAGCACGCGTGACCCATCAAGTGGTGGTATAGGAATCATGTTGAACACCGCAAGAATGATATTGATGATGACGAAAAACCCCAGCAGGTAGAATATAGTTTGCACAAAGGCTGCGAAGAAACCATGTCCATATAGAAGAGAGGAAGGGGTAATCAATATTGCAAGCCTTCCGATAGCGCTGGTGCCCAGAGCGAGGGCAACATTCATTAGTGGCCCAGCAATGGCGACGTAAAACATGCCTTTGTACGGGTTACGGAAGTAGTTGGGATTGATCGGAACCGGCTTGGCCCAGCCAAAAAGAAAAGGAGATCTAAGGATGACAAGGACAATTGGAACAAGGATTGTCCCAATTGGATCGATATGCGCTAATGGGTTTAGTGTAAGCCGGCCTTGTGTCTTTGCGGTGGGATCACCGAGGCGAAAGGCAATGTAACCATGCGAAAACTCATGAAGGACAATGGCCGTGAATACGGCGATGAGGGATAAGACAATCTCAAGAGTGTATGCAAAGGTCATTACGTAACCACTTTTCCTGTTGGATTTACGGTGAGTGTATCCTCTTGTGTGAGAATTACCAAGCCTGCTGGGCTACCTTTCGGTTTTCGCACATATTTTACCCGGGTGTAGCTTACTTCTACCCTTGCTTCATCCCTTGCCTTAGATCCAGCTGCTGCCAGTCGAGCTGCTTCTCTTATCACCTCAATTGGTGGGATCTGCTTGTCGTGACAGCGGAGTATGACATGCGCTCCGGGAATATCTTTGACATGAAACCACAGATCTTGCGGGCTCGCCTTTCTTAGTAAAGCATCGTTTTGTGTGGCATTGGTTCCTACTTGCACGGTGTATCCTTGGATAGTGTAGATCTTGGCCGATGTAGGTGCTTGTTCTCGTTTTCTTGATCGAACGGGTGGAATGAGTGAGATGGCTGACTGGTTTGGGTAGCGTCCTGCCTCTACATCGCTTAAACCGGCTTGTAGTAAGGAAAGCTCCCGCTTGATACGGTCTATCCGGTGAGCAACAATTGGACGACCGCGATGCATACGTTTTGCCTGCATGTATAGCTGTTGGGCATTTTCCACGGGGTTCAGTTCTCTTTCTAGGGGGATAGGCACAGTTTCTTCGGTCGCTGGGTCGGTTAGTGTCGCTTTGTCCATCCCTCGGTTAAGCTCGTTTAGATGAATCATGATTAAGTTAGCGCGGTAGCGAAGATGGCTCTCTGACTGCGCGGTCACTAGCCAGGCTTGAAGCCGGGAGATTGTCCTTTTTCGGCTTGCAATGGCCCGAGAAAGCCCGGTGTGGATGGGGGTTAGTTCTTGATCGTCATGTGAGTAGTGCCATGCTGTGTCAAACTCTCGATCAAGCGCGGCGGCAAAGCTGTGCGTCTTTTCAGCCTCTTGAGCGAGCGGAAAGAATGAAGCCCAATTCTTGTGTGGATCGTAGCGCGCTTCTGGTTTTTCTACCTTGGAAAGGACGAAGGCAATAGCTCTTTTTGCTCGTTGTTCAACTGGCCCAGGTGTATAAGTTGTTGCTAGTGCGAGGATCGCCGCAGCTGTATTTCGTCCGATCCCATCTAAATTGCGCACTAGCGCTTGGTCGGGATTCTCATCAGAAAGAAGCTCGCGAAGATATGTGGCTGAAGCTTTCCCGGGCTCGAGCTTGTTTTGTGTTGGTAGGGGGACGTAAGTGTTTCCTGGAGTGGTACGTGTGCCCGCTCGAAGTGAAGCCACTACTATGTTTTCTTGAAGAAGAATTAGGTTTCCGTGTGGTCCAAGAAGCTCGATAACAACCCGGAATGTCTCTTTTCCATGAACGCACTGTACCTGGAGGCTTACCACTCGTTCCCATCTTGGTTGGCTGATTTGAACGATCTTTCCGCCTTGTAGGTACTTACGTAGAAGCATCACAAACGGCGATGGAGTCTTGAGATGAGGAAGATCAAGACTTGTCCAGTGAATGTGCGCCGTAGGTAGGGAGATTAGTAACCGTAAATCTTTGCCGGCGAACAGCTGCATGATAAATGACCCACGTTCCGGTTGGTAAATGGATCGAACGATTCCACCATTGATGTTCTTACTGATTGCGGTAAGTGCCGCGGCTATCGCCAATCCATCCATTCTTCCTCCAGTTGAGTAGGGCAATCTAGAACGCTATAATGTTGATTATACCGCCGGCGTAGCTCAGTGGTAGAGCAACGGTTTCGTAAACCGTAGGTCGGAGGTTCAACCCCTCTCGCCGGCTTACCGTCTTTGTAAGGGTCAGAAGCTGTTTTGTCTCGCCAAGGCGCAAAGATCGCAGAGAAAAGCGGAATTCATGGTTTAGAAACTTCATAAAAGGGTTTTTCTGCGCTGGCCCTTCTTTATATACACGCTTGCATCCGCATACGCCCATAGACCCACAATTCATCAGACCTCCATCACTTGCCAGCGCTACGCGGTTGAGCTAACATGATTTAGTTGAGAGTACGTCCCGTGGGAAGTGGTGTTCCACTATAGGGGCGCGCTTGTGGTACACAAGGATAGACTATTGGACACAAGAGCGGAATGAATCTTACTGAAGCCCAGACCCGCATCCAGCTGATTGACAAACGTTTGGCGCTGGCCGGTTGGAATGTCAAGGATCACGCCCAAGTGATAGAGGAACTAGAGATCCATCTGCGCGCAGATCGAACAGAGTATCCGAAAACCTCGTATGGCGAAGGGGATAGCCGCTTCTCAGACTACGGACTTCTGGTGCACGGAGACCCTGTGGCGGTGATTGAGGCGAAGCGTACATCGCGGGATGCTGAACTGGGGCAGGAACAGGCTCTCCAGTACGCAAAACAGCTTGAAACTTACCACGGCGTTGATCTTCCGTTCGTCTTCTACACCAACGGATATCAGTACTTCTTCTGGGAATCGGACTTTTACCCGCCGGAGGAGATCGTTGGATTCCCTAAGCTCGATGACATCGAGTGGATGAAGCTTCGACGACGACAGCGCAGGCCGCTGTCCGTCGAGTTGATAGACCGCAACATTGCCGGCCGCGATTACCAGGTTCAGGGCATTCGGGCGATCCTCGAGGAAATCGAGCAGAAGCGTCGGAAGTTCCTCCTGGTGATGGCAACCGGTACTGGAAAGACACGAACGGCTATCGCGCTGGTCGATGTGCTGCAGCGCGCACGGTGGGCCAAGCGCGTGCTCTTCCTCGTCGATCGGGTCGCGCTGCGCGATCAAGCGCTCGACGCATTCAAGGAACACATTCCCGCCGAGCCACGGTGGCCGGAGAAGGACGACAAGGCCCTTTCTCGCAATCGGCGGGTCTACGTGACAACGTATCCGACGATGCTCAACCTAATCGAAAAGGGAACCAGTCCTCAAACGTACGTATCACCCTTCTTCTTCGACGTGGTAATTGCCGATGAGAGCCATAGAAGCATCTACAACGTCTACCAAGATGTTCTCAAGTACTTCTCCGCGATCAAGATCGGGCTCACCGCCACGCCGACTGACTTCGTCGAACACGACACGTTCAGACTGTTCGATTGCGATATACACGATCCATCATTCGCCTATTCGTTTGACGAGGCTGTGGCCCACGTTCCGCCATATCTGTGCAACTACGAAGTCCTCAAGGTCCGCTCGAAGTTTCAACTAGAGGGAATACACGGCAAGATTCTGAACCTTCAGGAACAGCGAAAGCTCGTTGCCGAAGGACACGATCTCGAGGAGATCGACTTTGATGGCACTGAACTCGAACGCAAAGTCACGAATTCCGGGACCAACGGCCTAATCGTTCGCGAGTTCATGGAGGAGTCGATCAAGGATCCCTCAGGAACCCTACCCGGCAAGACGATCATATTCGCCATCTCCATCGGTCACGCGTGGCGGCTTCAGAAGCTGTTCGACGAGTTCTATCCTGAACACAAAGGAAGACTTGCCCGTGTGCTTGTGTCAGAGGATTCGCGAGTGCACGGCAAGGGTGGACTGCTGGACCAGTTCAAGAACAAGGACATGCCTCGTGTCGCAATCTCAGTTGACATGCTCGACACCGGTATCGATATCCGGGAAGTCGTGAACCTAGTTTTTGCCAAGCCAGTCTACTCCTACGTCAAGTTTTGGCAGATGATCGGCCGCGGAACGCGCGTGTTGCTAGATGATCCGGTGCAGCGCAAGCCCTGGTGCCCCGAGAAGGACCGCTTTTTGATCATCGATTGCTGGGGTAACTTCGACTACTTCGATATGCACCCCGCTGGAAGGGAACCACAAGTGGCGGTCTCTGCACCGGTTCGTCTTTTCCGCGCACGAATCGACCAGTTGGAAGCTGCCCTCAGTGTCGATGACGAAGACCTTGTTGAGATGGTCAAGACCGACTTGCGAGGCGATCTTGCTGCGCTGCCCGAGCGCAATATCATCGTCCAACAGGCCTCTACCGACTTGGCTCACGTACACACTGACGAGTTCTGGAAGCGCATGGACCGCGATGACATTGCTTTTCTGCGAACGACCGTTGCTCCCGTCCTCCGTGTGCAGGCGAGCACCGATCTCAAGAGCCTTCGATTCGAAATCGATGTCGCTGAATACTCAACCTCGCGCCTCGCTGCAGAGGAGGATCGGGCCGACGCTATTCGCGAGAGTATCCGCTCCCAAATCGACGAATTGCCAATAACAGTCAACGTCGTTAATCGGGAGCATGGTCTGATTGAGGCAGCGCTCGACGAAGCATGGTGGATTGATCCATCCGACGTGGATCTGCACAACCTTGCGCGACGTCTTGCACCGCTGATGAAACACCGAACTATTGGCCCGCGGCCGTGGATGGAGCTGAACCTCAAGGATCTCACCGTCATCAAGGAGAAGATCGACCTCGGTGGGGATCTAGGGCGACTTAGCATTGCTGCTTACCGCGAGCGGATCGAGAGCTTCATTCGTGATCTTGTCGACGAGAATCCGGTACTGCGAAAGCTGCAGCACGGTGAGGAGCTCTCTGGAGACGAGTTTCACGAACTCGCCGAGCTTCTTGAATCGAGCGAACTCCAGGTGACTGAAGAGCGTCTCCAGCAAATCTACGACAACCGGACTGCTCACTTCCTACAGCTCATCCGGCACGTGCTCGGACTAGAGCATGTAGTTTCGTGGGAGGAAAGCGTGAGTGAACGGTTCGACGCGTTCATCGCGGCACATACAGATCTATCCAGCCGACAGATTCTCTTCCTGCGCACGCTGCGCACCTTCATCCTCCAGCGTCGGCATCTGGAGAAGGGGGATCTCGTCGATGAGCCCTTTACGCGCCTTCATCCGAGCGGTATCCAGGGTCTGTTCACCAATGTCGAGATCGACGAAATTCTAGCACTTTCGAGAGAGTTGGTTCTAAATGCGTAGGTCATTTCCGCTCCGTTTGCCTACACCGCTGAAAAGGGGTACTCTCTCCTCAAATAGGGGTACTGGAGGGCTGAACATACCCCTTCTCCGGAAGAACGTACCCCCATTCGGGAGGCGAGCATGCATTCTTTGAGTTGGAAGTATCTAGACGCGCTACGCTTCTCAGCTTCGGATCTCAAGTCAATCCAGGCGCTTGCCGAATACAGAGGGAAGCAAGTGCTATTCGCCCGTCAGAGTCCACAGGTTCTCGAAAGCCTAAGAAGGGTTGCCATGATCGAATCCGGCGAATCCTCAAACAGGCTGGAAGGCATCACGGCTCCGCGAGAGCGAATTCTCGCACTCGTTCAGGAAGATACGGCTCCTCTTAATCGCTTCGAACAAGAGATCCTGGGCTACAGAAACGCGCTCAACTGGGTCCACGGCAATCATGAGGACCTCGCATTCTCGCCCGACATCGTTCGCGAGCTTCACACAACAATGATGGAGTACACCGGCGAAGCCGGTGGAAACTGGAAGACCCGCGATAACGCCATCATTCAGCCCTACACAGATGGCTCCCGCCGCATCCGTTTCCGTCCGACACCAGCCGCTGAGACAGCGGAGGCCGTGCAGCAGCTGGTAGACCGCTACGACGACGCAATTCATCACGATGCCAGAGAACCGCTCGTAATCGTTCCTCTGACAATCCTGGATTTCCTCTGCATTCACCCGTTTAACGACGGCAATGGACGAAGTTCACGACTTCTAACACTCTTGCTACTCTATCAACAAGGATACGAAGTAGGGCGCTACATCAGCTTGGAGCGAATCTTCGAGCAAACGAAGGTAAGCTATTACGACACATTGGAGCGATGCTCTCAGGGATGGCACGAGGGCAAGCACGATGCCTTCCCATGGGTGAACTACTTTTGGGGCGTCATGCTGGCTGCATACAAAGAATACGAACAGCGCGTAGGTACCCTGCGCACCGGGCGCGGTGCCAAAGGCCATCAAGTACGTCTGGCGGTTGAGCGCAAACTAGGTCCGTTTCGTGCCGCCGACATAGCGACGGAGTGCCCAGGAGTGAGTCATGAGTGGGTACGTCGCGTGCTGCGAGAGATGCGAGATGAAGGTTTGATTGAGTTCCAGGGCAAGGGGCCGGGCGCTCGATGGGTGAAGAAGAGAAGGCCGAATACGGAAGGTGAGGAGTAGACTGTGTTAAGTCCGACGATACGATCCAAGATCGACGCTCTGTGGGACAGATTCTGGTCCGGCGGGATCGCCAATCCGCTGACCGCGATCGAACAGATCAGTTATCTGTTGTTCATGCGACGGCTCGACGCGATGGATCGCGAAGAGCAGCGTCGCGCTGAGTTCGTCGGGCGCGAGCATACATCACTCTTCGACGGGAGATTCACTGGGCTCGACAATGCGGAGATCGACAAGAACGAACTCCGTTGGAGTCGGTTCTGCCACCTGCCTGCCGAAGAGATGCTGCGGCATGTCCGCGACCGCGTCTTCCCGTTCATCAAGTCGCTGGGGGGCGATGGGTACCCATTTGCTCGAGCAATGCACGATGCCGTCTTCATCCTGCCGAAGGCATCGCTCCTTGTTGAGGCAACAGGGATCATTGACGAAATCTACACCGAGATCGAGCGCGAGCAGCGCGAGGGACAGACCTTTCAGGACACCCAAGGGGATCTGTACGAGTACCTCCTCTCCGAGATCTCGACCTCAGGCAAGAACGGTCAGTTCCGTACCCCGCGGCACATCATTCAGATGATCTGCTGTCTCGTTGATCCGAAGCTTGGTGATAGGATTTGTGACCCCGCCTGTGGCACCGGCGGCTTCCTGCTCGGAGCCTACCAGCACATCGTCACCGCGTACACAAGTGAAGAACATCGTGAGATTGACGAGAATGGGCTGGAACGCGGCTTGGTCGGCGATCGGCTCACCAACGCTGACCTGTGGCGCATGCTGCGCGACGAGACGCTCTACGGGTTCGATTTCGACACGACGATGGTCCGCATCGGCGCCATGAACCTGCTCCTGCACGGGATCGATCACCCGAACCTTGACTACGCCGACACGCTCTCCAAGCGCTACACTGAGAAGGCGATGTACAACGTAGTTCTCGCCAATCCGCCGTTCAAGGGAAGCATCGACAAGGGCGACATTCACGAGGAGCTGAGCCTCAAGACAACGAAAACGGAGCTGTTGTTCGTCAACCGGATGATCAACCTGCTCGACATTGGCGGCCGCGCTGGTGTGATCGTGCCCGACGGGGTGCTTTTCGGTTCGAGCAATGCTCACAAGACGCTGCGCAAGATGTTGTTGGAACAGTGCGAGCTGCAGGCTATCGTCTCCATGCCGTCCGGGGTCTTCAAGCCGTACGCCGGGGTGAGCACAGCGGTGCTTGTCTTCGTCAAAGGAGGGAAGACGGAGCGCGTCTGGTTCTACGATATGCAAGCGGATGGCTACTCGCTTGACGACAAGCGCGACAAGATCGAGGCCAATGACATCCCCGACGTCGTCGCGCAGTGGAAGACGTGGGATCACGGACAGGATACTGTGCTGCCTCAGTTCGAGGATCGCAAGGCTAAGGCCTTCTATGTGCCACTCGAGGAGATCATCGAGAACAACTACGACCTGTCGTTCAATCGCTACAAGGAGATCGAATACGAGGAGGTCGAGTACGACCCGCCGCAGGTCATTCTGCAGCGACTCCGCGACCTGGAAAACGAGATCCGCAACGATCTCGACGAGCTGGAAGGGATGTTGCGATGACGAGCTGGGCATCCGTGGCACTGTCAGAGGTCGCTGACGTCATGGCTGGGCAGCCAGCGCCACAAGAATCCGAGGTATTTGGAAAGAGAGGGCTTCCGTTCATTCGCGCTGGGCACCTCTCAGGGCTTCAACAAAGCAGCTATCCCGATCAGCGCATAGACAAGGATCTTGGAGCGTCTCTTGGACTCAAGTGCGTGGCCGATGGGAGTGTCCTGTTTGCCAAGAGTGGGATGTCGGCTACCAAAGGTATTGTGGTTACTCTCGAATGCGATGCCTACCTGGTAAGCCACGTTTGCGGCATCACGCCCTCTGATGAACTTGACTCCCGCTTTTTGATGTATTGGCTGCGTTGGCAGCCGCCTTCCCACCTAATCCGTGATTTAGCTTATCCCTCGATCAGACTCGAAGATGTCCGGGCCCTTAGAATCCCTCTCCCTCCCCTCCCCGAACAGCGGCGGATCGCCGCCATCCTCGACAAAGCGGACGGCATCTGCCGTAAGCGTCGGCAGACCCTCGACCTCGCTGACCAATTCCTCCGCTCCGCCTTCCTCGACCTCTTCGGCGACCCCGTCACCAACCCCAAAGGGTGGCCGTCCGGAGGGATCCTCGACGTAGTGGCTGACCCGAAAGAGGACATCCGATGTGGCCCGTTTGGGACGCAACTAAAAGCAAGCGAGATAGTGCGCAAGGGAGTGCCACTTCTTGGGATAGAGAATGTGAAGGGCGGGCATTTCCGACCATCGAGAGATAAGTTCTTGAGCCAAGAGAAGGCAGAGGCGCTAAGCCGATTTGACGCACGCTCAGGGGATATCCTTATGACACGCATGGGAACCATTGGGCATGCGTGTGTCGTTCCACCCACGGTTATCGAAGCGCGAATTACCTACCACCTCTTCCGAATCCGCGTTGACTCTGCTAAGTGCTTGCCCGAGTTCCTCGCTGCGTCCATCGCGCGTAGTGGAACGTTCATGAGCCAGCTTGAACGCATGGCACACGGCGCAATCATGTCAGGCCTGAAAACCGACGATCTGAAGCAAGTGAGATTCTTGATACCTCCGCCAGGTTTGCAGAAGAAGTACGTGCAAATAATCAGACGTGTAGATGAACTAACGCAACGTGGTGAGAGACTTGTTGTTACGACCCGAGAGCTGTCTGATTCTCTTGTCCAGCGCGCCTTCCAAGGAAGTCTGCAAACATGAACCCTCAGGCGATTGGACTGCATCGCTGGTGGCAGCAGCCTGTCCCCGCGGAGAAATCTGACCAGACGCTTCGGGGTAGGCTGCCCGCTCCATTAACACGTGTCAGGCAATGAGCGACCTGGGACGTTCAGCTACACTTAAGCAAGCTGGTACAAGCGCAGGAAGGTAGGGATACTTGACGTGGAGGAGGAGAGTGTCATGACAAACCGCCTTAGACCCCGGTGTCCGGGACGATGGGAGGTCGCGCGAGGAGATGTGGATCGGTTGTACATCGTCATGCCGTACCTCAAGACCTCCAGACCCGTTTCTGTGCGGGGCATCCGCCTTGTCTCGAGCGATCAGCTGGACGAACTCTCGGAGGATGCCCGCGCCCATCTTCGCTCCCTGTGTTCCATGTTCTACCTCCGAGACGAGTTCCGAATCCGCAGCATGACGTGTGGTGTAGTCGATGTGAAGGCATTACTCGCGAAAGGCATCAATCCCGACCGCAGGCTCTGGGAGGTCCAGACTCTACTTGCATTCCTGCATGCCACGCCAGGGGGCAAGCCACAAGATCCCTGGCTCCGCGCTGAGCACGCCACGATTCTCCGTTTTCTGGACAAGCCTGTTTCCTACTTTGCTATCTGGCTAAGTGAAAGCAAAGCAGTAGTGGGGCCGCATCCCGACCATGAGCCGATGAACATCTCTGATTCATACGTGCCTGGCTACGAAGGGTGGAGCAACTCGGGAGGCTACCTTCACGTCATCTCGACGAGCAGAATCTACCCCCCGACATGGGGTATGTGGTTGAATCTGTACCAGGACCTGTCCGCACAGCTTGCCGAGGCACCCAAAGCAGCGAGTGTACAGGGAAGATTCAGACTGCTAACCGGCGAGAGCTTTCTCCCGAAGAGTGTCGAGGCGCGAGCTTTCTTGGCAATGGATTGGTACAACCGTAGCACGACGATCGCCACAGCCGAGAAGGCTGCCCTCGTGAACCTGGTGGTAGCGTTCGAGACTCTGTTGAGCGTTGATGAAGAGAAGCACAAAGCGGACGGAATGGCGCGCTCTATCCGTACGCTTCTGGGGCCGATCCAGCGTCTCGACAGCTGGGTCGAGCAGTTCTACAAGGCACGATCGGCAATCGTGCACGAGGGCGACCATCCCTATCTAGACTTCCTCGCCGTTGACAGAGATCAAGTGCCTCGCGCTCTGAAGGGCGATGTGCAAGCTGGTAGATACAGACAGCTAACAGATTACGGTCGTCTTCTATTCAGGTTATGTCTCGACACTCTACTCTTCGGCGCCAGTTGCAGCAAATCACACGAGCTGGACGACATCTTCCGGCACAACCAGGAAAGACTGGAGACAATCTGCGGACTGCTCAAGAGATCTGAGACTCCTCCGGCAAAGATGCTATCAGAGGTCGGTGCGCAGGTGGACGCTTTGGAAAAGTACTGGCTTGAGTCCGAGGAGTTGGTAAAGCTCAAGACTCTGTTTGTAGCCGGCAAGCTTATCCTGGGTTACTGCGCCGTTGCACCCGGTGTGGAATGGCCTCCCTTTGTCAGGTCAATGATGGAGCAGATCACGGACGAGAGCGCGGTCCCCGATAACGAGACAACCATCCGGCTCTACAAGGATCTAGCTCAGCTTCTCGAGGAGATGGTGGGGCCAAGTAGTATGACAACAGGTCCGCATCTTCTCACAAGCTGGGCAGACGTCGTTCTTGAGTTCTCCCGCTACGCATCAAGCCCGAGCTTCGCCCTTGCAGCCTACTCGCAAGATAAGGCGAAGAGGCAGGGTGACCAACAGTAGGCTGGCGCGAACAACGCCATGGTTGGCGAGATGGCCGCTTGTCGGAATCTCCGTCCTGCGCTCCAGTCATGGTGGCTACTTGAATCAAGAGGCGTAGCACGTGGCGAGTCGATCATCCAACATTAGTGACAATCTCGTATGCGTGGATTCCGCTAAGTTGATGGATATGACCTGCGCTGTGTGTGTTCCCGATTCCAGAGTCACATCGAAATCCCAATCCACCCTTGGATACACCAGCACCGCTGGCGCTTGACAATGATCGTGTCAAGTGCAAAGATAGATGCATGTAGCTGTGCTAATGTATGTAGCGGGAGATGACGCATGTCCGTGAATGTGAGCGTTCGACCAAAGCTTCTCCGTTGGGCCAGACAGCGGGTTTCCCTGTCTCCAGACGAGTTGGCGGCTAGTATAAAGGCGCCTATGGAGAAGGTAGTCGAATGGGAGCGGTCTGGTGCTATCACCCTCGCGGAGTTGAAGAAGCTCGCGCAGAAGACACATACGCCATTAGGCTATTTCTTCCTCAACAAACCTCCCGATGATTCGCTCCCTATAGCAGACTTCCGCACCAGCACCAAGGGAACAGCTGGACGGCCCAGCCCCGATCTGTTGGATGCCCTGTATCTGTGTCAACGAAGACAAGGTTGGTATCGAGAGTACCTGATCTCTGAACGTGCTCAGCCGCTTAGCTTCGTTGCTAGCACGACTATCTCTGCAAAGCCCTATGATGTGGCCCGAGGTATAGAGCAAGCGATAGGGCTGAGCACCGCAGCCCGAGCCAATCTCCCAACCTGGACAGAAGCATTGCGTGACTTAGTTCGGCATATCGAAGATGCTGGGATTCTTGTGATGCGCAGTAGCATCGTGGGCAACAACACGCACCGAAAGCTGGATGTTAGTGAGTTTCGGGGGTTCGTGCTCAGTGACGAGTACGCACCGCTGATCTTCGTAAATGCCGCCGATGCCAAGGCCGCCCAGATGTTCACGCTTGCGCATGAGCTGACGCATATCTGGCTTGGCCAGTCCGGGGTCTCCGACGTACAAATTGTTTCCGATAACCAGGGGGAGAAATTCTGTAACTCGGTTGCAGCAGAACTATTAGTGCCCATGGCGAAGTTCAAGCAGCTCTGGCAGCGTACCGCCAATGCAGCAGCCGAAATACAGAAGCTAGCAAGGCATTTTAAAGTATCTGAACTCGTTCTTCTGATTCGAGCCTTGGAAGCAGGTTCTCTTGCCTACGATCAGTTCCATGAACTCTACAGCAATGAGTTGGCCAGGCAGAGGAGGGCACCTACTGGAACAGGTGGCGATTTCTACAAAACTCAGGGCAGTCGTCTCGGAAGACAATTCTCTGAGGCAGTCATCGTGAGTGCTCTTAGTGGTCGGTTAACCTACACTGAAGCATTTCGGCTTCTCGGGGTGAGAAGTGAGAAAGTCCTCGACAATATGGCGCAGCGCTTAGGGGTTGTCGTGTAATGGCGTATCTTCTGGATGCTGATGTCTTCATTAGCGCCAAACGAGACCACTATCGGATGAACGTCTGCCCTGGATTCTGGGATTGGATCGCTGCCGCCAATAGGGCCGGTATTCTCTACAGCGTCAAGGCCATTCGGGAAGATCTAATGAGGGGCTCGGATCTGCTTGTTTCATGGGCAAGACAACAGCCCAAGACGTTCTTTCTGGCTCCTGATGCGCACGTCACAAGCGCGCTGGAGACAGTCACCAACTGGGCGAACTCCCAAAACTATAACCCCGAAGCCATTTCCGAGTTCTTTGGCGTGGCGGACTACTGGCTAGTAGGTCATGCACTAGCGACAGGCTATACAGTAATCACTCACGAAGTCTCTGCTCCGACTTCCAAGAAAGCAATCAAGGTTCCAGACGTATGTAAGGGTGTGGGCGTCAAATGGACTAACCCTTTTGAGATGCTAGAAAGGGAGGGAGCGCTGTTCGTCCTCGCGCCAAACCGGATAGAGACCCAGTGATTGCAGGTACTTCAGAATCCGCTAGCACAGACTGGGCTATGCAACGCTTGTCGAATGGAGAGACTACTCATTGCTCATCAAGCGTGGTATCAAAGCAATGCGATGCCAAGCCACTTTCCTGGAACGGACTACGATTCTAGGTACTCCTTCAGATCGCAGTAGAAGTTCTCGTGCCCACCGACGGCATAGAGGTAGATATTCTTGGCGCCTTCATCTACCTCATACGCCAAAAGGTACAACCTGCCAAGAAAGCCAAACTTGTGGACCCTTACGTTAGCGAGGTCACCAATCTTGAGCACTCCAAGACTAGGGTCCTCGCATACGCGCTTCACCTGATCATCAATCGCCTTGCGCAGCTTGGTGGGTAGCTTCTTCTTTATCCTGTTGAATTTCGAAGATGTCTTTGGAAGGTAGACCATCCGTTCTACCCGAACTCGTAGTCTTCGACATCGCCTTCCAGTATTGCAGCTCGTGCCTCAAGGATGTCGGCCTGGAACTGCGGGTGCAATTCGAAGTAGGTGTTGACGTAGAGTTCAATTGCTAGACGAACAACGCTACTGGCTGCGCGTTTCTCAATCGCGGCGATCTCGTCAACCTGCCGTCGCAAGTCAACAGGGACCTTTGTTGATAGGGTATGGGTCACCATCTTTGCCTCCTTCTATCACATACTTTAGCATAACAAGTGTACTATGTCTACTTGTTAGTGCTAGGACATGTATCACGAGAAGAAGCGCTCTCCCCACCAAATAGGATATTCCGTGTTACGCAGTGACGAACGGGTAAATGCTGGCTTGTGCCCTTCAGAGAGCTTGCCCTGCGCCTTGATCGGTCCCCGTCGGGGTTAGCCCCAGCCGTCGCAGGAAGATAACGTGTAACGCAGAGCGGAAATGTGGTAACCGACGCATTGACATTACGCGTTTATAGCGTTCCGCAATCCATTGCCGCTAAATCATACACGACATGAGAGTAACGTAATGCTATACCACTTCCACTAGAGATGGACTAGGACTTCAGATACTCCTTCAGGTCACGGTAGAAGTTCTCGTGCCCACCGATGGCCAGGGAAGGACTTCGACCTCGTCAAACCGCGCGAAATCCTTGCGGTTGTCTGTATAGATGCCCTTTACTCCATATTGTATCATCATCGAAACTATGAGAGCATCGAATATCGTTTGCCGTGTTATTTGGTATTGATCTGCCAGCCTTCCAAGCTCCACGAACGTTCGTTCGTCTGGGTACAGCACCTCGAACGCCTTCAAGTACGTTACCACCTCACGCCATGCCTCTGCGGGAGGAAGCGGATTACCAACGCGCCGAGAATCGGTCACAACTGCGAAGAACTCCAGCAGCACAGAATAGCACAAGCGTGCTTTCCGCTGCTCAGCGACGGCGCGGTCACGCACGTCACGGGCGGCGGAATGTAATGGGAACGACTCGTCAGCGGCATAGACGAGGACGTTCGTATCGAGTGTATAGATCATTGGTGATCTAGCTTACGACCGAGTTGTTCTTCGTAGATCTCTTCCCGGCGGACGGGGTTCTTAACCTTGAGTTCAAAGCTGCGAAAACGAGCATTGGATGGGCTTTCCCTATTTAAGTATTGGGTTATCGCGTCCACCACCAACCAGTTGATTGGTTTTCCCGTTCTCTTGCTCAGACGGCGCAACCGCTCCACAGCATCGAGCCTCTCCATCGGAACATAGATATTAAACTGCTTCCCTCTGCCCATCGCTATCACCTGTACCAAGAATACCCGATTACGATTACATAGTCAATAGTGTATAGTGGCCGTAGGTACTGGTCTTCTTGCGGGCAGATGATCCGATGGATCGATCAATGGAGCTCCTGAAAGGATATGACCATTGGCCGATTGCGTGCGGATGGTCGATCGCTGATAATGGACCACAACTCACAGGGCAATCCTCCCGCCAGGATGGTGATCACAGGTTATGACACAATCTGATAGTGATTTTGAGCAACTGATTGAACGACGTGGCACCGATAGTGTCAAGTGGACTTTGTTCGATGGGGATGTCCTGCCAATGTGGGTCGCAGATATGGACTTTCGCGCGCCACGGGCCGTGATTAAGGCCCTGCAACAACGCGTCGAGCATGGCGTATTCGGTTATCCGCACGAGCCGCCGCGCCTGCGTGATGTGGTCGTCGATTGGATCGCCCGCCACTACGACTGGGCGGTGCAACCGGACACCCTCGTCTTCCTCCCTAATGTGGCGGTTGGGTTCAACCTGGCGATCCAGGCCGTCTGCAAGCCAGGTAGCGGGCTACTCTTTCAGCCACCGATCTACTTTCCTATCCTTGACGTTCCGAAGCATGCTGGACTCGAAGCACGGCCAAGCGAGCTGGTCCGAGGAGAAGATGGCCGCTACGAGATCGACTTTGATGATGTAGAACGGGCGGCAAGCGAGCGATGTTCGGCGTTCATTCTGTGCAACCCGCACAACCCGGTGGGACGCGTTTTCTGCCGCGAGGAACTGGAAAGGCTCGGGGAGACTTGCCTGCGTCAAGACCTGTTTATCTGCTCCGATGAGATCCACGCCGACTTTGTCTACGACGGGCAAGGCCACATCCCTATCGCCAGTATCGATCCAGAGATCGCAGCGCGGACGATCACCCTGATCGCACCGAACAAGTCGTTCAACGTAGCAGGAATCGGCTGTGCCATCGCGGTGGTCACTAACCCTGATTTGCGACGACGCTTGGAGGAGGCGCGCCGCGGTATTGTCCCGCATGTTGGGATCATGAGTTATGTGATGACCGATGCTGCGTACCGGCACGGTGAACAGTGGTTGAGCCAACTCATCGTATACCTTGCCAAGAATCGTAGCTTTGTGGAGGAGTTCGTCCGCGATCGGCTCCCAGGCGTAAGAATGGGCCCAATCGAGGGGACGTACCTTGCGTGGCTCGATTGTCACGATCTTGGCCTTGAGGAGAGTCCGCACGTGTTCTTCCTCCGCGAGGCGCGTGTTGGGCTAAACGATGGGGCTCGCTTCGGTCCCGGCGGGGAGGGGTTCATGCGCCTTAATTTCGCAACACCGCGATTGAACCTCCTCGACGGCCTTCAGCGTATGCGAAGGGCGCTGCTGTCCAGGGGAGACAACACTTGATTCTCGATCCGCTGATTGCCCAGCTTGTGGACAAGCGCGGTTGAAATCCGTCCCTGCTGTCTCTAGAATCATTATATGATCCGGAGGGGTGGGTGAGCGGCCTAAGCCGCTAGTTTGGAGAACTGGTGTACCTTCGGGTACCGCGGGTTCAAATCCCGCCCCCTCCGCCAATGCCTGTGCTAGGTGGGGGGCTAGCGGTCCCCTTAATCCACAACCCGCTATAGTGGAGCTGAAGGGCGTTCTGAGAGAGGAAGTAGTAGGGTCTGTAACCAGGAAAGTGGTGTTGAGGGTTGAGCCCTCTACGGCGCACGCTGGTGAACTCCGTCAGGCCTGGAAAGGAGCAGCGGTAAGCAAGCCTCTGCGGGTGTTAGAGGATTACTTGACCTGAGCTGGCTACCTTGGTGGCGCCTGTTGCTTTCTCGCGAGGAAGCCATGCACAGGCTGTTATCAGGGGAAAGGTATGCGGACATTCTTGTGTATTCCAATCGATGAAGCCTTACGGGTGAAGCTTGCTGATCTTTCTTCTCGGTTGCAGCGATTGGTTCATGTACGAGCTAGTTGGGTGCGGCCGGAGAATTTTCACCTGACCGTTCGCTTCCTGGGGGAAATTGACCCAATGTTCACACTTGATTTGCAACGGTGTTTTCGTGCTGTGGTTGAGCGTATTCCTCCTTTTGTTGCTCCGATCAATAAAGTGGGGGCCTTTCCTTCAGCCCGGCGACCACGTGTTGTCTGGGCAGGAGGGAAAGCCGTTGCTCCGTTTGTCAAGCTTGTTTCATTGGTCGAGGAAGAGCTGGCAGGGCTTGGCTTTCCAAGGGAGCGCAAGCCGAGTATATCTCATGTTACCCTTGCCCGAATCAAGGGAAGGGTTGATGGGTCGGTTGAGGAAGCGATTTGCTCGCTTGAAGGGATTCCATCTTGGAACCTGCAGGCCAAGCAACTTGTTCTGATGGAAAGCAGACTCACCTCTCGTGGGGCGGTCTACTCTCCATTGTTTTCCGTTCCCATGCGGGGGTGAAATGTCGCCCTTCAAGTACCTGGATCACACGGCAGACATGTGTGTTCAAGGAATAGGAACTTCGGTTGAGGAAGCGTTTTGTGAAGCAGCACGGGCTGTATTTAACCTTATGGTCGATCTGGATCGGGTTGTCCCTGAGACAAGAATCCAGGTTTCGGTAGACGCCTCTAACCTGGAGTTTCTTCTTGTGGAGTGGTTGGACGTGCTTATCGGTCAGAAGGATCTTTCGCGAATGGTCTTCTGCCGTTTTGGTGTAAATATTGTGACGAGTAACAACGGGTTCCGTCTTGAAGGTGAAGGATGGGGGGAAGAACTTAATCCCGTTTGGCACAGAGCCAAGTTGGAAGTGAAGGGGGTGAGCTACGCAGGCCTGCACGTCTCTAAGGGGAAAGAAGGCTGGATCGCGCAGTGTGTGGTCGATGTGTAGATAGAGATGAGTGAACAATACATGCTAGAAAGGGTGGGGCAAGCGGAATGGCTTGTCCCAGTAACCGGTGAGATGCGGGTTCCTGGCCGGATATTTGCTGATTGCGGGACAATTGAGCAGTTAAAGGCCGATATGGAAGAAGGGAAGGAATGGAATGCCCTGCGCCAGGTGTGTCAGGTTGCGTGTCTTCCCGGTATTGTCACAGCATCACTTGCCCTTCCTGATGTTCACCCAGGCTATGGATTTCCTATTGGTGGGGTAGCGGCGTTTGACCTTGATAGCGGTGTGGTTGTGGTTGGTGGAGTGGGCTTTGACATCAACTGTGGTGTCCGCACGCTTAGAACACCGCTTACTGAAGAAAGTGTCGTAGATTGCAAGGAGGAGCTAGCTGAGCAGCTCTTCTGTGATATCCCTGCCGGATTGGGCTCAGAAGGAAAGCTACGCTTGTCGGTCAAGGAGATCGACCAGGTTTTGGTCAAGGGAGCAAGATTTGTAGTAGAACGAGGCTATGGGTTAGAGGAGGATCTGGAGTACATAGAGGAAGGAGGACAGCTTGCTGGGGCCGATCCGGGTACGGTCAGCGCTGTGGCCAAACAGCGCCAGTTTCGCCAGGTAGGTACGCTTGGTTCGGGAAATCACTATCTAGAGGTACAGGTTGTAGAAGAAGTGTTTGACCAGAAGGCGGCTGGCATCTATGGTTTACGCAAGGGAGAAGTTGTCATCTCTATTCATACTGGCTCACGCGCTCTTGGTCATCAGATTGGGCAGGACTACCTAAAAGAAATGGCTAAGGCAACCAACAAGTATAACCTGTCGGTTCAGGCGCGGGAGCTCGCCTGTGCTCCGATAAAGAGCGATGAAGGGGAGCGTTACCTGGCTGCTGTTGCCTGCGGAGGGAACTGCGCGTTTGCTAATAGGCAGGTGATTACGCATCTTGTCCGCTCTTCGTTTGCTCGTGTCTGTGGCATTCCTCCGGCCAGTGTACGCACCGTATACGATATCGGGCACAATAATGTCAAGCTTGAACATCATTATGTTGATGGAAAAGAACGCGCGGTTCTAATCCATCGCAAAGGAGCTACAAGGGCATTTGGTCCTGGGCGAGAGGAGTCGCCTGTGTCTTATCGTGGCGTTGGCCACCCCATACTTGTTGGCGGGACAATGGGTACGGCTTCGTACATCATGAGGGGAACAGAGGTTGGAATGAAAAAGGCATTTGGAAGCGGGATCCATGGAGCTGGGCGTGCTCTGTCGCGCAGAAAAGCAGCCAAGCGATACTGGGGTGAGGATGTTAGGTCATCACTCAAGGATAAGGGAATTATCCTGCGTGCTCATAGCGTTCGTGGTATTGCCGAAGAAGCCCCTGGTGCCTATAAAGACATAGAGCAGGTGGTCAAGGCAGCGACTGAGGCAGGGATAAATCGTCCGGTGGTACGCCTGCGACCGCTTATTGTGATCAAGGGCTAAGATTAGCCGGTGATGGTGTGTGAGAAGGCACGTGAGTGAGCAATCACTTGAGCCAGGGCACGAGGATCGTGCTTTATAGTCAGTTTGCCCTCTAATTCTATTGTTTCCAGAAGCTTGGCACGGATCACGCTCATTCCGTACTTGTTTTTCTCGTCTATTACATCTTCTATCGGCCCAGCTGATTCCCTGCGATAGTTTGTGAGAAGATCTCTTTCTGGCATCGACGTATTGACAATTATGCCGTCAAACTTGCTCAAATCTATATACTCAGCAAGGGTATCCAGGTGATCCATCAGGGTAAATCCTTCCGTTTCCCCGGGTTGGGTCATCAAATTGGCTACATATAGCTTCTCTGCTGCTGCCTTCTCAATTGCTTCTGCTATTCCATCGACTAGCAGGTTAGGTATGATGCTCGTAAACAGGCTTCCTGGACCAAGAAGGATCAGATCGGCCTGGTTTATCGCTTCTATTGCCAGTTGGTATGGGTGGACCTCTGCGGCAGAGAGGGTCATTCGCTTGATTCGGCGTGGATCGGCAGTGATGCGACTTTCACCTTCCACCCATTGGTCGTCTTCCATTTGAGCTTGGAGATGCGTTTTAGTAAGGGTAGCAGGGAGGACCTTCCCACGAATATTTAAGATGTTGCTCATTTCTTCGATTGCCCGGTCGAATCCACCAGTTGCTTGCTCCATTCCCACCAATAAGAGATTGCCCAAGGAATGTCCGGCAAGATCGCTCGTTTCGGCGCGGAATCGGTGTTGGAACAACCGCGCCATACGCTGTTCGTTTTCGGCAAGGGCGATGACACAGTTGCGCACGTCCCCAGGTGGGAGCACGTCCAGTTCAGCGCGCAAACGACCAGAACTCCCCCCATCGTCCATTACTGTTACGATTGCAGTGATGTTTGAGGTTGTCTCTTTGAGCCCCCGTAACAATGTGGATAATCCCGTCCCTCCTCCCATAGCGACAACCCGAGGCCCGCGCTCTAGTATCCGCGTGCGGTAGACTAGGTCTGATGGCTTTCCGTCACGTTCTGGAGCCACTGCAGAGATGATAGACTTTACAAGGCGACCTATGCCCACCGCGAACGCTACGCCGCCAAGTAAGAGAAAAAGGCCAACCAAGACGTAGTTAGCCGGTGCTTGTTGCGGGAACAGGTAGTAGATTTGGCCAATTCGCTCCTTGCCTATGACTACCAGCAACCCAATGACGAATAGTGCCATCCCAAGGACGGACAGTAGTACCCAACGCTTTACTTGCATCCCTGGATAAAGCCAGCGTAAGCTTCCGCGCACGTATATCTTCAATTTCTGTCCTCTGTTAGCAGTAGAACATTTCCTTTATCAACAACCTGCTCCAGAGAAGCCTTCAGCTCTTTACAGGGATTGACCCGGTATTCTTTTCCTGTAATCACTTCAATGTTTCCGCTCTCATCCTGAATGTCGAATATAAGGGGGCTTTGTCCAACATACAGCTTTAGAATGTCGGAGATCTTGTCTAGCCTTTTCTGGGTGATCTTGTCGTCTGTTAGGGTGATCATCAGAGAGACCTGTCTTTTTTCTGTGATTTCATCAAGTGGGAAGACTCTTTCCGCTATCAGATTTATCTGTCCATTTCTCTTACCTGTGCTTAGATAAAGGCCTATGAGCTGATCCTCGTTAAGCAAGGCCGGATCGGATTCTAGCAACTTAGGAAAGACCGTAATCTCTGCCTCTGTGATCCCATCTTCCAGCGAGAGGAAGGCCATTTGCCCGCCATTTTTTGTTGGGATTTTTCGCAGTCTCGTTACCCTTCCACCCACAGTAACCTGTTCTCCTTGCTTGATCGATGAGAGCTGAGCCAGGGGTGTATAGTAATTAGATAGAACTTGTCGGTGGTCATCGAGTGGATGAGCACTAACGTAGAGGCCAAGTAGCTCTCGCTCGAAGCCCAAGCGTTCTTGTTGTGAGAACTCCTCTTGGGAGATCTCGGGTTTGGGCTCTGCGTTGTTGTCAAAGAACGATTGCTGGCCACTCTGTCGTTCACGCCGGGCAATCTGCATTAGCTCTAGTCCCTCTGGAAGGAAGAGTAACAATCCCTTGCGGGTTGTTCCGAAGCTGTCAAAAGTTCCCGCTTTGATCAACGCTTCTAGTGTTTCCCTGTCAATGTTTTCTCCACCAATATGACGACAGAAGTCGGAGAACGACGTGAATCCATTTCCCCTAACAGCAAGGATAGACGCGATTGCTCCGCTACCAACATGCTTGATCGCTGTTAGCCCAAAACGGATTCGCTCTTTGCCTATGGGGGTGAAGTTACTCTTACTTTCGTTGATATCGGGCGGGAGGACATCAATCCCCATCTTGCGGCACCTACCGATGTACTCGGCAACCTTGTCCAAGTTTCCCTGCGTGCTGGTGAGTAGGCTTGCCATGAAATGGGTAGGGTAATGGGTTTTTAGGTAGGCAGTCCAGTAAGAGACGAATGCATAGGCGGTTGCGTGTGATTTGTTGAATCCGTAGCGAGAGAACTTCTCCATATCGCTGAAGCTCTGCGTTGCCAGTTCTGTAGAGATTCCGTTTGTTAGGCAGCCGCTGATAAACTTTTTCTTCAGGCCTCTCATCATAGCCTTGTTCTTCTTTCCCATTGCCTTTCTCAAGATATCTGCCTCTGAAAGGGAAAAACCAGCCAGTTTTTGAGCCATTAGCATTATCTGGTCCTGGTAAATTGGGAGGCCGTAGGTCTCCTTGAGTACTTCCTGTAGACTTGAATGAGGGTAGGTAGCTCGCTGGCGGCCGTTGCATCGCTCGACGTAGTCATCTGCCATTCCACTTTCTAGTGGGCCTGGACGATGTAGGGCAAGTAGAGCAACCAGGTCTTCAAAACGCTTTGGCTGAACGCGCTTGATAAGGCCGGTCATTCCTGAACTCTCAAGTTGAAAAATCCCTGCCGTTCTTCCCGCTCGGATCAACTCGAATGTTTCCTTGTCGTCGAATGGTAGCGATTCGATATCTATTTCAATTCCATCATGGTCGCGCATAGATTTGCAGGTTTCGTCGATTAGGGTAAGGTTGCGCAGCCCCAAAAAGTCGAATTTCAACAGACCAATTGCTTCCACATCCGTCATGTCGAACTGGGTCACGATTTCTCCTCCGCTTAGGCGTAGGAGCGGGACATGGTTAGTCAGTGGATCGGCAGAGATTACAACCCCGGCGGCATGAGTGGAGGTATTACGAGTTAGTCCTTCGAGGCGCTGGCCAATATCGACGATCTTTCTTATTGCTTCGTCTGTTTTGTACAGTGTTTTTAGCTCTGCTACTTCGGCGACTGCGGTCTTCAATTTGTAGCCAAAAGGAATCATCTTGGCCAGTTGGTCTGTTGTGCCATAGGAGACGCCGAGAACACGTCCCACGTCTCGCACCACGCTGCGGGCAGCCATGCGGTCATAGGTAACGATTTGTGTTGTTTTATCACGCCCGTATTTGTTTCGCACATAGTCAATTACTCGATCTCGACCCTTGATACAGAAGTCGATGTCAAAATCTGGCATGCTTATCCGGGCTGGATTGAGAAACCGTTCAAAGATCAGGTTGTATTTCAGTGGATTGACGCGAGTGATCCCAATACAGTAAGAGACCAGGCTTCCAGCCGCTGACCCACGGCCAGGGCCAACCGGGATGTGCTGCTTGCGAGCGAAGCGCACAAAATCCCACACTATCAGGAAATAGGTGGCGTAGTTCATCTGTTTTATCACGTCGAGCTCGTAGTCAAGTCGTTCCGTTACTGTATCGGTAATTGTTTCAAAGTATTTCTCTGCCCCTTTGTAAGCTAAGGTTCGCAGGTATTCATCCGGGTTCCCTTCCTCGGCCGTAAGCTCGAAGGGAGGGATCATCGTTGCACCAAATTCGAGCTCGAGGTTGCAGCGTGCCGCAATAACTCTTGTATTCTCAATTGCTTCAGGCACATCGGAAAACAGCTTTACCATCTCTTCGTGAGTGCGGAAGTGGTAGCCATCGCCGTCGAAGCTCAGGTGGTTGGAATCAGTGAGCTTCTTATTTGCCCTGATGTTTAACAATACCTCGTGGGCGAGACAATCTTCTTTGGACAGATAATGAATATCGTTTGTGGCGACAACGGGAAGCTCAAGCTCGTGGGCGAGCGTTTGTAGTTGTTGCTTCAGTGATTTTCCTTGTTTGGTTCCGTGATCTTGAAGTTCAATATAGAAGTTGTCCTCTCCAAAGATCTGTCTGTACTCCTGTGCTACAACAATAGCTTTCTTTTCCTGGCCAGCGGCGAGAAGGCGAGGAATTTCTCCGCTTTCACATGCGGAAAGAGCGATAAGGCCAGTATGGTATTCTTGCAATAGCTCTTTGTCGACGCGTGGTTTGTAGTAGAACCCCTCAGTGTGGCCAAGGCTTACGAGACGTATCAGGTTTTTGTAGCCCTCGTTGTTTGCCGCAAGTAGTACCAAGTGGAAATACTTTTGGCCATCTCTTGCCTTGCGTTCGCGCCTGTCTCCTGGAGCAAGGTAGATCTCACAACCGATTATTGGCTTGATGCCTTGTTTTCTGGCCTCACGGTAAAACTTGATCGCACCGCTCATCATTCCGTGATCGGTGAGAGCAAGCGCATCCATTCCACATTCTGTGGCGCGGTTGATGAGCCCAGCGATCTTACAGGACGAATCAAGGATGCTGTACTCCGAGTGAGTATGTAGATGTACGAATTTCCCCGACAACCCGTTACTCTCCTTTGACAAAGATGACTTTCTCTTCCCCTGGTTTTATCAAGCCAAGCTGCTTGCGTGCCGATAATTCAATGGTGATCGGATCATTCTTTAGCGCGAGTCGCGATTGTAGTTCTTGTTGCACGGCACAGGCATGGGCTTCTTCTGATTCTAGTGCAGCCAGATCATGATTAAGTGTGTGCATTTCAAGAAAGCGAATGGTGTAAAGAGAGAAGAGCAAACCGAGCATTACAAGGCTTATGCAGAGTATCATGTGGGTTCGGCCCCATCTGATTGTTTTCCTTGCTGCCTGAACCCCAGTCATAAGTACCGCAGCCTCCGTATTCCCTTGTCTCCCGTTGTTTACGTGTGGAATCTCTCTGGCCAAGTAGCTAGTTCTAGCTCGTATTCCTCCTCGATTCGTAGCAGGCGGTTGTACTTCGCTACGCGTTCACTGCGTGAGATTGATCCGCTCTTAAGTTGCCCACACGCTGTTCCAGTGGCAAGATCAGCGATTGACGTATCCTCGGTTTCTCCGGAGCGATGAGAGACAACACAGGTATAACCAGCGAAGTGGGCCATTCTCATTGTAGCAAGCGTCTCTGACAGTGTCCCGATTTGGTTTAGTTTGATCAAGATTGAGTTTGCGATTCTCTCTTTGATCCCATGCATAAGCCGTTGTGGATTAGTGACGAAGTTATCATCGCCTACGATTTGGATCCTATTGCCAAGTTCTTCTGTAACGAGTTTCCAGCCCGCATCGTCTTCTTCCGCGAGACCATCTTCAATGGAGACGATCGGATAGGTCGCAATCCAGTCCTTGTATACTTCGACCAGATTCGCGGCTGATAGCTGATGTGTAGTTCCGTCGATTGTAAAGCCGTAGGTATTGTTATAAAAGCTGTTTGCTGCAGCATCGATTGCTAGGGCAACGTCCTCTCCGGGGCGGTAACCGCTCTTCTCGATTGCCATGACAAGTAGCTCTAAGGCCTCCTTGTTGTCTTTGAGGTCCGGAGCAAATCCACCTTCGTCACCAACTGCCGTTGCCAACCCTCTCTCTTTTAGCACTTCTTTAAGCGTGTGGAAGACCTCCGAACAGTATCTTACAGCTGTACGAATCGTTTTGGCTCCTATAGGAATCAGCATGAATTCCTGGATATCAACGTTGTTATCCGCGTGTGCTCCACCATTTAGTACATTCATTTGAGGGAGTGGGAGTAAGGGTGCATGTGCTCCGGCAAGATAACGGAACAGGGGAAGATCAAGACTTTCTGCTGCTGCTCGTGCCGTCGCTAGAGATACTCCCAAAATGGCATTTGCTCCTAATCGGGCCTTGTTCTCTGTTCCGTCGAGCTCGATTAGGGTTTGGTCGATCTTGTCCTGAGCGAGCGCATCTTGGCCGATTAGGGCAGGTGCGATCTCTTGGATAACATTTTCCACCGCTTTGGTCACTCCTTGTCCATGGAATCTTTTCTTGTCGTTGTCCCGTAGCTCCAGCGCCTCGTGCTTTCCCAATGACACGCCGGATGGAATTGCTGCTCGACCAAAGCTGCCGTCTTCCAGGATAACATCGACTTCAACTGTTGGATTTCCGCGCGAGTCGATGATCTCGCGGGCAATAATATCTTCAATCTGTAACATTATTCTCCCCCAATTATATTGTCATCTTACGAGTATAGTCGTTGTTTATGAGCCAGGCAACGAGAAGAAGCATTTACAGGAAGAAAAAAGGGCCGATTTCTCGGCCCCATGTAGTTCTGTTAGGCTTTACAGTACTATTCCTCCACTTTGTAGATCAAGTAGTCCAAACACTCCATCGTAAGATCCATGAAGTGCCCGCGAACATTGGTCCTGGTAGCGAGGACCATCTCATCGGTCATCGACCACATCGGGATCCACGGTACATCCTGCGTGCTCAGGATCTGGAAGGCCTCGAACATCTTCGTTCGCACTGCTTTATCGGTGGAGCCCAGAGCAACGTCCATGATGTTCACATAGGCCTGGTAATTGGGATGAAGATGGAAGTACGTTCCCTGTGACCGCGGCGATTCAGTTATCCACGGCGCAAGGAAGTTCGACGAATCGAGATAGTCGGGATGCCAACCAAGGAGGAAGAACTCCATTCCTCCCTCTCCCATGCGTTCAGAGTAGGCTCCCCACTCCAAGACCTGGATCTTGATCTCAATCACGCCGGTCTCTTCCAGGCTGCCCTTGAGCACAGTAGCTACGTCCGCTTCGAACGTCCCGTAGTGCTTAGGCGAGTACCAGAGGTTGAGTTTAAGAGGATTCGACTCGTTGTACCCTACTGAAGCCAGTAGCTCCTTCCCTTTCTCCATATCCCTCTTGGGGAAGGTAGGAAGCGCGCCGAAAAACGGGGGGTCGACGTTCGGCACCATGGTATAGATCGGGTCTACGGTTCCATCAAACACCTGCGAGACGATCGCGTCGCGGTCGACAAGGTAGGTGATCCCCTGTCGCACCAATGGGTTGTCCACCGGCGGGGTAGTCACATTGAACAGCAGATAGCGAATCCCCGGACTTGGCGGGTAGTAATTAATAACGACATCCGGGTTGTCCTTCAAATCCTGAATGTCCTGTGGTGCGAGGGTCCTATAGGCAATATCGATATTGCCGGCTTCGATCGCTGCCCGCAGCGCCGACGCATTGGAGTAGAACTTCTCGATGACTAGCTTCGACTTTGGGGCCTCACCAAAGTATTCATCGTACGCCTCGTATTTCACGTATTGATCGGGTACATACTCAACTAGTCTGTATGGACCGAGTCCGGCATACTCTCCTTTAGCAAAGTCATCAGCAGGAGTACTTTTCGGGGAATATAGCATTGGTGGTGGGGGAGCCCCGCTACTGATTCGCAGTAAGAAAGTTGCGTCAGGAACCTTTAGCGTGAACTTAACCGTGAGATCGTCAATGACATCAATGTGGTCGATGTTCTTGATTAGCCCGACGGCACCCTTTGGCCCATCCAGGCGCAGCACACGGTCAAAATCCCACTTTACCGCGCTTGCGTCGCATGGCTCACCATCCCAGAACTTGATTCCGGGCTTGAGATAGAAGGTGTACTCTAGTCTATCAGGAGAGATATCCCAGCTCTCAGCAACCTCTGGGACAATAACATTCTCCTTAGGGGTGAGCCCCACAAGAGCGCGTGTAGTCATTCTGAATACATGTCCTGTAAACATATCGTACGCATTAGCAAATGACAACTCGGTGACTCGATCCGTTGTTCCCAGGACTAAAGGCTCATCCAAAATCTCTTCTTCTGCCATCCCGACCAACGGAACAAAAAGCAATAAGCTAACTGCCAATAGAACAGTCAGAATCTTTTTCATCTTTGTTACCTCCTCCTTACTTATCGATGAACGATTTACCTATGTGAGAGAGCTGAGTGTGGTGGATATCACCTCCTTGCAGAAGATATAACTTTTTTCTATCTTATCTCACTTTAGCACAGCTCTTCGGTAAAATCAAACACGTTTCCGCTTCCGCTTTGGGTTGACTAGATCACTGATTCCTTCACCAATTAACCCGAATCCAAGTGATAAGGCAATGATCATCAACCCGGGGAAGGTAATAAGCCACCATGAGCCTGATTGGAGGAACTTCAAGTTATCAGGATAGTCTTTGTGTACGAGCCAGACAATAAGGGGAGAGGCATTTACAGGAAGAAAAAGGGCCGATTTCTCGGCCCTATGTGTAAGATTTGTGGTTGAACTAGTCTTTCCAGATCTGGTCTATGTGAACATCCATGGTGATGTTAAGCGTGCATCCGTGGACGTTTGGCAACCAGGCCATAACCATCTCATCGGTCATCGCCCACAGCGGAATCCACGGTACGTCTTGTACGCTTAGTATCTGGACTGCCTTGTACAGCTTCGAACGGGTTGTAACATCGGCAGTACTCGTCGCGACCTCAAGGATGTTCTTATAGGCTTCGTAGTTGGGGTGATTATTGAAGTATGTTCCCATTCCTTCTGGCGACTCGGTCGTCCACGGAGCAAGGAAATTAGAGGACTCCAAGTAGTCAGGGTGCCAGCCGAGGAAGAACATGTCGAATCCACCGGAGGACATGCGTTCGGTGTAAGCTCCCCACTCAAGCATCTGGATCGAGATGTTGATCACGCCAGTCTCTTCCAGGCTTCCGGCGACGACGGTGGCCACATCGGCCTCGGTCGTTCCATAATGCTTCGGAGTGTACCACAGGTTAAGAGAGAGCGGATTGTCCGCGTTGTATCCAGCCAAGGCTAACAGTTGCACTGCCTTTGCCAGATCACGCTCAGGGAAGACGTCAATCGCGCCGAAGAACGGTGGGTCAACCATAGGAACCATGGTGTAGATTGGATCTACGGTTCCTTCAAAGACCTGATCGATGATTGCCGCGCGATCAACCGCGTAGGTGATTGCCTGGCGCACTAGCGGATCGTCCACCGGTGGCTGGGTCACGTTGAATAGGAGATAGCGAACACCAGGGCTTGGCGGGAAGAACTCCAGCACGACATCCGGGTTATTTGCTAAATCTGTTATGTCCTGCGGGCTGAGGGTTCTGAATACGAAGTCCACATCGCCGGCTTCAATTGCGGCGCGTAGCGCAGCTGCGTCGGAGTAGAGTTTTTCAATGACCAGTTTCGATTTTGGCGCTTCGCCGTAATAGCCGTCGTAAGCTTCGTATTTTACGTATTGATCGGGAGCGTGCTCGATGAGCTTATATGGGCCGGTTCCAGCATAAACCCCATCGGCGAACTCATCCTCAGGGGTTGTCTTCGGTGAGTAAATTAGCGCTGGGGCGAGGCTTTCTTCCATACGCAGCAGGAAGATCGCATCGGGCATAGTAAGGGTGATTTTAACCGTCAGGGGATCAATGACATCAATGTGGTCTATGACTCCCTTAATCAGGCCAACGCCGCCCTCTGGTCCGTCCAAACGGATTGTGCGATCAAGCGACCACTTGACAGCAGCCGCATCACATGGCGCACCATCCCAGAACGTTATTCCCGGACGAATGTGGAACGTGTACTCCAAGCCATCGCTTGAGATATCCCAAGATTCGGCGATCGCTCCCTTCAGTTCCAATGTAACTGGATCCAACTTCATCAGCGCATCGGTGGTCGCTCGTAGGACATGCCAAGAATAATGGTCATAGCTATTGGCGAACGCGAGCTGTGTTACGCGGTCGGTTGTTCCCATGATTAAGGGTTCCTGTCCTGTCGCAACTAGCGCTGTCGAAGCCAAGAGCCCAATTACCAATAGTATAGCTAACACTCTTTTCATCTTTGTTACCTCCTCCTTACTTATCGATGAACGATTTACCTATGTGAGAGAGCTGAGTGTGGTGGATATCACCTCCTTGCAGAAGATATAACTTTTTTCTATCTTATCTCACTTTAGCACAGCTCTTCGGTAAAATCAAACACGTTTCCGCTTCCGCTTTGGGTTGACTAGATCACTGATTCCTTCACCAATTAACCCGAATCCAAGTGATAAGGCAATGATCATCAACCCGGGGAAGGTAATAAGCCACCATGAGCCTGATTGGAGGAACTTCTGACCGTTCTGGATATCAAAGCCCCAATCCGGAGCCGGCGGAGGTAGGCCAAACCCAAGAAAAGAAAGAGCGGCAACAGTGAGGATGGCGTCAGCTAGGTTGAATGAAGAGACGGCCATGATCGCGTTTACTGTGTTGGGGGCGACGTGCCGAAGAATGATGCGTACATTGCCCGCGCCCACGGCACGGATTGCTTCTACGTATGTTGCTTCGCGAACCTGTAAGACTTCGGCGCGCGTGACGCGGAAGTATGTTGGAATGTAGACAAACCCAACCGCCCAGATCATGGGGCCGATCCCTGCGCCGAACATAGCGACAAGTGTAATGGCGAGGATCATCGATGGAAAGGAGTAAATCGCGTCCATGATCAAAGAGAGAGAGCGATCGAGAAAACCTCCGGTGAATCCGGAGATCCATCCGAGGATCGAGCCAACGCTCATACTCAGGGCGACTGCGCCGAAAGCAACTATTAGAGAGGCTTTTCCTCCGGAAATGACGCGGCTAAATACGTCGCGGTGCAATTGGTCGGCTCCCATCAGGTGTGTGATTGAAGGCCCCTCAAGTCGCGGCGCATCTCTATAATAGACAGGATCATAAGGGGTGAACCACGAATACTGGGCGAGTATAGTGATGAGGAGAAAGAGAAAAACAGTAATCAGGCCGATCTTGAGGATAGTCTGTTTTCGCAGCACGTGTCTGCCGCGGGTGAACCTACCCACGATCCAGTCAAGCCCCTTTATCAACATGCGTGTCATTCTTTAGTACCTCACCCGTGGATCAATGAACGAATACGTGATATCAACGATTAGATTGATAGCGGAGATAAATACTGCAATGAAAACTACGCTCCCTTGGATCGCCGGCCAGTCGCGCGCCTCGATCGATCGCACAAGAAAGCTTGCCACCCCAGGCCATGAGAAGACGGTCTCGGTAAGGACGGCTCCTCCCATAAGAATGGCAAATTGAAGCCCGAATACAGTAACGATGGGAATCAACGCGTTTCGCAGGGCATGTGACATGATGACAACCCGCTCCTTGAGCCCCTTTGCTCGCGCGGTGGTAACGTAGTCTTGGTCAAGAACCTCGAGCATACTCGCGCGACTCATCCGGCCGAGCAACCCTGCTTGAGCGAATCCTAATGTGATCGATGGCAGCACTAAGTGTTTGGCGACATCGGCGATTACCTTAGTATTTCCTCCGAGAAGCGAGTCGAGCAGGTAAAAGCCGGTGACTGATTGAAAAGTGAAGGCAATTCGTCCTCCAAGCCGACTTGCTACTGGCAGCCAGCCAAGCCTCACCGCAAAGATTACCTGTAGCATGAGGCCGAGCCAAAAAAGAGGAATGGCAAACGAGCCGATGTGGAAGATACGCACGACGTGGTCAATTGGCTGATCAGCGCGGGTCGCGGAGAGAATGCCCGTGCCAAATCCAAAGATCGCGGCAAAGAACAGACCAAAGAATGCGAGTTCTAGTGTGGCGGGGAAACGTGTGAACAGCTCAGTTACCACAGGCTTATTTGTGCGAAAGGATTTGCCAAAATTACCGTGAAGAATTCCGCTGAGGTATTCAATGTACTGCACGGGAATCGGGCGATCGACCCCCATCTTGTGGCGGTACTCATCCATTAGCTCTGGGGAGACGTTTCTGCCACCAAGCATTGCCGATACAGGGTCTCCGGGCATCACTCGCAGGATAAGAAAGACCAGGGTGAGCAAGATGAGGAGCATGGGAATGGTCAACATGAATCGCTGTGCTATATATCGACTTATGCCACCCACAATATTCTCCTCTTGTTAAGAAGGAGTAATAGGGATTCCATAGCTGTATAGTATAGAGAGTGCATACTTTGAGCGCAAACTAACGAAGCGCACAACAGCAAGTTTTGATTTCCTGCTGGATGGTAATTAGAATTCTTGGTTATGAGAAGGAGGCTCTTTATGCAAGCCAGCCAACTACGTAAACTCTATCTCGATTACTTTGCGCGGCATGGACACAAGCTCCTTCCTAGTTCGTCGCTTGTCCCCAAAGATCCTACCCTTCTGTTTAACTCGGCAGGGATGGTACAGTTCAAGGAGTTTCTCTCTGGGTGCCTTGCTCCGCCTTTTCCAAGGGTTACCACCTGCCAGAAATGCTTTCGCACTACAGATATCGAAAATGTTGGCCGAACGGCATGGCATCATACTTTTTTTGAGATGCTTGGAAACTTCTCCTTTGGTGATTACTTTAAGGAAGAAGCGATAAGACTGGCGTGGGGGTTTCTTACCAAGGAGCTTGCGATTGCCTCCAATCGATTGTGGGTATCTGTTTACGAAGAAGATGTGGAAGCATACTCGATCTGGCACGATCTTATCGGGATTCCTGGTAATAGAATCGTGCAGCTGGGGAAAGAACATAATTGGTGGGGGCCGGTGGGGGATACTGGGGCGTGTGGCCCTGATTCCGAAGTTTTCTATGATGCTGGCGAAGACAAAGCGTGTGGGGCGAATTGCCGTGGTCTTACGTGCGATTGTGGCCGCTTTTCCGAGATTTGGAACCTTGTGTTTATGGAATATGAAAGACAGGAAGACGGAAATCTTGCTTCACTTAAACAGAAGAGTATTGATACGGGCATGGGGTTAGAGAGAACGGCTGCTGTGCTGCAAGGGGAACAAAGCGATTTTGAGATCGACCTATTTCAGCCGATCATACAGGCAATCGAGGCAAGTGTACCACGGACTCTCTCGCAAACAGACCTGATAAATAGGAATATCATAGCTGATCACATTCGTGGTGTAGTTTTCCTACTTGCAGACGGTGTTGTTCCAGGAAACGATAAGCAAGGGTATGTATTGCGGCGGGTTTTGCGCCGTGCAGTGCGAGCTGGCGAACGACTTGGTCTCCCTTCACGAGCCCTAGCTGCACTTGTTGGGCCGGTTGTTGGCTCACTTGAGATAGCTTACCCCGAAATTGGCTCAATCAGCTCTTTCGCCGAACGGATCATTGTTCACGAAGAGAAGACATTTCGCAAGACACTGCGTGACGGGGAACGACGCCTAGAGGAGATCTTAAATGGACTCGTCGTAGGAGGAGGCAGTATTTCTCTTTGTGGCGACATTGCGTTTGAGCTCTACGATACCTATGGCTTCCCTCTGGAAATGACCAGAGAGATTGCTGCTGAAAGAGGGATAGTTATTGATGCTGAGGGTTTTCGCCAGGCAATGGAGAAACAACGAGCTCGTTCACGAAGGGTTCCGCTCTTGAATTCTCCAGAGGAAATCGGAACTTTAGTCAATGAAGTACAACCCACAAAATTCCTTGGCTATCAGGTTACACAAACTGAGGGGCAAATCCTCGATTTGTACGCGAAGGATTCCGTCACACAGCAGTTAGTATTTGATCAAACGCCGTTTTACGCAGAGGCGGGCGGGCAGATTGCTGATGGTGGAAAGGTGGAGAATCTGAGCCGGACAGGTTTGGAAAAAATCCTAGGTGTTAAGAAGACCCCGCACGGAGTGTTTCTTCATCAAGTCCAGGTTGTGGATGGGGCCTTCGCTGTTGGAGACAAGTGCAGGTTAGAGGTTGATGCCGTCAGGCGAAGGAGAATTGCGCGTAACCATACAGCTACTCATCTTGTTCATGCTGCCTTGCGCACAGTGGTTGGCAAGCATGTGATGCAGGCTGGCTCCCGTGTATCCGATGAGGAGCTACGTTTTGATTTTTCTCATTTTGAAGAACTCAATACTGAGGAAATATCAAAGATAGAGGATTTGGCCAATGAGATCGTGCTTGCCGATGTCCTGGTGAAAACTCAGGAAATGCCCCTTCTTAGAGCTAAAGAGATAGGAGCGCTGGCACATTTTGACGAGGAGTATAAGGGAAAGGATCTCGTTCGTGTTGTGTCAGTGGGCAATTTTAGC
>Ga0307427_1000188_pt1 | contig 45414 bp, 68 predicted proteins | sample SalMarWE160190MG_FD_202162 | JGI IMG/M metagenome (GOLD analysis project Ga0307427, IMG submission 202162) | Salt marsh sediment microbial communities from the Plum Island Ecosystem LTER, Massachusetts, United States - WE1603-190 | ecosystem: Environmental > Aquatic > Marine > Intertidal zone >...
TTTTAACTGTCCTCCCTGCTAATGGACTTTTATCTCGCATTATCCCCTCTCCTCTCTATGAGATTTCACTAGGTCCTTGACCAGTCCCCGGTCTTTCCTGTTCTGGCGGACTGGTGGTAGATTTTTACCACAGTGCGATATGACAATGCTCAGTGAGTCAATTTCAGCCTGGGTGTGGTCATTCTTATGCTGCTGATACCAGCCCTCATTTATTAGCATCTTGCGCCTCTTTATTAACTAATTGTTCTAAGAGCTCATACTCTCTATCTACCTGAATGGGAACTTTAATACCTAGTGAGGTTGACTGGATAAATATGGGCTTAGAGTTTATCCAGTCAACCACCTGTTTAACTGCATAATCGGCGGCGGCTTTGGCAATTGCCTTATCTAGCTTTATCAATGCCTTATTTTGGGGTGGAATAAAACTCGCATCATAATAAACCTTAGTTATCTGCTCATCATCCAGATATATGTTCATCTCTATTTACCCTCCGCTTCTGATAGGGCTTTCTTTGCTTGTGAGATTATCTCGATGTCTCTGGTGTATAACTTATCTACCTTGCAGAATTGGTCTGTTATTGCCTCTAATGCCTCATACATCTTTGGTGCTGCTTTGTGCTTTGGGCAATAGTCAATTTGCACCACTCCATTGTAATCCACTGCTACAATACAGCCACAATCCATTGTTCTCTTAAATTTTGCCATTCTATTGTGCCTCCTCTTTGGTTACTACCATTAAATACTACTTAGCGTTTGGGTTTATTCCCTTAGCCTTGAGTTCCTCATAGGTGGGGGCACCATCAGGTTTATAGCAGTTATAATGAGCCAGATAACCTTTACTAGTATTAGAACCACCGACACAAGTTTCGTAGGCTTCCCCTGGCATAATCATCTTATGGCATATCCCACATTTACCCTTCATAAAGCGGGCTACTCTTATTGGGTTTCCGTCTCTTGTTCCTGATATTGGCATTTCTCTCACCTCCCTATGCTTTGATACTACTGGTTGTCCTTGGCTAATCCCAATATCTCACTAGCTGCTTTATTTGAGCATTTAAACTTGTGGTCGGTATGGTCTTTGAAGGTGATAATTACGCCGCCGCGTTGTCTCCCAAAGTTTATCCAATGACTCTCAATATAGGGATGCCATTTCTTATCTTTAATAACAGCTTCCACAAAGTGCCTTGACATCGCCATTTCTACCCTCCAAACTTTATTCTCTCACTATCACTATAATGGTTGATTAGCTATTTGTTCTAAACTTTCAAGTCTTGGCCACAATGGTAATATGCCGAGCAAATCGCGTGCTAAATCAAAGTTATCCCATTCCACTGTGTAGGGCAATGCACTATATTTCCCTTCACAATGTTCATGGGTGCGTATTGTTCCAGTGAGTTCGGGATGGTGCTTATGGTGCACTCTGCAACCTACTGGCAATACTTCAAACTCAATATTATCTGATGTCATTCCCCTCATCTTCTCTCACCTCCATATACTTTGATACTACTATGCTTTAGTCGCTTGCTACTGGACACTACCGGAGTAATGCCCAGGTGTAAGAGACTAACGAGCTTTTTCTTGGCTGATTATGTGCCACCATCCCCTATTTTCGTTAAGGTCATTTAATTCGCCTTCAACATATCCGTCCTCTAGCATTTCAATAACATGTTCTTGTTCTGATTCTGGCATTTCCTGAGGCTTATGGTACCAATATGCTATCTCAAAATCAGTAGGTAGCTTCGCCTCAAGCTCGATGGTTTTCTCGCCCTTGTTTATTTGGATCCTTCTCATCTCCTTTATTACCTCCCTTGTTTTATTTCTTACTACCATTATAAGCTATTCGTTAGGCTATTCTTCAGAGCTCGCATTAGTTTCTCGGCGTATTTTTCCAAATTGTCATCATACATTGCGATTTGCCTTTTCCTGAACGCTTGCCTTTCCGCATCGGTGCGTCCGCTCATTTGATGAGTAATATAACTCTCAACACTTTCGAGATGGTGCTCAAATCGTTCCTTTTTAGTGCTCATTTCTACCCTCCAAACTTTATTTCTCACTATCATTATATGTGTGTTGCTTTCCAGTAATCGGCGTGCCATTTTTGCTCTCTATGGTCATCACCATATATGTAAGTTACCGGCGACAAGTATTTCTTATATATCCTTAACCCTTTGGGAACTTTAGCCATTCGGCGATTAAGTGCCTTGGCGAGCGCAAAGGCTAAGCTATACTTCATTCGTGTTTTAACCTCTTTAGGTACACTGAAACCAAAGCGCTTGAATTGAGCTATTGAAAACTGCCAGGCCATAAGTTCCTCTCGCCAGCGTGGGCTTATTCTGCCGTTAACTATATGTCCAACCTCATGGGCAAAGACGGCAAAGCTAAGCGGTCTTCGTGGCACTGGCGCACTAATCGCTCTATCATCAATATAAGCAATCCCAGACATATTATGCCTGATAGTTTTCACAGACACTACATGCTCTTTTAATAATTGCTGGCCGGCTAATTCGTATTTATTCATCTCACTATCACTTTTTACTACTAACTCGCGTTAACAACTCAACAGAACCTGTTGGCTCGGTTACAGAGTCCTAGCGGTTTGTTCTGCGCAAACTGCATCCTCTTGTCTCATAACCAACAAGCTCTATTCAATTGTTAAGGTGCTTTATCCCCTTACTACTGGACACTACCGGAGTAATGCCCAGGGTGTAAAGGACTAACGATTCAACACAATCCTTTCAAATGTCTGCTCTAGCGTTTCGTTAGTATCAAAGTCCCATACCATTTGACGGGCTAGGCTGTCCACCCACTGATTACCGAACCTATCGGCGGGTGGCTCGCCCTCGCACCTGCAATATTGCCGTATATGAGCTGCTGCCCGTTGTTCTCGCTCTTCAAAGTTAGTTATATGGCGGTTGCAGAAAACATAATTAGCACCAAAGTGTACCATTTCGGCGTCAGGGTGCGGCGCATCACTAACAAAGCCGGGAATTGAACCGCCATAACTTTCGGGCCTATATGCGAGGTCAGCCTCACCGTTCGGCAATAGCCAGCTATCCTGACAAGTCGCAAGGTCATTCATGCCGTCAAAACTTCTACCCTCGAATCCCTTGACTACTGCCTCCACTACTTTGGCGCGCTCGCCATCCGTCCAAGATATGTCTATTGAGGCGCCGCCACTGTAAGATTTAGACCTAACTGAGAATTTAGTATCGGGGAAGTGCTTAGCCAATGCTTGTCTAACTAGCTTGGCCGTCTCTGCAACCGTGAGATAGCGTGTCTGTGTCTCTGTAATCATTTCCTTTATTCCCTCCCTTGTTTTATTTCTCACTATCACTATATACGTTCCGAATAATCGCAGGTTGGCTTATCGCCTAGCACTACATTGAGAGAATACAAGTGAGCCCAAAACCATCCCCCCGTTTTCCTCGAGTAATAACGGTGTAGGGCCTTGTGACATTTGGGGCAAATCTTCTGTTTCTTCATCTCACTATCACTACTTACCAGCCTCATAGCAATCGGGGCACAATATTCTTAATGTTTTCCTATGTTTTCTACCAACGAGAAAGCCACAGATTAAACGCCCGCAACTATCGCATATAGCGCCACCTGGTATGCGCTTCCAGTATCTATTGTCCCTATTAATCCGCTTTCTCATTACACCCTCTTTTTATTTCTCACTATCACTATAATGTGTTAGGCTCTTATTTGTGCGCCTTGCTGGGGCGCACCGTATAAAAGTCTAACTGACTATGATAATATTAGCTAAGTCAGCTCTGCTGGCGGGCACATAATCGGCACCATATCCGACATACCATCTAGGTCTTGGGTGTCTGTCTGTGCTTGCCCTGATTGCCGTCTCATGCTGTGTACCATCGTAACAATGATTGCCGATGGCTACTACCCTTGTGACTGTTTCCTCTGTGCTGTTGTCGGGGTTGCGATACCCATGTACTGCGATGCCGATGTAGTTTTCCATTTCTTTTACCTCCCTTGTTTTATTTCTCACTATACTACTATTTACTACTGTTTTACTCTCACATTTACAATTGTAAACTTTTTATTACAACTTGTCAAGTCCCCACTAGCTTCGAAGGTAAATATTTATTTTATAGCTGATTTTAGCGAGGTTTAGCTTTGAAGTGCGCCAAGTTAAAATATTTATCAGAGGGTATTGACAAGTAGCAAAGCGAGGTTTATACTTAGCAATAGGGGCAAGGTGCGCCCTCAGCTCAGGATACCGGCAACCTGGGCGCACTTTCTTTTCTCATCTCTTATTTTCTCCTCCTTTTTATAAGCCCCGGCTAGACCTTGAGCAAGTCACCGGGGCACAGTTATTTAAGCGGCCAGCTATCCTGACGAGGGGCAGGCAAACAGGCTTAAAACGGACTTAGGGTTTCACCTGAGCACTGGCTGGCATTTATCATAGTCTACCGACACTCTCTTTACACTCTCTCGACACGTTGTCGGTACTCTCCCCATACCCTCTTGATACTCTCCCCACACCCTGGTAATAGGCTTTTCTACTTCTATACTCTTATTCTCTTTATATATTCTCTTTATAGAGGGGGTTGTTAGGGGGAGAACTCTTCCACCGGTTTATTAGCGTCTTAATGACCTAGTTACCAAGTACCGATGAGGGAAGGGAAGGGGGGACTATAGGGGGGATAGGATAGGACGAGGTTATATATCAATATGTCAGAAATAGGAAATAGGAAATCTTCAGCGAAGGAAAGGGCTTTCGTTATTGAATTTGTCCTTTGTCGGAATGGTACGCAGGCAGCTATTAAGGCCAAATATTCTAAAAAGAGCGCCACTGCCATAGCTTCTGAACTATTGAGAAAACCTTCTATTCGGGCTGCAATAGAAAAATTAGAGGCTGAAATAGCCTCGCCAAAGATTATGAACATCCGGGAGCGCCAGGAGCGTCTATCGGAAATTGGCCGAGGGCGGCTCACTGACTTTGTGAAAAATGGAAAGGTGGAACTCGAAGAGGATACACCTAATGCCGGTGCAGCCAAAGAATTCTATCGAAGAGACGGCTTTGATAGGGACGGCAATCCTGTGGCCACCAGTTCGATTAAACTGACTGATCCGATAGAAGCTATCAGGGAATTAAACAAGCTCGGGGGAGATTATCCACCCAGCAGGCATCTGGTAGGTCACCGGGTAGTTTTTGAGGTAATACATATTGACAGAGGAAAGCGAGAGGAAATTGAAGAGGGGAAAGCTCCCGCGATCGCGGGGAGTTTTAAAGAGCTGGAAGAGGGAGAGGAAAATTGATGAAGCACTATCCCCGCCTCTAACCTGGCAGTATATACGGGACCAGTATAAACTCTGCTTCCCACGGGCCTAGCCGGCAGGATACCACAGGCTCAATAACCACATAATACTCATAGTGCGCCCCACCTCTAGTCGTGCAATGTGACAGTTGTCTACCTGGCATAGCCAATTCAGTGGATTTGGACAGCACTTGACCACCGATGTCGCCCCAGTGGGTGGGTTATTGATTGGTCAGGTCTCCCTCTGGGAGCGGGGGGGGGTGCTCCCGAAATCGGGCTGGCGGACTCTTGTGGGGAATACTCCAGAGTTAAATCTGTGATTTTGAAAACTCAAAGTCTCAAAGGGAGGAGAAATTGAACAAAGGATTATTAGTTACGCTTGCCGTAATCAGTGAAATGGCGTCTCATGTTGGTGGGTTTTTCCGTGATGCAATCGGTTATACCGAGGTAGGCAGTAGCACGCCATCAATATCCGGGCGTGGCGGAAGTCATCGGTTTCGCCCCCATGCGCCGAACGATGGCAGATGGCACATGAAGTATCACAGGAGCAGGCATTAGGGGGATAGAGATGAACGGTAGGATAGTTAAGAAGATTAGGAAGTACAGCAAGCGGAACTGGATTGACTATTATATTTACTTAAGGGGGATGTCGTTTTGGCAGCGGTTAAGGTTTAGTTGGCGATTGATGAGAAAGAAGTTTTGAAAAAGTAAATTCTATTCTTAACATAAAGTTCTTCACCCCAAGATTAGCTTTTAAATAACCTCAATTTTAATTTTTTAGAAGGAGGCTACAAATGTCAAAAGTACATCCAGTCAAAATCATTCACGAGGTTCAGCATCCACCGGGAGCTTGGAAGGGGAAGACAACTATTATTGCTGAAAATGTCGACCCGAAGGAAGCTGCCAAAGAAATCCAGGCCGTTATTGAGATGATAGTAATTTATGAGAAGTAAGGAGAAGAAATGCCTGGCATAGAAGAGAAAAGGAAGCAGATAAGGGAAGGGGTTAATGACATACTCAAGCGGTATGGTAACTATGCGGATGGCTACGATGCTGATGGAGATGAACTTGATATTGATGGTGCGCTTGGGGCAATCTTCTCCTGTCTCCATTCTGAGGATGTAGTGATAAAGGTAGACAAGGAGTTACCCGCGCCACATAAATCATACTCTTTAGGGGAGGGTTACAAGATAGTTCAGCAAGATATGCTCGATGCTGGCTATGTAGCAACTGAACCACTAACTGAGGCTTAACAGAAAGGTGCAATCCATCTGCCCGTTAGGATGCCTGTGAATATATTGAATAAACAGGGGTAAGATTTGGATGACAGCGAGCGGTGATGATGAGAAGTCCGTATCCTTAACCTTAAGGGGTCAATGCTTAGCTAACTCCTGGCAACTATACCATTGATTAAGGAGGGGTGATGAACGAAACTGCGCCACTACAAAGGCAGGATATAACACCATTATATTCCAAGCTGGATACCATTATTGAGCTACTGGAGGAAATAAGAGATAAATTAGCAGTTGAGCCACTGGCAAATAAAGAATGATTAAATATATGGCTTTTGAGGAACAGGAGGAGTTTTGGCGCAGGCATCGAGAATCTAAGGAGCAAATACAAAGAGACTTTGACAAGTTGCCACGCAAAAAGAAGCTGAAGATTATAAAGGAGATGGAGGCTAACCGTAAAGCAATGCGGAATGCTGAGCCACTGGTAAAGGATTGAATTATGAAAGTCAAGATACTCTGTTGCTTGGAGAAATAAAGGGGGTGAGTTTTGGAAGTCGTACAGGTAACCATACCTTATAGACGGCCAGACGTTTTCCATTTCTACCCGTTCGGAGACATACATAGCGGTTCAACAGAATGCGTTGAAGACAAGATTAGAGACAAGGTTTTAGAGTGCGCCAACAGGAAGAATGCCTATGCTCTGGGCATGGGCGATTACAGCGATTGCATCACCAAGAATGATAGCAGATTCAACATTGACGGGTTAGCTCCATGGGTTGAGAAATCCAATATCGTGGAGAGCCAGCGGGATTGGCTGACCAATAAGAAGACTGGCTTGCTTGTCCCACTCGTAGAAGAGGGCAAACTGATTGCTCTCGGCACGGGCAACCACGAAGAAGAAATACACATGAGGCACGACAACGATATTGCTCGTAATTTGTGCAAAGACCTCAATGTTCCCTACGGCGGATATGCTTACTTCCTGATTGTCAACTTCGTCAGGCATACGACTACCCGCCAGTTCATCTTCCACTGCTGGCATGGTGCTGGCTCAGCCCAGACAGAGGGTGCGAGATTGATGAGGCTGATGAGGCTGGTCAATGATGTTCAGGCTGATATTTACCTCATGGGTCACCTTCACGCTATCACCATCCACACCCCGGATAGACTGGTCTGCAGCAGGCAAGGCAGAGTCCGCAGTGATATATTGATTGCCGCGATAACTGGCTCATGGCTCAAGACATACCCGCAACCACACAAGGGAGAGATGCTTAGTCCTACTTACGGCGAGAAAAAAGGATATAAGCCGAGCAGAATAGGCTGCCCCGTAATTCACATTGAGCCTGATGAGAATAAGGCGACTATTGAGGTCTGATGAAATTCGGATACTGGGTCGGCTGGCTGGGAGGGAGTAAATGATGATTTGGCAGGACATTGTATTAGCAATTGGCTTATACTCTCTAGGCTTTGCTTTATTCCCCTCTATATTCGGAAAGCATAAGCCTGCACGATGGAGCTGTCTTCTTTCAGCAGTGATTCTCATTGTTTTCACGTTTACTTTTGCTACTCTAGAACTCTGGCAGACTGTTTACGCTGAGGCGTTTTCCGCTCTCTGCTGGATAATATTGCTATTTCAAAGAAGGGAAGCGTGAAAGTTATTTATGTAGCTGGTAAGTATCGGGCTGATTCAGAGAGCGGAGTATTTGAAAATATAATCCACTCTAGGGCAGTAGCTCAAAGATTGTGGCACGAGGGATGGGCGGTAATATGCCCGCACATGAACAGTGCTTTTATGGGACTAAATTTAATCTTCCTTGACGGTGACCTGGAGATACTCAAAAGGTGTGATGCTATTTATATGCTCAAGGACTGGGAGCAGTCTGTTGGCGCTACCAAAGAACTTGAAATAGCAAAGAAATGCGGGCTGAAAGTCTATTTTGAGGAATAGATTAACCTTATCGCCAACCTAGTTATCTGGGTATTTCTGATTCTGGGGTGAAAGTGAAACCTTACTATCAAGATGAGTGGGTAACGATATATCACGGGGATTGCAGAGAGATATTACCCCAGTTGGATGTTAAGGTGGACTTGGTGCTTACCGACCCGCCGTATGGCATTAATAAAGCTGACTGGGATATTGAATTTAATCTTCCGCCTGATATGAATACTGATATATTAGGGTTGATGCCAGGCGTTTGGAATTTGTTGAAATGTCCGCCTAAATTACAGGCTTATGACCATTGGTTAAATTTCAGGTGGCAAATCATAGCACATCTAGTAAATGGTATGACGCATGGAGCGATAGGCTGGGGTAATTATATTCCTTGCCTTGTATATGTAAAAGAGGGTGTTATCTTAAACCACAAAGGCTCTGATTGTAAAGATTTTGTTGTCGGGGCAGAATATAAGCCAGCGCATCCCTCCCCTAAGCCTGAGCGTGTTATTGCATGGTTTGTTGAAAGGCTATCTAATTCGGGCAATCTAATCTTAGACCCCTTCCTCGGTTCTGGAACAACCGCTTATTGTGCTAAGAAGTTAAACCGCAAGTGCATAGGCATAGAGATAGAGGAGAAGTATTGCGAAATCGCCGCTAAAAGATGTAGTCAGGGCGTATTTGATTTGGGGTAAGAATGGGAAAGAAGAAACTGACTGACAAAGAACTTAAAGACCTGCTTGGCAGTGCCATAAACGGGCTTGAAGTAGCCCGAATACTCCTCAATTTAGAACCCGAAAAGTTTGAGCAGAAGGGATATATCCATACCGTTCTTGAAGATGCCTATGAGAAAGTCCAGAAGATAGCCCTAGAGTATTGCGCTTATGATTGACTACCGATATACCATTGGCGAATTTCTCTGCTGTGCCTTCTTCTGCCATGTTGTTCACAAAATCCTTGAGATGTTGGGGCTTTGAACTATGTTAAAGCGAATGACGGACACAATCTATGGAATGCTCTATCGCAATGGTCGCTATGACGAAGGAAACTGGATGGTGCATTTCTTTGCCACCAAGCGAGAGAGGGAATCAGCCTACAAGCAGGCAGGTCAGCATCCAGGTATGGAACTGAGAAGATTTGAATTTAGGCTGGAGCAAGTAGTGGGGGAAGAGATTGACCACTGATATTGATGGCTCTCCTGTCACCAGAGTGCAGATAGAAGTCCCCAAGCCTCATTCTCTCAAGCAAGAGGAATTTGTCAGGGCTACCGAACTCAGGCAGGTAATCAAGGCAGGCAGACGGTTTGGCAAGACGGTAGGGGCAGCGATAAAGGCCCTGGAGGCGTTTCTGGGTGTCTGTCCCGCTTGCGGGGGAGAAGGCTGCTTGCGCTGCGAGATGACAGGTAAGGTAACACCAAAGCGAGTTCTCTACGCTGCGCCGACTTCAGAACAGGTAGGCAAGTTCTGGTACGAGATAACTTTAGCACTCAACAGTCCCGTTGAAAGTGGGTATCTTAAGAAAGATGAGACGGAGAAATTCATCGAGGTTCCGGGTACGGAGCAGAGAATAAAAGCAAAGACAGCGTGGAATGCTAATACTCTCAGGGGCGACTATGCCGACCTGCTGCTACTTGAAGAGTTCCAGCTTATGAACGAGGATACCTGGGATGAGGTGGGCCAGCCGATGCTGCTTGATAACAACGGCACGGCGGTATTCGTTTATACCCCACCCTCTTTGAAATCAGAGGGAGTCAGCAAGGCGAGAGACCCCAGGCACGCCTCTAAGATGTACCAGAAGGCGCTGACCGATACGACTGGAAGGTGGAGAACATTCCACTTCACCAGCTTCGATAATCCGACTCTCAGCGCAGAAGCATTGAAAGAAATCGGGGAAGGAGATATGTCCCTCGATGCCTACCGCCGTGAAATACTGGCGGAGGATGATGAGATTGAAACATCGTGGCTCGTCTACGGCAAGTTCGATGAGGCACTCTGCAAGATAAAAAGATTTGCCATACCTGAAACGTGGCCGATACGGTCTGGACACGACTTCGGCTCGGCCAATCCTGCTGCCCTTTTCGTTGCTGAAGTTAAATTGCCGATACCGGATGGCGCACCCAGGCATCTCAGGTATGGGGACTATGTGGCTTTTAGTGAGTATTCCCCGGGGGCTGGCTTCTCAACGGCACAGCACGTTGACGAGTTCAAGAGAATTACCAGAGGGCTTGATGTGCAGATGTCCACTGGTGGGAATGTGACCACTGAAGATGAGATAAGGCAGGGGTATCAGAGTCAGGGCTGGATGATAACAGCGCCGACAATCACGAGGGTAAACGCCCAGATAGATAGAGTTCTCGGGATTATGGAGCAGAAAAAGCTCTATATCTTTGAAGATATGTTCAGGATACTGGCGCAGATAGCCAACTGTATGTGGGTTCTTGACGCCGAGAAACAGCCGACCAACAAGATAAGGGACGAAAGCAAGTATCATTTACTCGCCTGTCTGCGGTATCTGGGAACTATTCTCAGGATGGATACAGCCATAAGCGAGAAGCGGAAGTCAAAGCATTCAATGACTCTATGAGGTAAGTTATGCCGAATGACGACAGAAATTGGATACAAATTCTAAAAGACAAAGAGACGGAACTCAGTGACCTCAATAAGCGCCGTGATGGTGATAGGAAGCTGGTCACATCCGATGTTTATGAAATGCTCGATGCGAGCGATAAGAAAATTTCGGATATGATTAACGTCACTATGAACCGTCTCAAGGTTTTCAAAGCCTATGTTGAGGCTTCCTTGAACAAAGCGGATGAAAAATTATACGTAACTTCCAACGATATAGCTCTCGATACAAAGGTGATTGAAGACATAATCTGGGGGATGTTCAGAACTGCGGATTATCGCCTGACAGGTCGTGGTGAATATACGCTGGACCCAGTTTTCGATGAGCAAGCCTGTATGCGAGGGGAGGGAGCAGCCCGTGTGACGCTTCAAATGGCTTCCGGCACTGGTGAAGATAAGAAAGAGGGACTGGACGTTAATATAACACCCTGGGATACACGGTTCATACTTTACGAGCAGGGCGTTAAAGGATTAGCTTACGCTGCTTACAAGCTAAAAAGCCCTAAAGCCGTGATTGAAAGCGAGCCGTGGGCTGTCGAGAAGGATTATAAAGCGCCTGGCAAGGCGGCTGAAAAAATCGACTTGTGGACGCCTAAAGAAAACATAATTTTCGTGGCTGGAAAGGAAGTTTTCAGGCAGCCACACGACTTTGGCGAGCCTCCAGCTTGCGTTCAGAAAGTTCCAATCGGGAGTATGCTTCAAGATGAAGACACTATACTATACCAGATGGAGTCTATCTTCTTCCTGGTTCGTGGTTTAATCAATGAATATAACAGGTGTCTGAGTATTTTACAGACCCTTAATTTGAAAGCCGTTAAAGTTGCTTTGCAGCAAGTTGTGACGGCTGGTGGAGAAGCAGCCGAATATAACGAGGTAGCTGCTATGGGCAGCAATACTCCAGTCGATGTGGCTGGAGCAATTCAAGAAGTTCCGTATGGCGAAGCCAGGAGGTCAATGATACTGGCCTTGCAGGAACTCAACAAGGCTCTTAATGATGGCACTTTATCCAGAATTATGCTGGGCGAACTTCCCGGGGAACTGTCCGCAGTGGCTCTGGTGCAGATAGAGCAGGGGCAGGGACAGGTGTTTATGCCGCGTCTGGGTATGCGCGGGCTGTTGAAGCAGCAAATAGCCCGAATGGGCATTAGCCAGCTTATGGCCATGGGTGGAAAGTTTGAGTTGGGTGCGCCGGGGCATAAAAGGACTTTCCAGTCTAAGGAACTGGAAGGCGAATACGACATTGAGTTCAAGTATGCTAATAAGTCCCCTGAAACCGATTATGCCCGTTTGAATATGGGCATTACCTACAAAGAAGCCGATATGCTGGATGAGCTGACGATACTGCGAGAGGTTTTGAATCGAGATGACCCAGAGGGGGACCTGAATAAACTAAACCGCCAGCGACTGCGCAAACTCAGCCCCAATCTGGTGATATACGATGGCTTAATGGCTCTTGCCGAATTGTATGAAGCGGGTGACGAGAGCGTTGCCGATGAAATAGATATTGTTGAAGCCGAACTGGGCGTAAGCCTTGAGGCGATGATGTCAGGTAATCAACTGCCCCAAATGCCAGAGAGTAAACCCAAACAGATGCCAACTATGCCTGCGATAACCGGTGGCGGTAAGAGTTCAGCCCAAAAAGCATTTGAATTAAAGGCTACTCCTGCTGAAGAAGGTGAATAAGATGAAAGTCGGCAAGCGCTGTTTGAGAATGTCCGATGGCAGTATTAAATGCTTCGCTTCTGAAAAGAAGCGGGATAACTTCGAGAGGGTGGCACAAGCGGTCAAACACTCACCAGAGTTTAAAGAAAAACTTAGTGGGAAGAAACCGAAATAGGAGTAAATTGTGGCTAACAATAAATATTACTCAAAAGAAGAGATAACCAAGAGACTGCGGCTGAAATTAAAACCCAGGCAAACCGACTTGCTTGACAAGCTCAGGCAGGCTAAAAGGGGTAATAATGGTGCGAAAGAGAAGCTACCGCCTTTAAGATAGGAGTTTGTATGCCTAGAGGCACAACGGACACCATACAACAGAATATCGAAGATATGAGAAGCAAACTTAAAAAGCTGCGTGAGCCTTTAAGCCCCCGTATTACCAAAATCAAGACCAGACTGGCAGAGGGCAAGACCGTGTTCTTGTCTCCCAGCACAGCTTCAGAAATCGGGCTGCCCGCCAAGTTTCCTTCTGACTGGACATTGAAAATAACTCCTGGTCATAACGGCGATGAGCCAGCATTTTCGTATCATTCACCTGAAGGAACGGAGTTTGCCGAGCAGGATATCAGGACTACGCCCGAAGGCGAATTTCTTTCTGCTTCTGAAATGGAAGAGATAAGAAGTGGGCGGTTTCAAGCCTATAATCCTGTGACTGATACATTCCAGCCCACTACAAGAGCATTTGTTGAAGCCAGAGAGGAAGCTGGGCTTACCCCAGAGGAACTGCGAGAATTAGCAGGTGGTCGGTTTCAACCAACTCCAACCCCTTCAGCCGAAACAGAATTATCAGAGTTATTTCAAAGGGTTTATCCAGATTTTGATTTTGGCGATGAGACAGGCAGAGTAGTCCTCAGCACAATGATGCAGTGGGCAGATGAGGACCCGAATGCATTCTTGCAGGATATTTTAGCAAAGGGCAGAAATCCCGATACGGAGGCACTACTCAGGGCATTTGAAGCCCCGGACGAATTGATTGATGAAATATTTACTCCTGTCGTCCCAGAAGAAATCAGTATTCCCAAGACTGGAGTATTCCCCATTGACGGCATCAGGCAGCTAGTAACTATTGACCAGAATACGGGTATGGCTTATGACCGGACAGGGAATAATGTCGGCTCGCTTGACCCGATAAAGAGGGAGATTACCACTACACCACCCGAGGGCAAGGCAAAGGATATTTGGGATGCCGCCGTCCTGAGCGCAGCCAGTATGTGGCACAGGACGAAGCAGTATTTCGTTTCCAGTCTCCCCAATCTACTGTTTCGTGATATGACTGATTTTGAAAGGGAGATACAGGGAGACGAGTGGGCTGATATAACCGATGCCCGCAATGAGGCATTGAGGGATAAATTCAGGCAGGCATACGCCAGAAATAATGCCGAGTTTGAAGAATGGGTAGAAAAGCGTCCTGAATTACAGCCGAAAAGGGAATATCAGGAAGGGGTGATGGAACACCCCGAACTGCTTAAAGACCCTTATTATTATGCCTACGAGATAGCCAGTGCCGCACCATTTATGGCTGGCGTGATGGCGACAGCTATTGTAACTACGGCGGTTACTGGAAATCCATTAGTAGGTTTGACGGCTGGTATGTTGGTGGCTACGCCTTCGCAGACACAGGATGTTTATGAGGCACTATTAGAGAACGGAGCTACCGAAGAGCAGGCGACAGTCATAGCCAACCCTATCGGTGCTGTTATATCGGCGGTTGAAGTTCTCGGTGACATACCCTTCTTCAAAGCAGTAGCCCCGCAGCTATTCAAGTTCTTCAGGAAAGAGGCAACTGAAGAGATAGCCAAGCAGACGATGAAAGGTTTGCTCAAGAGAGGAATTACTACTGCAACACAGGTGGAGATAGCCGAGACGCTGGAAGAGGTAGTTCAAGGCGCATTACAAAACGCTGCGGTTAAGATAGTCAATGAGCATCAGGATATATTCGAGGGACTGGCCGATACCGCAATCAGGGCAGCCATAGCCTCTGCACCATTTGCGCTATTTGGCGGTGGTGCTTCCATCAGGACAGATGTGATGGAGAAGTTTGAGGAAAGTATGCCCGAAGTGGTAGAGGGGATAAAGAAACTCGCCAAAGGAGAACGTGGTGCATTAGGATTTCTCGAAGAGAAACCCGGGGTCAAGGGTATCTTATCGCTAGATGAAATATCTCAACTGGAGACTAGAATATCTTTAGACCTCATACGGAAGGATGAAGCAGCGGAGATTGAGAGATTAACCGAGAAAATCAGGGAAGAGGGTCTAAAAGAGCCGATTACGATAATGGTCAGAGAAGATGGCTCCCGTGTAGTTTGGGACGGTATGCATAGATTGATAGCGGCACAAACTCTGGGGATAAAGAATATCCCAGTTAAGTATATAGGTGAAGGGGTTACACCACCTGTTACCCCAGAGGTTACAACAATACCCAAAGAAGGTAAGATAATACCCGAAAAGGGTAAGCCAGAAGCACCGCCAACAGAAGTAAAACCTGCACCAGAAATAGAAGCAGCCAAAACTCAAGCTCCACAGGTAACTAAAGAGATTGAAACAGTAATATCCGACCTCCAAGCGCAGGTAGAGAAAACCAGCGAGGAAGTCAAAGGCAAGCGTGGAGAAGCTGCCAGAATAAGCAGGGAAGCCCTTAAAGGGCTGGAAAGAGAAGTTGCCTACGCCCAGAAAACCCTTGAGACTTTCAGGGAACAGGTGAATGTTCCCGATGCTGTCAAGTTGCGACAAACAATCGTAGCGATGGCAAGATTTAAGGGTATCGGCAAAACTCAGTTGAGAGATGCCATTAAAAGTGTCGCTGGACAGAGACATCTTCGTAATGTCGCCTCACCACAGCTTCTTGAAATCCTTGAGAAAGTCAGGGAAGCGAGACCATTAAAAATAGGTTACGAGAAAGTAGTAACTCTCAAGACCGAAGCTAAAATCCAGTCGTTGAAAGAAAGCCTTATCTCCAGCCGCCAGATGACCGAGGAGATATATAACCACATCAAGGAACGCCTTAATTTAAGAACCGACAGATACGAACACGCCCAGAAGTTCATTACCGAATCCGATGCCAAAGAACTAATACGGGCGATGAATGATGAGGTAGTTCTTGCCAGATGGGATATCAAGGTTAAGGATGCTCTGGCTAAAAACCCCGCCATCAAAGGAGTAAGAGACGGTCTTAATGACAGGGGAATGGCGGGAACTGGTGTTGAGTTCAATGGCGAGCCGATAAAGGTAAGTCGTGGCACTGAACTTTACTCAATGCGCTACTATGTGCTCAACCTCCAGAAGAAGCTGGCTGCTCCAATCTATGATACATGGCAGAAGATAAATCAGGCTCACCTCGTTGCCAGAGACAGGCACAACCAGCAGTTGCGGAGGTTGCAGGATACCACGCCGAACTTCAAAGAGGTAGCCTCTGATGAGAAAGCCTTAAAGAGAATTGAAGACTATATCGCCAGCAAGCACAATCTGGCTAAAATCAAAGCACCTGAGCTATCCGATGATGAAATGGCGATAGCCACTGAGCTTGAGAGGGGATACTTTGAAGCACAGAACGATGTCAGGTTTATCAGGTTCGTCAACGCCTACGCCGAGAACGAGGGCGATATTGACCTTATAAATAAAGAGATACCAAGCGCGCCGAAAAAGGCACTCAGAAGGGCTATTGATGTCTATGAGGGCAAGGGCGCAGACGAGCTAAGGAAGTTCACCGATACCCAGAAGTGGGGCGTTATTGAGAAGGGTTATGACCCTCGTTCCTTCATCAAACCGATACTCTACTTCCACGCACCGAGAGAAACTACCTTTGCCAAAGGTCTCCTGCGGACCAGAAGTGGCGTGGAGTATCAGGCTGATGAAACCAACATCATCCAGAGGTATTCCAGACACCAGAAGCAGTTGATAGCCTTGCAGGAGATGTCATCGCTGATAAGGGCTTTCGGCAGGCTTTATGCCGAACACGCTCACAAACTTGCTCCTTCAGCGCAGAGAGATGTTTCTAAAGTATTGAGTCGTGGTCTTAATGAGATGAAAGGCTACCGTGAAGATGCGGGGGCGATTATTCACGCCATAGAGCGTCTTTATGGTCAGGTGGCAGCAGTTGTCTTCTGGAGACCAGACCTCGTAGCCAGAAACAAGTTCCAGAACTTTGCCTTCAATCCCGACTACTGGGCGGGAAGGTTCGCTGACCCACGGAATAAACCTATTTCAGAAGCAAGACGCAGGTGGTTTGAAGTGTTTGTCAGTCAAGAGAGGGTATTTCAGTTTGAATATCTGCTCTATGGTGAGAAGCCACTACCGGGCTTCGGTCTGCTGACCAGACTTGCGAGGAGAACAAGCCTTTATCCCTGGTCGGATAAGACAAACAGGGCTGAGGCTTTTATGGTCAGGATTAACCGAGTTGACAGGGCATTAGACGCTTATGATAAACACGGCGATGTCCAGAGATTGATTGACGATAGCGGTCTCAACGAGTTTGAACCGAGACAGCAGGCGGAAGCGTTAGAATATCTGTCAATGGACTCCGTTGACTACGGCATAGATGGTATGGAGGCGGTATCGGGTAGGGAAGCGTTTGCTCTCTACATTACCCAGCAACTTGTCAACAATGTTCACTTCCTCTATGACAGGGCACAGAGAGCACCAGCCGAGATGGGAGCTACCGGCAAGACACTCGGCAATATCCTCGTCTTTAACCGCAGTTGGGGTGAGAGGTTTATCCTTCAGGGAAGGAAGCTAGACCCAAAAACTAAAGCAACTATAAAGGAACGGCTAAAAGCTGTTCAGGTCATAGTCGGCGTAGTAGTTGCTGGTCTTTTAGCTGGTGAAGTCTACAAGAAGATAACGGGTAAGGAGCATAATCCTTATAATCCGCTTAACATCATAACGTGGACACCTGGCGGTCTGGCTCTGGGTGTTACCGAAGATATATCAAACACTATCTACCTGATAACTCAGGCGGTTCAGGGAGATAAAAGTGCTTTCGGCTCATTGCCTGGAGTAATCGCTGGCGTGGCTACATTGACACTACCGTTCTACAAGAACGCTGTGCAGGCTCTTGATGCCGTAACCGATATGAAGAATGTTGATGTCTATGCCCTCCGCAAGATACGGGAGATGATAGACGATGAATATGAGGTCAGGGGCGGGACTCACGAGGTAGAGAGAACCCTGCTTGAGAAATTGCAGAGGGCGATATTCAGCTTCAAAGACCAGCCCGTAACACCGCAGGAGAAGATAGACGAAGCGGAGACTCAACTGGGGTGGACGATTGATGTAGGCGATGTGCCCTTCACGCTGGAAGAGCCTGACATCTACAATATGCGGAAGCTCAACAGCGATATGTCAAGGATACTGGGGAATGTCAAGCCAGAGGATATTACCAGAGAGAATAAATATTCTGACCTTGCTATGGCTTGGAAGGAAAAAGAGGGCTACGAAGCTATCTGGAATACCCTCCCCAATAAGAAACTCTATGAGATAACCGAACTACCAGAAGAACTTGAGAAGTGGGCGAGCAGGCATAAGAGGGAGTTATCTTTAATCACCAAATATCAGAAACTTGAAGGGGCAGAAGCAAAGGAGTTTCTCGAAGAGCATCCTGAGCTAAAAGTCAATCCCGCAATCGAGTGGCTCAAGCAGTTCCCTATCGCCAATGCCAGATTAGCCCTCTGGGGTCAGGCCAAGATATACAGCAAGGAAGCCTATGACGAGTTCAACAGGCTGGTGAAAGAACTTGATGTTCCCGATGATGCCATACCAGAACTGACACTACCGCCGAAAGGCTCGGTGGAAAACTACTTCAAGTATCAGGAGACCGGCGGAGAACTGGGCTATAACTCGTGGGAAGTCCAGTTACTTATGGCACAGGACGATGATTTAAGGCAGTTCCTTGAGCGACAACCCATTGAAACGCCCGTCAGAAGCCTTGAGTTGAAGATTAAGGGCAGGGAACTGGAAGAGGATAGCCAGGAGTTCAGGGACAACGAAAGGCGCATAGAGGCCATTGAGAACGGTGCTCCTGACGAGATTGAGAGTAAATGGGTAGAGCGTGGTCATATAGTTGATGAGTTTACGGCGGGTAGCTCAGAGGCTATGGTCTGGTTGCTAGACCATAAAAACGCTTTTGACTGGGCTATTGACAACGGGCTACTCACCGATGACGGTTCTGACTGGAATGAGGAAAGGCTACGCCTGAATGTTGAGAAAAACAAACTGGAAGAAGGCACATCTGAATTCGCTGAAGTTGATACCAAGCTCAAAGCCTTTGAAAGAGGACTGCCATCAGAGCAAATTGATAATTTCGCTATTTATAACAGCTTTCCAGAGGCAGGATATAGGCGGGAACGCTTCTTAATGGAGCATCCCGTGTTCGCTGAAGCTATGGGCTTGCAAGTCCCTGAGAAAGTCCCCTCCGAGAAATACGACATACTGCTTGAGAAAGAGGACAGGACACCCGAAGACGAACTCCGAATGGACGCTTACAAAATCTATGTGCCTGATAAATATATTGAGGACTATGTAACCTACCATACCAGCAAGAAACCCGATAACTGGGAAGAGAAAAACGGCACCGACCTCTACTATGCAGACGATTGGTGGATGATGGAGCACCAGGGCTTCTACAAGGAAGTCTATCTCGGCATACTGGGCAATCAGCGCAAAGACTATCGCACCGTGCCGACCAGAGAGGTATTCAACAAGTACCTCCGCTACCTTGAGCTGGAAGGGAAGAGGCGCAGTCAATTCAGGCTAGATAACCTCGACCTTGATAAATGGCTGGTCTTAAAATTCGGCTACACGCCGATTGAAGAGCAAGAAATTAAGCCTGAGAAAAAAGAGCCAGAGAAGCCTGAAGGCACTATTGAAGAGTCACTGGAAGATATGAGAGAGAAACTATCCAGTCTAATGCGATAAAACATCGCAAACAGTTAGTATTATCGCCAGAGTACCCGTAGCCGATAATATCAGAAACAGAAAAACCAGACCACTACATATATCATCCCACGACTCTTTACGGTTGAGATTGGTCAGATACTTCGTCTCCCAATCAGTCTTAAATGACCATCTGAAGTAGTTTATTTGTTCCCTAAACCAGTTCATAGGTGAATTATAACCATTTTTACCAAATTGTCAAGTAGAGAGGTGATATATGCCACACAAGGGAGTACCGAAAAGAAATGGAAGCGGGCGTGGAGTCAGGGCAAATAGAGGCAGAGGTGGATGCTCGCCAACCAGAAGCAAGGGTAAGGGGAGGTAATTTATGCATAAAACGAGTTTCTTAGTTCGCTAGATGGTTCAAAAATAAATTAACAAAAGGAGAATACAATGCCAGAACCTAAAGTCAAAGATACCCAGTCTGAAGAAGAAAAGGCAGCGCAGGTTGCCGCAGAACAGGCTAAGGCTCTTGCTGATGAAGCTGGTTCCGAGGAAGAAAAACCTACAGTCACCGAAGCCGAAGTCAAGGCTCGGGTTGAAAAGGCAGTTCAGGCCGCTCGAATAAAAGCTGGTAGGGACGATAAAGCATTTGAAGCAAAGGCTGAAGCACTCAAAAAAAGGGAAGAGTCCATCAGCCAGGCGGAAAGACGCAGGCTGGAAGAGGAAAGGGAAGCGGTGCGTGATGATGCGGAGGCTTTAAAGACCCTGGATGCTAGAGAGGCCGTAAAAGCTCGGGAAAGGGAAGCCGAGAAAAAGGAAACTGAGCTGACGGCTCGTGAACTTGAGTTGAAAGCTGACGAAGATTCCAGAGCAGAGGAAAACCTGGTTAATGCCATAGCTGATGTTGCCACGGAATTTGAGTTGGATGCTACCAAGTTTGCGAAATCCTGCACAGACCTCAAGCTGACTTCCAGAGAGCAAGTCGAAAGCCTTGCTCGTACCATAACAGGTAAAGAGCCTGACCTTAAAAAGAAGCCTTTGAAACTCGATTCCAGTAGAGGCGGAGGAGCAAGCCCGAGCGAACAAAAGAAACTAGAAAACCGATATCCAAGTATGTTTCCGAAAAAATAACTTTGAGGAGGTAAAAAAATGGCTACAGCCATTGGAAACACCTATCTAACTTTACTCGACTATGTTCAGCGTGAAAGCCCGGCTGGTGGGATTGACGAAATAATCGAAGTTCTCACCGCATCTAATCCTATCTTGGCGGATGCTAATATAATGGAGGGCAATTTACCGACTGGACATCGCAGCACGCAGCGGACGACCGACCCGACTGGTGCATGGCGTCTGCTGAACTACGGCGTTGCGGCTGAGAAAAGCACCACGAAACAGATAACCGATACCTGTGGAATTCTGGAAGGTTATAGCAAACTGGACGTGGACGTCGCTTCTTTGAATGCCAATGAGGCCGCTTTGCGTGCTTCGGAAGACAACGCCTTTGTCACCGGGTTTAACGACACCGTAGCAACAGCGCTCTTTTATTCCAACCAGGGAGTAAACCCAGAGCAAATTCACGGTCTGGCACCGCGATACCGCGATACTGACGGTGACTACGCCAGCCAAATAATCTCTGGTGGAGGCTCTGGCAGTGACAACACTTCCGTGTGGCTCGTTACCTGGGGACCGCAGACCTGCACGCTGATTTACCCGAAGGGTAGTCAGGCTGGTTTGCAAAGTGAAGATTTAGGGCGGCAGCTCATTGAAGATGCGGCTGGTGGCAACTACCTGGCCTGGGTTACCAGGTTTCAGTGGAAACTTGGTCTTACCCTGCGGGATTACCGGTATGTTATCCGCCTCTGCAACATTGATGTTTCAGACCTGACTTCAGATGCTGCCTCCGGCGCCGACCTGATGGACAAGATGATTGACGCTTACTATGCCCGCCCAAGTGTTGACCTGGGCAATATGGCGAAGACGTTCTTCTACTGCAACAAGACCGTTGCCAAGTTCCTGCACAAGCAGGCTCAGAACAAGAGCAATGTCAATCTGACCATCGACTCACCCGCCGGCAAACCGGTAGTCAGCTTCCTGGATGCCCCGGTTCATGTGTGCGACAACATCTCATCTGCGGAAGCAACAGTCAGCACTACTCCTGGGTCTGTACTGGCCTAGAGTAACAATCAAATAAACTAAAAGGAGAATTGACAATGTACGTAGATAAGCAATGTTTGTTAGCTGATGGTCTTGACATAGGTATAGCGGCTGGTTCTGTTTATGGTAGTTATGCCTATAATCTTGGTTCTACTAAAGACCCGGGTGGGGGCAAGCCTCTATATGTAGTTTGCTGTATAGATGAGGCTGTGACGTCTAGTGGGAGCGCTACTGTCCAAATCGAAATTGTTGACGAAGAGGATGAAACAATAGATTCCAGTTCTGTAGTAATTTGTGGGACTGAGGACGTAGCTTACACCCGGTTTACACTGGGCAAGGTAATCGTTATTCCAGTGCCGTTCGGCCTTATCACTCAGCAATACCTTGGAATTAAGGTTACTGTTGCTGCTGCAACGACTACAGCTGGCACTCTCACTGCTTTCATAGCTGTAGACCCGTTCACTAATCCCGGTGCGTAAGTAAAATAAACGTAATAGGGGTGGAGACAAAATCTTCACCCCTAATGAACTAAAGGAGGTTCAATATGTTTTGGAGAGGACTAAACAAATTTAAGCACTTACAGATGGTGCCCTACGGAAATGTAGTTACCCCAGGCACAAATGCTATCCAGAATGTAATAGACAAGATTGCTGCTTCTGGGCTTAATAGCGACACTGTTGGGGCAACTATTCTAGTGGCTCCTGGAACTTACACTGACAATATAGTACTTGAGGATGACGCACTCTACAATCTTTCTTTCATAGCAATTGGGGGTCCAAACAGCGTAATTCTCGACCCTGCCGATGGTGATGCTATAGAGTCAGGGGAGGATAATACTAATCTACACTACCTCTACTTCAAGGGGTTTCGCATCAAGGGCAACATTGACTTTGACGGTGAGTTGAACGATACCAAATTCCTCTATAACGATTGCGTCTTTGAGGACTGCACCTTTGACGAGAGCAACGAAACAAAAAGCATAAATGTCCAGAATGCGAATCGCTTTTATTGGAAGAATGGAGCTATCCACGTTATGAGTGCTATTGTAGCTACTAATGTTGCTGCTATGGGCATTCTGGGAGAATCTTATAGAGACCTATTCCCCGTCACAGGTGCTCCAGGGACCATGCTCCTATCAGCAATTAGCACTAATAGCTTGGTGCCTTATATGATGGCAGATGCCCACGGAGGTGGAGACCAGGCTAGTTTTAAGATTGATGGTGCTCATGTGCAAAGGAGATTCCCTACCCTGGCTAATACTGGAACAGGGAAACAATTCCTAACTGTTAGACATGGGTATCTGGGTATGGGTGTCCAGACTCTTACTATCCCAAGTGGTTCCTCACTGTATCTCTTCGGTGCTGTGTTGAACCACACAGTAGATTGTGAAAGTGGTAGCACTCTTTGGTGCTATAACTCGGTGGTTATAACTAGCCTAACCGAAAGTGGCACTTCTCATAAGTATGCTAGTGAAACTGCTTCCTAAAGACCAAAACGAAGCGTAGCGAAAGGTAGAATAAAATAAGGCGGGGGCAAGGGTGAACTTTGTTCCCGCCAAAGAGGAGGACAGATTGAAGTATTTAGTTTTAAGAAACTGCTTTACCGAGGAGTGCCGATACTTCAGAAAAGGTGACATTGTCGACCTTCCCGATGCTATGTTCAAGGACGAAAAGAACTTCAGGCCGATGGAAAAACCAGCACCTGTTCCAGTATCCAAACCAGAACTGAAAGCAGATGAGGGGATTGCACTGGAAATATCACCTAGCGCACTAGAATCGGTAGCAAGCTCTCTGGATGGGCTGGTGTGTCCTGTATGCGGGAAGCTATGCAAGTCCAAGTTCGGATTGCAGTCCCACGTGAGGGTTCATCGGAAACAGGAGGTATAATTTGCCTTACACTAGCGACCAGTTAAAACTCTTTGGGATTGCACTCTCAATGCTACGAGGTGTGACTCCGTATAGTTACAGCAAGCAGGCTGCGGAAATAGCCAGAACAACCTCGGAGGCTGAACTCGAGAAGATGATTGGTGAGGGGGAAAAGGAAGAAGGGTTAAGGAAACGATACCCGACAATGAAGGGGTAATTCTCTACCCCTTTTCATGTGGAGAGGTAAGACCTCTTCGGGGCTTCTGAGCCATGAATAAATTAAAAGGAGAACTAAAATGAGTTTACCATCTAGGGTACTAAAGGATTCTAGCGGAAATGAAATACTGGGGAAAGTTACAGGTTCTCCAGCAGCTAGTACTATCGGGGCTAGGCTAAAGGCGATAGAGACTGCTTTGGCAGCCCTGGGTTATGAGTTCACCATAAATGGTGTCAACTTCAACGGCTATGCCAAGATAAAATCACTGTTCCTTGAAGCTAATGCCAAAGATGATGTTCCTAAAACACTCCACCACTACAATGACGAAGGTGCATTGGAAGATTATAAGGTGCCAGAGGACAAGGTATTTATATCCTTCCAAGCTATGATTTATCTTGAGCAAACTACTGTGATAGGCAGGATAGGTGAGTCTGATACTGCCGATGGAGCTATCAGTAAAGAGATTCTTAAGTTTTCCAATGGCACAAACCTACCATTTATAACAAACTGCTATGGTGTCTTTGCTGCTGAAAAGTATATTACTGCCGAGACCGACAGTTCCAATGCCAGCTACGAGATGGTATCTGGTAGTGTTCTGTATGGAGTTGAAGTAGATGCTTAAATGGAAAGATTTTGGCATAGGCGGATATAACTTTGACAACTGGAGTTTAGTAAAGGAACTCTATGTCCCTGAGGATATAAGTAGTAGCACTGACAAGTCGCTTCATTTGAGAGGACGAGAGGCTTTACCGCATCATCTTCAGCACTATGTGATTCCAAACGATAAAGTGTTCATAGCCTTTGCTGTAACTAATGTCTTACTTTCTACTACATCTGGTATAGGCTTGTTCGGAACAGGAAAAAGCTTTGGCAGGTATCCTGAAAGCCATCAGCAACCTGGAGACACGAATCCTGGCGCTCCTTTCGCTTGGTCTCCAACCTATTTCTACTTAGGAAATTACTATTGTGGAGGAACTTGGGGAAGTCTCGTAATACACAACGGTAGGATTTATGAGTGCTGTCAAACCCATGCTCCTAGTGCAGATAAAGAACCTTCGCCAGCAGGCGATACTGAGTGGTGGTTAAAAGGGAGTGTGTGGGATGTAGATTGGAAAGCTGGCAAGTTCTACTTCTTTAATGAGCTGGAGATGGTTACTGTAGAAGGTGTAGCGGGGGCTTATATGTGTATGGTAGACCATACCTCAGAACTCAGCAACAAGCCTTGTGATGAAGACTGGGATGACATCTGGAATCCTGGGGACGAGTTCACAGCTGATTTGACTTCTCAGTATGGATTTTCAAAGCAGGTTCTCAAGGTTTCCAAAGGTACGGACAAGCCCTTTGGTTTGGAAATATTAGGTGTATTTGACGGCACTACTGGCACTTATGGACGGCGGATTGACGCTATGACCAGTGGTGGCACTATGAAAGCAGGGGCTACTCTGCTGGGTATTGAGGTAGACGTATAAAAGGAGGCGCTTTATGGCAAATGAATTAACTCTAACGGTTGGTATGACCTTCAGCAAGGGTGGCGCCGAAGGGCAGAGGTCGGATAGTATTCAGGTTACCGTTACCGGTGATGCTTTTAACCACAATGTCCAGGAAGTTGGGACTACTGAGGAGGAACTAGCCCAGAATACCATATTGGGCACTCCCGGATATCTGTTTGTTAAGAACCTTGATGCCACAAACTATGTGGAAATCGGCACAACGACTACCAAATACGCTGTCAAACTGAAAGCCAAGGAAATTGCACTGTTTAGGGTTGATGGCACGACCATATACGCAAAAGCAAACTCGGCAGCTTGTAATGTTGAATACTGGTTAATTGAAGACTGAGAGGTGAAAAAATGGCGAATGAACTAGGACTTAAAATCAAGTGGGAAAACGGCGTCAATTTTAAAATGACATCTAAGCTGGATGCTGAAGAAGTGAAGACTGTCGTAGAGGCTGACGAGAACGGTCATATCGCTGAGACTTGGCCTCACTTAGAAAACGTTTGTACGGCATTTTTCTTTTCAAAAATGGCTGAAATTGGTGCCGCAATGAAAGCGGAATAACGGAGGTGTTCTATGGCAGCTAAAACGCTTGCCGAGATGAAAACCTGGACTTCAACAGTTCTGCAGGATACGGGTGAAACCAGATGGGGGGACGCTGAATTGACCCTGCATTTAGCCAGTGCTTTAAGAGTAGCTGCTGAGTATTGGCCTAACGTGATTCGTGAAATCGTCTATACCGTTTATAAAACTGGCTCGGCAACATCTACATCTACCGACCATCTGGTAGATGCTACCAAAGCCCAATTTGTAGACGCGGATATTGGCCGTACCGTTATCAATATAACCGATGGGACTATAGCCACGATAACCGCCTGCAACAGCACCTCTGATGTTACGATAGACACCAATATTTTAGTCAGTGGTGAAAGTTATGAGATATTCTGCACCGGCGGTTCTGATTCAAGGGATGTCTACATCGGCGGTATATCCGATTTAATTGATGTGGAATATTTAGAATATAAAATCGGGAAAGACCCCAGAGAGCTCAGGAATTTCAGCCGCTTGGCTTCTACGCTGCGAATGACTCTGGATGACCAGCTTGCGACATCTGAAAATGCCTTACCTGTCTTTGTTTTCTGCAATAAACCGCATACCGTAACAGCTTCAGCTTCGACCTTGACGCCACAGCTTGAAAGATTAGTCGTGGAGCTCACTGCTGCCTACGCTTCAATTGCTAAAGGTCAGGAATCTGTCGCGCAAGTTAAGACAGCGATTTCAGCTTATAATAAGATAGGTGCTGCTATCCTTGAGATGAATGCTGGTCTCCTCAGAGCAAAAACCGATTTAGATTCTGGCCGGACGGAAGCTGGTAAAGTCCCTGCGATTGTTACGTTGGCTGAAACGGCGATTGGTAAAATACAAGGGCAATTAACTCAAGCCATCAACGATACCAATGCCGGTCGTCCGAGAGTAAATAACATTCCTAAAGGTGGCCCGATAGCCTCCACTTATATCCCCCTTGCGGCTGCTTCCTTGAGTACAGCCAGCGCTTTTATTGAAAAGGCTTCTATAGATTTACGGCAAGCGGCGGCTGATGAATCGATTGCCAACACTTATGCTAGTTTGGCTTCCGGGGAACTTTCTCAAGCCGCAGCACTTTTGAATCAGGCTTACGGTTATATCCGTGAGGTAGATGGGCGGCTGCAGATGGCAAACACGGTTCGCCTTTATCAGGATTGGGGTGAGAGTAAATTAGCTCTGGTAATGGCGGATTTACGCAGGATAAAGAAACCAAAGACAAAGCATACTTATGCGAGGGATTAGGAGTTTAGATGAGGGTATTATCGGATGTCTTGGAGTTTTTCTCGCAGGGATTGATTTTCTGACTCCAAGTGCTTTATATGGTTTTCTAAAATGCTTATTTGCTTGTGTCTATCATCGGTAACAAGTTGAAGGTTCTCTATCCTATTATCATCTTTGATATGGTTCTTATGGTGTACGATTTCCCAGCAATGGAGGCATCGTCCTAGATGTTTCGCCATTATGAGGCGGTGTTCTGGAACATAGCCTCGGTTCGAGGCCATTGGATAAAAGAAGTCCTCTGGCCAAAATTTTATACGGATATAACCTTTACAATAAACTCTTCCGCCCTTCCACAAGATACTCTTGGCACCTCTTTGCCTTAAACTAATTTTGGCTCTTTGTTCTGGAGTATTACCTTTAAGTTTGTTGGCACAAGAGCAACACCTCAAATGGGTGGGTAAGCCTTTGCGATATTGAACCCATCGCTCCTTACCACAATCAATACAAGCGTGCCAAATGCTTGTGCAAGAATGAACACCGTGTGTTCTTATTTCGCCTAATTTCGGCATACATATATTATACAGTAATAACGCAGAATATTCAAGAGGTATTATAAATGCAGAGTCTTACAGCTACCTTGCTCGCTGCCCAAAAAGCAATGGGCGATGTTTTATGCAAGCTGGTGCTTTCCAAGAGCGGTGAATCTGATAAGACATACGGCGTAGATACCACTAACCGTATATTGGACTTGAGGCATCCCGAAGGCGAATGGAGCCAAACAGCCCAAGTGGTTATTGATAACCGAGATGGCAACCTGACTGCACTGGCACTAGAAGGTTGGATGGGCATCGTATCCTATGGCTATCATACGAGTGCTGGAGACGAGTATAAAGCTAAAAGTCCTCTTACCGTCATCGCTCAAAAGACAGACTCAATGCAGGGTGAGCTGGTAACTACTCTATCACTGGCTGGACTATTCAATATGTGGGCAGAGCAGAAAGCCACCGAAGCCTATGCTCCTGATGAAATCAACACCGATACCGTCAAGACGATTATGGATGCCATAGCCAGCCATTCTATGACCTGCTTCGGTTCTTATCCCGTGCATACGATAACCTACGATAGCGGATATGATGACAGTATTATAAATGCCTTCAAGCCAGCCGATGCTTTCTCGGTAGCCAAAGGCGAGAGCAGACTATCAGCTTTCAAGAAGGCTCTAGCTTATACCAAGTGCAAATGCAGAATAGAGAATGACTCCAGCGTGGCGACTATCCATATCTTCCAACCAGTAACAACTGGGGCTACTTATGATTACGAATACAATGATGCCGAAGGGCTAACCAACCACAACTTCTTTGATAAAAGCGTTCGGAAACGACTGGTGCTGCCCAACAAGGTAACCGTTATGAATCATCCCGACCACTCCGACAGCTATACTGGAAGTGCTACCGATGCTGCTTCCTACGCTGCTCTGGGTGACCAGTATTATACCGAGACAAACTACTGCCGACCTTCCAGTAACGCCCAGGCTGCCCTTATCGCCACTGGAATATTACTAAAATACCAGATGGCCGCCGAAAAGGGGCACGGCTTTGCCCCGATGAACTGCGGCCAGGAAGTCTGGGACTACGTGAAGATTACCGACTCCAGAGCCAGCGATACTAGAGTGGGTAATATCGGCTATATCAGCAGGCACTACACCCCGGGCAAGTTTGAAATGGAGTTCAGGTTCGGGACTCTGGAGCTATTCGGACTGGCGGGGACAGTTCCACCGGCGCAGACGGCTATAACAATAAGAGAGCCGTCTATGCAGCAATCACTGATTGACCAGGTTTCCGATTTAATAGACTCCTATAACTCAATGATTGGTAATTACAACGCTTTAAGGGAATCCCTGCTGGAGACGATAGCCACCGCTAACTCGATTATAGACTACCTGATAAACAGGCAGTGGGAAGGGGAGTTCGCCAAGCTCTCGGTAACATTAAGATTTCAAGGGCCGACAGGCACGGATATGTATTCATAAAATGAAATTAGCAATGAAAGGTATTTTGGCTGGAATAGTTCTATGGTTGGCTTTTAACATAGTTATTCAACTCAGGTTATGGATTTTACTCGGCAGGTGATAAATGGCATATACCAAGCAGGAATACCATGAAATTGGAACAAATACCTCCACAGGTGGTTTTGGAGAAACTTGTTTTGGTGGGCAGACATTTCGCCCTGTTACCGCTCATACTATAACCAGAGTTGGATTTTATGGGGGTAAGGATGGCTCTCCTTCTGGTTTAGGGTATATTGACTTATATAATTGCAACCAAACCACCCACTTACCAATAGGCAACAGGTTGGCACGGGCAAGTTATGAAACCTCTGACTGTAATCCTGAAGATGAAGGAGGAATAGACCCAGCGTGGGTTGAATCTAATCTGGACTCTGCCATTGCTCTAGACCAAGATACTGAATATGCCCTTATCTTGTATCAGCCTAATTCTGAATCCTCAGGGGATAGTGTTAAGTTTAAGAGTGAGTCAAAGACACCTACCTATACCAGGGGTGTGCTGCTTTTCTCCAACACTGGCTTTGCAAATCTAGCTGTATATTCTACCTATGACTACCAATTCAGGGAATATAGTGGTTCGGTAGGAGTTTCAATAGTAACTACCCAAGCCTGCACGGGCACAACTGCTCAGAAATCAATCGGTCATGGAACTTATCAGGGTGCGGGTAGTTCTGCTGTTTCTCAACACGGACACGTCTGGGATACTTCCACTGACCCAACTACTTCTTTAGATACCAAAACGGAAAATGGGGCAGCTCCCAATCTCGGTCAATTTCAATCGGATATGCCTAACCTCATCCCAGGAACTACCTATTACGTCAGGGCTTATGTCGTCAATACTTCAGGCACTTCCTATGGTGGTAATGTCAATATCACCACAGGCACGACTATCGGGAGAAGGCACTGGTGGACTGATGGTGGTGAATTTCACTGGTGGGCAGGTGGAGTTCATTATAAGGTAGTGGGGATAGAGGATACTTCGGGATTACCCTGGTGGTGGTACATGTAAGGAGAATTAAATGGCTTTAGCAGCGATTAAATCATTAGCAGATGGACAGTTAGCAGATTCAAAGGGGACTATCTATACTTCACCCGCCTCAACACAAACGATAGTTAAGAGCATTATATTGGTCAATACCAACAGTTCTGCCGAAGCGGTGAATATATACTTCAAGGCAAGCGGTGGAACATCAAGGCAGATTACCCCAGTTGATAAGTCTCTAGCTGCTAGTGCAAAGACGGAGGTTCTTGAAAAGGACTTGACTCTTGAGGCAGCAGATATTCTGGAGGGGGATACCACTACTGCAAGTAAGGTTGACTTTGTAATAAGTGGGATACAGAACTCATAATGAAGATTTGGAACACTATTGGCGAACTAATTGAGTGGCTAGACCATCACCACAATCCAATGCACGAAAACGGTGGCGTTGATGAGATAGATGTAACTGGCCTCTCTGGACTTTTAGCTGATGAGCAACATGCTCTCGCTACTGAAATTGATTATGGCCTATCCTTTCAGGGTGTAGTTACTACCGCTACGGATACTACTCACTTCAAGGTATCAACCCTTGCTGATAAGGGAACTGGTTTCTTTAAGCCTACGGCAGGGTCTCCCTATGAGATTTATGTTGTTGAAGCAGATGGGGCAGCACCGGAGGGAGAACAAACACCCGTAGTAGCCTATACTACCGCCGATGGCACTTTCCAACACGCAGAGTTTACCGCTCAGTTGGCTGTAGGCGATATAGTTCTAATTCAGCATCCTGTGATTGCTATGCTGGGGACAAAGGCTACGGCAGCAGCCGAAGGTGCAGTTACCACCACTGATTACCTAATAGCATATATCAAGCAATTAGTTACCTTACTCATAGCCCAAGATGTAGTGGTAGATAACTTACACGATACCGATATACCAGCAATAAAAACAGTGGTAGATGCCATTACAGCTGCTGGCCCGACTAATACTCAAATGGAAACTGCTAGGGATGCTGTCATAGCAGCCATTCCCGCTATGGTTGGAACAAACTCAGCCATGTTAGCTGTCAATGGAGCATTGGAAGCTACTCTTACAGCCATCAAGGGTGGTGGCTGGACAGATGAGACATTAAAAGCAATTAAGGATGCAGTTGATGCCATAGCTCCAGGTGATGCCACTGAAGCTAAACAGGATGCTATCATTGCCGACACTGAGGATATACAAACCACACTTGGCACTCCTGCTAACTTCATGGCTAACGTGGCTTCTCTTGCTCTGGAAGCTACTCTAGGCACTCACGACACCGATATAAAGACACTTCTTAGCACTATTGCAGGGTATATTGACACAGAAATTGCTGCCATCACTGCTGCAGGTCCAACCCTAACTCAAATGAACACAGCCCATGCCCTACTAGCGACACCAGCACAAGTGGCAACAGCCTTGGACACCTATGATGCTATCAAGCGGTCAGAGGCTACCTCTGATAAGGAAGCTGTTATTGCTGCTATACCTGCTATGGTAGGGACTGACAACGCAGCGACAGAAGCCAAGCAGGATATTATAGATACCAATGTTGATGATATTGAAGTTCTTGTTGACAGCAAGGTAATGGGTAGGCTACAGGTAGCGACAACCACCTGGGACTTAAAACGAGGTGATGCTGGTGCTGGAACGGATGTCCTATTTACTGGGACTACACAGGCGGTAATTCTTGAGTCCCTTATAGTCAGGATGCCGACTACCTCAGATGTTACCGATGACGGCACAATCACCAGTATGGCTATAGCAACCGATGACGCAGAGCCAGGGATAATCATAGCTGCTGCGGATGCCCCCGTAGCCAGTATGACACCCGAATCACAATTCGGTTGGACTGGAACTTTATACATACCCGTAGATACCGAGATAGAGGGAACTCTTGCTGGTGGTGATGCTGATGCAGAGTGCTTGGTTATTGTTACGGCAACCTATAGAGCAGTGGTAAGCGGAGGTTATCTGGCATGAGATACAAGAATGGAGTTTACATACCACCCTTAGATGATGTACCCGTAGATGGACAGACAGAGGAAGGTATTACTTCCAACAGAGTGTTTGACCATGAAGGCAATACTACCACAGCTCATGGAGCAGTTTCAGCCGCCACAGCCAATAAGCACGTAGTCAGGGATGCCTCAGCACGAGCCAAGTTTGCTGCAGCAGCAGCTGCTGGTGATGCCTTAACAAAGGGAACAAGGGTAACTACGGCAGAACTCCCAGCTATGACTGATGAGAAGATATGGAAAGGCACTGGTGGGAATGTTGAAGAAGTGGACATGCCCAGTGGTGGCGCTACCTTAACTGTAGCTGATACTGAGGTATTTAACGATACTCCTCCCACGTCTTGGACAGACCTTGACTTAAGCGGCACAGTTGGCGCTCAAGCTACTCTGGTTATGCTTAAATTTATTGCCAAATCATCAGGATACGGTTTTAATAGAGTTGCTGTTCGCCGTAATGGTGATACTGATGAGTTTTTTCATACTGTTGATGTGCCCCTCGGCGTTGCAACCGCAGAGGGTGATTATGATTATCATATCGTCCTTTTGGTCACTACTGATACTGATGGGCGAATAGAGTGGCGTGTTGAACATGTTTCTCTGTATGTTTTGGCAATAATAGATGTTATGGCTTATATTAAGTGAGGCAAGAAGATGTCAACTGAGAAAGAAATTAAGGTTAGACATAAAGAGATACACGACAACTTAGGGGAAGATTATTACAAGAAACACCTGATGTCCAAAGAGGACTTTAACTACTATCATGGACAAAACTGGACTGATATGGAAGCGGAACTTTTTGCTAATGGTTATCTTAAGCCACCTGAGCCAGTAAGGGATTTAACTGCTGAGATAGATGGGTTGAAGGCTGACGTAGAAAAACTCAAGTTGATAGGGATAGGGATTATAAGGAAAAGCTAAAGAGGCAAGATAATGCCCAAAGAGAAGCCAAAAAGTGAGAAGGATACTTAGCTTTATGAAGTCTACTGTCAGGATGTAAAGGTATGATTAGCAGGATAAAATTCAAAAGGTTACCCAAGGGAATCGGGGTTTACATCTTCTCCAAGAGATACTACAAGGGCAGAAGGAATTGGCTCAATGTTTCTTTCACCTACTCCCTGTTTGATTGGATATTTGCAATAAGTCATAACGGCTACCATAAGTTTGAAATCATTTATCACAGGAGACCGAAAGATGAATGAACAGGAAATATTAGCTTATCTTAAATCACATGATGAAAGACTGGGGCATATAGAAAGCAGCCTGAAGGTTATAAACCACGAACTGGGAGTGCTAACTGGTAAGGTGAAGAACACGAGCATAGCACCTTTACTCATCAAATACGTGGTCTTCCCCCTGATTGTCCTAATCGCTGCCCTTGCTGGCTTCAAGATGTTTTTGCCCTTCTGAGGCTTCCCACAATCAAAATCTACTGGCATAAAACCAATTACGAATAGCACACTATTAATTACCCCCTCTCCTTCAAAGGAGAGGGGCTTTCTTTTATTTCAGGCGAAGGTTATCAACAGGACTCGCCATCTTGTGAGCTTGAACCATCTCATACAGACCGAGGATACCCACATACCTTCTGGTCATTCCCAAATCAGAATGCCCCAGGATATATTGCAGGGTAAAGGTGTCCCCGCCGTTCCTCAAGTAATTGATGGCGAAGGTATGCCTGAAAGTGTGAGGTCCCTGCTTAACATTGGTTATTCCAGCCCTTTGGCACAGCCTTTTTACCATTATCTGGATAGCTGAAGTTGCCATAGGTCTCCTCTCCTCAGTAACCCATAGACAGGAGTGGCTATCCTTCCGCGAGAGAAGATACTTCAGCAATGCCCTCTGAGCTGTCTTACCGATTCTGACGACTCTCTCTTTAGCCCCTTTACCCATTACCTTGATTAGCTCACCCTCAAAATTGACATCCTGGAGCTGGATGTTTGTCAACTCTGCCAGTCTTAGTCCAGTGTCAAGGAATACTAAAATGATGGCTCTGTTGCGTAAGTCCAGGAAGCGATTGCCGGAGCATAGTAGCAGCAGGTTATCAATATCTCCCCTTGAGAAAGGCTTAATGATTAGGCGGGGCACTTTTGGAGGCTTGATATTATGCATCGGGTTTTCAGGTATAGCACCTTCATTGACCAGCCAGTTGAAAAATGCCCTCAAGCACTTGTAGTGGTTATGGACTGAAGATGGCCTTAGCCCTCTCTCCTGTAAGGATAAAAGAAACATTCTTACTTGAGCGGTTGAAAGCTCATCACCGAGTCCTAGGAAGCCACGCAAAACCAGTGAATAAAGAGCGATAGTCTTTTCTGACTTCCCCTCAACCTTGCAGGAAATTAAGTAATTTCTAGCCAGTTGGCCAAGGCCGTTTTGAGGAGTAAAGTGGTCAAGGCCAGCTATGCCTCCAATGTGAAGGCTGCTGATAGTAAAGTGGTCTAGCATTATTCATTTTGGCTACCCAACGGCGATTTTAGCTTCAGTTATACAATTTCTAATTGAATCACCGGAGCTGCCACCTGATACCCTTCAAATTTTACGCTACCCTCATTAGTCTCCAGCCACAATTCCTCGGCAACTCTGCGTAGTCGGCCTATTCTCAGACCATCAGGCATTAAACAGGCAATGATGTCTCCAGCCTCTATATCACGGTCTCGGTCAATAATTATAATATCTCCGTCATGTATAGCTGGCTCTAAGCACTGCCCCCTCACAGGATAAGCCTCAATGTTCTTACCCGCCCCTTTGTTTCTTTCTAAGTACACATAATCTATTACTTCCATTGCTCCTCCTGCACGGAAGGGAAAGTCTGCATAGACAGGTACAGAAATTGGTTGGGCTAACCTGAGACGCTCCAGAATCTCCTCTGAGGTCTCTTTCGGCAAGGACTGATGCTTCCCCTGCATCTCCTGGGTTAATCCATCAGGTAGCATCCCTAGCGCTCTGGCTATCCTTGCAAAGTTATGTTGTCGGACACCCTTAAAGCCGCCACTGCAAACACGGGAGATATAGGAATCTGATAAACCAGACCTCTTAGCCAGTTCAGCCTGTCTGATACCCCGCTCATCTAAAATCTTTTTTAACCTGATACCCCAGTTCATAGTTTTATCCATAGTTTCATTCATACTTCTATTGTAACATTTATATTACAAAAGTCAAGTAATTTAGTTCTACCTGTAATTATTTTTGAAACTTTCCCTAAAATAGTTCCAAAAGGTATTGACAAGTTGCAAGTATTTGTTTACACTTGTAATATATGGCTACAGAGCTTGAACTCCTGATAAAGAAACAAAGAGACGAGGGCTTAACCGACAGCGAGATGGGTGAACGGCTAGGTGTTTCCAGGGTTCATTACAACTACATCAAGAATAAGAGGTCAGCCGTAAATGACAAGTTCATAATGAAAGCGTATCGGGCATTCCCCGATATTTTTTTACCCAACAGTTTTACCAGCGTAAAAAGGGACATTACGGGTGACAAACAGGACTACCCTGAGACCTCACCAAATGAAAATCTAGGGTCGCTTTGGGGTCGGGTAAAGGGATTGTTCAAGGGGATAGGGAATAAGGGGGAATGATGCTAGACATAGAAGAGAAAAGGAACGAGATAAGGGGAGGGATAGAGCAAATCCTTGATTTATACATTGATGAAGGTTTGGAAGAAGAACGACTCATTAAGCGTGCTGATAAAATTCTGCGGTATCTCCATTCTCAGGGTGTAGTGATAGCGGATAGGGACAGGGGGTTACCTGAAGTTAAAGTTGACTTTGGTGATGGTTCCTACGAAATACTCACTAACATTATAGGACACAAATATAATCAAGCTGGCTATGTAGCAACTATACCACTGGTAAAGGATTGATTAACTTACATTAGGGAGGTAGCTATGATATCCACATTGTTTGAGGGAACAGTTATTGATAAGGTAACTTACCCGGAAACTCTTTATTATGCCGAGAGAGTATCCCAGAGCGGTCACCAACCTGTCTTTAAGAGGCTATTGCCTGATGGCTACTCCACTGAATTATCACCTGTCCCCAGCCAGAGACTAATCAATCACTCACCATCTGGTTTCCAATGGGGATATGGTGGCTCCGGCCCGGCGCAATTAGCTCTAGCCCTGCTCTTTGATGCCACCACTGACCCCGAGATGGCACTGGCTAATTACCAGGAATTCAAGTTGGCGTTTGTTGCTGAGTGGGGTGATAAGTGGTCAATTACCAGGAGTGAGATACTGCTCTGGGTAGAGGAGCAAAAGAAGCAGCAGCTTGAGGCTATGCTGAGCAGGAATTGAAATGATGAACAGAGGCGGGCGACCCAAACTCAAGACCTTATTAGAACTGAGGCAGCAAACATCTCTGGAGGTTCAAAATAAGAATAATGGAGGTAAGCTACCCAACGGCTTACGGGAACTTAAAGAGATGTTGAAGCTGAGAAATATAAAGGAGAGGGAGGGCTGTCTTGTCTGAGATGGCTCTCCCAGGGAGGATTGAACTCGGCTTCACTAGCCTGATGGTCTGCAAAAGATGTGGTGGGCAGGTACTTGCTAGTAAATGTATCCATTGTGGGGCAGAGCATGATAGGTGGGGCAACTGGCTCAGGCCAGTAGTTGGCACAAAACTAAGTGGGGAAGGACAGCATCAGTCAAGTCATGGGGGATTTAAATAAAAGGAGGAGATGATGGCCGAAGTTAAAGAGAAGAAAGTAGCCGATTATAGCAAGAGCGCGGAGAACTTGGTGAATCCATCAGAAGTCAAGGAACTTCTTAACCAACTGCATCAGAAAGAGAAGGATAAAGAAGAGTTTGAAGTAGAGTTGAAGGAACAATGCGCCGACCTGGTTCTCTCTATCGCCGATACTGGTCAAGCCATAACCGAACTCCAGAAGCAAATCAAGGAAGCGGTTGAGCAGTTCGGGTCTTATCAGGACTTGGAAGCTGGCGACTACGCAGTCAAATACCGGCGGGTTTCAAAGAGCTACGATGCCGAGGAGTTCGCTCAGTTCTTTGACAAGTTTGCTCCAGCCGTAATCATCCAGACCGTGAATGAAAAGGCTCTGGAAGGTCTAATCAAGGGCGGACTGATTACAGAGCAAGAACTCAAGAATACGGGAGTCCTGAAAGAAGATACCAAGTATGCCTATGTCATAAGGTGAGAAGGAATGAAAGGTTTAACACTAAAAATCAGACGCATAAGGGTAGGGCTAACACAAACTGAGTTAGCTAAGATGGTAAACCTCACTCAGCCTATAGTCTCTCAGCTTGAGCGGGGATTTTATTTACCAGGTCCTGAACTAATAAAGCGAATTAAAGAAGCAACTAGAAATAAGCAATGCCAATCTATGAAAGTGAAGTAACAGGAGGGAGAAATAAGATGGAAAAGGGATTAACTACCACAGAGAAAACAGAACTTACCCTGAATCCAAATGATGTAGTAGAAAATGCTACTACCCAAGCAAAGTTGCTTATGGACATCGTGGAGAAAACACATTGCTTTCAGGAAATATCAGGCAAGAAGTATCTTCAGGTGGAAGCATGGGAGACAATCGGGGCTTTCAACCGCACACACGCTGAAACAGAGAGCATTACGCCAATTCTTAAAGAGGATAAAACCATCGGCTATCAAGCCCATGTGCAACTCTGGAAAGATGGGGCGGTTGTCGGTGGTGCGGTAATGCCGTGCTACTTCACCGAGAATTGCTGTAAGGGCAAAGAAGGGGATGCCAAACATAAAGCCAGTATGAGCGGAGCCCAGACTTTTGCTACCAGCAAGGCTTACCGTATGAATTATAGCTATGTGGCTATCCTCGCTGGCTATCAACCACTGCCGGCAGAGGAAATCACAGAGGATATGAAGCAAACAGTTGATAAGAGCCAGCACTGGTGCAAGGAGCATGCCACCGCTTTCTTTATGAGGGGCAAGATGAAGAGCTATGCCCACCCAATTAAAGATGCCAATGGAAATGATACTGGTGAGTGGTGCCACGAACGCAAGGAACAGTCAGCAAAGCCAGCACTAGCTAAAGAGCCTGAACCAGAGCCAGCACCAGTTAAAGAACTAGAGCCTGAAGTAGAAACTACTCCGCCACCAGCCATAGAAACTGGAAACCCATCGGATGTTCTTGATGAGAGTCCAGTGACTAAAGAGGATATTGCCCGGCTTGAGAAGATGATGGCTGAAACCAGTGTCAGTGCCTCACAGCTTGGGGCATATATGAACAAGGATAAGGGCTGGGGTATACAGGCATTATCTAGCCTTAAAAAGGCTCAGTATAATGAACTGATGGCAGCCTTTGAAAAGGGTAAACAATAAGCACATTAAAATAGGCTTGCTGGTAAGGGTATATGGTGAATGAAAAGCCCCCTTTAAATAGAACTTATAGCCAGCAAGTGCCAGCTACCCGAAAGGGCAGGTAAGTAGATGCAGATTCAGATTTAGTTCTGATAATGATGGCTGCTAGCTGGCACAAAGGCTTGAGCCAGGGAGAACTGTATGTTGCGCCTTTGCGAAGCATCGGAAGCGGTTGGACAGTTTGTAAGGGGTGGTAGCTCAAGCAAAATGGCAATGGTGGGGTGCCAATAAAGGGATAAATGACTTTCAAGAAAGTGTAAAAGCCAGCCCCACCATCGCCACCAAGGAAAAGGAAAATAGAAGATGACAGAATGGTGGAGAAAGAAAAGTATCAGGTGGTATGACCACCCATTTATTATGGGACTGTCTAAAGATGCCCAGCATCTATATGACTTCCTAGCCTACAATTCTATCTGTAACTCGGCTGGATTATATAAGATAGCATTGGCCGAAATGACATCAAAAACGCATATAGATATTGATGGATTACCTGATTTACTAAAAGAACTAGAGAAGAATATAAAGTGGTATCCAGAATTCAATATTATATGGCATAAAGAACTCCTTAATAATCAAACTTCAAAGAACCAGAAATTTAGCTTGGTGAAGGTAGCTAAAGACCTGAAGGATATTCGCTGCCCATCTGAAATTATCAGGGAATTTCTTGATTACAACAGTGAAAGGTATGGCATAGAAATTCCGATTGAAGAGGGGCGCCGCCCCTCTAAGCCAGCAGAAGCCGGAGCTGAAAAAGCAGGTGAAGTCTATATCCCAACGGCACCTGAGATTGAGCTGCTGGAAGTTATAAAGACCTTCAAAGGATGGGAATATCAAGAGAATAGAGACTTGGTTTGGTTGAGAGATTTAACAGCAGAATTCGATAATGCCACAGTGAAAAACTTTAAAGATTGTCGCGACTGGTTTAGTGAAGAAACGAAGAAGATAGGTGCTTGGAAAAAGACAATTCGGAACTGGCTTACTAATGAACCAAAGTATAAGAAGGAGAAAGGAAGCAGACAACCACGCAAACCTGATGAGCCGAAAACTTCTGGAGATGAAAACGATGGAATGGAGGTAGAGTAATGGATAATTCAGAACAGTATATAAAGATGTGTGAGAAGGCATTTCCTGATGAAAGACCCACGGCACCCATTGAGGGCAGAGTAATAGAGATAACACAGGATGATTATTTTGTGCGACTGGACTGGTATGGGCATTGGTGGGCTGGTAAAGATGGAAAATATATTCCACTAAAGACACAAGACCAGTTGCAGGAGATGGTGGAGTTTGACCCAAGTATTTTCAACAGAAAACAACTCGACCTCCTAATGCATGAGTTTCACAGGTTCCTGATGCGCCAATATATTAAACCTGAAGGTGCATTATACGCAGAAGCCTATTTCGAACCAACAGTAGACAGATTTGTTAATAAAAGCTTAGATATATTCACCTCAATGGAACAACTCTGGTTAGCCTTTGTAGAGAAGGAGAATCATGGGAAAGTCTGGGATGGGGAAACTTGGGTGAAGTAATGGCTCAAGACATCATAACTGAAAACAGAATATGCCGTAATTGCAAGAAGGAATACGAGGCAAGGGTATATAGCTTTTTCGGTGTTCGTATTCTTGTCGGTCAGGGCTACTGCAAGGACTGTGCTAAAAAGATGTTTGAGGCAGAGAAGGCTAAAGAAGAAGCGGCCCGGCAGGCTACCATAGCTGCTATCAGGAAGCAGTGGCGATTGAGCTGCGGTATCCCTACCAGATTTATGTTTGAAGATTTTGAGACCTTTGACCACGCTCAGGACGATGGGGCTTTCAGGAAGGCTTACCGGAGATGCCTCGATTACGCCAATAAGTTCCCGCTTGACCAGAGTTACCGCAAATACCCATCTCTGCTGCTTTTCTCTCATCACAGTAATGGGGTGGGTAAGACGCATCTGGCTTGCAGTATTGCTCACACTATCCTTAATCGCTGGAATGGTGAGTGGGTGAACTGGGACGACTGGTGTGGTGAGGAATTATTCTTATCTTCCCCGGTTAAAGTTATCAGTGAATATGACATCTTTGAGCAGATACAGGCGAGCTTCAACTATTCATCGGAAGAGCAGGGGCACCTGCCTGGGGAGAATGATATTATCAATAGCCTTGTAGCCCCACGCTTGCTTGTCCTTGACGATGTGGGTAAGGAAAAGAGACGGGACTCAGAGTTTGTCCAGCGAACTCTCTTTAGGATAATTGACCGCCGGTATAAGCTGATGAAACCGATGGTGGTTACTACTAACAGGAGTCCGGAGCGATTGGAGTTCTACCTGAGTGCCGATGACAGGAGAGATAAGGCTTCCTGGGACAGGCTCTGGGAGATGTGCAACGGCAAAGCTGCCCAGATGGATGGGCAGAGCTATCGGAGGCTGAAGTGAGCACAATACTTCTAGTCGTTATAGGGCTTGGTGGATTGGCTGTGTTTCTTCTAGTCTCACTGGTCATATTCCTGCTGAGAGAGCGGAATGAAAAGAGCAAAGTATGGAGAGATTTAAGATAACTGAAAAACAATTTGAGGGGCAGGTAAAAGACCTTGCCAAGATATACGGCTGGATGTATTACCACACTTGGCGCAGTATTCACTCTCCTGCCGGCTTTCCAGACTGCCTTATGGTTAGACCACCCCGCTTAATCTTCGCTGAGTTAAAGAGCGAAAAGGGGGTAGTAAGCCCAAAGCAGCAAGAATGGCTAGACATATTGAAGCAGATACCTAGCGCCGAAGTCTTTTTGTGGCGTGCTGATGACGACATAATAGAGGAAATAGCAGAGGTACTCCGATGATAGTATTTGAGTTTCTATACGCACTATGGCTGAAGCTAATGGAGAAATTAGGGAGGTATTAAAAATGGCAACAAAAGTTTATGGTGCATCTGATGATTTGATTGAATTTGATGGTGATGTTCGGGGTGAAGTTGGGAACTATGGAACTGATGAAGAAGAACACGGGGAGTTAATTATCTTCAGTGACGGGACATTAATAGAGGCGGAATATGGTAAAGCGGACATGGCAATATGGGGAATCACCGTAATCAATAAAGGCTCATTACTCAAAGAGATTATTCCTTGCTCTGATGAAGATGCTGACCCTCATAGTGACGTGGCTATCTTCAGCGATGGTTTAAAGTGGGCTTATGCTGCCAGTGATTGGGAGAAAGTTAAATAAGAATTTGGCTAATGGAGACATTGAAGATATGGTGAAAGATTTTGGGGGATAGACTAGTTGGTAGGTCGCTAGCCTCTGAAGCTAGAGCGGGTAGGTTCAAGCCCTACTCCCCCAACCAAACTATTAGAGAGTGATTTAGGGTCAGGTTTAATGGAGAAGATGAGGGATAAAGTATAATGGGGAAGAAATATGGGTTTATATCAGATTGCTTGTTTGAATACTTTCTGGCGTGGTTTTTAATACTAATTTCTCCCTTGTGGTTTCCTATATGGTATGCCAGAAAACTTCACCGTTGGGTAAAGAGTAATCCCCAGGACTAATGTTAAATAAGGAGGGTAGGGATGGCTAATATAAAAATAACAATGCTTAGGGAGGAGGCTCTTGCTTGCATTATCGCTCTTCAAAAAGATAAACCTTACGGGTGGAGAGATGATGCCTTAAAGAAACTTGATAAGAAGATGGGGTTTAAGGAGGGTAAAGATGGACACTAAACCAACAGATGCACAGATTAAAGAATTAAATCTAAAACCTCTTAGGAAAAGAATACTACATAAATTATTTGGGCATGATTGGGGAGTAGTCAAGGAAATACATGAGTGGTGGAAATACGATAAAGATAGACCATTAAATCCAACTTCTAGGCGAATATTACGCTGTAATGATTGTGGTCTTAACAAGGAACAGTTTTTCTCTGAAATCTTCTGGGAATGGCTGCCCTAGCTCTATTCTGGGTAATATAGGAGGTAATAAATGGATACTAAACAGACTGAATTGGTGGAGAAATGCAGGCTGACAGATGAGGAGATAGCTAGGGCAGCTTATGAACGAAACAAACTGTTCGGAGAAAATGATACTTTTGCTTATACCCGCAAATCCGATGCTGATAGGTGTATTGCGGATAAGGCTACGGTCAAAGCCATTCCCATCATATCCGCCATAGCACAGGAGAAGGATGCCGAGTGCCAGCAGAAATTAGAGGAAGCAAGGAAGCAGGAGAGGGAGAGGATAATAAAACTACTGCCAGAAATGGCCACAAGATTTGACCACAACAGAACTTGCTTTGATTGCGTTGAAAATATAAAGAGGCAAGCTCGCAAATCACGCACATTGCCAGAGGTTGAGCATGAGTAGGAAAAGGGTTTGGAAGCCATTAGATGTTGGAGGCTTAAGGCTCTACAAAGTAAAAAGACGACTTTTGTGGAAGCCTGATAATAGTAACCACGTTGAACAGTTTATTGTTTTGGCTAAAAAGCCGTCTCATGCTGCTAAGTTGATTCAAGGTATATTTCAGGAAGCAGATAAGGAGAATAAATATATCCAGAATATCACATATATGGGATACGCTTTGGAAGTTTTAATGCCTAGAAGTTGGTGGAATGATGGCATCCCTAGTGAGGTTGGGCAGTGAACACAGACAGGGGTGATTGGCTGCAATGAGACAGATAGTTAGCCTAAGTGGAGGCAAGGACTCTACTGCTATGCTCTTAATGATGTTGGAACGAGGAGAGCAGATAGATGACATTGTGTTCTTTGATTGGGGAATGGAGTTTCCGCAGATGTATGAGCACCTTAGTAAATTAGAGGATTACATAGGGTGGAAGGTCACAAGGCTGTATCCACCTCACGACTGGAATTACTATATGTTTGAGCATATACCATTGAGGGGCAATAGGAAGGGTATAGCTGGTAACGGATGGCCGTGGAGACAATCAAGATGGTGTACTAGGGAAAAAATCAACGCACTCATAAAGCACGTTAAGGGCGAAACTGTTTGTATTGGCTTTTCTTATCGAGAGCGCTTTAGGAGGCCCAATTATCGCCACGCAAATCAACGCTATCCTTTATTAGAATGGGGTGTAACTGACCAAGAAGCTCTGAAATACTGCCAGAAATATGGCTTTGATTTTTCAGGGTTATACAAAATGTTTAAGTCGGTGTCTTGTTGGTGTTGTCCCCTTAAACCAGAGAGAGAACTAAAGGCTCTAAAGGACAACTTCCCTGACCTATGGCAGAGACTACTAGAGATGGATAGCAAGAGTCCATATCCGCACCCTAGAAGGGATTTAATCAGGGGAATGAAGTAGAGAGTGATATTATCCTTGAACACAGACAGGGGAATGATGGGAGATAAGGGAAAGGGATGATAAATGCAAGCGTGATTCCACTGTGGTATAGACTGACCGAGAGAGCGAGGGTAACCCTGTCCCGCATCCAGATGGAAGACTATGGGCTTAATCTGGAAGTCCCTCCGTACCCACCTGTCGCCATTGCGCCTATTATATTAAGCACAGAGCAGGCTTCAAGACTTATGAAAAAGAAATCCCATAGACCGGTGAGGGTTAGATGACCGACAAAGACTGGTGGAGTCCTGGACAGATTACATTTAGGCGGGAGCACAATCTGTTCCTGCTCAGAAACTTTGAGCTAATCATTGACGGAATTTGGCCAAGCGACCACAAAGACTGTGGCTATTCAGGTAAGAAGGGCAGGCAGCGAGGTCATAGTGCTTCGTTTGAGAAGGTCGCTCAAGTCACCGCCGAACTGGTGACCAGGCTTTACCGGGTGGGTCGGGATGCTCTGCCACTGCTGATAACATACAGCCAGGACCTTGAGCAGCAGTATTATATCCGGGACTTCTTAGCGCGGTGTATGAAGATAGAGGTAACCGAGCTGGACAAGAGGATAGAGAGTGCGCTTAAATATATATCTGGCAAGAATAAGGACCGAAGCTATAAGGAATTTTTACAGCATAAGAAAGGAGGGAGTAATGGAAGCTAAAGACTTGGTAATGGCGGTGACGGATAGAGAAATTGTAGATGTTATTAACAATCCTCGGAGGTCATTGGAAGACCAACTATTAATGCAAGCCGAAATCGCACTCAAGGCAGGGAGAAGGGAAGTGGTGGAGTGGATAGAGAAGAACTTTGGTTACTTTATCGATGAAGGATTGGCAAAAATAATTATTGATGATGGTGGATACTTTGGTTGTGAGGGTTCGGTTGCCAAGTGGCAATCCAAATTAAAAGAGTGGGGGATAAAACAGGAGAGCGGTCAAAGGTAGGATAACCCTCAACCGCTCTCCTATGCCCCTAGATTTCAATCCTGTGGCGTCTGTTTAGCGCATCACCTCCTTTCATAGCTCGCTGATATGAACCAGCTCGCCATACAAGCCAATCTTGCCATAAAGAACATCGTTATTATTGGGTACGCCAAAGGCTTGAAGCCCTGTTCTCATAGCATACTTCATAGCAGCAGGGTTTCCATCTGAGAACATCCACGACTTACCATAGACATTCTCCCACCAATCTTCTACGACATAATCTGAACCTGCTAACTCACCCTTCCTGATTTTAACTGTCCTCCCTGCTAATGGACTTTTATCTCGCATTATCCCCTCTCCTCTCTATGAGATTTCACTAGGTCCTTGACCAGTCCCCGGTCTTTCCTGTTCTGGCGGACTGGTGGTAGATTTTTATCACAGTGCGATATGACAATGCTCAGTGAGTCAATTTCAGCCTGGGTGTGGTCATTCTTATGCTGCTGATACCAGCCCTCATTTATTAGCATCTTGCGCCTCTTTATTAACTAA
>Ga0307427_1000193_pt1 | contig 45249 bp, 40 predicted proteins | sample SalMarWE160190MG_FD_202162 | JGI IMG/M metagenome (GOLD analysis project Ga0307427, IMG submission 202162) | Salt marsh sediment microbial communities from the Plum Island Ecosystem LTER, Massachusetts, United States - WE1603-190 | ecosystem: Environmental > Aquatic > Marine > Intertidal zone >...
TGCTAAAACCACCGCGAAGCGGTTTAGTTCAACATTTACATATAAGGCAATTTTGCCTGATCCAGATATATCGGGATTGAGCTGACAAACAGGCAAATTTGCCTGCTTGCAATATTCAATATAGTATCGTCTTTCTGATCGTAAAAAAACGATAAAATTGGAAATCTTAAGGACACCCCGCTGTATGGCAAGAATAACAATTCAAACCACAAATTCTTTTAAAAATTACGAGTCAAAAGCACACTTGGAGCCCTGTTAAAAAATCAAAAGAGTCAAACGGAGACCCCTTCAATCAAGAGATCACCTAAAGTGCAATATTGGATGACTATCTATGCCTTAGATGCTGACGGTTTGTTGTCCGATCGGGCATCAATAAGTACAATATTCTGATCTCTATCCATGCCAAGCTCGCTTAGAATTCCTTCGATCCTAATGAGCTCTTCTTCCGAAAAGTAAATTATCACTTTGAACCCAGCCTGTGCATCGCTGGCCTTCTGGTAGATGTCGAGTTGCTTTGCAAGGTTTCGTTTGAGCTGGGTGTTACTAGCGAGCTTAAACTCGACCATTGTCTTGTCTGCAGCCCCTCGGGAAATCTTGAAGTCTGCAGGACCCCTGCCATCATCAACTTCTCGGCTTAGGTCGGATGGAGTACCGTGCCATACTAGGCGGAAAAGAATATGAATATCTTTCTCTCGGCGTACAGGCTTCCCATCAGCCCCATAGAATATCTTGTGCCCTCCCTTGTTCTCGATTACACCCTTGAAGAAGTCAATCTTCTCCCGTGTCTCGTCTTTTGTGTTTCCGGGGATTGTATAGAAAGGTGTCTCTCGTTGAAGCAAAAGTGCCAAACCGCCGAATTGCCTAACGTAACGAAAGTCTGATTCAAAGACCTTGAGGGAACTGTTTGCAACAGCGTCGTCTCCGGTTTCTTCTTTCAGTTTGATATAATAGTCGATGAGTAGAGGATATTTGACCAGGGTTGATGATACGGCGCGGTTGTACTCGTCTCTGGTCGGCTCTCGATCCTCCGGGATAATTGAATAAAAATAGTTGTTGATCTCTGCTCTTAACTGGTCGTTATCCACTGCATCCGGGATATCTTCGAAACGGTGGAACATATCGCTGTGGCTAATCCACGTGTCGTCCTTAGTAAGGATGTTCTTCGGAGTGACGATGACGAAATCATTGTCACACATGGGAAGGGTGTAAGTCTTGGGCATCCAACGCTCGGTATCGTAACTGAAGTAAGCACGACTTACTGATACCGCTCGGGCAAAATCACTGGAGATGTGAGCCTTTGCAAATGTTTCGGTATAGGATAACAGATAGTCTTTTATCAAATTGGTCGTGAAATCACTGATCATATCCCTGCCTACACCAGCGCCAATCAGGCACAGTTTCTCTAGATGACTTCCTTGTGTTATGTGCTCATTTCCGAAGTTTTTGAACACATGAACTAAGTTTGCATTGAGGGCACTGGCAAAGCCTTTTCCTAAACCACGACCAGTGTTGCCTTCCTCAGTAAAACCGAGCCAGTTCTGTTTCACTTCTGAGAAGCAGTACCAGGCCTTTATAAGGGCCTTGGAGATGCCACCCCGCTCTGACTTAGCTCTGAGGAAACGAAGATATCGGATGATGTCGTCGTGGAGTGCTTGGTACTCCGGTTTCTCACTATTGAAGAGAAGGAACGGATCAATGAAAAGTGGCAGATCAGTGATTAAGGAGATATTGAAAGCTCCGTATTCCTCAAGCAGTTTTTCGGGAACACTGAAGTAGTCTGTGAAGTATATATTCATTTCGTCATCTCATCAAACATATAATAGGTAGATTATAGATGTGACAATAATTCTGCATTCTGCATAGTACAATAGACGCTATCAAGCTACAAAACGCATTCTTGCCATAAATATGCTATCTCCAATCCTCCAGCCGGATGATTTTTCTGTCCGGGTGGGAGTTATTCCAGAGCCAGAGAAGGCCTAAAAGGCCGCTGATCTTTCTTTTATATTTTTTCAGGAAACGGAGTAACGGGCTGGAATTTTTATCGGGTGTGGTTTGGATTGCGAGCAGTTGGGCCTGTGCGTTCTTTGCCTGTTCGAGGGGAGGAGAGTAATTGCTGGTATTTGTTAAATTGTTTATGAGATAGCTACAACTTGTTGTGATGAGCAAAAGGGTAACGAACAGGCCGCCCTCGAAACGATATTTTTTCATAAGCCGGCCTTTTGAATTTTTTAGAGTGTACTACGTATTTTTACTTTCATCTCTCCAATTGCCTTTGTCAATGTTTTTATCGTTTTTTCAACTATTTCCTTTTTTAGACAGGATAGACGGGATGTTCTGGATATAAAGAATATAAAAAAATCTTGCCTGCCCGCCACCTGCCCGCAATGCTTCGCAACGCGAGGCGGGCGGGTCGCTCTCGCTCAGGCGAGGCGGGCGGGTTAATCCCTGGCCCAGACCTGCCTACCGCCCCAGCGGGGCAGGCAGGCCTGATTTATAAGCAAAAGTTCCAAAAACTAATATACTGAAATATTACAGCGACAATGACTTATTCCAAGCAAGTCGCACCAGGGCGGGCCTGTTAATCCCTGGCCCAGACCTGGCATGCAATGCTTAGGCTGTATTGCCAGGACTTATAAATAATATAGAAATTGCAATATTTGCCAAGGAAGCCGCGCCAGGGCAGGCCTGTCAAAAAAGTTCCCCGGCATGTCGGGGCTAAGTTCCTCCATCGCGGAACAGATACTCAATACATGAGTTATTTACTATTTTTACCCCGTGGGATTCTCTAAAGGAGGTTGCTTAAGCCGGGAATCCCACAGGGTGGGTCTACCATCAAGAATCCAGCACCTGCCGAATAGCCTCCGCCATCTCACGCATGATAAAGGGCTTCATCACAAACTTCCGGATGCCTATGGATTTGGCCTTCTCTTCATTGATATGTTCGCTGAATCCAGTGCACAGAATAATTGGAATATCAGGGCGAATAGCCATGAGCTCTTTGGCCAACTCATCGCCTGTCATCTTCGGCATGGTCATATCGCTGATAATTAGATCGAATTTGTCAGACAGTGCCTTAAAGGCCGCAAGGGCCTCAATTGGACTTGTTCTAACTTCAACTTTATACCCCAAATACTCCAGCATTGCTTTGCCAATATCAACAATGGCTGGTTCATCATCAATGAAGAGTATTTGCTCTTTTCCTGTCGGAATCTTTCCAAGTCGAATTTTGGTTTCTTCCACTGCTTCAGCACTTTCAATTATAGGAAGAAACACATTGAATGTCGACCCTTTGCCTGGCTTACTATAGACAGTAATTATCCCACCATGACTTTTTACAATTCCATGAACTACAGCAAGCCCCATGCCTGTTCCCCCGCTCTTCTCTTTAGTCGTGTAATAGGGTTCAAATATCCGATCTATGACCTTCTTTTCTATACCATGCCCTGTATCGCTTACAGTAAGCCTCAGGTATGGCCCCGGATATGTGTTCAGATGTTTGGCTGTAAACTCAGAGTCAAGCTCAATGTCAGTAAGGCTCACTTCTAAAACGCCACCTTTTTCATTCATAGCATGATATGCATTGGTGCAGAGGTTCATTATCACCTGGTGTATCTGCGTTGGATCAGCCAGCACCATGTTAGCAGAAGAGATGTTCTGACGGATTTCTATAGTAGTGGGTAAGGTTGACCGCAGCAGTTTGAGTACTTCCTTGACAATTGGATGAATCATAACCGGCTTTTGTTCCTGTTCGGTATGACGGCTGAAGGTGAGGATCTGTTTTACAAGGTCTTTTGCACGCTCCCCTGCTTTAAGCAATTTATTCATATTGGACCGGGCAAGGCTGTCTTCAGGCAAATTACCCATTGCCAGTTCGGTGTATCCTATGATTAGAGAAAGTATATTGTTAAAGTCATGGGCAATGCCACCAGCAAGGGTTCCTATGGCTTCCATCTTTTGTGCTTGTTGGAGTTGGGCCTCGAGCTTCTTTTTTTCTTCCTCGGCCTGGAGGCGTTCAGAGATATCACGGACAATACCATGAAACCCGATCGGCTGGTTTTGATCATTTCTCATGAGGGAAGAAGACATTTCAAGAACCCTTTTAATTCCATCTCTTCTGATGATTTCATAATCTGTTACTCTTGCAGATTTTCCAGTTCGGTATACCTGATTAAAATCATGATATATTTTCTTGGCAGTTTCTGAGGTAGTGTAGTGCCGGTTGTTCATACCCAGTAATTTGTGATGGGGATATCCTAATATTTTGCATAGCGAATCATTTAAAAAAGTAAGATTCCCAGCAAGATCAACCTCGAAGTAGCCCTCTTCAATGGTTTCAAGTATCGCTTGATACTTCTCATCGTTCCCCCTTAGCGCTTCCTCAGCTTGCTTGCGTTCAATGATCTCCCGTTGAAGCTGATCTTTGATCTTAGCCAGTTCCGTTGTGCTTTCTTGAAGATCTTTTATATGTTCCACTGCCTGTGAGTGAAGCTGGGCATTTTCTAAAGCAAAGCCAATTTCGCCAATCATTATGGAAAGAATGTGCTCGTCGTTTGAGTCAAAGACCTGCTTTGTTTCCTTACGGGAAAGATTCAAAACTGCTATCACATCATCTCTTACCAAAATCGGCATGCTTAGAAATGATGGCGGTCCGTATTTAGGATCGTTTGGCTTTTTGGTCCTTGAATCGGACTCAATGTCTTGAACGAGGAGGGGCTTCTTGTCAGATACAACAAATTGTTCCAAGGATTCATCGATGTTTATGTAAGAGTTCTTTTTGAGTCCGGATTTCAATCCCCTCAATGCTATAACACGAAATCGCTTTTTTTTGGATTCAACCATATACACCGATCCGATTGTTGCCTTAGTTACAGCCATGGCCTTTTCCATAAGGATATTCAATATATCATCAATATCTAAGCTTTTACTGGCGATTTCGGTGAGTTCTTTGATAGCAAATAACTCAAATACCCTGCGTTGTAACTCCCCGGTTGTCTTTTCAAATGTCTCAATAAGATCGTTAAAAGAAACGGTTATTTCATGGAGTTCGGCTGTATCTTTTTGCATGTCTATTAAATGCGTATCACCACCTTTTGCCAGCTTTATTGAGCTGGCTATTATAGAGAATCTGTCGAAAATTTGCCGAAGGATAATCAAACCAGCTAAAATAAGGGCAAGGGTAAAGGCGAAAATAACCATCTGAGAGGATTCTAAATAGAAATTATTTCTATAATAAATATAGTAGAGGACACAGATAGGAAGAACAAAAACCAGAGATTCAATAATGAAAAGGTTGTGTCGTAATCCCTTTTCCTTGAAGCTTACGCTTCTTTTAGGAGATAATGTCATACCGCCTCGCTTTTAGTATTAGTAGATAAATGTTTCTGATTCCTTATGTATGATTAAGGCCTGTTAATATCTTTATATGAAAGTGCCTAAAGTGAGCTTAAGTGCCTAAAGTGCCTAAAGTTAACTCCTTTACTACTCAACCACTTAACCATTTGACCACCGAACTACTTTCATCCTTCGTTGTGGCCGAAAGGCTATGAGTGTTCATTAGAAAGACTTTATTTTCTTAGAGCAATTGTCGTGCCATCCATAACTTATTGATATTATGATATTTTTGCTATATTACGAATATCACATGCCAATTACTTTGTGCAGAAATGCACATTTTTCTGTGCATTCAGGGTTTAATTTGTAATTTTTATAGAGAAATAGATATTTAACCCAGATTATGCAGTAGAAATCTACTGCGACCTGAAAAACCTTGCTGCAACGCTCGTTTCACGATTTTGCTTCTCAACATATTTATAAATATGCCTTCGGCACAAAATCGCTCCAACTTCTCGTTTCGCTGAGGTTTTTCAATCCTCATGACGATGACTACTGCATAATCTGGGTTTAAAGAGAGATCTTAGAATGATGGGCGGAAAAGGAGGGGATGAATATAATGTATAGGAAATTCCTTTTTTAGACAGGATAGACGGGATGTTCAGGCCTTCGACAGGCTCAGGCCCCGAGCTTGTCGAGGGGATATAAAGAATATAAAAAAATCTTGCCTGCCCGCCACCTGCCCGCAATGCTTCGCAACGCGAGGCGGGCGGGTCGCTCTCGCTCAGGCGAGGCGGGCGGGTTAATCCCTGGCCCAGACCTGATTTATAAGCAAAAGTTCCAAAAACTAATATACTGAAATATTACAGCGACAATGGCTTATTCCAAGCAAGTCGCACCAGGGCGGGCCTGTCAATCTTGTCAAAAAAGTTCCCCGACATGTCGGGGCTAAGTTCAGCCCTTATATCTTCATATCTAATTCATTTATTTTAGCCAAAAGTGTGTTACGATGTATACCGAGTATTTTCGCGGCCTTGGTTCTGCGCCAGTTAACGCTTTCAAGGACAGCACCCACATACTGTTTTTCAAAGGTTTTGATTGCCGCTTTAAGAGGCATGCCCTTAATTTCTGTTTTTGTCATAGTAAACATCGGGATATCCTTGAGATGAATAATGGGCTCTTTACACAGGGTTGACAATCTTTCGACCAAATTTTCAAGTTCCCGGATATTGCCAGGCCAATCATATTTTATCAATATTTTAATAGCACTCTGAGAAAAGCTTTTTGCCTGTAGATTTCTATCTCTTGAATGCATCTTCAAAAAGTGGTCTAAGAGTAAAGGAATATCATCCCTTCTCTCTCGCAGAGGAGGCAGTTTTACTGGAAAGACATTCAGCCGATAAAAAAGATCCTCGCGAAATTCTCCTTTTGAGATGAGCTCCTCTAAATCTTTATTGGAAGCAGCAATGAATTTTACATCAATCTCGACTACTTTGGTGCTTCCCAATCTTTCGAATTCCTTCTCCTGAATAACTCTGAGGAGTTTGCCCTGCATATTGATATCCAGAGAGTCGATATCATCGAGAAAAACAGTCCCTTTATGAGCAATTTCCAGTTTTCCTATAGAGGTATGGATAGCTCCTGTAAAGGCCCCTTTATTATGACCGAAGATTTCACTTTCCATAAGTGTTGATGGGATAGCGGCGCAACTGATAACTACAAAAGGACGATCCTTTCTGGAACTGCGGCGATGTGTGGCTCTAGCAACCAGCTCCTTCCCTGTTCCGCTTTCCCCCTGGATAAGAACCGTTCCATCGCTTTGAGCGATAGTTGCTATCAACTCAAAAATTTTCTTCATCTTCTTATCTTCACCCACCATCTTTTCAAAAGGGTGATACCTTTCCAGTTCATGCCTAAGATAGGCAACCTCTTTCACAAGGCTGTGCTTTTCTAAGGCTCGGTGAATAACTGATAATACCTCATCAACAACGAATGGTTTAATGATATATTCGTACGCACCCAGCTTGATTGCCTTTACTGCTGTCTGAATTTCTTTGACCGCAGTCACCATGATGATTTCGGTATTTGGATCCATCTCCTTTAGTTTCTCCAGGAGATCGAGGCCATCACTATCAGGTAAGAGGATATCAAGAAGGATTACATCGATAGCATTTTTGGAAAAGACGTCTATCGCTTTGTTTCCAGATTTAGCTAAAAGGACTTTAAACTCATCTTTTAAAACCATAAAAAAGGACTGACGAACCCCGTGTTCATCATCAACAACAAGAATCGTAGCTCTTTTATCGACGTCTGCCATTATTTAACCCCAATTTTTGGTTTGGTAACCTTGAAAATTCATAATTGCCTGTTTCTTTGTTGCTGTGTATTAATTAATTTAACGATTCCTTTCAACGGACAACTGACTACTATCAATGGGCACTACATGTATATGAACATAGAATTTAGTGGGCGTCAAGATTTTCGCTCCAGATAAAATCAATCATATCAAGATATATTTTTAAGAATATGCACATAATATTGTGCATACTTGCACAGGTTTCTGTGCATATTATAACTAATTTTCTTTAGCTTAGAATTAAGAACTTACTTAAAGTATTATCAGAAGCATTTTTGAAGAGGGTGCAAATAATTTACAAGTTGGCATAGATATTGAGAGAATCAAACTAGAATCAGCTAATTAAAAAATGGGGGTAATTATTATGCACATCAGCCTGAGTAAATTTTTGCAGTTGAGATTTAATGTTCTTTTATATCTAATCTTTGGATGGAATTTTTCAAAAAGATATATATTTCTATTTGGAAGATTATACTTCTTTCTCAACAGAAGAGAAATGAGGCGTATAAAAAATTCTATTTCTGAAGTTATTGGATATAGGGCTCAAGAGTCTAATATAAGAGCGATCACCAAAAAGGTTCTGAATGGAATATTATCTCATTATTACGAAAAAGTGTTCATTGCGTTTGAGGACACTAACAAAGCAACTAAGTTCCTTAATAGTAATATTATAAGTAATGATTTGGTAGTTTTACATAAAACCTTATTAAAAGGAAAGGGTGTCATTGTGGTTACAGGGCACTATGGCGCTATTGAATATATTCCAACTCTGCTTGCGGTTAACAATTTTGCTATCTCTATGATAGCAAAATTTAAAACTGAGCAATTAAAAAAGAAAGTTTTTTCCCAAGCAAAAAGATATAACATAAGGCTCATTGATGGCGAAAAGACAGGAAATGTTATCAGAACTGCTATGAGAGAATTAAAAGAAAATCGAATTCTCGTAACTGAATGTGACGAAATTGAAGAGTGGAGACCATCGGGAAAAGAGAAAACATCTTTTTTGGGGAAGGAAACAGCTTTAGACAGGACAATAAATGTTATACAAAAAAGAACAGGGGCTGAGATCGTTTTTGGAGTTATACATAGATACAACATGAACAAATACAAGTTAATCATGTATAATTATGAGGATATGTTACAGTTCGTCCAGGATCTTGCGCCAGCTTCAGTTGGAGAAACTGTATTGAAATTTCTCGAAAGACATATTTACACCAATCCAGAACAATGGTATCAATGGAAAAAATATGGGGAGATAGGAATGCCTCCAATTGCTGGAACTAAAACTGTGAAACCAGCATCTCTGCCCTTGCTGAAACCTGCATTTGGGAAAGCACCATGAGTTTCATGAACTGGCATTAAGGCTTGCTATAAAAAGAGGAATTAGATGAAATACAAAAGAAGAGAATGGTAATTTAACATATCAGGACTTAACAACCACAAGGGATTTGAATGGAAAAGGAAGTATGCTGCATAAATACCCTGGCAATTCTGGATTATGTAAAGAAGCACAATAATGGAGACTGCTCTTTCCTTATTGAAGACCTTGATCCTGAGATTGATAGACTCCCAGATCCTGAAAGTTTTTTGAGGGACCCCAACAACTGGATTTCCACCGCTGTGATTGTAAAACTGTACAAAAGGGCTAAGACTATTCTTAATGATGATACGGCACCTTATAAAATAGCCAAATTTGCTGTAGAAAGCTCATCACTTGGTTACATCCAAAAGATATTTGTTAAGGCATTCTGGTCTTCGAGAAGGGGATTCAAAAATGTACAGGAGATCAATGATAAATTTAACCGGAGCAAAAAGGTGGAACTTGTAGAGATAAAAAGAAATGGAGCTATTATCCGCCTTCACTGGGACTCCAAAATGAAACTGTCAAAAGATTTATGTTTTTTCAACCAAGGAATTTATTCTTTTTTGCCTACCATTTGGTTAGGTAAACCTCTTAAGTTAGATGAGAAATGCTGTTATTTTGAAGGAGCACCATATTGCGAGTATCATATTAAATGGCAATTTCAAAATAGAATTCGCGAATATCTTTCCAGGTTTTTTGCATCCAGAGCAATGCTAAAAGATATAATAACCGAACAGGATAAAGATAAGGAAATTATTGGAAAAAAATATGATGAAGTTAATCGGCTTAACGTAGAGCTGAACTATAAAATTAAGCAACTCCTGGCTATACAGGAAACTGGAAAGGCCATCCTCTCCGTGCTAGATTTGAACCAACTCTTAAGTGTTATTATGAACATTCTCTCCAATGTATGCCGGATAAATCGTGCTATAATTATGCTTGTGAATGAAGGGGAAGAGTGTCTTGAGTATATATACGGTGTTGGCTTTGATGGTGAAGTCCCTGAAGAGATTAAAAATTACAGGGTTCCTCTCCGTCGGGTAAGCAATATCCTGGCAAGGGTCACCAGTACAGGACAGCCAGAGTATGTTCCTGAGGTTAAAAGTTCGAGCCTGAGAAAGGAAAACATTATCTTGACTTATGGAAATCCCATATCGGTGTATGTAGTTCCATTAATAACCAGATCTAAGGCTATCGGGATCATTGCGACGGATGCTGTTGCTGAGGAAGGTGTGCCAAAGGAAACCCGAGAAACATTAGAAACATTCGCACCCCAGATTGCTATAGCCATTGAAAACGCAAGGCTTTACTGTAAACTGCATGAACAGATGGAAGAGCTTAGAAAATCACATGTCCTGTTGAGCAGGGCAGAAAAGTTCTCATTTTTAGGTAACCTGGCTGCAAGATTGGCCCATGAGATTAAGAATCCGATGACAGCTATAGGAACCTTCCTTCAGATGTTACCACAGAAATTTAATGATGAAGAATTTCGAACAAACTTCTATAAAATTGCAATGGAAGAGACAACACGGGTTAATAATCTGATTACAGAACTTCTTGATCTTATTAATACAAGAGAATCACACTTTGAGTTAAACAACCTCCATGATCTGATTGATAAAATGATCTTTTTAATCTCGCCGCAATCTAAGGCAAAGGATATTGGTATTGTCCGTAAATTTGATACCTCAATAGGAGAGGTAAAGATAGATTCTGAAAAGATGAAACAGGTTATTTTAAATCTGCTCTCTAATGCTGTAGACTTTACTCCAGAGAAGGGGAGGATCGAGATTTCTACTGCAAAAGAATCCATGAATGGAAGTAAAGAAAGTATTCGGGTAGAGATCAAGGACAATGGGATCGGGATCCCTTCATCTATGATGAATAAAATATTTGACCCCTATTTTACAACCAAACATAAAAGTAATATGCATAACGGTACTGGTCTCGGACTGTTTATTGCTCATCAAAATATTCAGGATCATCAGGGAACAATTGAGGTCCAAAGTGAGGTCAATAAAGGTACAATATTTATTTTAACCCTGCCTTCTGATCATTAGACAAAGCCGAGATTAAGAATCATGCGAATAGAACAGTTGAAAGTCCACAAAATGTCTCTTCCTTTTTCAGGTGACTTTTCTCATTCTCGTAAGAAAGGGTCCTCTGCTAATAACATCATCGTGGAGGTTATTGCTAATCAGGGAGAAACAAAAGGATACGGAGAAGGCGCACCCAGACGGTATGTTACAGGGGAATCACAAGAAAGTGTGATCAAAACTATAAACCATTTACTACAGGAGGATTCTTTTCCCTGGGAGCTGAATGATGTTTCCCAGATATGGGATTTTGTTGATAGACTTCCTGATAGGAAGGAACATAATTCGGCAATTTGCGCCCTTGAGATGGCTCTTTTGGATGCACTGGGAAAGAGCCAAGACATAAATATCATAGAATATTTTCCCAAAGATTTCTCCACCAGCACAATTTATTATGGAGCTACGATACCTCTCGCCAATAATCAACGGATAATGGAACTATGTCAGTTGATTAAGAAAATGGGAATTAGTAAGTTACGGTTGAAGATGGGCCAGGATTTTAAACAGAATAAAGAGGCGATTGAAATAGCCAGACTGATGTTTGGAGATGATTACGATCTAAGGATAGATCTCAATGGTGCATGGGATGATGAAATTGCCTCTACCCATGTATCCCTCATCAATAAATACAACGTTAAAGTTGTTGAGCAACCAATGATGCCAGGCGAACAAAATCTCACAGAATTCGCCAAAATGATGCAACATTATGGTATCATATTAATGGCCGACGAGTCCGCTTGCTCTTTGGAAGATGTAGGGAGAATTATAAAAGAAGGAAATTATCAAATGGTAAATGTCAGGCTGTCTAAATGTGGTGGCTTTCGAAGATCACTCAGGATACTTGATCGATTACGGACCGAGAATATTCTTTTCCAAATCGGATGTCAACTGGGCGAGTCAGGCATTCTGTCTGCTGCGGGTAGAGCGCTGGGTCTCCTCTGCCGCGATGCTAAATACTATGATGGTTCCTATGATAGATTCTTGCTAAAAGAAAATATTACACTTGAAAATGTATCTTTCGGGCCGGGTGGTGAGGCAGGACCCCTTGATGGACCAGGACTTGGTGTACAGATTAATAAAGAAAGCTTAATGCGTTTGAGTAACGGATCTCCTCGTGTAACGATTTCTAATCCCTTATCCTAATAGAAACAGGTATGAACCCAGCCATAGAATATCATCAATGGAAGGAAGAATACAAATCAACACTCGAGGCCTTCTATAATAAGAATATACTGATGCTATTTTCTGGTGGCAACGATTCATCTCTGGCTATGGATTTTATCTTAAGGGCGAAAAAGGAATTTGGGTTTGATTTTTCAGCACATGCCGGAGCTTACCCGGTTCACAGATACCCGGACACGGAAAAGAAACGGATCGAATCCTATTGGAATAGAAGAGGCATAGAGGTCCAGTGGCATGATTTAGGTAAGACAGATGATTATATAAAAGATGAGATTAATCCATGCCTCAAATGTCAGAAGCTACGAAAAAAGATGCTGAAGGCTATCTTGGGGGATATGGTTGATGATTGGGAAAGTCTTGTCCTTGTAACAGGCTATAGTCTCTGGGATATTGTCAGCTATTCCATAGAACATATCCTGGATGATCTTTTTTCAAATTTTGTAAATGCCGAAAATAATAAAAGATTTATGGAAACAGCCCAGCGTTTTTATCCTTTGCTTAAAATGAAGGAAGGCTACAAAATTTTTAGACCTCTTATAAAATACAACAGCGACGATATCCAAAAAGTGATTACACAAGCCAGTATTCCAACCCTTTCAATCCCCTGCAAGTTCAAAGAATTCAGACCAAAAATAATTTTAGAAAGATACTACCAGAAGATAGGAATGCATTTTGACTATGATAAGGTATTTAATTTTGCAAGAAGATCACTTGGTCTCCCTGATATTACCACCTACACCTCAATTGACAGGGATGAATATCTCCTGAATCTTTTTTAAAATCATAATATTTTAGGGAAACTATAAAATCCCGGAGGAATTGTGTGTGAATCCCTAATAAGCTTAACATTACCCCAGTTTACCCAATAAAAATCTGACGACAAATAATTATTGACAACTTCTTATAAGAAAGTTAAACTTTTTTGAAAAAGGGAGAAAGAAATATGACAGTTGTACAAGTATCAACAAAAGGGCAGGTTTTGATTCCGAAGGCGATCAGAGAGAAATATGGCGTTAAGCCTGGCTCAAATGTTCATATTTTGGAAGAACCTGGTAGCATAATTATCAAACCAGCTCCTGAAGATCCGATCGCGGCGGCCTGTGGGTTCATAGAAGGAGATTTTTCTCTCACAGACGATTTGATTAAAGAGCATCGAAAAGAGTTGGAAAATGAACAGCACGATCGTCCTTGATAGCTTTGCTTTGGTAAGTTTTTTTCATAAGGAGTTAGGATGGGAGAAAATGCAGAAAGTTTTTTATGAACTCTCATCTTCCAGGCAAAAGGCACTCCTTAGTTTGATAAACTGGGGCGAGTTTTATTACATTATTAAGAGAAAAGTTGGCAAGCGCAAGGCTGAAGAGGCTCTTGTTCTATTAGAGCAGCTCCCTGTGACAATACTTTCTGTAGATGAAAGACTGGTCAAGGAAGCAGCGGAAATAAAATCTGACTATGCTGTTTCATACGCTGATGCTTTCTGCATAGCGACAGCACAGCGCTCGAACGGCCAAATTTTAACCAATGATCCGGAATTCAAATTAGTTAAACACATTGTAACCGTAGTATGGTTAACTGACAAGTGAGTATAAACTAACTTAAGGGGAGATACAATAAACTGGAATTTGGATTTTTCAGGTGATGCTATTTTCAGGTGAAGATATTTCATGGAGTCAGCAAAAATTTGCTTTTTAGAGTTACTCAGGGAGTAAAGAAGGATTTAAGGATAGATGGATGAAAATGTCATAGAAGCTATTAGGCAAAGGGTAGCCAACGAACCATATGCCAGAAAAATGGGTTTAAAGTTACTCAAATTAGAGCCAGGATATGCATTGGTAGAAATGGACTTTACGGATGATATGGCAAATATTTTTGATATGACCCATGGGGGAGCTATTTTTTCCTTAATTGATGAGGCCTTTGAAATATCATGCAATACTCACGGCACAGTGGCCGTTGCCCTGAATGTGGCAGTTACCTATCATAGGTCCCCAACAAATAGAGAAGTATTGAGGGCGGAATCAAAAGAGATACATCGATCAGCAAAGACGGCAACCTATGACATAAGGGTTACTGAGGGAGAGAATAATATCTTAATAGCTACATGTCAGGCCCTGGCATACCGAAAAAAGGAAAAACTTCCTTTTCTTTGATACTCAGCTGTCACTATTTAATCCTACATTCCTTTCCATTCACCTCTATCTTTCCGGTATCTTTCTCTATATCAAATGTAACCGGAAGAAATTGCTCAATTACCCAGATATTTGTTAGGAGATGTTCAGTTATGCGTTCAGTTATCAATGTTGAGCGCCCCCTGGCCAGAGCCATATAAAGAACAAGTTGGTCAGCAAGATGTATATCAATAACACCCTTTGAATTTAAAAATTTGATACACTCATCACTGGCTTCATTCGCTATTTCCTCAGCCCTTTTTCCTTTTTTGCCCAATGAGGTAAATCCTCCTACACCCTCTTCAAATTGAGCATGTAAAAAAAGAACTGTGCCCTGACCAGAAGATGAGGCGTTTTCAATGGAGGTGGTGGGGTTGAGCCCAAGATGTTCAAGTTTTTTTACGCTTTGATCTCTTTGCCTTTCAGCTATGCTTAAAGGAAGATTGGAGACAGCAGAAAGAATATGAAGATGTAATAATTTGCCTCGATTGGAGAGATGAATTGCCTTAAGGCCCTGGGTATTTTTTATTACGGCACGAATTGTACCGCCTCCTTTTGGATACCATCCCCATTTATCAATCTCTACAGCAACGTCTCCTCCCATTGTTTTAAGGGCAGGAAGAAACACAGTTTTAAGGTAATGAAAAGATGGGCTCCACGGAACATGTGTTCCCCCTGTGATCTGAATTTGAGAGGAGATTTTTCCTAAGAGCAGGACTGGAATCATGGCCTGCAAAACGAGACTCGTTGAACCGGCAGTTCCAATATGAAATGAGTAATTTCCTTCATGTATCTCTCCGGGTTCAAAGATAAGCTCATGTGAGTCGAGTGTAGCACCTTGAATTTTAGCTTTAGTAATAGTTGCCAGTGAATTTATTGCTATTAGGTGTTGGGGTCTGAGTCCTGGTTTTTTCCTATTACCCCTGATGTGGTTCATATAGAGTGGTGCTTGACAGATGGAAGATAATGTTAAGGCTGTTCGAAGGATCTGACCACCTCCTTCGCCGTGCCTGCCATCTATTTGAATTTTTTTATTTATTTGCACGATTCTATCCTCGCATAGGTTAAAAATAATGGTGGTTCAGGGAAATTCATTTGTAATTGTTCATGGGTTCAATGGTTCAAGGTTCAACGTTGGAGTGATGAAGGAGGGTTTCGATTCTGTCTCCAATAAGGAATTAATTAGATTCTGTGAATATATCATGTGAGCATGCACTGAAATGAAAAATGAAGAAATGAAGAAAATCTCAAGGTCATCAACCCTGAACGGTGAACTCTGAACCTGTGAACGCTTACATTTATTTTAGTAAAAAATTAAAAAATACGAAAGACCAATATATTATTTTTACTTAAAATGATTTATTATAGTATTATAAATGATGTGAAAATACATGGTAGTCACCACACAGGTTCAAAGTTCCGGGTTTCAATGTTCAGGGTTAAACTGATGCAAAAAGCGTTCTATTCAGCGACAAATGCGGAGTTCACCCGATTCTTGCGATACGCCAAACACCCGAAAGCCCAGAGTGGAACCTATGTCATTCTGGATGCAGCCAACCGTGAACTGTGAACCTTGAACCTGACAACCTGGATTACAGATAGCAGGAATAATCAACATGTATAAAGTTGGAATAATAGGTGCGGGCATTGGAGGGTCTTACCTTTCCTATCGTTTAAGCAAAGAGGGAGTAGATACGATAGTTTTTGATTTTCGAGCTCCCCATGAGAAAATCTGCGGAGGAGGAGTTAGTTACAAGACAATTGAAAGGTTTCCAATTATCAGCGAACTTCCTATTCCCAGGAAGGAAATCTGGAAGTCAACCTTCATTTCCCCGAAAGACAGGATGGTGACAATAGACCTGGAAAAACCACTCACTATATTTAGTCGAATGGATCTGGATTATTCTCTTCTTACAATGGCACAGGAATCGGGCACACATTTTACAAAAGAAAAGGTTCAATCCTTTGCCCGTGAAGGCGATTACTGGAGGATTTTTACAAAGAAAGGTGATTATAAAGCCGAGATTTTAGTTGGGGCAGATGGGGCCTTAAGTAGAACAAGAAGGAAACTGAATGGATTGTCTGTGAAAGAAGACTACTTTTTTGCCCTTGAATGTTTTTTAGAGGTGAAAAGAGATGTTGTTATAGTTAAGTTTTTTCCTGATATTAAAGGATACCTGTGGGCATTTCCAAGGGTTGACAATCTTGCTGTTGGTATAGTCTCAAATCGTTACAGAAAAACGAATGTTAAGGATATGGAAAAGAGGTTGCTTCATTTTATCGAGAGATATTATCCTGAGCAGACACAAAAAATCTCTGTGCGAGGCGCCTACATTCCCCTTTTTTGCGCAGACGATATTAAGAATATGCGTATTTGTGATAATAATTGGGCCTTAATTGGAGATGCTGCTACTTTTGTAGATCCAGTGGGTGGTGAAGGGATCTATTATGCGATATATTCAGCTGAGATCTTGTCACAATGTATACAGAAAACTGAATTAGCCCTTTATCAGCCATTATGTATGAAATATTTTGGTGAAAATTTGGTCAAGGCTCTTCAGGGTCTTAAATATTTTTACCAGCCTGAGTTTATAGAGGCTATGATTCAAATGGCTACAGAGAGCCTATCGGTGCGCCGAATTATATCAGACATGATGTCTGGCAGTTTAGATTATTTAAGCTGGAAAGGGTCATTGAGAAAGGGATTGTATAAGATAATGAGTGACTTTATTTTCAATGCCGACCTGGCAAGCAAGCACGAAGTGATAACTAACCTTTTTAAACTGCCCCCAAAGCATTATAGGCCTTTTTCGGGAAACAAGACTTCATGACTTTTCGGGCCACAGTTAAACAGAAGGTCAAAGGCAGAAAGATTATGGATAAATGCACCCCAGAGCTGGGGATAAACAGGAGATGGAGGTGTAAAAAAATGTAACGTTATCCCTGCGCGAGAAAATAGATCTTTATCCAGATATTTTTCTGCACTCTTTTGGGACAGGTAGTCAGATGCACCCATTTTCCTGCAAATGTTAACGAGAAGCTCATTCCCTTTCCCTTTAATGTCTAAATCGGACTGCAGAGCCAGAGGTGTAGGAATCATCAGATGTTTTTTCAGATAATGGATTATACTCATATTTAGATCGATTAATTTTTCAAATCTGTCTGAAAAGATCTCACCCACAAAACCTAAATGCTCCTTAAGATATGGGGCATTGGCGTAGGATTTTTTTAAGCTTGCTATGTGTTTTTTTCTCCAGTTCCCCTCAGGATATATCTTAACCTCGTTGATTTTTTGTAGTCCCAGTCCTTTTCTCCAAACCGGGATGGTAATCCATAGGATTCCCTGGTCATTTTTAAAACGATTTCTGGTTATCCAGGTTGTCCTCTGAGGGAATTGGACGTTGTCCAAAATAATCATCTTGTCAGAAAGATAAGCCTTTGCGAAGAATGCAGAAAATGGAGCAAAAAATGGTTGGTAGGTAGATATGATCATTTTCCCGTTTTTACTTTACGCTTTAATAAGAGATTGGATTTTGTCAAATTCATCAGGTGTATTGATATTGAGGAAAGCCTTGCTCGGGCAACAAAATTTGCGTATCTCATCTTCTTTAACATATCTTACTGGTATAGAGTCATAAAAAAGCCTGACTTGGTAGCGCTTTGAGTCAATAAGGTGCCTGATGGGTTTCAGGCATGAGCGTGAATAGATTGCATGAAGGGGTTCTATGTTTTCGGCTACCGCTGGAACCACGGCTCTATGATTTCCTTTTATATCCACCATATACCGAACCAATTGCCTGTTGATACGTGGCATATCACACGCTACAAAGAATCCCGCCTGGTTAGATATGCTCATCAAGCCTGTATAAATTCCTCCTAAAGGGCCAAATCCTTTGACAAGGTCCTCGAATATCTCTACTTCAAGATATTCATACTTTTTTTTCTCGTTCGTAATCAGAATTACTTCTTTAAAGATAGATTTCATTTCCTGGAGCACGTTGTCGATCAATCGAACACCCCCGATTTTTAGAAAGGCCTTGTTTTGGCCATATCGCTTGCTGGATCCACCAGCGAGTATTACGCCTGTGATGTGGTCGTAGAGTTTATTTTGCGCAGATTTTTCCTTCATGATCGACACATTAGCTCTTTTTAATTCGTGTTTATACACAAATGTATTTTATTCGTCAAAACACAAAGGTGCATAAGATTTTTTTATGAAAAACAAGGATTATATACTCAATTTTAGCAAATTTAGAAAATTTAAGATAACATATTGACATAAAAGGTATTTTATGTCATATAGACAAAAATTTTAACAAACATGAAGACATAAAGAGATAGAGAAGGAATTGAGCAGAGACGATCTAATACATTTAGAAGGCGTGGTCACACGGATGTTAGGCGGGGGAACCATGGAGATTGAGTGTGATAAAGGGATTAAGATTACTGGCGTACTTTCTGGCCGAATGAAAAAGAATAAGATCAAGGTAATAATTGGGGACAAGGTTCAGATTAGTGTTTCCCCTTACGATACTGCGCATGGATTAATTACCTACCGCCTGAAATAAAATATACACTTTTTTAGAAATACCCTGTTCTTACCACCTAAGAAACCAACCTTTTTCATCACAAAGAAAATAATTACAAGAGCTTTTTAGCCGCTTGCCTGGAATATCAGTCTTCTGTGCCTTTTTCTGTTGTCAAAATCTATAAAAACAATCTGTTGCCAGGTACCTGTTAGAGGCTTGTTGTCCGTGAAGGGTACTGTGAGAGAGGTCTTACATATCGCTGATCTGACATGAGAAAAGCCATTTCCATCTCTCCACCTTAGATTATGCCTGTATTCTATTGTTTGAGGTATGAGCCTTTCAAAGGCATCTTTCAAATCATCAATAACCCCTGATTCAAATTCAATAGTTGTCACCCCACCGGTGGAACCAGGGACAAATATAATAACAGAACCTTCGGAGAAAGGTAGTTTTTTTACAAAGTCATCCACCAGCGATGTGATATCATGAATATCATTAAATCCTTTTGTATCGATTTCAACTTCTTTGGTAACAACTGCCATAATAGTATCTCCTATAATTTAAGTGACTAAAGCCCGCCCTGCTCGCCCTGGCGCGACTTCCTTGGCAAATATTGCAATTTCTATATTATTTATAAGTCCTGGCAATACAGCCTAATCTCGATTGTATCGGGACAGGTCTGGGCCAGGGGCGCGACGTGCTTAAATTAGACTGATAAGTTTATAAGGCGCTGCGTATTCAAATCAGCCTATTAAGATCATAGGCCAGGCCTGCCCGCCATCTGGCAGGCGGGTCTGGGCCAGGGTTTAAAGGGAATACAACCTGTAACCCATACCCATCCCAATACTCTCCCGTTTAGAGGGATGAGCGAAGCGAACTAAGTCCCTCGACTCATAAATTCGATAACGTATTTATTTGCTCCATTCGGCCCGAGCTCATGACCGAGGGCGGGACTAAGTGCTGAGTGAGCAATCGCAAAGATTATACTCATTAGATTACGTTATAGTATTTGCGAATCGAAGCACTAAGCTTTCCTCTTTTTCAGGATAAGAAGGCACCTATTACCCTGTGTTTCTGGGAGGCTATAGAGAACTTTTTTACTGATTTTGAAATCTAATTCCTTCATTAATTGTTTACTTTCTTCAATTTCCCGGTCAAGGCGTAGTCCTTTGAAGGTAACCAGGAGGCCACCCGGTTCAAGATAAGAAGAACAGATTTTGATCGTTTTTTTTAGAGGTGCCAGGGCTCGTACTGTCACAATATCATAGAAATGAAATAGTATTGGCAGATCATCTCTTTGTTCTGCTCGACCTTTATACGCTTCAATGCCTTTGAGACCTAATTTCCTGATTATATCTTTCAAGAAGCTTATCTTTTTAGCCTTTGATTCAAGAAGGTGTACCTCATATTCTGGTCGCCCTATCTTAAGAGGCAAACCTGGAATACCGGCTCCTGAACCTATGTCAAGCACTGTGCCACCTGGTGAAAGATATGGGAGCACTACTAAAGGATCAAGAAGAAGCTTTATAATCATCTGCCTTTTTTCTGATATGCTTGTAAGGTTCATTCGCCTGTTCCATGACCATAAACCTTCCAAGAAAACAGCAAAGAGGGAGAGCTGTTTTTCTGAAAGCATAACCCCAAACTCACTGGCACCTTTTTTTAATAATTGGCGATCTTCGGGTTTCATTTTTCCTGAAATATCTTTTAATTCGCAATCCCTATATTCGTTTTCTTATGATTTTTCTCCATTTTTTGCCACTTCTATCTAAATATCAGAATAATTTCGGGATAGATCGTTGTCAAGATATAAGGGTCTTAATTGAAGATTGAAGATTTTCAATTGACTATTCTCGATTGATCAATTTTGATGGTCTCGTAAAAAGCCCTTTTACTCGCTCATGATGCCCATTTTGGGATTCATGAAATGCTTCGCTAATCGCCAAAAACTCGGCCTAACGTCCTCAAACCCGCCCGCCATCGTCCCGAACTACGGGACTCAGGCGAGGCGGGCAGGCAGTTTGGCGATTTTAACGCTCAGCATTTTATGAATCTATTTCCAAAAGTGGCCAAAATCGCTCGCAAAAGACTTTCTACGAGTTTGTCAATTTTCAATAGTCAATTTTCAATTGATGATATAGTGGCTTGATTTTTGAAAGGGAAGGGATTAAATTGTTTTAATAAGAGAAAGCATTATTTAAGGTGATAAATGATTGAGATAGTTACCTATCCTGACCCCGTTTTAAAGAGAAAGGCGGAGTTAGTAGAAAATGTTGATGGAAATATTCAGAACCTCATCGATAATATGAGCAAATTGATGTATCAATCATCAGGTATAGGTCTGGCAGCAAATCAGGTTGGAGTAGAAAAAAGGGTTATTATCTTTGATATAAACTATAAAGAGAAAGGGAAAGATCTAACTGTTTTAATTAATCCAATTATTATCTTATCAGAAGACAGGATAGTATTCGAAGAAGGATGCCTCAGTGTCCCTGATTTTCAGGGAAAGATTACCAGAAAGAAATACATAAAGGCTCAGGGAGTGGATAGAAATGGTAAGTCCATTGATATTGAGGCAGAAGATCTGACTGCTATTTGTATCCAGCATGAAATAGACCATCTTGATGGCACATTGATACTTGATCATGTGAGCAATCTAAAGAGAAATCTATACAAAAGAAAAGTAGATAAGCTGATGAAAAGGTCAGACAATGGACAACCTAAGCTCCTCTGATTTATTTCCATCAATGCCAAAAATAATTTTTATGGGAACACCTCAGTTTGCTGTTCCTACATTAAGAACCCTTATTCATGAAGGATATGATATTCTTTCTGTGGTTACCCAGCCTGATAGGCCAAAGGGGAGAGGACAGAAATTAACACCTTCACCGGTAAAGATTCTTGCCGAAGAGAATAGCCTTACTATGCTTCAGCCTAAAAGATTAGATGATAGCTTTTTAAACCTTCTTCTTGTCCTCAAGCCTGATCTTCTTATTGTTGTTGCCTTTGGACAGATAATTCCAGGTACACTGCTGAGCTCAGCCAAATGGGGAGGGATAAATATCCACGCCTCTCTTTTACCACGATACAGGGGTTCTGCCCCGATTCAGTGGGCTATTATTAATAATGAAAAGAAGACAGGGCTTACAACCATGTTTATGGATGAAGGCCTTGATACTGGCCCGATCCTTATGCAGCAAGAGGTAGATATTTTAGAAGGAGAGACATCAGGTAATTTACATGATAGGCTTTCCTCTCTGGCACCTGGATTACTTATTAAGACCCTGGAGGGGTTAGCTAATGGTTTGATTACAGAGAGAAAACAGGACAATTCTCTTGCTACCCATGCACCAAAGTTAACAAAGGAGCAAGGCCTGATAAACTGGTCCTGGCCGGCTGAGCGTTTATATGGGTTGATCAGGGGTTTGGATCCCTGGCCCGGGGCCTTTACATATTATAATGAAAAGATGCTGAAACTGTTTGGTTGTTTCCTTGCAGATGAAAAAGAAACAGTTTCAGTGCCAGGCAAGATAAAATCTTTGACTGAAAGAGGACTTGAGATAGAAACAGGACAGGGATCTATAATCGTTGAAGAAATTCAAGCCTCTGGAAAAAAGAGACTGCCTGTTAAGGAATTTTTAAAGGGGAGCCGGTTAAGTTTGGGAAATGTTTTAGGCAAATAAGGATAATTTAATAGTATAAGAATTTTCTTTTTTGGACAGGATACACAGGATGCTCAGGATATAAAAAATATATAGGAATCTTGTTAATCGTGTTAATCCTGTCAAAAAAGTTCCCCGACATATCGGGGCTAAGGACTAATTTAGTATGGGAAAAATAGCACCATCAATACTTTCTGCTGATTTTACCAAACTTGGTGAGGAGATAAAGGCAGTAGAAAAGGCAGGAGCGGACTACATACATATTGATGTTATGGATGGTCACTTTGTTCCAAACATCACAGTCGGCCCTATGATTGTAAAGGCAGCAAGAAAGGTAACCGATCTCCCATTAGATGTTCACCTGATGATAGAAAATCCTGAGCGATACGTTGATGATTTTGTTAAAGCAGGAAGCGATTTGATCGCCGTTCATGTAGAGACGGTCACTCACCTGCATAGGCTTTTAGGGGTTATAAGAGATGTGGGGATTCAAGCAGGGGCTGCCCTTAATCCGGCCACACCATTGAGTAGCATTGGTCATGTGCTTAACAATCTGGATATGGTAGTTTTGATGACTGTTAATCCCGGTTTTGGTGGCCAGAGTTTTATCCCCGAGGTTCTATCAAAAATAGAGGAGCTCAAGAGAATGATAGATCAAAAGGGCATGGAGATAGATATAGAGGTGGATGGGGGGATCAACGTTGAAAATATAGCGCAGGTAGCCCGGGCTGGCGCCAATGTATTTGTGGCAGGCAATGCCATATTTGGGAGCCAGGACTATGCTGAAACAATTGCCTTGATGAGGGAAAATATCAAGGGCACATGAAAGGTGCAAAAACCAGTATAATCTCAGCTTGCTATTACTTCAGCCCACTTTATCTACTAATTTAATTTATTATTTTGCGTACAATCTTATATTGGTCTTTTTGCTTTTTATAGCCCTTTCTATTCCTGTTTTTATTATAAAACCTAATTTTTCTAGCTGGGTAATGTCATAGTTAGCAGATTTCGCCCCGAAATCTGTGTAAACTCCTTCTTTTGCCTTCTGCCTTGATGACTTTGAATCCGATAAGTTTGTTTATCCCAGCCAAACCAAAATGACAACCAAAATGACAACCAAAATGACAACTGCTTCTATGATAAGATATAGTGTGCCCCTCTCTTTTTTCCTTTCAGGGCAACAACTTCTAACTTTACCAGTTTTCCTATCTCTTTCAAAGCAGCCTGTCTGCTGATCTTAAACATCTTAGAAATATCGCCTGCTGTTATCTTACCATTCTGGTTTAAAAATTCCACAATACTCATTTGTCTTTCAGTTAGAACAATCTGTCCTCTTTCTGCCTTTCTCAATCTTTCACTGCTCAATCTAGCTACTCTCTCTTTAACTGCCTCGATACTTATACCCACCCCTTCAACAAAATATTCCAACCAGTTGGTTAAATCCAATGTCTCTTGATCAACACTTTGTAATGCTTTGTAATATGCCTGTCTATCAGAATCATAGTAATCATCAAGGCAAAAGAACTGTTTGGTGTCAAAGCCTCGCTGATAAAGAATCAGAGCTGCCAAGACCCTCGATGTTCTCCCATTGCCGTCAACAAAGGGGTGAATTCTGACAAATTCGTAGTGAAAAATCCCAGCTTCAATAATGGGATCAAGTTTTTTTGCTTCCTCTAAGTTTATCCATTCAATTAGATCTTTTATTAATCCTGGCACATCCTCATTTTTTGGTGGTCTGAAAAAGACCTCTCCAGTAAGTCTATTTGCAACTACAACATAGCGATTACGATAATACCCACAATCATCTGGATTATCTAAGGTATCTTTTGTCACTATACGGTGGATATTTAAAACATCTTGCTCACATAGAGAACCACCTTTTATCAATTCCCCGATATTTTCCAGGATGTTTAGGTAATTCAAGACCTCCTGTTTATCCTTTCGGGTCACCATTACTTCTCTTCCTTGCGCTAAGTCGCTTACCTGTTCCAAGGACAGCCTGTTTCCCTCAATGCTCGTGGATGAATGGGCACTGTGAATTATTGCTTCCCGCCTTAAAGTAACTTCCCATCTAGGAATCAAAGGTGAATTAAGAATTACTTCTCTTGCAGCAGATATTTTAGTGAGTAACCGGACTATATTATTTGTATATTTAAATTTAGGTTCAAACATCTTCAGCTATACCTACCATATACAATTACATTGGATCTTTTGATAATCCATATCTAATTTTTCCCACATCATCTCTGTTTCCTTACATAGAGCTACATTATAATAATTATATTTTTCTGATAGATAAGACATAGATTTTGTACATACTAAGATCCTTGGTTTGCCATTCTCCATGCAATCTCAAAGGCAGCAGCAATCTTTATGGATTTCACATTTCCGAGGCCTTTTATCTCAAGGAATTTATGCAGAGGTTGATTCGCCATTCCTTTAAATGAGCCGAAGTTTGCAAGAATCTCTTCGGCAATTTTATCTGCAGGCCTGCCTTCGATGCCAGAGGAAATTAAAATAGCGAGAAGCTCAGCATCTGTGAGGCTTTCTGGCCCGAGCTCCCTGAGTTTACCCCCGGGGTGTCTCCATTTTTGATGAGGCGAATTCATTTTTAACCTCAAAGTTTAATTTTCCTCTGTTTTCTGAGAAAAGAGGTCTTACCCTTTTAAGTCATCTATGGAATTGCTGGTTTATTCATCATTCTCTCTCCAATAATAGTATATGTTCTAAAGGTCATAATATTGTACATCTCGCTAAGGTAAGATACCAAAAATCGATTGGAAAATGAAATAGTTATAAACGTAATAGAGAGAATTGTGCATCGGCAAATACGGCTTTCTGTCTCTTTTGATCAGTATGTGTAATATTTTAATATCCTTTCCCTATCTTCATTTTCCTTATCACCTTAGTTTATGGTAGAGATTCAACTCATTTTTAATCAAGATTGCGAGATCATCTTCCAGGGTTTTAAATCTCTTGAGAAGCTTTTTTATATCCTTTTCAAATTCAGGAAGACGGGAAACCTCATGGAATATCTTCATCGTATGCTCTTACCGAATAGGGAGGTGTTCTATAAAAAGTGGACTCATATTCAATTGCTTCTCCATCCGCTGTTGTTAACCATGGGACATCGTTATGAGAATATCCAGTGATCTGAGTAACGGTCATGTCAGAAAGCCTGTTTAAAACATCGTTAATTACCTCAATCTCGTTGGCCTTTAATTTAGAGAGATCCGCTTTTTTCAAAGGCAAGTACTTTGTCTGGGGGTATTCAAAATACTTGCTTTCAACCTTTTCGATTTCCTCTTCTTTAATCATTTTGTCAGTTATCTTTTTGAATTCTATAGGAGTTGGGCCATAGCGATTTTTGATATAAGTGGCACCGATCAACTGTTCCTCATATTTTTCATAGAAATTGAAGTCAATAAAGTAGAGAAGCTTATAGATTACAGTCTCTCCAATATTCGGTTTTGAGCCAATTTTGTTAAGAATATAAAGAAAGGTCTCTTTGAATTTTTCTAAATTTTTTTGGGGAACATTGATTCTCATTTGAGACTTCTGCCCTTTTCTTTTTTTGTTTTCACTTAAAACAACCTTTGGTTCTTTTTTCAAATTCAGTAAACCCTCTACAGAAATATTAAATATTTCAGATAGTTTTATCAATTCATCAGTAGAAACTTTTCTTTCCCCGTTCTCGATTTGGGATATAGTAGGTCTTGCAACTCTTAATAGATATGCAAGCCTTTGCTGGTTCATTCCCGATTGTTGTCTTAATTTCTTTATCCTATAACCTATCTTAATCATCATCTTCTCCCTATAAAATATCTTTGTGTAAAGAATATATTATGTAAGATAATTTGTCAAGCTAATGTTACATTTTATTACATATGAGATATAACTTACCCTTACTGTTAAGGAAAATTCATTAGTCATACTGAACTACCATCGCTGTTGATAGTTAAAGCTTTGCTCTCACCCGCTCCCTTTGGTCACTTGAGCACACAGAGGCCACAGAGACTAAAATCATTTTTCTGATTTTTTGAGAGGAAAAATCAGAAAAAACCATCAGTCCGCTCATGCGGACAATTATGATGGTATGCATACATAAATCCAATTAGCGACATAAGGATTTGTTGTATATGGCAGTTTAATCTTAATTACCCTCTCAGGAATTCAGATAAAAGACTCTGTATCTCGGTGATCTCTGTGAGAGATAACAAGATAGGTCGTGAATAATTATGGGAAAATTTTTGACGGTGTTTTAATAGTATGCTATACACATAGCAAAGGGAGGGATGTCCGAGTGGTTTAAGGAGGCGGTCTTGAAAACCGTTGTCTGCTTAAGGTGGACCGTGGGTTCGAATCCTACTCCCTCCGCCAGGAAATTTGATGCAATTGCGGAGAGATGGCCGAGTCGGCTGAAGGCGCTCGCCTGCTAAGCGAGTGTGGGGCGAAAGCTCTACCGAGGGTTCGAATCCCTCTCTCTCCGCCACAAGATATCATTATCTCATCTAAGGTATTCATGTAATCTTTCTCCACCTTGTTCCATCTTTGGTGTCAATAATCTCAACTCCCAATTCCTTTAGTTCATTCCGTATTGTATCAGCCTTTGCCCAATCCTCTTTTTGTCGAGCATCGGTCCTCTCTTTGATTAAGTTCTCTATTTGTTTAGAAGCTTCTGGCTCTGCAAGATCCATGACCATGAGCACTGAGTTAAGTTTGAATAGAATAGCTTCAACTTTATCTCGATCAGATGGGTCTAAGCCTTTGGAATCCATTATACGGTTGATGCGATGCATAAATTCAAAGAGCGCAGCCAGGGAAGGTGCAATATTAAGATCATCATCCATTGCCTGTATAAATGTATGTCTAAGATTATAGATCAATTGATCGATTTCGCTATTATGTGAGCCTTTTTGGCAGGAGCGGAGCTTATGCACAAATCTATCTAAACGGGAGACGGTATTTTTTGCTATAGTCAGCTTTGACCATGAAAAATCAATAGCTTTTCTGTAATGCATGTTGATAAGCCAGTATCTAATTTCTCTTCCAGAGTAGCCTTTATTTAGTGCATCTCTAAGGGTGATAGTTTTTTCTTTTACCAATTCATTATGAATCCAGTGGTTAACTAATGGTTTACCAGTAAGGGATTCTAATATAGCTATATTGTTTTCGTGATGTGGAAAGATCATGTCGGTACTTCCAGTATGAATATCATAGGTTTCGCCAAGATATTTCATAGCCATAGCAGCACATTCTATGTGCCAGCTGGGTCGAACGTTTCCCCACCTGGTAGAAAAGAATATCCCTCTTTTAAGTTCATTCAATGTTGATCTCTTAAGCAGGGTAAAGTCTCTTGGGTTATCTTTTTCGTAACTATCAAGGTCAACTGTTTTGCCGACCCTGATTTTGTTTAAATCTACCCTTGAAAGTTTACCATAGTCCTTAAAACGGGAGATATCGAAGTAAACAGAGCGTAATCTTTCATAGGCAAAACCTTTTTCTAAAAGTTTTTGAGTAATATCTATCATTTCTTCAACATGTTCGCTGGCCAAGGGGTAATTGGTTGCCCGTTTGATATTAAGACTGTCCATATCTTTAAGGAATTCCTGGTAATATTTTTGGGTGAACGTGGTTACTTCTTCACCCGCTGCCTCTGCTCCATGAATAGTTCTATCATCCAGGTCAGTAATGTTTATTATATGTATTACAGCAAAACCCTTAAACTCAAGGTAACGTCTCATGAGGTCAGCCACGACATATCTTCTGCAATTAGCAAGATCTATTAATTTTGATACTGTAGGTCCACAGGAATAGATAGAGACCTCGTTTTCTTTTATGGGGATGAAGGCATCTTTTTGCCTGCTCAACGTATTATAGAATTTGGTGTCAGTCTTTTTTCTGTCCATAAACAGATTGGTGCTCAGGTATCGTTCACCACCATCTGGCAATATAACTACAAGAACGCCCTCTTTTATCTCCTGGGCTACCCTGAGAGCAGCGGCCATGGCTGCCCCTGAACTCATACCAACAAATATGCCTTCTTCTTTGGCAAGTCTTCTTGTCATCTGGAAGGCCTCTTCATCTTCAATATGGACAGTGCGATCAAGAAGATTTTTATCAAATATCTCTGGGCGATATGATTCCTTCATATTTTTCATTCCCTGGATATTATGGCCCAGGTAGGGCTCGACTCCTACTATCTTGATTTTTGGGTTGCGCTCTTTTAATCTCTTTGAAAGGCCCATTACCGTACCTGTAGTGCCCATGGCAGCTACTGCCATGGCCACTTTTCCACCAGTCTGTTCCCAAATCTCGACAGCAGTTCCATTATAATGGGCCATCCAGTTACTTTCATTATTAAATTGATCTGCCAGCCAGTATTTATCATAGCTTTCTCTAACCAGATTATATGCCTCTTCAATAGCGCCATCGGTGCCTAAACGGGATGATGTATACCTAAGATTTGCACCTAATGCCTTCAGTATCTTTCTTCTTTCCTCGCTAACTGAATCGGACATGGTTAGCACAAGGCGGTAACCTTTAATAGCAGCAACAAGCGCGAGGCCTATCCCTGTATTACCACTTGTTGCCTCTACAATTATTTTATCCTTGGTTAATTGACCATTTCTCTCTGCCTCTTCTATCATGGACAGGGCTATTCTATCTTTAATCGATCCCCCAGGATTAAAAGACTCAAGTTTGGCAAAAATCTTAACTTTATCTTTTTTGTTAAGATGCCTTATTGGAACGATAGGTGTATTTCCAATCGTATCTAAAATGTTATTATATTTGTTGGTCACCATTTTTTGGCCTGACAGTAGGTTATGATTGGTAGGTTCTCTAATATAAAAGGCGAAATATAGCAATAAAATAAAGGCGTTAACGACCAACAAGGCAAATCTTACTATATATTCTGCACGCACAAAGCTTTACGACGGCTCCTTACTCAAAGATCTCTTTAAACACTTCCTGATATTTTTTGTACACATCACCACCAAAACAGACAAAGATAACTTTTTTAATGGATTGGTTGTGTTGAAGGAAGAATTTAGTTTCTCTTAAGGCAATATTTACTGCCCTTTTCAGGGGAAATCGGTAGGCACCGGTACTTATGGATGGAAAAGCAAGCGTTACTGCACCTAACTCTAATGCTGCTTTAAAGGAATTTATATAGCAGTTAGCCAACAACTCATCCTCCTCTCCATACCCACCGGTCCAGATTGGACCGGCTGTATGGATAACCCATCTGGCAGGCAATCGATACCCCTTTGTTACGCGGGCCTCACCAGTTGGGCACCCACCTATCGTTCTCGTTTCAGCAAGGAGTTTAGAACCAGCTGCCCTGTGTATCGCCCCATCAACACCTCCACCGCCTAAAAGCGAAGTATTAGCAGCATTTACAATGGCGTCTACGTCCATCTTTGTAATATCTCCCTGAACAATCTCTATTTTATTCTTTAAATCTTTTTCCATCTATTCCCTCCAGTTTTAGGATCTTTTAGATACAAATATTTTAAAGCCCTTTTGAAGTCAAGAGGAACAAGAAAGATCTTTTATTAGATTGTAATGGAAGACGGATTCATTTAGAATAATTGTAAGCGTTCACCGTTGGCAGTTCACCGTTCACCGATAAGCCAACAGTAGCGGTGAACAGCTTAAATAGACATATCCATCAACAGGCAAAACAATGGGTTGATCCAGAGGAATATCTCCCCATTTTCGGACAACGGATAACGGTGAACCGTGAACGGTTACGAATAATATTATGTTAACTATTGGCACATTACATTTAAAAAACTGGCTTATTATGGCCCCTATGTCAGGAAAAACAAACCTCCCATTTCGCCTTATTGTTAAAAAAATGGGTGCCGGCCTTGTTATTACAGAGATGATCAGTGCTATTGGTCTTTCCAGGGGGCAGGCAAAAACCCACGCCTATCTCGAAAGTCATCCTTCTGAAAGACCCGTTGGTGCCCAACTATTTGGATCTGACCCGGATACAATAGCACTATCGGCGCAGATAGTGGGTGAAAAAGGGCTGGATATTGTTGATATTAACATGGGGTGTCCAGTAAAAAAAGTTATTAAGACAGGATCGGGAGCAGCCCTGATGCGGGAGCCAAAGAGGGTGGCAAAGATTCTCGCTGCTGTGCGGAAAAGTAGCCGCCTTCCATTGACGGTAAAGATTAGGGCTGGATGGTCACCAGAGGAGGCGAATGCCCTTGAGATTGCGAGCATAATTGAAGACAGTGGAGCTGATGGGATTACCATTCATCCACGTTTTGCCAGTCAAGGATTTTATGGAAATGCTGACTGGGCCTTAATTGCCAAGATAAAGAAGGCAGTGAAAATTCCTGTTATTGGTAGTGGTGATATAAAAAGACCTTCTTTAGCCTTAAAGATGCGCTCTGAAACGAACTGTGATGGTGTTATGATTGGCAGGGCAGCGTTAACTAATCCATGGATTTTCAAGCAGATCTTAGATATGGAAAATAAGGGCAGTTTTGAAGTCCCAAGCCTCGATGAAAGATATCAGTTAATCATGGATCATTATTCGCTTCTCATAGAATATTTTAGAGAAAATAGGGCAACACGCATTATAAAAGGCTTCCTGCTTTTATACACAAAGGGTCTTCCAAATAGAAGATTATTAAGGGGGTTTATTCCAGAGATAGATGGAAGAAAAACATTGATCTCTATTGTAGACAAATACTTTGGATACATCAGAGAGGAGATGGCTGGTGAAGGTTAAATTAGCAAAAACTGCTGGATTTTGCATGGGAGTGAGAAGGGCAATAGAAATTGCACTATCCGAGGCAAACAAAGGTGATGGAAAGCTTTTCACATATGGGCCTATAATCCATAATCAGCAGGTCTTAGATCTCCTTCGATCTAAAGGAGTGGATGTTAAAGACAATATTGATACGCATGGCAAAGGAAGGATAATTATCAGGGCTCATGGTATTACACCGGCTGAAAGGGAAATGATACGATCTTCGAATTTCAAGTTAATTGACGCAACATGCCCGAGAGTGGCCAAGGTACAGGCAATAATAAAAAAATATAGCAACAAAGGCTATACTCCCGTCATTTTTGGAGATGCCAAACATCCGGAGGTTATTGGTTTGATGGGGTATAGCAAGGACCAGGGTATCGTTATACGCTCTGTTGAAGAGGTCGAAAAACTTTCTGATAAGAAAAAGATAATTCTTGTATCTCAAACAACACAAGATGTAGATACCTACAGAAAAATAATAGATGCTACTAAGGATCATTATCCAGGCGCTATAATATTCGATACTATCTGCGATGAAACATATAAAAGGCAGAGAGAAGTCAGATCATTGGCCTCTGAGGTAGATAGCATGGTTATAGTCGGTGGATATAACAGTGGTAATACCAAACGGCTATATCAGATATCACAGTCAACAGGTAAGCCCGCGTTTCATATTGAGACTGAGAAGGAGCTACAGAACCCCTGGTTTTCATCAACAGAAACAGCTGGAGTTACAGCTGGTGCCTCAACACCAAATTGGATGATCAGAAAAGTTACCGATAGATTGAAAACCATGGGCAAGACCAGGCAACATCCACTGAGAAGTGTATTAAAAAAGAGTTTTCAAGTTTTAATCAAGATAACCCTTCCTGAGGCTGTAGGTGCATTTTTTCTTACCTATGCCGGACTTATTCTATCAAGAGGAAATGCTGATTTCATCCATCCATTTCTTGCCCTGTTGTATGTTTTTAGCATGCATGTCCTTAATCGTTTTCTTGATAAAGAGGCTAGTGCATATAACGATCCTGGTACAGCACTTTTCTATACTACGCACAAAACTTTTCTTATAATTATCTCTCTGATAGGAATATGTGCGGGCCTAATTCTCTCACTTTCTTTGGGACTAGCCCAGTTTTTGCTTTTTCTTGCTTTGACTATCCTTGGCCTGGTTTATAGCATTCCGATAATACCATGGAGACTTGGATATCTGGGGCGTTATGGAAAAATAAAGGACCTTCCTGGTTCAAAAAACATTGCAGAGGCCTTGGCTTGGGGTACAATCAGCTCGTTGCTTCCCATTATCGGATGGCCGAAGCCTTTTTGGCCTGGTGTTTTGATCTCTTTCTTTTTTGTCTCCTCTATGTGTTACATACGGTCTGGCCTCTTTGACATCCTTAATATACAGGGGGATTTAATAGTTGGCAAGGAAACCCTTCCAGTTGCCCTTGGAGAGGAAAGGGCTATTAAGCTTTTACTATTATTAAACAGTCTTTTTGGTATATTTTTAATATTATCAACGGCTATTGGGATGGCTTCAAATTTAGGTTATTTTTTTATTATTTGTTTCTTTATTTCGTTTTCTTATCTTGAAGCTTACAATAAGGGGTGGATGAGAGATGGATATCGCTTGCAATCTATTGCTGAAGTCAATCTTCTTTTGGCAGGGTTATTTGCATTTATATGGGAATTGTTTTAGAGAATGCCCACAGTTAGTGTAATAATTCCAACATTTAACCGATCTGAGAAGGTGGTAAGGGCAGTGGTATCAGTGCTTAACCAGGGCTTTAAGGATTTTGAGATAATAGTAGTTGATGATGGATCAACTGATAACACCCATGAAGCTCTGTCAGAATATATGTCTGCGATACAATATATAAGACAGCGGGGTAACATGGGGGTATCAGCAGCCAGAAATAGAGGCATAAAGAGTTCCGTATCACCCTGGATTGCATTTTTAGACTCTGATGATTACTGGCTTAAGGAAAAGTTATCTGTTCAAATAGAATTTATTGATCAAAATCCTAATACTGTAGCCTGCCAGACAGAAGAGATATGGATTAAAAATGGTAGGCGAGTAAATCCAAAGAGAAGACATAAAAAACCATCAGGAAATATATTTGCGCAATCGTTAAAGCTATGCCTGGTTAGCCCATCAAGCGTGATTATAAAGAGGTCTCTTTTTGAAGATGTTGGTCTTTTTGATGAAACCCTTCCAGCAGCTGAAGACTTTGATCTGTGGTTGAGGATATCGTGCAGGTACCCAATTTATTTAATTGATAAGGGGTTGGTTGTTAAAGAAGGCGGACATGAAGATCAGCTCTCCAGGCAATTCTCAGGCATGGACCGCTTTAGGATTAAGGCTATAGTTAAACTGATCGAAAGTGGAATACCTTCTCAAGATCAAACAAGCCAAGCTATGGAGGAATTATCTATCAAATGCAAGATATATGGCGAGGGATGTGTTAAAAGAGGAAAAATACAAGAGGGAGGTTTTTATCTCTCACTTCCGCAAAGGCTTAATAGTAATGGCGAGATCCTTTTAAATGGTACCATGCATTCATTTCTGGAAGAATGACAAATTCTATATATCCGAATTTCTAAAACTTGTTGAAACAACATTTTCAATGGAATAATTACTATCTTGAATAATCGGTAACAAGATATCACAACTGCTGAAGTGTAGATGAATTTTATACCTTATAAAGGATAGAAAGCTTTATTTAATTGCGATACAAATATGGTATAATTTGGGGCGGAGCAAAATTGTTTAAAGTGGGTATCCAGTTTACTCAACCGACCACAAGATATAGGCTTCAGACATTGCGCACCATAAGGCTACTTTTTCCAAATTGATGGAGCTGCCCAAACCAGGCTTCTTTAGAATGCAGCAGTTTTAGCAAGTGAAATAAGATGGTTACGTTTATCATAAATAGATTGTGTTCCATAATCTATGAACAAGTATCGAAAAAGATATTCAACCGCCTAAAAAGGCAGCGTACATGTTTTTCACAACATATAGGGGCTGGTTGAGTAAACTGGATACCCACTTTAAACATTAATTAAGGAGGTTTAAATGAGTGACAGATTAACAGTTTCCCAGGTTGCAAACTTTCTAAACTGCCACCCCGAAACAATCAGAAAGCTTAATCGACAGGGTGTCATAAAGGCTAAACGAGATTATCGCGGATATAGGATTTTTAATAAAGAGGATGTTTTGAAATTAAAAAGGGATAGGGAGAGGCTCACTTAATAGATGAAAAACGGAGACATTAAGCAATTTAAAATATTATCTAAGATTTTTTCGTTGATCCCATTAAACGGAAAAAGACCAATTGAGCAAAACTGGCAACAATGGTGTGAGAAAAAAAGACTATTTAATCCAGACGATTTCAAAGGGAAAAATGCAGGCATAGCCTGTGGGCCGGGAAGTGGAATCATCGTTGTAGATGTGGATGACCTTATTAAGTTTAACAAGACACTTGATGAAAATGGCTGGAAACTACCAATGACCCGGTTACACATAACTGGTACAGGAAAACCACATTACATTTATGCCTATTCAAGTAATGGCAAGCGCTATGGTTGCAGGGCAATTAAAGACAGTAACGGAAAAGCAATATTTGACATTAGAGGAATAGGGGGCCAGGTTGTGGCCCCTGGTTCAATTCACCCTGATACTGGCAAACCCTACACTTTGAGACGTGACTCACCAATAGCACCGGCCCCTCAATGGCTACTTGATTTAGCCCTAAATGAAGAGTCAAAAAGAGAGGTTCAATCACAACAAGGTAGAAATTGGAATGGGGATCTTGATTCCATTCCCATTGGTTATGGAACGAAAAAACTAATTAAAGAGGGTGAGGTAAAGGGTTCACGTTCAGAGGCTATAGGCAGCGTACTTACTTCTTTAGTGAGGGCAAAGGTTCTTGATAAAACTATTATCGAAATATTTGAGAAGTATCCGATAGGGGAAAAATACAGGGAGAAGGGCCGAGCAAGGGATCGATGGTTGGTGCAAGAAATTAGTAGAGCAAGGAGTTTTTCTTCTGCAAATATGATGCAAAGTTCTAAAGATAAGAAGTGTGTAACAGGAATGACCTTTGAGGATTTAGAAAAGGAATTTTCAGGGGATATAGAATGGCTATGGAGAAAGCATATCCCAAGGGCTTTACCCTCAATGGTTAGTGGAAGAGAGGGGAGCGGTAAAACAACGCTCTGTTTAAAAATCGCAAAAGAGATCTTGGAAACAGAACTTACAGGAATGGTTATCTGGATTGCAACGGAGGGTTTTGTTTTAGATACCTTCAATAAAATGAAAGAAATGGGGCTTAATGACAGGCGTTTTCAAATACCCAAAAAGCCAGACGGAACATATAGGTTTAATCTCAAATTAAGAGAGGATTGCAATTATATAGCCAATTATATGGGCCAGCTAAATCAACCTGTTTTAATAGTGTTTGTTGATAGCCTTAGAGGCGCAAGCGATCTTGATGCTAACGAGGATAAGATGAGAACTCCAATAATGAACCTCAGCGCCATTGCTTGTGATAGCCATAAGGCGGCCTGTTTATGGATTCATCACGATAATAAAACGCCCCGTGGAAATTTGCTGGATAGTATAGCAGGAAACCCAGCAATTACAGCAGCGGTCAGACAGGTGCTTTCTGTCAGAAAAAAGAGCGCTTATGTGCGAACCATAAAGCAAGCTAAATCAAATGTTGGCCTGACCCCTGAGCTTGAACTAATCAAGGTAGGTAAAGACATTATTATTAGACAGCCTGACCAAGAGAGTGAAGAAGGACAGACAGATAGAGCTGAGGCATTACTTATCGAGCTTTTTAAAGATAAAGACACTATTCCAGCAAAGGATATTTTTGAAGAAGCGGAGAAAGAGGGAATCTTAGAACATCCCCTGAAAGATGCAAAAAAGCGGTTAGGTATGCAATCGAGCAAGATAGGTGAAAGGTGGTTTTGGAAGTGGAAAATATAGGAAAAATCAAGGGAACCAGAGGTCTTCTTATAGGGGTCAGATTGTTGGTACCCTTCACGCCAGTTATGGGTTTGCTGGCGTACCCTTGATTCGAGGGAACCAAGAGCACCAAGGGAACCAAGGGAACTTCAAAAGGGGGTAAGTACCCTTCCCTTATATATAGAACCAATAAGGATTTAGGAAGAAATGAGCTTAGATATATAACACAACCAAAGAGGTGTGGGTTTAACTATGCTGTGAGGGGCGAAGGTGGGTATCCAAGCCACACATGCATAGAAAAGGGAGATTTAAGCTTTATGAAAAACAATTTACTTATAGCACTTAACAAAAGAGGCAAGTTAGGAAAAATAGGCAAGGCAAGGCTTAAAAGCCAAAATATTTATTTAAGGGAGAGAAAAGGAGGTTAATTCAGACATGGAAAATGATGGAGAAAAAAAGGGGGAAGACAGGGATGAGTCAGGGCGTTTTATTAAGGGCCATACTGTAAGAGGGGGGAAGAATGAAAAAGATAAAGATGCTCTCAGAAAATCCTTAGCAAAGATCTATGGATTACCAGAAAATAATCCCGTAGTAAATCTCTTAGTGGATTTAGGGACATCAAAAGATAAGAAGATTCAAGCTAAGGCAGTTGAATTGTTTGCAAAAAGAATCGAACCAAAGAAAGAAGAGCCTGAAGCATTAGACCCCACTGTAATTGAGCTTATGTCTTTGATAACTAAACTGGGGGGTCTGGAGGGTATGAGGGAAATGGTTAAAATTTGCCCTGAGTGTGACAAGTTTCCCGGAATTGATATTGACTTAGAGCTTTATAAGGTAAGGCCAAAAGAAAACGACCCGGAAGATGAGGAAGATGAATAAACAATTACCTAAAAGACTTTTAAGTGTTGAAGAGGCAGGGGAGTATTTAGGGCTTTCCCCTCGTACTATTTACAATGGGCTCACTAAAAGGGCAAAAAAGCCATTTCCAGTAAGGCACAAAAAGCTTGGGAAACTTATTAAATTTGAGATTCGAGACCTTGAGGCTTACCTGGATGAATTACCCTATACGAATTGATAACCAGTACGTTCTTAACATACAGAACTATAAAATAGAACTATAATATCAGTTACTTACATACCATTAGTCAACACAAGGTCAACACATTGAAATGGCAATAACCATAAAAATAGATTCAAGGGAGCAAAGACCCTATAAATTTGAAAATCCCTCGGAGGTAGGAACCATCCCTATAGGTGATTATAGTATTGTGAGCTTAGAGAACCATATAGCAATAGAGCGTAAGGAATTAAATGACTTGATAGGTTGCCTTACTGCAGACAGAGACAGGTTTGAACGTGAGCTATTTAAGGGGCGATCCCTGGATTACTTTGCTTTAGTTATTGAGTGTTCTTTATCAGATCTTGCTAATGGCCGGTATAGATCAAAGATGAATCCTAAATCAGCTATTCAATCCCTATTAGCCTTTAGTGTGAGGTACAGGCTACCAATATTTTTTGTTGAAAGTAAGGAGTATGGCCAACGTCTGACTGAAAGTTTGCTTTTAAGATATGCTAAGGAGATAGAGAAGAGATTTAATTTGATAGTTAAGGAGTAAAGACACATGTACAGGCCAAATATAAAGGTTATTAAGCCCTGCCCCCCCAGGAGCGGACTTAGGAGTCCCATGTAGAGCTTTTAACAATCCTTACCTGGCTTCACACAAGCTAAAATTTAAGGCATGGCAATATATAACCTCTATAGGATAACAATGAAAACACGGGACTCAATAAGGCAGCAAAAACTTAACAGGAGCAATTTTGAGGGTAACCGTAATCATTAAAGAGGACAAAGGATAAGGCAAGAAAAGGATTCAAAAGGAGTTGAAAGACTCCTTCTAAGCCATGATTTTCTAAAGCCTATAAAATACCATTAGTTTTTAATTGGAGGGCTATTTTGGATATTAGAAATTATCTACATAGGAAATTTAGTTTCACATTTCGGACAGTAATAACCTTCAAGTCCTTGCATACCTTTAAGTCCTTGCAAAATAGATTTTTTATGATCACTAAAGCAATTTGTGCAAACCTGATGTTTTGGCTCGGTAGATTTCTCATCCTTCTTGGATTCATATACAAAAACACCAGAAGCAATTTCTTTAAGCTGATATTGAGATTCTGTTTTGTCCCAATCTTCGTATTCCGTGAGCTTCTTTTCGAGTTGGTTTTTAATATCCAACAATTCACCATATTCCGCTTGCAAAGAAAGAATAGCATTTTGAAGCCCAATGATTTTCTCCTTAACTTCACTATTCTTGCTAATATTAGAAATGCTTTTAATTATTTCGACAGCAGTTTTGAAACCTGTAAGACCTGTAAGCGCCATGTGAATATCATTGGCTGACATGATTTGTAACCTCCTTCATTAATGAAGCATTGTTCTCCTATTTGCTCTTTGAAAACAGAATACACGGAGGATTTATTTCTCTAAATTTTCTAATGATTTGTAGATATTGATAATTTTGTCAAATAACTCTAAGGATGAATGAATAATCTCTTTTGTTTTGTCAAGTAGATGTAAAACGGCATTATTTTCTATATTAGCATATAGAATTCGTATTTTTCTAAGGTTATTATTTATCATCTCTTTAGACCGTATTAAGCTCTCTTTTCTTAAAGAATAAAAAGACGGTGCAGAGTTCTCTTTTATCATATCAGAAAAAAAATCACATTTCGTTTCCAATATATGTATTATCTGTATGGTCTCTATCTGTTCTATTGTAAGCAGTATATTGTTCATAAAAATTACCATATCAATATCTCTTTTCATAGTGGGTTTAGCACGTATTTCTACTACCGTTTTCAGGTCTTCCCGTATAGCGTCCAATTTATTGGAATTACCAACTAAGACTAATCCAATCTCATATATCGGCATAAGATTCGGTTTGGGCTTATTTTGTGGAAGTGATGTTTTTGGGGCAAACATTACAAACAATAAAGATAATAAACCTACAAGAAGATATTGTTTTATTTTCATAAGTTCTCCCCCTTTGTTCTTAAAACGTTTTCTAAACCACAAAACCCCACTTCTCTAAGAGAAATGGGGTTCAGATATAAGTCATAGTACCCTCTGTTAAGGGTTATCAAGATAAGGAAAAATCTAATTTTTAGAGTATGCCATTTGAGGCTTAAAAATCAATAGGAAAACAAACATTGAGCCAAACCAAAACATTGCAGAGAAACAGACCCTAAATGTACGCTAATGTAAGTTTATGAACGATAAAAGCCCCAGAATCAACGATCTCAAAAGTGGTGCATAGGTTGGTATACCTTTTTTAGGGATAATTGAAATTTGAGGGCAAAATACTGAAAATAGCGGGCTTTAAATTGGCCTACAGTGGACGATCTCAGCATAATGCCACCTTGAGGCGCGGCCTTCATGACATCGCCTACAAGATTTTGCTGGCTGTTTGTTTACTTCCAAACGATAACTTTTGCTGTCCAGATTTCTCTCAAATTCCCATACATGTACGTTGAGCCGACGGGCATGACCATGCCTGCTCCGGGACCACGCTGAAGATTTAGCAAGGCGTCACCACCCATTGCCCGAGCCTGACGTTTCAGATGGTTGATTGTGTCGGTTGGGCTGTGGAGCTTCCCCGCGTTGGCTTCAACTACACCTATTACCTTGTACGGCTTCACGATGTTTGCTGCATCCAGAATCTCGATTGAGAAATCGCTTGGTTTCGGTGAACGTGCAGATGTTTCGTAGCGTATACATCGAGTGTTGACGCATCCACATGCCCCGAGAACAAGGAAGCATACGAGGATACATTGAGCTATTCTCTTCATATTATTTCTCTAGGCAACTAAGGTTAGGGTGTAGGCTACTTTGAGGGTTTTTGTTTTTTATAATCAATGCCTTTTACTTCAAGGTGTTTTATGAGAAGGGTAATTATATAATTGCTTAAGGATCGGTTTTCCTTAGCTGCTAAGTCTTCAAGGGCTTTTTTAAGTCTTATATCAACTTTAAATGAGAGTGACATTTTTTCCATAGCTCCCTTATATAAATTTTTTTAAAAAAAAGAAAGAAATAAAACTTGATTTATCTTTCAAAGTAAGTATAATTAAGTAAAAGTAAGAAGTCAACAACAATCTCTAAACCACAAGCAAATGACAACCAAAACAAAAAATAGACCGTTCAAGACACCTCATGTCGTAAGGCATGGGGCGGCTGCTTGTGGCCGTGAGACGTCTTGAGCGGTTTTTATTTTTAAGAAAGGAGGTTAATCATGTCAATTTTAGCTGAATGTCCATTATGCCACAGAAAGCAGACCACAAGGAATAAGCTTTGCGTTTGTGGTGCTGACCTGGACAAATTAAAGGATTCTAAAAAGGTTAGGTATTGGATTAACTACAGATTACCTAACGGTAAACAAAAACGTGAGGCGGTAAGTGGAGAGGACGTTGACCCTTATTCCATTGAAGATGCAAGGGATATGCAGAGCAAAAGAAGGGTAGAGAAAAGGGAAAGAAAGATATTTGATGTCAAGAAAGACGCTGAAATGACATTCAGGGAATTATCAGACTGGTATCTTGATATTGAAGAAATCAAAGGGAAGGCATCTTATAGGCAGATGAAATACAGGATTAAACTCCTCAATGAAGAGATCGGAAATAAGATTGTGAGCAACATCATTCCTATTGACCTTCAAAACCACAGGGAAAAGAGGAGAAAAAAAGGCGTTGCTCTTGCTACCATTGACGATGAAGTAAACCAGGCTAAAATGATAATCAACAAAGCATTTGAAAATAGAATGATAAGCGGTGATACTTTGCAATCATTCAAGGCTGTAAAAAACTTACTCAAGAAGAATGCTAACGCAAGGGATGAGATATTTTCAAGAGAGCAATTTGACAGTCTTTTTAACCATGCCCCTCAATATCTTAAAGAGATTATGGCTACTGCCTTTTATACCGGGATGAGAAAAGGTGAAATCTTAAATCTTACCTGGGATAAAATTGACTTAAATAAAAGGCGTATCCGTTTGAAGGCCATCGATACCAAAACAGGGGAGCCAAGAACCTGCCCTATCTGTAAAGAGCTTTATGAGATTTTCACAGAGAAGGCCAAAAAGCGGGATCATATTCAAGAGGCCGGAACTGATAACCATGTATTTCTATATAATGGGAATCCTATCAAGGATGATATTAAGACTGCTTTCAAAGCCACGTGTAAAAGTGCAAAAGTGCCTTATGGTAGAAAAATAAAAAGTGGCTTAACCTTCCACGATTTAAGACACTCATTCAATACCTACATGAGAAAGGCAGGGGTAGATAAGGAAGTAATCAAAGCAATGACAGGCCATAACACCGATTCAATGTTTACCCGATATAATAAGATAGACAGAGATGATATTGATTTAGCAGTAGATAAATTTGAGACCTTCCTAAACAATGGAAAACAAAATGTTGACCATTCTGTTGACCAAGCAAGTAGCTCAAAGATGTAAGTTATTGATTTTATTGGTGGAGATGAGGGGAATCGAACCCCTGACCTGTACGTTGCGAACGTACCGCTCTCCCATCTGAGCTACATCCCCACTATTATTGCGTCTTGGAAACCCATGTCCTCTTGGCCTACGGCTCGGAGAGCGTAATCAGAGTTCTTTGGCTCTGAACAGTCACCCTAAGCCCTCATGCAGTAAATCAAAGACACTCCCTTTGTTCATAGATTTTATACTATAATATGCCATTTTTTTCTTTTGGATTCAAGCCTAAATAAAAAACAAAAAAGGATTTCTGTAGCTTTTATATGAAAGAAACTTGAAACTGGAAACTTGAAACTAGATAAGAAGGCATTCCACCTCCTTATTAAATGAGTAACGAATGACGAGAAATTCTTTCATCCTTTGTTGTGGCCGTAAGGCATGGAGGTTCATTGAAGGCTTTTTCATTTAATTTGATGGATGCCATCCAGCTGGAAAGAGCAGGAAAGCGCATAGTATATAGAGCATAGGGTTTCACAGAGAAATTGGGCTAAGTTCATTCCTCTTTCTTAAACACCTTTAATAGCTCTTTAAGAGAGGATAGCTCTTTGCTTCCTAAAACATATGCAGATATAACATATATAACAAGCCCTGCGCATACTATTATCAAAATTCCTAAAGCGAGATTAAAAGTTTTTTGTTCCAATATGCTACTAAAAACCTTGAAGGCCAGAAAATAAATGCAGATACTCATAATAAGAGAGGATATAAAAGACCTTATCATAGAGCGTATTACTACACTTCCTTCAATACCTCCCAGCCTCTTTTGTAATAAAAAAATGAGCATAAATAGTTGTAGGGTGGAAGCAAGGGAAAGGGCCAAGGCCAGCCCCCCATGCTTTAAAGGACCCATTAAAGCAAGAGAAAAGGCGACATTTGCAATCATAGCCACTACTGCCACCTTCACGGGGGTTTTGGTATCTTGCAGCGAGTAAAATGCTGACACAAACACCCTAAGGCCAGCAAATGCCCAAAGCCCAATAGAATAATAAAGGAGGGCCTGCGCAGTCATTATTGTGGTAAATGAGGTAAAGGCACCCCTTTGAAATAATAGCGCAATAATTGGTTGCCTAAGAACAATTAATCCTGCCATTGCTGGTATAGTTATAAACATAGTAAGTCTCAGGGCATGCGAAAGTGTTTGCTTTAATCTGTAAATATCCCCCTCTGCCGCCTCCCTTGAAAGAGATGGTAAAACTGCCGTACTGATTGCTATTGCAAAAACACCAAGAGGAAATTGGACGAGTCTATCAGCATAATAGAGATATGAGACACTGCCCTCTTTAAGGAGAGATGCTAACAATGTACCAATTAGTTGATTGATTTGATAAATAGCTGAACCAAAAATGGTTGGAAGCATTAACATACCAATTTTCTTTAAGGCTGGATGCCTTATGTTCCATTTCGGTGCAAAAGAGAGACCCTTGTTCATCAAAAAAGGTATCTGGAGTGCCATCTGAATAACCCCTCCCACAATTACACCGAGAGCAAGGCCTACTGTTGGTGTTTTCATAGAGGGAACCATGAAAATAAGAACAGTAATCATTGATAGATTTAAAAAGATAGGTGCTATGGCAGGGGCTGAAAAATGCTTAAGAGAGTTAAGGATACTCATAAAAAGTGCAAGCAGGCTAACCAAAAATATGTAGGGAAACATAATGCGGGTCAAAAGAACAGTGAGGGCATATTTTTCACCCATACCCCCAAAGCCCGGGGCGATAACTCTCACAATTAACGGAGAAAGGATAATGCCGAGAATTGTAATAGCTGTTACAATACAAACAAGAAACGTTAAAACAACCCGTGCAAGTAAAAAGGCCTCTTCTCTTGATTTATTCTGTAAATATTCCGTGAAGACAGGGATAAAGGATACAGTGAGCGAACCTTCTGCAAAAAGTCTCCTCAAAAGATTGGGAATCCGAAAGGCAACAAAAAATGCGTCTGCAGACATACCAGAGCCAAAGAAATTGGCAATGAGTATGTCTCTTACCAATCCCAGAATCCTGCTTAGGAAGGTAAAAATACCGACTACACCGGCTGCCCTTGTAACAAGATCATTTTCTCGCATGAAAAACCTTGACACAGTTTCAGGATTAGTTTATTGAATATAGCCACCAGGATTACAATTTACAACTTAAAATTAGCAATTTAAAATTGATGTTCTCGTAAAAAGTCCTTTTGCCGGTCATTGCGAGGAGTCACGTCAAGGCGTGACGACGAAACAATCTCCTGATTTCAAGCGGTTACACTCCATTAGATTGCTTCGCTACGCTCGCAATGACATGCTTTTTGTCTTTTTACGAGTTATTCAAAATTCATAATTGATGATTTTTCATTGATCATTTATTACCCTTTGTGGCTTAGTGGCTAACTGATTGCGTTTATTACTCATTTTGTTCAAAGGGTATTTTTAGACTATCAGGAGGTAAAACGTGGCAAATCATAAATCTGCTATCAAAAGAGATAGACAAAGCAAAGTGCAAAGATTAAGGAATACGGGATACAAAACCATGGCTAAAAATGCAGTCAAAGAGCTACGGCTCGCCATAGCTAATAAAAAGATCGAAGATGCAAATCTATCCCTTAATAAGGTTATTTCCACACTCCAAAAGGTCCAATCCAAAGGTGCTCTACATAAAAATACAGCAAGCAGAAAAATCTCCAGATTGACCCGTCAAGTAAACAAACTTACTACTTTAAGTGCTGAGGAAAACAAAGAAGAAAAATTAGGTTCTCCAAAACAAGATCCCCCCTCAAGCCAGTCCTGATCAAGCCATCAGCATCATATATATTGTGTAAGGCCTCCTCTAACTCATCTTCCTGCCAGAATTTTTCCTGAGCCAAATATTTTTCGATCACAAAAGTGGGGAGAGGTTGTAATCTTTTTATCGCTCCCATTCTCCCTCCTCCTTTCTTAAGCCCTGACTTGGCTTTCAAAATTAACCTAATTTGTCTCGCCAACATCCCTAAAAGGCCTAATAATGTAATTGCATCCCGTCCTTGTGTTTCAAAAAGCTTGCTTAAAACAACGATAGCATGGTCAGCATCCTTTTTAGACACATAATCTACTAGATCAAAAACTGTAAAAAGCCTGCTAAAGGTAGTCAATTCCTTTATTTGTTCTACCCCTATCCGGGAATGTGGGTACCTCAGGGAAAGTTTGAATATCTCGCTAAAAAGATCTCTTAAGCTGCTTCCAACTATTTGATAAATAAAGGATGATGCATCTTTATCAATATCTAACTCTAACTCCTTTGCCCTCTTTTGT
>Ga0307427_1000195_pt1 | contig 44691 bp, 62 predicted proteins | sample SalMarWE160190MG_FD_202162 | JGI IMG/M metagenome (GOLD analysis project Ga0307427, IMG submission 202162) | Salt marsh sediment microbial communities from the Plum Island Ecosystem LTER, Massachusetts, United States - WE1603-190 | ecosystem: Environmental > Aquatic > Marine > Intertidal zone >...
TTGTTTATTGATGAAATGCAGACTATTGTGGGTGCTGGAGCAGCTGAAGGTGCGGTTGATGCCTCTAACCTCCTGAAGCCTTCGTTGTCGCGTGGCGAGATTCAATGTATTGGTGCCACTACTTTGGACGACTACCGCAAGTATGTGGAGAAAGACCCAGCTTTGGAGCGACGGTTTCAACCTGTTCTGGTAGCCGAACCTACTATGGAAGAAAGCTTGGAAATATTGCGGGGCATTAAACACAGATATGAAGAATTTCACCAATTGGATATAAGCGACGAAGCCTTGCAGACAGCGGCTACGCTGGCTACCAGATATATAGCGGACCGCTTTTTGCCCGATAAAGCTATTGATTTGGTAGATGAAGCTAGCTCTCGAGTACGCATTAAACGGGGTAGTGCCCCCATTGGCTTAACTGAGGCGAGGCGGGCTTTGGAAAGTGTACGCAAGGAAAAAGAATCGGCTGTCGCAACTCAACAGTATGAGTATTCCAGTGAGTTGCGTGATCGTGAGCTTCAACTAACGGAGAAAGTCGAGGCCATGAAAAAGGAGTGGCAAGTTAAACAGGAAGAAGGCCGACCTGTGGTTACTTCAGAGGATATTGCCGAGGTAGCCAGTATGTGGACGAATATACCTGTGGTAAAGTTGACTGTCGATGAAACCAGCCGCCTTCTACAAATGGAGGAGGCTCTACATCGCCGTATCATTGGCCAGGATGAGGCCATAAATACCGTGGCTAAAGCGGTAAGGAGGGCTCGAGCGGGGTTAAAAGACCCGAGGCGTCCCATTGGTATCTTCATCTTTTTGGGCCCCACCGGAGTGGGTAAAACTGAATTGGTACGGGCCTTGGCCGAGTTCATGTTTGGTAGCGAAGATGCTTTGGTCAGGCTTGACATGTCGGAGTTTATGGAGCGTCACACTGTAGCTCGCTTAGTTGGAGCACCACCAGGTTATATTGGTTATGAGGAAGGTGGTCAATTAACTGAGGCAGTAAGGCGGAAGTCCTATTGTACTATTCTTCTCGATGAAATTGAAAAGGCGCATTATGATGTATTTAATATCCTACTCCAGATTTTCGATGATGGTCATTTGGCCGATGCCAAAGGGCGAAGGGTTGATTTTCGTAATAGCATCATAGTCATGACCAGCAATGCCGGTGCTGAGCTTATTAAGCGTGATATGAGCCTCGGGTTTGCTGCCCATGTCGATGGCGAGGGAAAACAGCAAGTGGAGTACGAGAAAATGAAGGAGAAAGTGCTCGGGGAGATGAAGAAAATTTTCCGGCCCGAGTTCCTTAACCGCATTGACGCTACGGTCGTGTTCCACGCTTTGAACAAAGAACATATCCGCCAGATTGTTGACCTGATGCTTAACCAGGTTGTTGCTTCCCTTCAAGAAAAGAATGTCACTTTGGAAGTAACTGATGCAGCCAGGGATTTTATAGGCAACAAGGGTTATGACCCTGTTTTTGGAGCCCGCCCCTTGCGTCGCACCATCCAGACTTTGGTTGAGGATCAGCTCTCCGAAGCTTTGCTGCGCGGTGAATTCCTGCCTGGAGACGCGGTGGTTGTGGATTGCGTCAAGGAGGAAATTGTAGTGAAACCATTGGTTAAGGAGACTACGTAAATATGGCTCAAGAAGTAATTGAAGCGCCGCTACCTGGGAAAATAGTGCGTGTTGATGTAACCATGGGTAATTCAGTTGAGGAGAATGGGGTGATTTGCATCATAGAAGCTATGAAGATGGAAAACCCTATATTATCTCCAGCAAAAGCTTCAGTTGTAGAGGTGGCAGTTTCACCAGGGCAGGTAGTTAGGACCGGGGAAAAGATAGCCGTTATCGAGTTTTAGGTATCTTGGCCAGGGGACTTGAAATCTAACGAGCGGGGCAAATCCAAATTCAAGAATGTTTTCGTTTGTCAGCAATGCGGCAAAGAAAGTCTCAAATGGTTAGGACGCTGCCCTGATTGCCAGGCGTGGAATAGCTTCGTAGAAACTAGGGTCACTTTATCCCGCGCTCCCAGCCAGCTTTCCTCTAGAGGAAATAGGCCCCAGGAACTTTCCCAAGTAGAGAAGGGTGACTTTCCTCGCTTTCACCTTGGTTTTGCTGAAGTGAATCGAGTTCTGGGAGGTGGTTTAGTACCAGGCTCTCTGGTGCTTGTTGGTGGCGAGCCGGGAATAGGTAAGTCTACGCTTTTACTCCAAATTTCGGCGATGATGGCTGAGAATAATAAAGTTGTCGCCTATGTCTCCGGTGAAGAATCTATTAATCAGGTTAAACTTAGAAGTGAGCGCCTCGGTATAGGGGGCAAGGGGATATACTTTCTCTCTGAGCCCGATTTAGCTGCCGTATTAGAATGCCTGGAAGGACTTTCTCCTGGATTAGCGATTATCGATTCCATTCAGACTATGTATTTAGAGGATGCAGCTGGAATGCCGGGCAGTATTTCCCAGGTGAGGGAATGTACTTGGAGGTTGGAGAGGTGGGCGAAACAGAATAATGTGCCCCTGTTAATCACCGGGCATGTGACCAAGGAAGGGGCCATCGCAGGTCCAGGAACGCTGGAACATATCGTTGACGTGGTGCTTTACTTCGAAGGCGAACCATTTAGTAGTTACCGAGTGCTACGCAGCGTAAAGAACCGTTTCGGTTCCACTCACGAGGTGGGAATATTTGAGATGAGCGATAGGGGACTAATAGAAGTAGGTAATCCCTCTCAAGTTTTCTTATCCGCATACAAGGATGGAACTATGGGCTCAGTGGTGGTGCCCACTCTTGAAGGGAATCGCCCTTTGTTGGTAGAGATTCAGGCTTTGACTACTCCTAATAGTTTTACTCCACCAAGGCGCATTGCCAACGGCGTTGATTTTAATCGGCTACTGTTGATAATTGCTGTGCTTACTAAGCGTGCCGGATTGAAGCTTTTCAACCAGGATATTATAGTCAACGTTACTGGTGGCTTAAGGGTCAATGAGCCAGCGGTTGATTTGGGAATTGCCTCAGCCATTGCCTCCAGTTTTCGTGATGCAAAGCCAATTTCTGGCTTGGTTGCTTTGGGAGAGGTGGGGTTGAATGGAGAGCTTAGAGGGGTATCACACGTAGAGAGAAGAATTGCTGAGGCCATCAGGTTGGGCTTTAAATCCTGCCTTATGCCCAGACTCCCTCCTGTCATTGCGAGCGAAGTGAAGCAATCCCTTCGCTCTGCGGACATTCACCTAATCGAGGTTGGCTCGGTGGCTGAAGCTCTGAGGCTGGGACTTACAAGGGAAAGTAAAGTGCAAAATGCCAAGGGCAAAAATACAGGTCAAGAATAAAAAGCTTTTTGCATTTTGATTTGTCATTTTAATTTTTTATCTTTGACTTTTGATATTCAGGAGCAGAGTTTAGAGATTTGAATCTTGGATCTAGTAAGTTAGGCGTGGTTATAGTCGCTGCCGGAAGTAGCCAGCGGATGGCGGGTATAAACAAGCTCTTTGCTCCTCTAAGGGGGAAACCTTTGCTGGCTTGGTCCGTGGATACTTGTCAGAGATACAGCTTGGTTCAACAGATAGTCCTGGTATTGAATGATGAGGATTTGGCTCGGGGGCAGAAATTGAAAAAAGAGAGGGGCTGGTCTAAAGTTACTTTATGCCCAGGTGGCGCACGGCGACAGGATTCGGTGAGGGCAGGGCTAACACAAATAAGGGATTGTGATTTAGTCATGATTCATGATGGAGCTCGGCCTTTCTTGACTCCAGATTTGATTGAGAATGGCCTGAAGATAGTTGAGAAGACTGAGGCTGCTGTAGCCGCAGTGCCGGTTAAAGATACTATCAAGCTTGCTGCTGATGAGAGATTGGTTGGGGAAACGCTTCAGCGCGACAGGTTATGGGCAGCGCAAACCCCCCAGATATTCAGCTTCGATGTGATAGTCAGGGCTTATGAGGACCTCGCTGCAGAGGTTACCGATGACGCCACTGCTGTGGAACGCTTGGGACACAAGGTGCAGCTTTATATGGGCGATTATAAAAACATGAAGGTAACCACAACTGAAGATTTGGCATTGGCAAGAATCATCGCAGGAGAATGGAAAAAGAGCTAAGGGTCGGCATTGGCTGTGATAGCCATCCCCTGGTTTCGGGGCGACGGCTAATTTTGGGAGGCGTTGATATTCCTTACGATAAAGGCTTGTCGGGTTGGAGCGATGCTGATGTGGCAACGCACGCCATAATAGATGCTTTATGTGGCGCTGCTGATTTGGGTGACATCGGAACCTTATTCCCGTCTCAGGAACCGGAATATAAAGATATTTCAAGCTTGGTTTTGTTAAGCAAAACCGGTGAACTGCTTAAAGCCAAAGGACTCAAGGTGGCCAACATTGATGTTACCATCATAGCGCAAAACCCCAAGCTTTCCTCTTTCACCCCTGAGATGAGGCAGAATATAGGTCAAGCCTTGGGCATAGATGCGACACAAGTGACGGTCAAAGCCACTACCACCGACGGGTTGGGCTTTATCGGCAGGGGAGAAGGAATAGCTGCTCAATCCGTAGCTTTAACCACCACCATTTCATAACTCGGCTTACCTTCTTTCCAGGAAATTACAAATTTAACCTGCTTGCCTTCTACCAAGTATCTTTCGCTTTGGCTACGGAGCTTTTTAAAGTCCATTGATTCCAGGAAGGCTTTGAGAAGCTCAATCCTCTCCTCAAGTTTTTTATCCTTCTGCCCACCTTCCGTATATTGGTTTACTGAATTCCAGAATTCCTCCCTGGCTGTAGTTTCTATGCAGTGGGAAAGGCTGGGGGAAAGCTCAATGCCGTCCATATTTTAATTTGTATCACCAAGCGGTGGCTATGGTCAAAATTTGACAAATTTGGCAGGATCTATTATCTTTATTACTGACATATGTTCAAAATTCGTAGCAAAAATGAGGTGATTTTTAATGGCTAGGCCAGAAAAGTTGCGATGTGTTGCTCAGTTGCCTAATGTAGGCTTTTTTAAGCCGGTGGGGATTCCGGCAAATGCATTGCAGGGTATTCGCCTTTCACTTGAGGAACTTGAGTCTATCCGCCTTAAGGATTTAGAGGGGCTGGAACAGGAAGGGTGTGCGCAGCAAATGCGTATTTCCAGGCCGACATTCCATCGCATATTAGAGGTGGCTCGGAAGAAGCTGGCCGATGCTCTGATTAATGGCAAGGCAATTCAAATCGAAGGAGGCAACTTTGAGCTCCCCCAGCGCCGCTTCAGATGTGGCAACGATGGACATGAATGGAATGTGCCTTTTGAGGTAATGGCAAAGAGGCTTCCTTTGTCTTGCCCGGTGTGCTTCAGTGGGAATATCCAGCCCGTACCTTTGCCTCCATTTGCTGCAGGCAGAGAATATGGCAGAGGATTTCGCGGTGGCAGATGCCGGTAAGAAATAAAAAAGAAAGGAGGTAATGGAGATGCCATTTGGAGATGGAACGGGACCCATGGGCCTAGGTCCAATGACGGGAAGGGGGGCTGGCTTCTGTGCTGGTTTTGCCAGGCCAGGCTTCGCCAGTCCAACGTATGGTTACCTACACCCTTATAGTTACAGTAATTTAATGCCGGTATGGCCTGGGTGGGGTTGGGGGTTCGGTCGTGGCCTTGGTCGTGGCTTTGGTCGTGGTTGGTGGAGAGGGGGAGCTTACAGGTACCCTTGGTGGTAGGTTTTAAAGTTTCTTAAGGAGGTGATAAAATGTGGCATTGGTATGGATTTTGGCATCCTTGGGGATGGCCTGGATATAGAATGCCTTATGGGTATCCCTATGGAGGATATGGCTATGGCTATCCTTGGGGAGCTGTGCCCAAGGAGGAAGAGATAGCCATGCTTGAGGAGCAGGAAAGACGGCTGACTAGCGAATTGGATGGAGTGAGAAAGAGGCTTGAGGAACTTCGGAAATAGAAAGGAGGTGAAAAATGCCTAACGGATATGGTAGGGGATTTGGCAGAGGAGGATGGGGGTTTGGCTTTAGAGGAAGCTCTCCTCCCTGGCCTTATGTTGGCCTGGGAAGAGGAGGATTGCCTAGATGTGGCTATTTCCTTAGTGGAGCTGCGGGGATGCCCGCCCCGCCGGGTTATCCCTCTTATGGTAGCCCTGGGGCTATGCCTTATGGAGGAACAGCTTATCAGGGAGCTATGCCATATGGTTATGCCGGGGCACCTATGGGAGCAATGCCAGGAGCGGACCCCTATGCTCCGCAGATGACCCGGGAGCAGGAGCTGGATTTCTTGAGGAGCCAGGCTGGAGCGGTGGAGAGTGAGTTAGATGTAATTATGAAGAGGCTGGAGGAGCTTCGCAAGTAAAGAAGTGAGGTTTGTGTATATAATATTTGAATTGAGAAGGAGGTGAATTATGCCAGGATTTGATGGAACGGGACCGCGTGGAATGGGCCCAATGACGGGAGGAGGGAGAGGTTTTTGCAGCCCTTGGGGTATAGGCAGGGGATATGGTTTTGGGCGAAGATATGGCTTTGGAGGGGGATACGGGTTTGGAATGGGCATGCCTTATGCAGGGCCTGCACCATATAGTTATGCTGGGGCACCTACGGGGGCGGTACCTTATGGAGGAACAACTTATCCGGGAGCTATGCCATATGGTTATGCTGGAGCACCTATGGGGGCAGTGCCAGGAGCGTACCCTTATGCTCCGCAGATGAGCCGAGAGCAGGAACTGGATTTCTTGAAGAGCCAGGCTGAAGCAATAAAGGGACAGTTGGAGCAAATAGATGCTAGAATAAAGGAACTAGAGACGGACTAAAGTGGAAAGAGGTGCATCATGAAGATCGCAATAACAGCAACAGGTCCTAGTCTAGATGCTGACGTGGATGCTCGCTTCGCTCGGTGTCAATACTTTATCATTGTCGACCCAGAGACAATGGAGTTTGAGGCTCTGGAAAACTCCAGTGCCATGGCTGGTGGTGGGGCAGGAATCTCCGCCGGTCAGATGATTGCCAGTAAGGGGGTAGAGGCAATCCTCAGCGGCAACTACGGCCCTAACGCCTACCAGGTATTGTCTGCTGCCGGACTCCGACTAATAACTGGAGTCTCAGGGAAGGTGCGAGACGCTATTCAAGCCTACAAGTCAGGGCAATTGCAAGCTACTTCGCAACCCACTGTCGGCACTCATTTCGGCATGGGTGCTACTCCCGATATGGGGGCTGGCACAGGCTTTGGCATGGGTGGGGGAGGAATGGGCCGTGGTATGGGAATGGGTAGAGGCATGGGAATGGGCCGTGGTATGGGAATGGGCAGAGGCATGGGAATGGGGCCAGGAATAATACCGCAAGCAGCGCCTCAAGCAATGAGCCCAGAGCAAGAGATAGAGATGCTCAAATCTCAGGCTCAGACGCTGGGGCAACAGCTAAGTGAAATCCAGCGCCGTCTTGAAGAGCTAGAGAAAGGGAGGTAAATTATGCCTAGAGGAGATGGTACAGGCCCTTATGGGCAAGGTCCGGGAACTGGCAGGGGATTAGGACGTGGTGAGGGTAGGGGGAGAATGAGTGGAAACCGCCCCGGGGCAGGTCCCAGCGGGAATTGTATTTGTCCTAGTTGTGGAACAAGGATTTCTCATCAGGCAGGTGGTCCCTGTTACGACTTAACTTGCCCCAAGTGCGGCACAAAGATGACTAGAGAGTAGAATGGTAATTTCTGTTGCCAGTGGTAAAGGTGGCACAGGAAAGACGCTGGTGGCTACCAGCTTAGCCCTTTCCCTGAGCGATAACTATAAGGTTCAACTGTTGGACTGTGATGTAGAGGAGCCAAATGCTAATATTCTTCTGCATCTAGCTCTGAACCAAGGCCAACCCGTTTATATTCCTATCCCCAAGGTGGATGAAGCGAAATGCACTTATTGTGGCAAATGCGCTGAAGTCTGCGCCTATAACGCTATTGCGGTGCTTAAGGAAAAAGTGCTTGTTTTCCCCGAACTGTGTCATGGTTGTGGAGCATGTTCTTACCTATGTCCTGAGTCTGCTATTACTGAGGAAGGAAGAGAGGTGGGGATAGTCGAAAGAGGGAATTCAGGGAATTTAGAATTAATTCAAGGGAAGCTTAACATTGGCGAAGCAATGGCCCCGCCTGTAATCAGGGAGGTGAAGAGATATATTGACCCTGCAGATGTAGTAATCAATGATGTTCCTCCGGGAACTTCTTGCCCTGTAGTAGAGGCGGTAGAAGAGAGCGATTTTTGTCTCCTCGTGACCGAGCCTACTCCTTTTGGGCTAAATGACCTTTCACTGGCAGTGGATGTGGTGAGAAAGCTGGGTATTTCATGTGGGGTGGTAATTAATCGTGTTGGAATAGGAGACGAGGAAGTTGAGAGGTATTGCCATCGAGAAGGAATACCAATTTTACTGAGAATCCCCCTGGATAGAAATATCGCCATGTTGTATTCGAAGGGGATTCCCTTGGTAGAAGGGATGCCTCAGTGGCGTGAGGATTTCCTCAAACTTTTTCAGGACATCAAAGATGTAATTGCTGCTAGTCGGGTGGCAAAATGATGGACTGGTAGGAAGTTGCCATAGACGGCGAAACACACCTCAAAAGACTAGTGGATATGTATGAAGAGCTGGGCTTTGAAGTTTGCCTGGAGGAAGTTAAGCCTGAAGAAGTGGCGCAGTGCACTCGATGTTTGCGGGAGTGGGGGGAAAGGATATACCGAGTCCATGCCCGACGCAAGCAGGAAGTCAGGAATAAATGAAAGAAATTGTGGTTCTTAGCGGCAAGGGGGGAACAGGGAAGACGTCTATAGTGGCGTCCTTCGCATCCTTAGCCCAAAGTAAGGTATTAGCGGACTGTGATGTAGACGCCGCCGACCTTCATCTCCTTCTTAAACCAAAGGTTAAGGAGGAAAAGGAATTCTGGAGCGGGCAAGTCGCTTTTATCGACGAAGATAAGTGCACAGAATGTGGCTTATGTCAGGAATTGTGCCGCTTTGGAGCCATTAAGGATTTTAAAGTTGACCCTCTCTCTTGTGAAGGGTGCGGATTCTGCTACCAGGTCTGTCCTGTTGATGCCATCATTATGAAGGACAGCATGAGTGGGCATTCGTTTATCTCGGAAACCAACTACGGTTATTTATGCCACGCCAGGTTGGGCATTGCCCAGGAAAACTCAGGAAAGTTGGTGGCGCTAGTACGGCAGAATGCCAAGCTCATCGCTGAGAGAGAAAATTTAGACTATATCATCACCGATGGTCCTCCGGGCATAGGCTGCCCGGTTATCTCCTCGCTATCGGGTGCCAGTCTGGCATTGCTGGTGACCGAGCCCACCCTGTCAGGGATACATGACCTTGAGCGTGTCATTGGCGTTTGCCGCCACTTCGACATTCCTGTTTTAGTTTGCGTAAATAAATATGACCTCAATGAAGAGAATACCTCTCGAATTGAAAGCTATTGTGGCAAGGAGGGGATAGAGGTAGCAGCCAGGATTTCCTTTGATAATGTAATAACTGAAGCGATTGTTCAGGGACTGCCGGTAGTGGAATACTCCAACAACAAGGTAACGCAGCAGATAAAAGAGCTGTGGCAAATTATTCCAGCCAAACTAGAAAATGGGAGATAGAGATGCCAATTTATGAATACAGATGCTTGGAATGTGGGAGGATTTCAGAGATATTTCTCCGTAGCCTTAACAGCCAAAATGTTCAATGTCAAGAGTTTGGTAGCTACAAGCTGGACAAACTTCTCTCCGCCTCGTATACTCTGAAGACTGATGCCTCTATACCTGGCATGACTTATTGTGGCAGGACAGAGCGTTGTGAGACACTTCATTGCTCCTTGGACGATATTTGCCGGAGGGATAGCAAATGAGATTCGCAGTACCTGTGACAGATGGCAAAGTAGCTGCCCACTTTGGCTATTGCAGCCATTTCGCCTTATTTGATGTCGATGAAGCAACAAAGGCGATTGTGAAGAAGGAGGTCGTATCATCGCCGGGACATCAACCAGACTTTCTTCCTACATGGCTTGCTGAGGAAGGGGTTTCCGCTGTCATAGCTATCGGCATGGGTCCCCGAGCCCAGGCTCTTTTCAACGAGAATCGTATTGACGTCGTTGTTGGTGTGCTCGGTGACGACCCTGAGAAAGCTGTCTTGGATTATATAAAAGGCAATTTAGCAACAGGCGATAATATATGTGACCATTAAGGATAACGGCAAAAAGGAGACAAAACGGAACTATTTTCCAGCGATAGCAATTTGGAGCCTGGGAGGTGATTAAAGAGGCGAAATAGGGAACAAATGATTATTGTTGGTCTGACAGGAAGTGTGGGCACGGGTAAAAGTACGGTAACCAATTTTTTTAGAGAACGGGGGGCTTATATAATTGATTGGGATGAGCTAGCTCGGGAGGTAACCCGTCCTCATTTAAGGGCTTGGAAGGAAATAGTAGAGTATTTTGGAAAGGATTTCTTAAATGAAGACCTGACCATCAATCGGCAGAAGCTAGCTGAGATAGTATTTTCCAACAAAGAAAAGGTGACAAAGTTAAATCAAATAGTTCATCCTGAGGTGTTTAAGGAAGACGAAAGAATTACGAATGAGATCAAAAGCCTTGACCCCGATGCTCTAATTATTAAGGACATTCCGTTACTGTTTGAGCTTACGCGCCCTATATTTGTGGATAAGATAGTCGTTGTTTCTGCCAGTGAACAAACTCAATTAAGACGATTAGGAGAAAAGGGGATGAGTCGGGAAGATGCGCAAAGCAGGATAAAGTCCCAACTTCCCCTTGGGGAAAAGATTAAGTCTGCCGATTTTGTTATTAATAATGATGGTTCGCCTGAGGAGACGAAGAAGCAGGTAGAGGAAATATACTCTTTGTTAAGGAAAGAAGAACAGCGCGGAAAATAAACCGCCGGTGAATTTAAACGGATTACCAATAGGAGGTGATTTGGTGAATCAAATTGAGGCAAAATTAGAAGAAGCACTAAAGAAAGTGCTTGTCCCCGGAACAATGCGTAGCTTGGTACAGATGAACTTGGTTCGAAGCGCGGAAGTTAAGGATGGCAAGGCGAAAATAAATTTGGCTTCGGCTACTATCCCTGAGCAGCAACATAGTTGGCTGAAGGACAAAGTAGCGGCAGCGGTTAGCGAGGTTTCCGGGGTGGAGGAAGTAACTGTTGATCTTGTCGAAGCCAAGCCCAAAGAACTCAATAAGATTGAGAAAATAATAGCGGTAATGAGTGGCAAAGGAGGAGTGGACAAATCTCTGGTAGCTGGTTTATTAGTTACTGCTTTTGCTCGGAAAGGAAAGAACGTGGGCATACTCGACGCTGACATTACTGGCTCCAGTATTCCCAAGATGTTTGGTTTAACCATTCATCCCGCTGGCAGCGAGACAGATATTTTGCCCGTATTATCGAGGTCTGGAATTGAAATTATGTCCATGAATCTGCTTTTGCCTAGTGAGGATGAAGCGGTTATCTAGAGGGGCCCCCTCATGTCTAAAGCTATCACGCAATTCTGGGAGGAGGTTCTTTGGGGCAAGCTTGACTATCTGGTAATAGACCTGCCCCCGGGCTCTTTTCAACGAGAATCGCATTGAAGTCGTTGTTGGCGTGCTCGGTGACGACTCTGAGAAGGCTGTTCTGGATTATATAAGAGGTATATTAGCAACAGGCGATAATATATGTGACCATTAGAGAAATAGCAAAATGGAGGGAAAACTATGATAACTGAGGAGCAGGTAAGAGAAAGTCTCCGGGATGTGCTGGTTCCTGGTGTTAAGCGCAGCATAGATGAATTGAATCTGGTTCGTGAGGTGACTTTCCTTCTGGATCGTGGGGTTAAGGTAACTCTAGCCTCAACTGCTCTCCCTTCCGAGAGTCAGGACTGGTTAAGGGCTAAAGTGACCACAGCGATTCGCGAAATTCCTGAGGTGAGGGAGGTGTCCGTTGCTTTTACTGAGGCCAAGCCCAAAGAACTTAATCAGATTGAGAAAATAATAGCGGTCATGAGTGGCAAAGGAGGAGTGGGCAAATCTCTGGTAGCTGGTTTGTTGGCTACTGCTTTTGCTCGACAAGGCAATGCTGTTGGCGTACTCGATGCTGATATTACTGGCTCCAGTATTCCCAAGATGTTTGGTTTAGATGCTCGCCCCAGCGGTAGCGAGACAGGTATTTTGCCCGTATTATCGAGGTCTGGAATTGAAATCATGTCCATGAATCTGCTTTTGCCCAGCGAGGAGGAAGCAGTTATCTGGAGAGGTCCCCTTCTGTCTAAAGCTATCACGCAGTTCTGGGAGGACGTTCTCTGGGGCAAGCTTGACTATCTGGTAATAGACTTGCCCCCGGGCACTGGAGATGCCCCATTGACGGTGATGCAATCAATACCCATCTCAGGGGTAATAGATGTTTTCACTCCCCAGGAGTTGACTGAAATGATAGTGATGAAGGCGGTGAAAATGGCACAAAAGTTGAATGTTCGTGTTTTGGGAGTAGTGGAGAACATGAGCTATCTCGCATTGCCTGAGACAGGTAAGAAGATGGAAATTTTTGGCAGGAGCAAAGGGGAAGAAATGGCCAAGGCCTCCGGAGCTCCTCTTTTGGGGAAGTTGCCCATTGACCCGGAGTTAGCCAGGTTATGTGACGAAGGGGAAATTGAGAGATATAGTTCAGATGCTGTGTCTGAGTTTTTTACCAATATGGTTGCAGTTCTAAATGGGAAGAATGAAGGGTAGCTACATATTGTTAGTTGAGCTTGCCGCTGGGAAGGATATCCTCATCTATTTCTAGAGGAGTAGAGAAAATGGCACAAGAATTTGATGACGCATTCAAAGAAGTGGAGCAATCCGTCATGGAGGATATGAAAGGGATCTACTCAGAGAAAACGATTGACCATTTTCTGAACCCCAGAAATCTGGGTGAAATTCCCGCCCCCGACGGATTCGGTAGGGTAACTGCTTCCTGTGGGGATACTATGGAAATGTGCCTTAAGGTGAGAGACGGCAGGGTTACGGATGCTTCCTTCTGGACAGATGGATGTGGCACCAGCATTGCCTCGGGCAGCATGGTTACCGAGATGGCTAAGGGAAGAGACGTCAGCGAAGCTCAGATGATCAGTCAGCATGATGTTTTAGCTGCTCTAGGTGGGCTGCCTCAGGAAAGCGAGCACTGTGCTCTTTTAGCAGCCGATACGCTTAAAGAAGCAATCAAAGACTACCTGGCTTTCAAGAACGAACCCTGGAAAAAGGCTTACCACAGATAGTGAGGAGTAAATATAAAGTGCCTCCTGTAGTTTCTATTGTGGGTAAATCAAAGTCTGGTAAAACAGCTATCATTGAAAGGCTGGTTCAGGAACTGAAATCCAGAGGTTACCGTGTGGCTACCATCAAACATGCCCCCCAGGGCACCAGCTTTGATGAACCGGGGAAGGATAGCTGGCGTCATATTGAGGCAGGAAGCGAGGCCACGGTAGTTAGCTCATCGGATAATCTTGTGCTGATGAAGCCTGTTTCCCAGGATTCTCCCCTTGAAGAGATAGTACATCTCTTAGGTGAGGACTACGATATCATCCTTACCGAAGGATTTAAACAGGGGAATGCCCCCAAGATAGAGATCCACCGTAAGGACGCCGGTGCACCTCTTAAGAATATCAAAAAGCGTATAGCCATAGTCACCGATGAACCGTTGGAAACCAAGGCTAGACAGTTCTCATTTGAAGATAATAAGAGCTTGGCTGACCTGCTGGAGAGAGGCTTCGTCAAGCCACAGAAAAAGCGAATCTCTCTGTACGTAAATAATACTCCTATAACTTTGACCACTTTCCCCAAGCAGATTATCACGAACATTCTTGTGGCTATGGCTTCGTGCCTGAAGGGAGTGAAGGAAATCAGCAGTCTCCAGATTTTCTTGAGGAAGGAATAAGCATGGAAGTGAAGGACTATTACCAGACGCTGGGTGTGAATACAGATGCCAGTCCTGAAGATGTAAGGAAAGCTTTTCACGCTGGCGTGGATATTGGCGTTGAATCTAGTAGTCCATTGACGGACTTCAATTTAAGTCCGAAGGTTAGGCACTAAGGTGGCAATTATTTATGGGCCTGTTGCTTCATGGCGCTTGGGCAGATCTCTGGGCATAGACCTTCTAAATACGAGGAAGAAGGCCTGCTCCTTTAACTGTGTCTATTGCCAGTTGGGTGAGACTGACCAGTTTATCGTCGAGCCGAGGGAGTTCGTCAGTTTGGAACAACTAACCAGTGAAATCGAGTTACTCAATCCGATAAAGGCTGACTACGCCACTTTTTCTGGCATGGGTGAACCTACACTGGCCAGTAATCTTGGTGAGGCGATTGAGTTTGCAAGGTCAAATTTGGATTTACCCATAGCTGTGCTGACCAATTCTGCGCTTATGTTCCGGGAAGATGTAAGGCAGCGACTTGTCCACGCTGATACAGTAGTAGCTAAGCTAGATGTGCCAAATGGAGAGCTATTGGCCACGGTCAATAGACCAGCTCCCGGATTACATTTTGACCAGCTAAAAGATGGCCTCAGGCTTTTTAGGGGCAAATACAAGGGTAAATTAGCGCTGCAAATAATGTTCATTGAAGCTAACAAAGATTATGCCTTGGAGATAGCAGCGCTGGCTCGTCAGATTTCGCCTGACGAGGTACAAATAGATACACCTTTACGCCCTTGTGCTGTGAGACCGCTACCGCCTAAAAGCATAGCTGAGATAAAGCAGAAATTTACCAATTTCGAAAATGTTGTGACTGTATACGAGGCACGAAAGTACAAAGTTCTGCCACTTGATTTGGCGGAGACATTGCGACGTCGGCCTAAACTTTAGCTACGTGGAGCCATTTCTGCGTCACCCCAATAGATGAAAGAAAATGTCAAGTAGCTCAGGAATTTGGCGAGGTCTTTTTCCCTAACAATGCCGGCACCCGCCTTGAAATAGGCTAGCCAAGTATTTCTATGTCAGCTAAGCTCGTCTATCAAACGGTGTATCGGAACTGCTACTTGATCCTCTTGAACGTGAGGTGAGTAGCAGCTATCAATCTGAGCCAGCTTTTGGAGCGGCATTCTGTTGGCTATAGCAACGGCAAGTTTGTCAATTGTTCCGGATACTATCTCTTCGGAGATCATCTGAGCTCCTATCAACGTCTGGGTTTTATGCTCAGCGATAAGCTTATACCAGGCAGGCTTGCCACCTCTTGGCTCTCTCAGATAAGGGGTGTTAACCATGGTAGACGTTGTTTCTATCCCTTTCTCCCGAGCCTCTCTCTCAGTAAAACCCACTGCACCCACTTGGCAGTCAAATATCTTGGTGATGAAGGGCATGACCGTGCCTCCATAGGAAATTTTGTTGCCCAAAACTACGTTCCTTCCTGCCATATATCCAGTTCGAACCGCATTGGTAGCTAATTGATGACGCCGCTTGGAGCCTATAATCATGTCCCAATTCTCCATACAATCCCCAGCGGCATAAATATCAGGATCGCTTGTTTGGAACTGTTGGTTTACAACTATACCTCCTGTCTCTCCTATCTCGAGCCCCACTTTCTGAGCTAACTTTACATTGGGTTCTGCCCCGGTACCAAAGAAGATAAAATCTATCTCTAGCTCTCGGCTAGGAAGAATCACACACCTCTTCCCGTTTTTGCTGCTTATTCTCTCAATCCTGGCAGGCAAAATTAACTCTACACCCCTTTCCACGAGAATCTGCTTTAACCTCTCGGCTATATCTTCGTCCAAATGGGCACGCATGATATCCCGCCTGACCAGCAAGTAAACCTTCCTATATTCCCTTACTTTTAGAGCCGCAGCTATCTCAAGTGCAATAAACCCTCCCCCGATGATAGCCGCGCTAGTATACCTTAGGATGGCATCCCCTAAGGTTCTGCCGTCTGCTATATCTGTGCTTAGGGAAAACTCGTTTCTACCGTCCAGTCCGGAAAAGGAAGGAAGAGACGGGATAGCACCCAAGGCTAGGATCAATTTGTCATAGTCATATCTTTGACCCTTGGCGACCACGCATTTTCCTTTTCTGAAGATATCAGTAACCTCGGTATTTAGATGGATATTAATGCTTCTTTTTTCATAAAATGCTTTAGTACGTAGGCCACGAACCAATTCTTCCCAGTAGGCAACGGTTCCGCTTAATACCAGAGGCATTTCGCAGGGCGGGTATCCCAGCTCTGCCCTTTTGCTAAAAACGTCAATCTCGGCCTTGCTATCCAAGCGACGAATCTGGAGCGCCGCTATTGCCCCTGCATCCCCGGCACCGATAACCGATAATACAGACTTTCATACTTCCTTCTTTGTTTCTTCTAAGCGGCTCTTTGCCTGCCTCTCTGTGATTAAACTAATAATTGAGATAACCTTATCATAATTCTTCCATCTCCTGTGCTGCCCGCAGTAGGATGAACCTTGATAAGACATCTTGCCTCGACTTGGGTATGAGCGCCTTCTATTATTGCTCCTTTAAAGGGTAATTCTTCTCACCCGCATATATCGGTATTTCAAGCCGGTTCTCCGAGGGCACCAACGGGCAAGTGTAATCTTTGCTATACACGCACCAGGGATTGTATGTTTTATTAAAGTCAAGAATCCATTTCCCCTCGGCAGTCCGATGCCTATCAGGCTCAAGATCGAGATACCGCCCCCCACCATATGTTTTCTGGCCAGAAGTTGCGTCTCGGAAGAGAATAAACAGCCTCTCCTCGGCGGGGTCGCTTTTGTAAGCCTGAATTGCTTGCTCTTTGTCGCCGACCTTGAACCGAAACTCACCCCATCGAAAGAAATCTTGCTCCTGACTTTTGGTGTAAGCCATCCTTACTACCCTCTTTTCTTTATGCTCATGAAGCTCGAGTTCAAATCTATAAGCGGGGTCAGGGGGGAAATAATCAAGTCCTTTAAATTTAGCTCTGTCTTCAAAAGGAATTGGCGAGCCTGGATATCTACTCCTGAAGAATCTATCTTTTACCTCTCTTTCTTTTTCAGTCTCTGCTTTCCATTCAGAAATTTCCATAATAACTCCTCCCTTGTTTCGGGTTTCCGAGCGATTTTTTATTTTAATTAGAACTTGGCTAGTTTCTCCTCCATCCTCATCCCATCCCTCTTCCATCTCTTGGCCCTCTACCTGAGCCTCTGCCCAATCCTCTACCCATGCCTCTGCCTAGTTCTGGATTGATTGGGGGAAATTCAGTTTTCCATAGCCAGAGCCTGCTACAGTTTTGCCTTCAATATATGGGATAGAGAAAACCCTCTCTGTTTTTTCGCTGCCGCAATTGGGGTAGTTCACTTGTTTAGCTAGTTCTGAGAAGCGGCGAAAAACTTCAAACACATTTCCACATTTTTTGCATTTATAATCATAAGTGGGCATAGTCCCTCTCTTCATTCAGTTTGTGGCATAAATATATTCACAGTTTTCAAAATTATTCCCGACCTTCAAGTCATTCAAAGAGACGCTTTGCACCTGAAATTCCAATCCCTGAAGATATTGGACAATATCCTCAACCGACTGACCTAGCTGCTTCAAGAAATCGTGGTGGATCTCACAAAATATCTTGACTTTATTTTTAGACAAGGTTTCTTCCGCTCCCTTAAGGACCAGTAGCTCGCTGCCTTCACAGTCCATATGAATCAAATTTATTCTGCCTATCTTCTTCTCATTCACGAATTTGTCTACGGTGGTAGTGGGAACCTCAGACTTTTCGGCTTTTTCTTCAAAAACGATCCCACTGGAAAGCTCTTTTTGATAAAAATTAACTCTCCCTACTTGATCGGTCACTGCTAGTTCATAAGCCTCAACATTTTCTAGTCTGTTAGAGGATATATTCCTGTTCAGGATGTCGAAATACTGAGGAAGCGGCTCAAAGGAATAAAGTCTACCTCCCCTTCGTATTCTTTTTGCTATAGCTACGGTAGTAATACCTATATTGGCCCCGATATCGATGGCGTGCATTCCTTCTTCGACAATTGATTCCAGGAATTTTACTTCTCCCCGTTCATGAGGATTATCTCTCAGTAAATTCTCGAAGCTTGGTGAATCATAAAGAAACAAGTCCATTGAAATAACTTTTATGCTATGACCTTCTTAATTTTTGAACCGCAATACGGACAATATCCAGTTATTACTTCCTTCTTCCCATCCTCTTCATAGTTTATAGGCGGTTTTGGAGTTACCACTTTCTTGCACTTAGGACAATACATAGTTTCTCCTGTATACTTACTAACAATGTCATAAATGCTCATATCTTTACCTCCCTCCATTTAATTCTTAGTGATTCTTCGAATTGAACTTACTAAGAATAGGTCACATCCTAGGCTGAAATTCATAAATAACTCCTCAAAGGATTTTTTAATCAACTCAGGCGGAATATATATCCTTTCGACTTGCTTTCACACAAGCCATACCTAAGAGTAATGACAGTTTTCACACTCCTAAATATGCTTAATCAGCTTCGCAACGATGATTTCGCAAAGTATTCGTATATCTTCGCTAGGGAGATAATCCGGGACAGTACTATCAAACAAAACGCTAGCTGTAGGGGGAAATTCTTCATCACCTCTTTGTAAAACTATAGTTACAGGGACTCGGCTAAAAGCCTTTATAGTTACCGCTACATCGCCGCGATTTACCTTTTCGCCACCTAGCTTTTCAGCCGCAGGGATTAGCATCTCAGGTTCCTCGCCAAAGTGAGATAGAAGGGGCTCCACCACTAAGTGAGAAAACCTGGCGAAATAGGGTGTACCCCCAGGAACTTGTTTATAGGTAATCAATCTATCAGTGAGAGGTGTCCCTTTGGCCATGGTTAAGTAATGCACTATTAAGGTCTTGTCCATCGCGGTGATTTCTTCATTGCTGTCCGTTAACGAGAGCTGACAGCTGGGCAATGTAAGGAGGCATTGCCGATTCATATAGGCGATAGTTATTCTACCAGAATCCTCATCATATTGAGCGCCAGCTTTACTACATTTATCCTTTATGTTAGTAAATCCGGCTAAGTTTTTACAGGCTGAATTGTAAACTTCCTCACTCCCGTAAATCTCTGAAATTTCTTCGTAGGACATATTACTTCCAATTTAATCTGTCACATCTTCCAATCCACTTGAACAAAGCAGGTTAACTAAGGCTTCCCTCTTTTCGACATATGCCGGTTGGTTTAAGGGCGGGCAGTCCCTCAAGTGTTTCTGCCCTTTGCTTAGGGCCATTGCGAAGGCGAAGCAAGTGGGAAAGCCACATTCCCTACAGTTGGTCTGAGGCAAGAGCTTGACTATATCCTTTACCTTTAGCTCTTTTCGACGCTCATAGAGAGGAGTGATAGTCTCTCTTTTTCCCCAGGTTTCGTTTATATAGTCTCGCAGTTCATCCAGGGTTGACTGAGCATCTTCCATGCTCGTTGCCTGAGCTATGCTTATCTCGTGGGGATTTATATTTAGAACCTTCTCCCCACGGCGGAAGCTTAAGCTTTGCTGTTGGGGATTATAAGACGACTCCTTAATTATGGCATTCAAGTAAGGCAACACTTCCCTGATATCATCGCTGAGCTCAGCCCAGACTCCCATCCAATCATCTCTAACGATACTGGGCATTGTCTTAGTTATTGTATAGCTTTGAAGAAGCATCTTATCTCCTTGTTTAATTCCAGCATCTTCGTTCAGTTAAAAGCGCTGCGTAACGAGGTACACTTGGTTGTTTCTAGATTTCGATTATCCTTCCAGCTCCTCCTTCGATGTATTTCTGAGGATATAGACTTTTAAGCTCTGCTTTGTGTTGGGTGCAGTGGGTAGGGCAAATCAATTCGAAATCTTGGAATAATTCAAATTCACTGAATCCGTGCAATCCTCCAACTATTGCATAGATTTCCCCAAACTGTCGGGCTGCATCCAGAATATGACCCATGTAAGGATGAGAACAGCCATCAATCACAACAACTCCCTTATCAGTTATAATCCCCATACTCTGTTCTATTCCATCCAATTCACCGGTAGAGAATACATTTTCATGAATCTTAGTCGGCCTCTCAATAGTAATAACCTCCCTATCTTTTGGCCCAGAAAAAGAGGGGGGTACATAAAATTTAGCCTTCTGATTTACTTTCAAAAATTCAGAAATCCCTCCAGTATGGTCAAAGTGAGCATGAGAGATAAAAACTTCCTCAATTGGAGCTGGGTCTATTCCCAATTTTCCTATATTACTGAGCAAAATTCTTCCATCGGTTCCGGTATCAAACAAAATCTTGGGAGTATTTTCTACCTCCACTAAGGCAGAAAAACCCCAATCTGCTTGAAGGTCCTCCCTGAAAGCAGTGTTATCGTAAATTATAGTGAGTTTCATCAATAGCTCCTTTGTTAAATCTTTGCCAATTTAGGAATCTCCCTTTTTCTTGCACTTTCAGCTATTTCTTTGATCTCCTCAAGAATTTCTTTCTCTATCGGTACTTGTGCTTCTTTAAAAGAAACCTCTTTGTTTTCTATCCTTGCTATTTTCAGGTACAATTTCATGGGTTTTTCCATTCTGGCAAACATAAGGCTAGCAGCCGCCTTTTCCCATCTTTCTATGTCTTCCCGAAAGGCATCGGTGCTCGTACTAAATAAATATGTTCTCTTCTTGTCCTCGCTGAGAAGCTTCTCAAATTTATCTAAATTGTGCTCTCTATAGGTGGGCGAGAATAGCAAAAGGTTCAGAGCTGAAGCGGAAACTAAGGTGCTTAAATCTCCTCCTTTAGCCAAAAGGCTATCTGCTTCGTTGATTGCTTCATCCCATACATGTGGTTTCAATAAATTGGCTTCTAGTGTATTTCCATTAGTTTTTTGCCACGTAGCTAAATCGGGGTTAAGCCTAATATAGGCTATCTTATCGGAATACTCGTCAATATTTAAATCATAAAGCCGCTTTAGCGATGTTTTCACAAGTTTTATCTCCGGATATTGAAGGGGAATAAATATGACATTACCCCCAGCCTTCAACCAGTTGTACACAAATGCAAACCCTATCAGGGGTTTCCCCGAACCGCCAGGGCCGCTAATCACCGTTGAACCAGGGTCGGGTAGGCCTTCTGGCAGCAATTCAGCCAGCCAAGGTTGGCGGATTCTTAATTTTTTGTACATCTACCTTAACTCTTTTTCGGGGCGCTTATTAACGCTCGATACCATCTCGTGCAAGAACCCCCATTTGGTAGTAATGTTTGACTTCTGTCATCTCAGTTACCAAGCTTGCAGCTTCAACAAGTTCAGGAGGAGCATAGCGGCCAGTGAAGACTAGCTCCACTCCATCCGGTTTGCTTTCAATTACGTTCAGCATCTCTTGGATCGAGATCAAATGGAAGAAATGAGCAGTAGTAATTTCATCAAAGATGACGATGTCATAATTGCCTGATAACATCGCTTCCTTCCCCTTAGCCAACCCTGCTCGCGCCATTAGTACATCGTCTTCATGGGGAGGATTTTGAACATGCACAAAAGTATCCTTGCCGTACTGCTCTATAGTTATATACGGATATACCATTTTAACTGCCTTAAGCTCGCCGTAACGCTGTCCCTTCATGAACTGCCCAATATATGTCTTTAATCCTCGCCCCGCAGCCCGAAAGGCAAGACCCAAGGCAGCGGTAGTCTTGCCTTTACCATTCCCTGTATAAACCTGAACGTATCCTTTCCCTAAGGAATGCGGCATGCCTTGTATTTGTTCTTCAGGAACGCTGACTCCCATAAGCTCACACACCCTGGCAGCTATTTCTGGCCCGCCCGTAACACATCCATAACATGGCGCTCTTCCTTCGACTACTGCCTCGGCAAATTCCCAGCACGTCTCAAAGCCACACTTCTTATCATCTAGCTTGGGTAAAGCCTCATAGATGTTCTTCACCTCTACTTTGATATCTTCTTTATCTTCCGTTGCTCTCTTCCTTTTCTTTCATTCTCCGCTTATCGCTTCTTACAACAGCAACACCTCCCGGCGTTAAATCAACCCTGTTACCTTCTATTTGTATAAAATAGCCACTAGTGAGCACGTTGAGATGATATTTCAGCGCCATCCCTGCCAGCCCCACCATTTCAGAGATTTCATTTATCTCCAAAGCTCTTTGGTCTAAAGCATGCAGAATGTTCCTGCGAGCGGGAGGTTTTACAGCTTCAAAGTTACAGGCGCCTCCGGCGGACCCTTTCTCATCTGTTAATCTAATAATCAAATCTTGCATCCACTTCATTACTTCCTCATCAGTCATTTCTCTAGGGTCTCGTCGAGTGGAATCCATTTCGACCTCCCGTTCGATGAACGTTGTCTAGAGATACCCTTCCATGTCATTTCTTTTTGTTATTCTAGTTTGACTTCTGCCTTTTTTCTAGATTCCAGCATATCAGCAATTTCCTTGATACCCTCAACATCCATATTAAATTCATTACCAGCTAAACCAGACATAAATATCTCTTTATTTTCCGGAATAATAGCTATCACTTTCTCTCTGTCTATTGAATTCATGATGATGTCTTGCATTTCTTGGTCGCTGATCCGATTCAGTATATAATAGACAGGCTTATCAACTTGCTGGCCCAGTCCAGATATCTTTTTCGCTAGAAGGATCGATTCCCGAGAAGGATCGATAATAACAAGAAGTATATCTACTCCTTTCTCTACTCCTCTTCCAAAGTGTTCTATTCCAGCGTCGGTATCTGCAATCAAAAATTCTCCATCCCTTAAATCGACGATTTCCAAAAACTTTGAAGAAAGAGCATTAATTGGACAGGCGCATCCTTCGCCGAATTCGTATATTTTGCCCATTGATAAGAGTTGAATATTCCCTTTCTCAGTCAGATAATCTCTGGGCAGGTCATCTAATGTCCATACATTGCTCATCTCTTTGGTTTTGTCAAATAGAACTTTTTTCCCACCAAAGTAATTCATGAAATCGTCAGGTTTTCCCACTCCTAAACGGCTATGAAGGCCAATATTCGACTCATCATTGTCAATCACCAATACCTTGTTTTTTCTTGTTGCCAGCTCCTTGGCTAAAAGGGCTACAACTGTGCTTTTTCCACACCCTCCTTTACCACAGACTAATATTTTCATTCACTTTCCTCCGTTCATCAGTGTCCTTCCTCGAACCTCCGGCGATTAGAAAATCTGCTGCACGTTCCTCTCTTTTCATCTTCCACGCCGACCTCCGCCAAAACCCCCGCCCATGCCACCACCACGGCCCCTACCGCGGCCTAGACCCCTGCCTCTACCTAGACCTTGGCCCATACCTCTTCCCATGCCTCTACCTCCGATTGATCCAGGTTGGTAAACTCTAGGGCTGGGGCTGAGGTGGGGAATTGCCTCTTCAGGGACTCTGACTCCCATGATTTCACATACTTTGGCAGCCACCTGCGGTCCGCCGCTAACACAGCCATAACATGGCGCCTTTCCCTCAGCTACCGCCCTGGCAAATTCTCCGCAAGTTCTATATCCACAACGCTGATCATCCAATTTAGGCAAAACGTCATAGATTTCCCTTGTCTTTTCCTTGATATCCTTTTTATCTGCCACTTGTTTGTTTCCTTCCTTTTGTTGCGGTTTCAAAACCTCGTCTTGTCTGCTAGGCTCTCAACACAATATGCTTTCTATCTTCACCTTTGTCCTTTTCCTGCCTTATCTTGTCCAGGTTATTACGCACGACTTCAATTGCCTTGCTGATAGTGTCTGCTCTTACCAGCACGCAGACAAATTGCTTCAATAAATTGGGAAGGCCTGGGCCGAATTCTTTACCAACCAAGGCATCCAGGTTCCTAAAAACAGCAGCTCTAGCCTTGGCCATTTCTGGACTTCCAGGTTTTAAAGATTGACCGGCTCCCAATTCGATATTTCTTCTTTGTTCAACAAACTCCTCCTTGTTATCGGAAAACTTGTAGAGATAGAAATACTTGGCATCACCTGCATGACCATTAGTTAAATTCTCACCATCATCTGTACCGAAAGCTATTAACAATTCCATACTTTCATCTCCTTTTCCGCTCTTTTAATATTTCTGTTCATACATTTTCTTCCACGGAGCGGATTTATAAATATTGTAGTCATTGATAGCTTCAACTAATGCTCTCTTAAACCAAGCTCCATATCCAGTTTCAGGCAAATCCAAACTTGCAGATATATATTCAGGTTGAATCCACAAAGCTTCCCTCATTGTTTTCCCTTTGACCATTTCAGTCAGGCTGCTGCCATAAGCATGAATCAGCCCTCCCAAAGAATCAGAAAAATAGGAGGCCTTCTGAATAACATCGTCCTTAATTTTAAGATAGATCCAGATTGTGGCAATCTGTTTTCCAACCTTAGCGGTTTTTTCTCCTTTTCCATCATAGTTTCTGATGATGGCTAGATTTTTAGGATTATTAATATATTCCAATGCCTTCTCGGTATGAGCTTCCTCCACTTGGTCGATATCAATCTTTTGCTGTGACCCGTTCTTGAAGTTCACTCCCTTTTCCTCTGATATCTTTCCTACCTATGCTTGATTTTTCTTATCTATGTGTAGCTTCATCTCATTCGTATTGCTCTCAAGGGACAGGCAGATGAACAAGAGCCACAGCCCACACACATAGATGCATTATGCATAGGAAACTCATATGGTCTCTCTTGAAAGAACGCCTTATGTGGACATGCCTGACCAGCAGCACAAATGCCATGGTCGCACCTCTCTGTGTGGCACTCATTAAAATCTATTGATGGGACTGGCGTTGTGAACATTTTTCTGTCCTGTTCGTAAAAAGGGATGGCTTGCGTTCGTAGAGAGGCGTTACATCCGAGTTCCTCTCTTTTACTAAAGACATCAACTTGTGCCTCGCGATCCGGGTGGCGACTTGCAATGCTGCTCTAGACCGGGCGTCTCTAGCGCTGTAATACAGGCTTTCATGGTTGCTGCTCTATTTCATTTTCTCCAATTTTGCCCTTTTTATCCCCTTCTCTGTAATTCGATCGATAACTGGGATAACCTCTCATTTGCCTTTTCCATCTCTTGGGCTGCCTCCTGTAATTTACTATTATAAATGGGGTCATCTTCTGCACTCTTGGCTTTCTCCGCCCATTTCCTGAATTTTCCACTATCCACTTTGTTATGCTCCACCCAGGAGGTTAAAAGCACTTCAAGCCTGGCCATTTCATCACTTGGAAACCTTACGAGGATTTCCTCAACTTTTGACCGTATCATCTGCTCCGGAACTGCGCCCAGGATCTCGTCAACATTCTCGCCATTAGCGAAATACTTCTGCATGGGTATGCTCATAATCTGATATTTCACTGCCGTCCGTTGGTTTTCATCTACATTAATCATGCAGAATTTAAATCTGCCTTCATACTCCTCGGAGAGTTTTTCGTATATCGGTATAACCATCCTGCAGGGACCACACCAGGGCGCCCAGAAATCGACCTCTGTGGGCAGGTCTGAATTCAGGACCTCCTCCTCAAAATTTTGATCTGTGATTTCCACTATTTTGCTCATATTGCCTCCTTTATAGATTGGTTATTGACCCCACTTTGACCTTATTATCTGCCTTTCTTCTCTGCGTCTCTTCTTCCTCATCACCTTTTCTTGAAATTTAAGATTTGGCCTTTTTCACGGTCATGGTTGTCGTGAATAAGAGCCCCAGTATATTCACTTTCTAGATAAAAATTGGCACTCTCAATTTCACGTCTAGCCTGGGATTCCATATGTTTTGGCCAGACTGAAACAAAGGCAGAGGGTTTCATGATTCTATAAATTTCACCGAGTAATTTCCTTCTCTCACTTGTTTGTGAGAAATAGTGAGAATGAAAAACGTCAAATAGGAGAACTACGTCTACAGACTCATCAGCTAAGTCGATTTCTGGTTTCCCTAATGTCTCCATGTCTTCTATATTTTCCAAGCCGGCTAACTTAGCTTTTTGCATCAACTCATTCAAAGCTTCATTATCTTTATCTACGGCGTATACTTTTCCTTGCTCACCAACTATTTTGGCAGCCGGGATAGTATATGTTCCAGAGCCGCAGCCAAAATCCAGTACAGTGCGTCCTCTCTTAATCCCTATCTGTTGTAACATCTCAAGGGTTCGTGATTCTAGCTTCATTTCCAACCTCTTGAATATACTTAAAAGCTGACATGGCAGCAGTGACGCCATCTCCGATGGCAGCTCCGATCTGGCGTGGTGAGTTCCTGCGTATATCGCCGGCAGCAAAGATGCCAGGAGCTGAGGTAGCCATCGCCTCGTCAGTGATGATATACCCAGCATCATCTAGGTCTACAATATTGAAAAAGTTACGGCTATTAGGCATAAGCCCCACGGCGACAAAGACACCGGCCACTTTCAAAGTGGAGTACTGACCTGTTTTGACATTGCGTAGTTTGAGCTCCTCCATTACTTTGTCTCCCAGCACTTCCTCTACCACAGTGCTCCAAATGAACTCCAACTTGGGCTGGGCGAAGGCTCGTTGCTGCAGAACCTGCCCTGCCCTGAGCTGGTCTCGCCGATGTATTACATAGACTTTATTAGCATGCCGAGTCAGTTCCAGGGCATCGGTGATGGCGGTATCACCTCCTCCGACTACTGCTATTTCCTGATCACGAAAGAAGAAGCCATCACAGGTGGCGCAATAGGATACACCATGACCTGAGAGTTTTTCCTCACCTGGGACTCCCAGCTTACGATACTCTGAACCAGCCGCTATGATTATGGTTGTAGCCTCAAAGTCTCCCTCAGTAGTGGAGATATTATAGGGTTGTCCTTGGGCAATGCCTGTAACTTCGGCAGTTACGACCTCCAGGTCATATTTGACTGCCTGTTGATGCATGAGTGACCCCAGCTCGGCACCGGAGATACCCTGAGGAAAACCAGGATAATTCTCAACCAAAGCAGCATTCACCATTTGACCTCCACATATGCCACGTTCGATTAACAAGCTCTTGAGACCTGCCCGCGAGGTATAGAGCCCTATCGTAAGCCCGGCAGGACCGCCTCCTATGATGATTATTTCATATTTTGCCATTGGCCCTCTTTCCCCGTAGTTTAGGTAGATGCTGGAGTTTCGCCCGGATGCAATCTCTGCCATTTAGCAAGCAGTTCATCACGGCTTTCTACATTCTCTGGATCAGGCACGGCAGCATCTACCGGACATACTTCGGCACACTTGGGTGATTCGAAGTTACCCACGCATTCAGTGCATTTGTCGGGATCGATTACATAAATTTCTTCCCCCTCTGAGATTGCTTCATTCTTGCACTCCGGTTCACAGGCACCACAACTGATACACTCATCGGTAATTTTGTAAGCCATTTATTGACCTCCTTAATTTATTGTTATTTATGCTTAACCTTTCCAGCTCTCTTGCTCCATAGCTAAGAAAGTATTACGTTCTTGTTGATCCATCTCTGTTATTTCCACCTCGACTTCTGGGCCTAGTTTCGCTACTGCCGTGCGCAAGCTATTGATAAGGTGATCCTTAACAGAGGCAGGGATATTTAGAGCAGGAAGCACTAGAGTGAGTGTGGCAACATCATCCTTCAGGGCTACATCTTTAACCATTCCTAAGTCAACCAGGCTGCGATTGATTGCCGGATGCATCACCTTCGTTACTTCCTGCTGTACGTCTCCTAGCGAGATGTTGTCACCCATTGTTCCCGTCGCTCCCATCCCACCCTGATGTATTCCAGTTGCACTAGGCAGTTGGGTTAATGCCTGGGAGAGCTGTTCATTAGCTTTTTCTAACTGTTGTGCTATCTGTATCGCTCTACTGTATATTGGGTCGCTTTTCATGTTTTTGGCTTTTTCTGCCCACTGCCTGAATTGTTCCCCCTGCTTTTTATTATGATCAACCCACGAGGTTAAAAGTACTTTAAGCCCTCCCGTTTCACTAGTCGGGAACTTCTTGAGAATATCCTCAACCTTTGCCCGAATTGTTTGCTCCGGAACTGCGCCGAGGATTTCGTCAACAGCCTCGCCATTAGCGAAATACTTCTGCATGGGTATGCTCATAATCTGATATTGCGTTGCCGTCCGTTGGTTTTCATCGACATTAATCATGCAGAATTTAAATCTGCCTTCATATTCCTCTGAGAGATTCTCGTATATAGGTATAACCATCTTGCATGGGCCACACCAGGGAGCCCAGAAATCGACCTCTGTAGGAAGGTCTGACTTTAAGACTTCCTCCTCAAAAGTTTGATCCGTGATTTGTACTATCTTGCCGGCTTTCTTTTCTGGTGCCTTACTAGTTTTAGCTTCCTGAGCGAACTCCGACATGGTAAAGCCCGATCCCTGGGATGTTTCCTGGTAATCCATAACAATCCTCTCTAGTGTTGGGACCAAATCAGGCCCTATAACCAGTAACTTTTTGCCATCTTCAGTTTCCACTACCTGGTCTTCTTCCTTTGGTGTATCCAAACCCAACTGCAGCTGACCTGGCTTTGAAGGGGAGGGGATAATCCTAATTGCCATTTGTGAATCCCCCTGCTGTTGCAAAACCTCCTTGAGCTTGTCTTTTGCATTTGCAGTCACTGTTAACATATTATCTCCTTTTTGCGTATTCTTTGCCCTTGGCCTAGGGACTACTTAATCACAGCGAGAATATCACTTCTGGAGATGATTAAATACTTTTTATCTTCAAGTTCAATCTCATCGCCAGTAAATTTGGCGTAAACTACCGTATCCCCTATTTTAATTTTCTCAGCAAGCTCCTCATCCGTTCCAACCTCCACAACTTTGCCCCTCCTTGGTTTCTCCTTGGCTGTGTCGGGAAGGATTATACCTGATTTACTTTTGCTTTCCGCAACTTCTTCCGGTTCAATTAAGACCCGGTCTTCAAATGGCTTGATCTGCATCTTAAGAGCCTCCTTTCTTATTTAATGCTCAGTAATTTATCGATTTTCGCCTTATCAAAACCGACAATGGGTCGGTTATTAATTAAAACGACAGGCACACCCATTATATTTCGACGCTTGAGCTCTCTGGCTCCCTCGGGGTCTTTTTCTACATTCACCTCCCTGAATCTGAACCTTTTCTCCCTTAAATACTCCCTAACTCTGTTACACCAGGGGCACGAAGCTCCGGTGAGAATTATGATCCTTGGCTGACTAGAAGCAGGCATAGCTACCTCTCATTGTTCCATAGGCCCTTATTCGCGGATTATTGACTTTCTTTCCCGGCTTAGCTTTCTTCATTTTCCTTCGTTGGAGTTTGCCTCGGGGGACGCCCTCACTTTGTCGCCCTAAGCAAGCGTAGGTAGCCCCTTAGGAAGAGTTCCTCTTCAAAGCTAGTAAATCCTTGGCTCGAGAGCATTTCCTTTAGGTCAAGCCTGAGAAATTCTGAAGCAAGCTGGCACTCCCCACGGATAAAGGCCCAGCGGAGGGGAAACCATAGCCTATCCAGGTTGAATTCATTATAGTCCAAGATGCAAAAGACTCCCCCTGGCTTTAGGGCGTGGTAAGCATTGCTGATAATCCCAACCTTTTGAGTATCCTCAAAGCCGTGTAAGACGAACGAAGTGAATATCTTATCAAACTCCTCCTGGTGTGTCAAAGGCATCTCAATTCGCTGCTCCCTAAACTCGACATTGGGATATGCCTGGCAGCGTCTTCGAGACAAGCTCAGCATTTCCTTGCTGATGTCAAGCCCCAAGATGCTGCCATCAGGGCCTATCTTTCGTGCTATGAAACAGTCGTTTCTGCCTGTCCCCGAACCGAGATCTAGAATAGATTCCCCCGGCTGAACATCCATCTTGTCAACAACCTTCTTAATCAGATGAGGATAATACCCCAGCGAGATAACATTCATGAAAAGGTCATAATAGCGGGCTTCTGTTGGCCCGACCTCTACCTTCGACCTTGGCGACGGCATAATACACCTCTAGCTAAGCATTGCCAGAAACTCATCAGCGTATTTCTCGTTTCTGGCGCCCACAAACATCTCACCTTTCTTCACTTCACCTTTTCCACCAGCTTAATTAATATCTTTAATGCGTTTTCCCAATCATCACCGCAGACCCCTTGAAAGCGGGTATGTTTGCTATTGGGTCAAGCGCGGGATTTGTGACAAGGTTCACAGCAGCCTCTGGAAAGTGGAACGGCATGAAACAGATTCCCTCCTGGACGCTATCGGTGACTAGTACCTTGGTAATCAGGTCTCCCCTTCTTGAAGAAACCTTTACTATTTCCCCTTCGGAGACATTGACTTTCATTGCATCCGTTGGGTTCAGCTCGATATAACTTTCTGGCGATTGTTTGTAAAGGGTCTCTGCCCTTCTGGTCATCGTTCCCGTATTAGAGTGATAGCGATTCCTGCCAGTAATTAAGAGGAGAGGATATTTTTCGTCTACCGGTTCATCAGGAGGTACAAATTCCACTGGGTTAAACTTAGCCTTTCCACGAGGAAAGCTGTCTTTATACAAGTATCTGGTTCCTGGATGGTCAGGATTAGGGCAAGGCCATTGTAAGCCTGAAATTTCTAAACGAGCATAGCTGATTCCTCCATAGTTAGGAGTAAGTTCTGCTATCTCGTCCATAATGTCCTCTGGTGAATTATAATCCATCATGTATCCCATCCTGTTAGCAATTTCGGAAATAATAACCCAGTCTGGCTTGCTATCGTAGAGAGGTTCAACAGCCTTTCTTATCCTCTGCACTTTTCTCTCCATACTGGTGAAAGTACCATCCTTCTCGGCAAAAGAACAGGCAGGCAGCACCACATGTGCCTCCTCTGCTGTCTCGCTCAAGAAAATGTCTTGAACAACAAGGAAGTCTAACGATTGCAGTGCCTTTTTAACATTGGCAATATCAGGAACACTTAGCATCGGATTCTCACCCATGATAAACATAGCCTTTAGCCTTTTGTCTAAGGCAGCTTGGAACATTTTGAAGGTGTTCATTCCCACATCGGGTGACAAATTTGTCCTCCACCTTCTCTCAAACTTTTGTCTTACCATCTCATCTCCGATGCTTTGAGCGCTAGTGTATACATTAGGCAATGCCCCCATATCCCCAGCACCTTGAACATTGGCCTGGCCTCTTAGAGGGTAAATGCCGGTGCCTTCTTTCCCCACATTGCCTGTCAAGAGAGCAAGGTTTGCCAGCGAAATAACGTTATTAGTGCCACTTGTGTGCTGGGTAATGCCCATGGTATAGACTATGCCAGCCCTTTCGGCTTTGGCATAAGCTCTGGCTCCTGTCCTTATCTGAGCTGCGGGCACCCCTGTAATACCTTCAACATACTCGGGAGTATACTTTGAAACCACCTCGGCAAACTGTTCGAAGCCATCTGTCCTGTTTTCTATAAACTCGGTATCATGCAACCCCTCTTTCAAAATCACATTCATGAAGCTATTAACAAGAGCCACATCTGTTCCAGGCTTTATCCGGAAATGCAAGGTAGATAAGCCTAAGATTGGCACTCTCCTGGGATCAACCACTATCAGCTTTGCACCTCCTTCGACAGCCTTTTCAATCATCATAGCAATCGCTGGATGCTGTTCCGTGGTATTACTTCCAAAAAGCATGATTACATCACACTTTTCTATTTCATCAATAGAATTTGTCATTGCTCCTGCACCGAAAGAGGCCGTAAGGCCTGCGGTTGTGGATGAATGGCATAAACGAGCGCAATTATCTATATTGTTTGTGCCCAATACGGCCCTGGTGAACTTCGACAAAAGGAAGTTGTCTTCATTTGAACACTTGCCAGAACCCAGCACACCAATGCTATCACCTCCAAAATTCTCTTTTATCTGTTTTAATCGGGTGCAAACCAGATCAATGGCTTCATCCCACCCCACTTCCCTGAACTCACCGTCTCGTTTGACCAAGGGCTTCTTTAACCTATCCGGGTGATAAATAAACTCGTGGACGCTTAATCCCTTGGGGCAAAGTTTCCCTCTACTTACTGGGTCGTTATCAACAGGACTAACAGCAACAACTTTGCCATTATCTACAACCCAATCTAACTGGCATCCAGTTGCACAATAAACACAGGTAGTTCTAATTTTGTCCATAATTCCTCATCCTTTCTTACTTGCAATCTTGTTCCATCTTGTCAGGCGCATCATATTTCACTTATAGCATCCTAATTGCCTTTAGTGGACAAGACTCAACACATATGCCACAATCCTGACAAAAGCCCGGAATGGGATAGGGCAAATCGTATGGCTCCTCTTGCTCCCATAGTTTAGCGGGACATCCAAGAACAGCAGCACAGATTCCTCCGTCGCATTTATCAGGGTGGCATTTTTCATAATCCACTGCAACCTTTAATTTTACATCTAACATCTTTTTCCCTGACTAGAACAACTATAGAGCAAGGCGCACACTATTGCTCACAAAAGTGTACCCCTACAAACAGTTCAGATTTTAGGCCTTGCTCTAGAAGCTCCGATCTGTCATCTCTATTATGATGGGGCTCTTTCCCCGTGCCTAGTGGCATTTTAATGCCACGGTACCAGTTTCTCACATTTTTTCGTAAGGTTTGGCAAAGGCCTTTAGGAAAACATCTGGAATTGGAGTTCTGTCGTCTGGTAATTTAAGCTTTCTTCTGACCTCATAATAGTCTGTAGTTCCAAATGACTTATCCTGACCAAAGGCTACGCGCAACAGTTGCAACAAAATCTCCAAAGCTTCGTTGAGCTCAGAGATATTCCGACCGGGAATTACTAGAGAATAAGGTCGGTATCTTCTCGCAAGCTCCTGTCCATAATTTTCCTTCAGCCAATCTATACAAACCTTGTCAATCTGATCCGCCGTCATGCTCTTTCCTTTGCCCATAGTCGAAATTGATGTACCTAGCTCGGTCATAATCTTGTTCGTAATGAGCTACTTTTTCCCGTCCTTACATTTAGAGCAATGACCTTCCAAATATAACTCAACCTTAGTTACAGAGAAATTATTTTTGCGTTGTACCTCTGCTACCAATTTGCGAATCAGAGGACTCTCAAACTCAATCACTTGTCCACAAGATTCGCATATCAGATGTTGATGTTCTCCTAAGCGCTTCATCTCGTAGAAACAGCGCGCCTGCCCTAGATGCCTTTCGTTTATCAGACCTTGTTCCTTAAATAAGTGAAGATTGCGGTAAACTGTGGCGAGGCTGATGCTGGCATCCCTCTCGCTGGCCCGGCGATACACTTCCTTAGCATCTAGATGCTTTTCGGCCTCTTGCATAACGCTCAGGAGAAGTCTTCTCTGTGATGTATCGGGTTGGATCGTAACGCGTTTGTTGCGATTGATTTTCATTCTCGTCCAATGATACAGGAAAACTTTTACTTTTGTCAAGGTAAGAACCGCACATTATTGATAACTACATTCCCTTGAAACCGTGCACTAGTGTTGCCCTAATACCACTGGAGATGAGGTAATCTCTGGTCTGAGTAGGAAAGGGCGGGTCACGAAACCCTTTTCAGTTTTGAAGCTTATAGCCTGCCTTCATCAAAATATTCCTTACACAGAGGGCAGCGGGTGAATCCTGGGGCAAATTGAGTAGAGACCTTCCCTCCAGATTATATTGTCTTACATGAGGGTCGTAGTCTATTTTCCCCAGATAAGTCTCTCCTGTTCCTCGTAAACATTCTTCCGTTTTCTCAGTAAATCTGTAGTTGCCTATCAGGTAGAGATGGTTGTAGCTAACCTTAACTTCCCTGATAATATCTTTGACTCTTTCTACATGTTTTGTGGATTTCTCGGAGGGATCCAGAATTACAAATAAGTCATCTATATCCACCACCACCTTGCGATTGAAATGCTCCAGTCCTGCAGGCGAGTCTACTAGCACCTCCTGATAATCTCTGACTAGCGTGGGAATGAAGTCTTTGAGCACTGCATCTGGAGCACAATAACAACCGACGGTAAATTTGGTTCCTAGGGCGATAAGGTCAAATTCTTTCCCCTTGTACAGAACAGATTGCATCGCATCCGATAAGAGATTGTAGCCTGTGCGGCCTGCCCCTTTATTCTCCTCTATAATGTTATAAAGTGCAGATGAAATGGTTTTTTCCCCTTTTTCGCTCAAATCTACTCCAACCATGTCAGCCAAACTCTCATCGGGATCGAGGTCTATCAGCAGCTTTGGGGAGTTCAGATACTTGCTAGCCAAAGCTACGAAAGTCGATTTCCCTGTTCCTCCCCTTCCTGTGGAGACAATTACTTTGCCCATAGCCAAATTAAGAGTTAGTTTGGTAACCTGCCTTTGCTAAAACTCTTCTTACAGACAAACAAGCAGGTGAATCATCTGGCAACTCCAGCAAGGATTTACCCTCCAGATTGTACTGTTCCAAACGAGCGTCGTAGTCTATTTTGCCCAAATAGATTTCACCTGTATTCTGCAGATATTCCTCTGCCTCTTCCTTGCACTCGTGGTTTGCCACCAGGTAAAAGTGACCGTATCTAGTTCCCACCTGCTTAATAATCTCTTTGATCCTCCCTATGTGCTTCAAAGATTTGTCGGACGGGTCACATAAGACAAAAAGGTCGTTTATTTCTGATACTATATTCCGATTTAGATGCTCCACCCCGGCTGGTGAGTCTACTACCAGATTAGTATAGTTCTTAGCCAGCCCGGGAATTGTCTTCCTAAGTATCTCGTCCGGAGCACAAAGACAGCCTTCGGTGAGTTTTGTTCCCAGGCTGACAAGGTCAATTTTCCTTCCTTCGTATAAGCAATCGCTCCACAGCAAAGATTCCATTTGGTCATGTGTTGTAATCGTGGGGCTTATGTTTCTTTTTCTTTTTTTAACAACATCATAAAGCGCTTCGCAAACAGTCCTTTTCCCTTCCTTACGGAAGTCAAACCCAAGCATGTCGGCAAGGCTAAGGTCGGGATCAAGGTCAACAAGCAATGTTGGGGGGTTCAAGTATCTGCTTACCAGAGCAGCAAAAGATGATTTCCCTGCCCCCCCTCTTCCCGTGGCAACAATTCTCCTGCCCATTATGCATACTTTCCGTGATGCCTCATCATAGTTGAATTACTAGTCCTGCTCCACACTCCGAGGCTTTGCTTGGGAACAAATCTAATATCTGCCTCTTATATTGGGTGCAGTGGCAGGGGTAGATTAGGGATAGGCTCCCGAAAAGCTTAAAGTCCTGAAATCCGTGGAAGCCACCAGCGATGCCATAGACTTTTCCAAACTTCGAGGCGGCGCTTAGAATATCCCTCATGGCTGGATGAGCACATCCTGTTACTACAAATATCCCTTTATCCGTCTTGAGTGCTAAAGACTGCTCTATCGCTTCTAGTTTACCAGTGGAAAAGATATTGGTACAAATCTCCATCGCATCTTCAACAATAGTTACCTTTCTTCCTGGGAGCACTCCTCTGAGTGAGCTGGGGAGAAAAAGATGGGCGCTTCCATTTATTTTCAGAATCTCGGAAAGTCCTCCAGTATGATCTCCGTGAGCGTGTGAGATCACAATAGTCTCTATGCTCGTTGGGTCTATATTGAGTTCTTTCATATTATGTAGCAGTGTGGGGCTGTCAGCACCAGTATCAAATAAAACTGGTGGCACCTCCTGACTTTCAATGAAGGCAGAAAACCCCCATCCTGCCCTTAACCCTGCCCTTTTCACTTCATTGTCATAAACAATCGTAATTTTCATTTCTCCCTCCCTATCACCTTTCTAATTTTGCCAATAGTAACTAGCCACTCGATGTATCCGTGGCAGCTATGGATTGGCTCCTCCCAAGCTGCATAAACAAATTTTATGATTGCCGCTTAGCCATGATGCTAAATGGAATTTAGAACTGGATTTCAACACCGGCTATAGCTAATTCTTCGTCTGTAACCGACTTTAAGGGGATAGGAGCATTTACGTCCATGCCTGGTTCGTTTTTGAAGATCTCGGCAAGATCTCTGTTTAGCATAAAGATGAGCCGGGCAAGGGGCAAGTCCATGGGACAAGCATCTTGACACTGGCCACAATTTACGCAGGAATCCATCACATGGACACTCCTTATCATAGGGAACATAATATCAGGCGGAATTTCTCCGGGAGCTACGATTCCCCTATCTGCCTCAAGAATACAGTCTTTACAGTAGCATATGGGGCAAGCATCCCGACAGCCATAGCACTTGATGCAGCGGCTAAACTCCTCACGCCAGTAGCTGAATTTCTCCTCAGTGCTCATTTCCTTTAAGCTGGCAATATCCCTCTCTTGCCATTTCCGAGCCAGTAGGATCTCTTCTTCATTCCTTTTCTTTCGACTTTCTATAGCCTCGCTATCAGGCTTTTCCACCTTGAGATGTCCAGCTTCAATGGCTTTCTCGATGAAATCAGATCCCCTTTCAGAACAGGCCTCGAGGAAAGTCGTTTTCTTGCCATCTGTTCCCCATTTGCCACAGGCTATATCTGCCATGGTAGGTATGTTGATGTCGCACCTGCGGCAGTTCTCCCTTCTTCCATATCCTTTCTGTTCAAGCTCGTCCAGGTTCTTCTGCTTCTCAGTCCCATCCTTTAACGTGATAGTCAATTTGCCCTCTTCTAAATCCTCCCGGATGATATCAGCGGGATTCACCTCAAATTCATCACGAAACATCCGCTTTGCAGCCGCTGACGGCAGTGTGCCGGTGCAGTTAATGCCAATGAGGGTTAGGTTATCCATGTTAATCTGAGCTCTTTTGGCCAGCTCAATAATGCCCCTGGCATCACAAGGCTTGCATACTACAGCTATTTTCGTATCGAAAGCCCCATTCAGGTATTCCTTAAGAAATCGGGCGATATTGGGCGAAGCACAATGCAGCGACCCTGCCGTCTCTATCACTGCCTCTGGGTCAGTTATAAGCACAGGTATGCCCTCATATCTATTGCCGTCCCTGGCTTTTACAGCTAGCACGGCATCCGCCATTTTGCTCTCCAGGGCAAATTTAAGCAGAGAAGTTACTGCGCCCCCGTATTCAGACTTTTTAAGGATTTCATCATCAGAAGACTGTGCGAGATACATATCTCCTTTCATTCCTTTACCTCCATCTTAACGGCGCAGAACTTGAATTCCGGCATCTTGGACGGTGGGCCGGCAGAGGGTCCAGTTAGAACATTAGGGCTTGATTCAGAGAAATGCCAAGGCATGAACACCACCCCCTTTACTATATTATCTGTGGGCCTAGCAATGGCTTCTATCTCTCCCCTTCTTGATTTTAATATTATTGCATCACCGGCTTTTATCCCTTTCTCCCCAGCATCCTCCTCGTTTACTTCCACAATTGCCTTATTAATTTCGCTTTTCAATCTTTCTGTTCTCCTTGTCATCGACCCGGAATGGTAATGGAAAATTAACCTTCCATTACTAAACACATAGGGATATTCTTTATCGGGAATTTCTGCTGGCTGTTTATATTCCACAACCTGAAAGTGTCCCAAGCCATCGGGGGTAGTAAATTTTTCCATGAACATAGTGTCAGTTCCTGGATGGTCTTCTTTAGGGCAAGGCCATTGAATCCCTCCGGCTTTCTTAAGCCTTTCATATGTTATCCCGGCATATTGAGGAACCGTTTTCCTTATCTCCTCAAATATCTCCTCAGGGGAATTGAAGTTAAACTTCTCCCCCATCCCCATTAAATCTGCAAGCTCACATATTACCTTCCAATCGGGTTTTGCATCTCCCGGTGGATCTATAACTTTACCTATTCTTTGCACCCTTCTATCAACTCCTGTTATTGTCCCATCCTTTTCCACCCATGATGCAGCGGGAAGAACAATGTCGGCAAGCTCAGCAGTATCAGTCATAAAAATATCCTGAACCACTAAGAACTCTTTATCTTCAAGCATCTTTCTGACACTGTTAGTATCCGGGGCAGAAACCATCGGATTTGCTCCGTCAACATATAGAACGCTGCACTTTTCCACCATATCCATATATGTCTTCCCGGGGGTCGAAGGCAGACCCTCTACACCCCAATAATCCTCAAATAGCTTGGCGGTTTCTTCATTTACTGGCTTAAAGCCAGGATAAAAAACTGGTACCGGCCCCATATCACCAAATCCCTCTCCATTTATATGACCTCTTAAAGGATTAACGCCTGTACCTGGTCTGCCATAATTCCCTGTAAGCATGGCGAGATCGGCGAGGGCGCTGATATTCTCTACTCCAGCGAAATGCTGCGCTATTCCAGCATTATAAAGTATGCATCCCGTTTCAGCCTTAGCATAAATTTGCGCTGCTTCCTTTATAGTCTCGGCTGAGACACCTGATATCCTCTCAAGGTCATTCATATCTAGGGAAGCCAGATAATTCCTCAATTCATCAAATCCACTTGTCCTCTTTTCAGTGAACTCCTTATCTTCCAGACCTTCATCTAGTATGGTCTTCATCATAGCATTTAGCAAAGCTGTATCTGTGGCGGGGTTAAGTTGAAGATATATATCAGCAAGGGTTCTTGTCGTTAATGTCCTTCTAGGATCCATAACAATAACCTTTGTCCCCTTCCCTCTTGCTCTTAGCACCCTGCGAGCGAGCAGGGGATAATTCTCATTTATATTCGAGCCAGCGAGAAATATGCAATCTGCCCTTTCCACGCTCAATTCAGAGGTTGACATCACACCTGAGCCTACGGTAGAGACCAAGGCAGGAACCGTTGTGGAATGGCAGAACCTAGAAGCGTTGTCAAGATTGTTTGTCTTCATAACGCATCTAGCGAACTTTTGCATCACGTATAAATCCTCGTTGGTGATCCTTCCGGAATTTATGAAGCCTACCGAATTTGGATCTGTTTTTTTAAGCTTTTCCACAATCAGCTCTAAAGCTTTCTCCCAAGAAGCTTCCTTAAAGGTGCCATTTTCCTTTATCAGTGGCTTTGTTAGCCTGCCATCGCCGTATAGGTAGTGAAAAGCATTCTTACCTTTGGGACAATTCGCTCCTTCATTCACCGGATGCTCTTTCCAAGGCTCTACACCAATTATTGTTGAGTCTTTAACCACAAGATGTATCCCACATCCACACCCGCAGTAAGGGCAAATTGTAGGCACGTAGTTAATGTCCATTTTGCCTCCTCTTAAGCGGACTCGGGCCAAGATTTCTTATAGTCTCGGTAAAATCGCTCATAGTGTCAGCCATTTTTTTCCCCTCAGAGGCTCCAATCCATTGTAGCCTCAGCCTATCACTACCAATTCCCATAGCGTTGAGAAAAGGCTTCAATCCGGTGACCCTTCTTCTAGCGGATAAATTGCCTTTCATGTAGTGGCAGTCTCCTGGATGGCAACCACCTATCAGAACGCCATCTGCGCCTAGGGCAAAGGCTTTCAGAATTAGAAAATCGCTGACTCTCCCTGAACACATCACCCTTATCGTCCTCACATTTGGCGGATATTGCATCCGTGAGGTACCCGCCAGGTCAGCAGCGGCATAGGAACACCAGTTGCAAAAGAAAGCAACTATCTTGGGCTCAAATTTGTCCATTGGTGCCTCCTTGGTTGTTGATACGGCTCACCTGATACAGTAGGCAGCATGTGGTAAAATACAAACATAAAGCAAGCAGGCTTAACCCCGAAGGGGCATTATACCCCGCAGGGGTATAGTATGTCAAAGGAGACTGATTTCTCTGGAGGATATAATGGTTGAAGAAACGATATCAAAAGAAGTTCTGTTGAACCGATTGAAAAGACTTAAGGGGCAAGTTCGGGGTGTTGAGAGGATGGTCGAGGATGGGCGTGACTGTGAGAGCATTATTACCCAATTGGGGGCAGTGCGCTCGGCAATTGAAGGTGTTGGGGCGCTTCTGCTCAGAAATTATATGAAGATTTGCTTTGACAGCAAAACAACTGAATGTTCTGGTATTGAGTCTCTGGAGCGGGCTGTTGCTATCTGGAGTCGGGCACATATTGAGAATAAAACTTAGGGGATGAAAAGGGTGGCTACGAATCAGGTTAGCACTATGGGAATTAGCAATAATCGTCTCAGGTGCTCTTTTTTCGGTAGAAATGGTTGAGTCTAAGGTTCGTGTTTTTGACTCTCTGACCTCAGATTATGATGCCTGGTTTGAGGAAGAAGGAAGATTGATATTTGCCTCAGAGGTTGAGGCTTTGAGGCAAGCCTTACCTTTGCTACCTAAGCCATGGATCGAAGTGGGAGTAGGCAGCGGTCGTTTTGCTCAGGCTTTAGGCATAGATGTCGGCTTGGACCCGTCTAGCAAACTTTTGGAGATGGCTAGAAATAGAGGTATAAGCGTGTTCTTAGGCAGGGGAGAAGAGATGCCATTTCAGGATGGTGTTTTTGGAACAGTTTTCTTAGTCGTTACCTTATGCTTTGTTGATTCACCGATGAGAACTTTGGGCGAAGCTGCCCGTATCCTCAAAAGTCAGGGGAAAGTGGTATTGGGCTTGGTATTGAGGGAAAGTCCTTGGGGACAACTTTATCAAGGGAAGAAAGAAATGGGTCATCGTTTTTACTGACATGCTACATTCTATAGCTTTGCTGAAGTAGGCATGCTTTTAAAGCAGGCTGACTTTTCTGTTGAGCAGATTACCTCGACGTTGTTTCAGAACCCTGGCGAAGTATACCATATTGAATTACCGCGACAGGGTTTCTCTGCTGATGCTGGTTTCACTGTGATCTTGGCAGGTAAAACTACTGCTTAGGCAGGCAATGTAGGGCAAAGTTATCGAGGCGGGCAAACGAGTTTTGTCTATCCCTGTGAGTCATGCCATGGGTAAACAAGGAACTCTGCTTGATTTGTGAACTATGTGGCAAATGATATAATTCGAGAAGCTGATAGCTTATTTAGCAAATCTCTAGTAATGAAGAAAAGGCATAGCCTGGAATTGAAGCCCATCGGGATAATTCATTCTGCTTACAAGAATAGAGGGGCACCCCCTTATCAGGGCTATAAAAATGAAGAGATTTTTCAGATAGAGGTATTTAAGGAATTTGAAGAAGGCTTAAAAGACATTGAGGGATTTTCTCATATTGTAGTTATTTACTGGTTTCATAAGTCTCAGGGATATCATCTGTTGGTTAAGACGCCCTGGGACGATAGTTTACACGGTCTCTTTACCACCAGGTCACCACATAGACCTTGTCCCCTGGGATTGACTGTAGCGGAGCTAGTAGCCAGGCAAAGGAATATCCTCAAGGTGAAAGGGCTGGACGCCATAGACGGCACCCCCCTGTTAGACATCAAGCCCTATGTTCCTTCAATAGACGAGAGGTTGGTTGTCAAACCTGGCTGGTTTGAAGGCAAGCTGGGAAAGGGAAGAAGCTGACAACGACTCATATCCCCATACTGTTGGCTGTGGGAGCATGTGCTGGTTTTGCCAGCGGACTGCTGGGAGTTGGTGGTGGTTTCATCATGGTTCCGGTTAGCTACTGGCTTATCCTAGCTATGGGCGTCTCTCCAGTTATTGCCATAAGAATAGCCTTCGGGACAAGTTTGCTGGTGATTTTGCCCACAGTGATAAGTGGCACTTGGAGACATAATAAGAAGAAGGCAATTCATTGGAAAACCGCCTTAATTTTAGGCCCATGTGCCTTGGTCGGGGCCGTGGTTGGGGCTACCCTGGCAGCTCATATTCCTGGCAAAATACTGGAGATAGGCTTTGGAGGACTGGTTCTAGCTGTTGCCTTATGGATGGGCTTGGGACTAATGGCAAAGTTGAGAAGAGGGGATGAGGAGCCGCGGGAGAATTTCGGGCTTGTGGCGGCTTGCGGTTTCCCTATAGGTGTGGTGACTGGGCTGACGGGTCTTGGTGGCGGGACGTTGATAGTCCCTATGCTGGTGTTAGCATTAAATTTCCCCATGCATATTGCTATAGGAACATCGGTGGCTTCAATAATATTCGCCAGCCTGGGTGGTATTGTTGGCTATATCGTAAATGGGCTTGAGGTACCCGGTCTCCTCCCTTATTCCGTAGGCTATGTAAATTTACCCATATGGTCATGCTTGGCAGCTACTAGCATACCCATGGCCCAACTTGGAGCCCGGGCAGCACACGCCCTGTCGGCGAAACAACTAAGGTATATCTTCATTGCTTTTATGGTCTACGTAGGGCTAAAGATGATTGGTGTATTTTAACTGGGCACAGGTCTTTGAGTCTTAAAGGCACCTAAAATTGGCGGCATCGCCGCACGTGCTGGTCTACCAGAGTACGCTGCATATGGGTTTTAGAAGCTCGAACCGAGCAGAGTAAAGACAGCCGAGAAGCAGTACTCCCAGAATTATCAATATTGTGGCACCTATTGGTCTGAAATACTTCGCATACCGCTCACCCAGGTTGGAAGTCAGAGCAATAGCGGCTGTGCCGAAGATAACGAGGTCGTCGAGCATAAAAAAGAAAACATATAGCAGGATGTAGCCATAATATTGAAAGGTGGTGAGACTGGCCAAGGATAGAACGTGAGTGAAAATCGCTGGAACTGCCGCTGAACAGACGAATTCGATAGAATTTACCAAAAAGGCCAGAGCTAGAATTCCCGCTATCGTTCCCAGGGTTATGGGGGAAGACACGATCTTCTGTATTCTGGTCAGCGTCTTTTTTCGGGATTCCTCGTCTGTAACTTCACAGACAATGGCACCTTTTGTCTCTATGAATCCCCTTATTTGTAATATCCCTCCACCCAGAGCTACCAATCCAATCACAATTGTCACTGGCTTGACATAGCCGATGAACAGGAAAGCATTGAGCCATGCTGTCATGAACAGAAAATACAGGACTCCTGAAGCCAGAACAAAGGAGCCGACAATCAGCCATATTCTTTTTCTATCTCTCAAGGTTGCTATTATGGATATGAGGTAAACAAGTACCCACATAGCACAGGGGTTGAAGCCGTCAACAAGACCAAGAATTACAGCCAAAGCTGGAAACGAATAATCACCAGGTACAATTTCCCCCCAGAAGGGCAATACGATTCTATCTCCGGGTTCTTCACCTGCCGGCGGCGGGCAGTTCCCTGCCAGACATTGTTGCAAAGCTTCTTCAATCGCTCTGCCCGTTGTTTCCTCGGATTCCCAACCACCAAATACTTGATTTCCGAAGATTGTTATTGGAAAATCTGGCTCGTCTTCTATCTCTAGCTCTGCAAGCTTCTCAGACAATAGGGCACTTCCTGCAGGTGTAGTGGCGTCGTATTCAATAATTTGAATTGAAGGGTATGTATCGGCTAACTTCTCATTAAATGGCTCTTGTTCCTCACAGTGTGAACAGCCGGGGATATGGAAGAAATGGACCTCAAAACCTTCACCGGTACTTGACGTTCCCTGACTCGTGAATCCGATAACTATTCCTAAGATTATCAGGGATATAATTAAGTATCTCTTGAAGCGGTCCTGGAAGGTGTTTTTTAAAAAATTGGTCACCCTGTTGTATATTGACAAATGCCACCTCAAAATAGCCTCCCCTGTTCAGGATTTTCCACACGGAAGACATATGGTGCTCAGGTCGCCACTTGGAAGGCTATGCCCTTAGCTAGAATTGCTATTTATCTCCTAAATTTATCCAAAAGTACATGATGTGCAAGACACCACTGTGAAAACTATGCTCTCATTATCCATGTTGCCTGCGACATCAAACACTATTGCAGTGGCTGTAACGACACCAGCCGTATTCGGGGCAGTCCAGGTAATCGTAGAGCCCTCCCCGGAAATATCGCCGCCATCGCATGCCCATTCATGAACCAGTTCGCCACTCGTGTTTGAACTAATGCATTCAATATCGTATTCTTTTCCTTTCCCGACCTTGTACCCGGTAGTGATTTTTTCAAATATTTATGCTCGGCAGTAACAATCAGGTCTTCGATAATTGACATAGTACCATTTGCCGCAATTAGAATTACCGACCTTGTGTCTTCTCCATCATGACCATCATTGACCACAACTGTGATGTCGCATACGCCGATTTCTTCAGGGGCAGTCCAGGTAACTTCAGGCCCCGTGCCAGTAATATTACCTCCGCTAGCCGACCAGTTATAGCTTAGCTCGTCGCCATCACGGTCTGAAGCAGCACACGTCACATTGAGACTACTCGAAGGAGCAGTCCAGTCTGCCTCAGCTTCCAGGCTGGTGATGACTGGCGGATAGTTATCTACCGGCGTGCAAGATAAGGCTGAGAGAAGCACTGCTGTCGCCATAATTGCTAGAAATCCTTTTCTGTTCATTAGTTCCTCTCCCTGGAGTCTCTTTCTTTCAAGTCTGTATCCAGGGCATCACATAATATATTACCATTCTTACAGGGTTGATGGAAACTATCGTTTGAATAATTCTTCAGGCATCTTTTGTATGAAATGCGCATGGTGTGCAGGTCGCCACCTGGAGGAATATGCCCTTAGCTAGAGCTGTTATTTATCTTCTGATTTTATCCCCAGGAACCACATGTACAAGACGGCACATGGAAAACTATGCTCTTAGCCACGCTATTGTTAGCGACATCAGACACTATTACCGTGACTGTAGCTTCAACAAGCGTCTTATTCGGGGCAGTCCAGGTAATCGTGGAGCCCTCTCCGGAAATCTCGCCACCATCGCAGGACCAATCATAAACCAGTTCACCCGTGCCTGAAGCAATGCACTCAATATCGTATTCTTTTGTTTTCCAGACATCGTAATCGCAGCCAGCCTTGCTGCTTGCTCTCAAATATTTGTGCTCGGCAGTAACAGTCAGGTCTTCGGTAATGGGCGGAGTACCAGTTACTACGCTAAGAGGTAGCGATGGCCATGTGCCTTCCATACCATGGGCATCGGTAACCACAACTGTGACGTAGTATATGCCGACTTCTCCGGGGGCAGTCCAGTTTACGACGGCGCCTGTGCCAGAAATATCGCCTCCGGTCGTTGACCACTCATAAT
>Ga0307427_1000196_pt1 | contig 44535 bp, 35 predicted proteins | sample SalMarWE160190MG_FD_202162 | JGI IMG/M metagenome (GOLD analysis project Ga0307427, IMG submission 202162) | Salt marsh sediment microbial communities from the Plum Island Ecosystem LTER, Massachusetts, United States - WE1603-190 | ecosystem: Environmental > Aquatic > Marine > Intertidal zone >...
AATCGTGAGGGGATCAAATCTACATTTCAGGCTTCGACGCCTAAAGGTCACGTTCAGATTCACCCTCACGCCCCTGGCTGGTGCTTTTCGCCTCTCCAGCATACACCATTTAAAGATACAAGGTCACGCATGGTGAAGGAGTGGTGCGACTGAACCTGCGTGACAACAACACATCGGATTATATATCACGTGGGGGGTATTTGTCACGTGGACGGCTTACGCCGCCACACGTGACCTACGGCCACACTTGACCTGCGAAAATACGGTAGAATCCTTGTCATCATGGCAGATTTCCTAAATAAACTTAATCAACAGCAGAAAAAAGCCGTGGCTGTACCGCCAGGGCCTGTGATTGTCCTGGCGGGGCCGGGCTCCGGCAAGACCCGTGTGCTGACCTTCCGCATCGCCTATTTGATCGCCGCACTGGAGGTGCCCGCCTATCAGATCATGGCGGTGACCTTCACCAATAAAGCCGCCAGGGAGATGGAAAACCGCGTAGCAGACCTGCTGGGCGGAACAACGAAGGGCTTATGGCTGGGCACCTTCCACGCTATCTGCGGACGTATCCTGCGGCGGGAAGCAGACCATTTACCCATCAACCACAATTATGTCATCTTTGATGATGACGACCAGCTCTCCCTGATCAAGCGGGTGATCAAAGAGTTGCGGATTAACGATAAGGATTACCGCCCGCGCCAGGTGCAAGCCAAGATCAGCAAAGCGAAGAATGACCTGATCGGTCCGGAGGAATATCCCATCCTCAGTTATCGGGATGAAACCATCCAAGAGGTCTATCAAGCCTATCAGAATTACCTGGTGGCGAGCAACGCTGTGGATTTCGACGATATGCTGTTGTATACTGCAAACCTGCTGGAAACAAATGCTGAGGTGAGGAAGAAATATGCCCAGCGTTTCCATCACATTTTGGTGGATGAATTTCAGGATACCAACAAGGCGCAATATTACCTGCTGCATTACCTTGCCTCTCATCACCATAACTTATTTGTGGTAGGGGATGAAGATCAATCTATTTATCGCTGGCGCGGTGCGGATTACCGTAATGTCCAGCGCTTCACCCGCGATTATCCGAAAGCAGAAAAAATTCTACTAGAACAAAACTATCGCTCTACACAGACGATCCTGGATGCAGCAGTGGCGGTGATTGACGAAAACCCCAACCGCACCAGGAAAGACCTTTACTCTGATCGGGGAACAGGAAAAGCGATCGTGGTCTATGAAGCTGGGGATGACCATGAAGAGGCTTCATATGTAGTGGATACCATCGCCCGACAAGTGATGTTGGGCAGCGCAAAAGAATCAGATTTCGCCATCATGTACCGCACCAATGCGCAGTCGCGGCTGTTGGAAGAAGCTTTCCGTCGGGCGAACATGAGCTACCGTCTGGTGGGTGCCCAGCGCTTTTATGGGAGGCGCGAGGTTAAGGATATGATCGCTTTTTTCCGATTGATATATAATCCCAAGGACGAGGTCAGCCTGGCGCGCGTCATCAACCTGCCCTCCCGAGGGATCGGATCGGTGACCCTGGAAAAACTCCAGGCACGTGCCCGTCAGACCGGGTTGAGCAGCGGGGAAGTGCTGCTGGCCTTGGGAGAGGAGGAGGGAGCGGTACATGAAGATTATCTTGAGAGCGCCGCTGTTCGCCTGAAACCCTTCAGTCATATGCTCAGGAATTGGCGGGAGAGTCTGGATCGGGTGTCCCTGACCACATTGTTTGACCAGGTGATCTTGGATACTGGCTACGAAGCCTATATCAAGGATGAAAGCGATGAAAACCAGGATCGCTGGGCGAATGTATTGGAATTGCGCTCGGTGCTGCTGGAATATGAACAGCAAGGGCTGGCAGCTTTCCTGGAGGCGATGGCGCTGGTCGCCGATCAGGATACCCTGCCAGACACTTTAGATGCGCCGACCCTGCTGACGCTGCACACCGCTAAGGGATTGGAGTTCCCTCAGGTCTTCATCATTGGATTGGATGAGAATTATCTGCCCCACAGCCGTTCACGGGATGATCCGGAAGAAATGGCAGAAGAACGGCGTTTGTTCTACGTGGGGATTACACGCGCAAAGGATTGCTTGTTCTTGCTGCGCGCCCGCCGGCGCCGCAGTCCATACGGCAGCTACGAAACCATGCAGCCTTCACGATTCCTGGAGAGCCTGCCGGACGAGCTTGTGCGCGGGGATATTGACACGATCCTGTCCCGGCGTGAGACCTATGACCGCAGTACTTATCAATGGGATCAACGGGTTGGATCCTTGACGTATCACCACAAGCGTTCGACCCCACCTGAAAAGCGTTCCCAAAACTTCTTCCCAGAGATGCTCGTTGAGCATCCGGTGTATGGAAAGGGTGTGGTTCGCAACAGCCGGTTGGAATACGGCGATGAGACTGTGGAAGTTTATTTCGAGGGATTGGGCCTCAAAGCACTGGTTGCGTCCATGTCCAGCCTTGAAATTCTTGAAGATTGATGGCTTATGCTTGAAAAACGAAGAACGCTATTGATCCTTGGATTGAGTTTGACGCTGCTGCTGTCGGTTAGTTTGGGCTGCAGGCTGACGTCTCCCACGCCGGCTTCATGGTCGGGAACATCCACAGCACAATCAATAACGACAACGAGTCCGGTAATTACTCAAACACAACAAGCCGTGTCAAGTAACGATGAGGCCACTCCTACGAATTCGCTTTCTGAAGGCGTGAACACACCCACCTCGCAAAGTACACTGGCTTCCAACGGTCCATGGTTGTTGTATCCTGCGCCCGATCAAAAAAGGCTGCATGCCTATGATGTCGAAAGCGGTGCCATCCTTGAGATTTCCCTTCCTGAGCCGATCCTAGTTGGAGATTTGATATACGGCTTGTCTCCGGATGGCCACGCACTGATCATCAGGGCGGGATCGCCGTCCAACACAGATGAGCTGGCGCTTTATCAAATTGACCTCCCTTCCACAGAAGTCCTCCTACTGACGCCCTTACTTTCCCTTTCTTTGCAGCGGGAGATCATAAACGATGAAAGTGATCGAGCTTTCGAAACACTTCAAGTGGTCACCCGCCCGGATGGCATAGCCTGGTCTCCTGATGGACGCTTCCTAGCTTTCACTGCAGCACTGGATAGCAGTTCGAGTGATCTTTACGTGTTTGATACAGAAAGAGGGCGTATTGACCGGTTGAATGGGCTTTACAGTCAGAGCGCCAAGCCGTTTTGGGCGCCTGAGAGCAACTGGTTGATTTTTCAAGAATTAGGTTATGGTGCAGAAAGTGGATGGCGTTCGGAGGTCGTCTCGGAAATCAGTATCCCCGGCTATGTGTATCACAACGCGCTCTATATCCCCCCTCCGAACAGCCAGGAAGAGGCGTTTTTGGGTTGGGTCAATTCACAGAGTGTTATCAGTTTTTCTCAGACATCTGAAGGCAATTCCTTGCTGCGGCAGATCAATGTGGAGATATTATCATTGAGTGTTATCTTACCGGGTTCTTTTGAGCAGATCGCCTTCGACCCTGAGTCAAAATCCATGGCTTATGTTCTCGGCGAGGCAGATGCTTCTGTCGGGGGTTTGATGGCAGGGGTATATCTCCGCAAATCGGAGCGTGCATCCGCCGACCTGCTGCGGGCCGGCGTGTGGGATGAGCTGATTTGGGAGGATGGGGGGATGTTTGTCGCCGCCGGTCCACAAGGCATATTTGCCTTCACACCTGAAGGGGAAAGTGTGACTTTGTCGAATGAGTCACATCTGCAGCTTTCACCCAATGGGAATTGGATGATTGCCTGGGGCGACGGAGAAGATACTGATCTAGGGGCACGGTTATATCAGAGTCCGGGCGGAAACCTGCTGCAGCAATTAACGGATAAATGGGTCGAAAGAGTTTACTGGGCGCCAGATTCCAAGAACTTCTTTATTCAAGCAGAGGGGTCACTTTACCACTTAGCCTTTCCAGGATTGGAATTAGTACAGATTGAGGGGGATTTTCTGGAGGATGTACAAGTTGAGTTTACCTGGGTCGAGTAATCGGTTGAGCCTTGATTTTGAAAATTTGATCCAGGGCATATTCACAATCTTCAATTCATGGCTGTTCCCGCGTTCCACAAATTAAGTGTTTTCCAGAGCCAAGGAATGGGTATAGAGTAAATAAGTGTTTATTTGTGATGCGAATTAAAAACAGCTATAATTAGTGCGACATGACATCAACGAGTTCACCTCCTGAGAAGATTGCCGTTATGGCGCATCCTGAAATCCCGGAAGCGCTGGATATTGCCAGAAATGTCGCTCATTTTCTAACGGATGCAGGTTTATACGCTGAAGACGGGTCGCTTTTTAATGAAAACCTCCGAAAAGCTGTTAAAAATCAAGAGTTTGATTTGATTATCGCGTTGGGGGGCGACGGCACCATGCTGCGAGCAGGGCACCTATGTGCACCTGTGGATATTCCATTATTGGGTATAAATGTCGGGCATTTTGGCTTTTTGGTCGAAGTGCGCCGTGAAAACTGGCGAGAGATCCTGCCGAAATTGTTGGCGGGTGAATTCCGCTATGAAGAACGGATGATGCTCTTCGCACGGTGCTTCCGTGAGGGAAAGGAAGACGTCGACTTCGATGTGATCAATGATGTAGTTGTTGCCCGTGGGCAGTATGTCCGACCTATCGATGTTGAAGCGAGTATAGAAGGGGCGACCATAGCCAGTTATGTCGCTGATGGGTTGATTGCCGCCACCGCCACTGGCTCAACTGCTTATGCCCTGGCTGCTGGAGGGCCGATCCTGCCGCCGGAGCTGCGCAATATCCTGCTGATGCCCGTTGCGCCGCATTTATCCGTGGATCGAGCCGTTGTCCTCTCCGAAGGGGCATCAGTCTGTATTAGCGTTCATACCAAGCATGAAGCGGTGGTCAGTGTGGACGGTCAGGAGCCTCTGCATCTTGCCAACGGGGATTGCGTTCGAATCAGATCCCATGATAAATCCTTGCACATGGTTCGTTTTCAGGACCCGGGATATTTTTATCGAAACCTGACAGCTTATATGGAACAGAATCCTTTACTGAGTATAAAAACAAATGGCTAATTTATCCCATTCACATCCCACCCCTGACGATCAAGAGATTACCCTGCGTTGCAGTAAATGCGGCAAACCCATTACACCGGATGAAGCCGTTCAAACGCCGACCGGTTATCGGTGCCGGGATTGCGTCCGGCAACAACAGAAGGTATTTGATACCAGCAGACCCTTGGATTATCTTTGGGGCTTTTTGATCGCCGTTCCTCTGTCTTTTATCGGCAGTTACCTGACTTCGTTCATCGGTTTTTTTACCTTCCTGTTAGCACCTGCAGCGGGTGTTGCCGTTGCTGAAGCCGTGCGGGCCGTTATTAAGAAACGCAGGAGCAAGCAGTTGTTCGGGCTGGTTTCCATTGGCGTGGTGATCGGCGGTCTGCCGCTTATTGCGATGGATTTCTTCAGTGTGATCAATCAATTCAGCGCAGGGTTTTTTAATCTGTACAGCCTGATGCCCCTGGGTTATCAGATCTTATATTTAGTCCTTGCAGTTCCCTCCGCCTATTATCGCCTTTTGGGCAGTCGACGACCCTGAGGAGCTTTGGTAGAATCAACCCATGCTGACTGAGCTTCGTATTGAAAACTTTGCGATTATCCAGGAGCTGCGCCTGGATTTTCAAAACAATCTGGTGATCTTCACCGGGGAGACGGGCGCGGGCAAATCCATTATCCTGGATGCGCTAGAAGCTGTGTTGGGGGGACGCGCTGAGACTACCACTATCCGAACGGGCGTTGATCGTGCCCAGGTTGAGGCGACCTTCCGGCTGGATGAGGCGGTTAGGAAAACGATATATGCCCTCTTAGAAGCTGAAGATCTTTTAGATGACCCCGATTACATCACTCTGACGCGCGAGATCCAGCGTGAGGGGCGCAACACCGCCCGTATTAACGGACGAATTGTCACAGCAACGCTTCAACGAGAGGTTGGTGCGTATTTGGTGGATATACACGGTCAATCAGAACACTTGTCGCTGTTAAAAATTCGCAACCATCTCCATTTATTGGACAGCTTTGCGGATGTGGATCAGTTTCTGAACGATTACCGGAAGACCTATGAAGAACTTCGTCAGATTCGGCAGAATTTAAACGATCTACGTCAGAGCGAACGTGATGCCGCCCGTCGTTTGGATATGCTCACATTTCAAATTCAAGAGATTGAAGCTGCTAAATTGCATCCCGGTGAGGAAGAAGAATTACGGAATGAACGAACACGCCTAGCTAACGCCGAAAGCCTGGCTAAACATTCACAAAATGCTGTAATGCTCATTGAAGGCGGGAAACCGGAAGTGCCCAGTATCAGTGAGCTTCTCGGGGAAATGGTTGAGTCCCTTCACAGCCTGTCGCGGATTGATCAGACTACAGAGCCCTATTATGAAACTGCGGAATCGAACCTGAACGCCCTGCAGGACCTGGCGCTTGAATTGCAGAACTATTCGGAGAATATTGAATTCAACCCGCGTTTATTGGATCGAACTGAGGAGCGGATTGACCTCATCAATAATTTGAAACGAAAATATGGCAATTCCATTGAAGAAATTCTTGCTTTTGGAGAACGCGCAAAAGAGGAATTGGATTCGATTACCCATGCCGAAGAGCGCATAGAAGAGTTGGAGATTCGGGAAAACGGATTGCTTCATGAGTTGGCTGAAAATGGACAGAGGCTGAGCCTGAAACGTCAGGAAGCGGCTGAGGAGTTGGGCCGTCTGGTTGAGATTGAGCTGAATGCCCTACGCATGGCCAACGCTCGATTTGAGGTCTCCATTGAGGTCAGGACGGATGAAAACGGATTGCCTTTGGCGGATGGGCGGAGCGTCGCCTTTGACGCCAGGGGATATGACCAGGTTGAATTTCTGGTGGAGACAAACCCTGGAGAAGGGCTGAAACCTTTGGTGAAGATTGCCTCTGGCGGGGAGACGTCGCGCCTCATGCTGGCATTAAAGAATGTCTTGGTCCGAGCTGATAAAATTCCAACCCTCGTTTTTGATGAAATTGATCAGGGTATTGGTGGCAGAGTGGGGATGGTAGTGGGTGAGAAGCTGTGGAACCTCTCCCGTCAGCATCAGGTGATGTGTGTGACGCACCTTCCGCAATTGGCAGCTTATGGCGATCAGCACTACAAAGTCACCAAAGAATTGGTGGATGAGAGGACGCATACCCAAGTGTTTGAGCTTGTGGGTGGTGAGAGGCGCAATGAGCTGGCGCAGATGCTCGGGCCGGTTGGGGAGGGGACGCTGCGTTCCGTCGATGAGATTCTGCAAATCGTTTTGGAAAATACCCGGAATTCCATTTTATAGAATCTAATTCTGGATGGAGTTCATACAAAAACTTTCCACAATAAGCTAAAATAGAGATAAGGAAGAGAAAGTATTGGAGCCTTATCTAACCGATTGAAGAAGGGAGTCATAGATGCCCAGCTTGAACGATATTTTGGCAGTTATTCTGGGGGGAGGACAGGGAAAGCGCTTATACCCCCTCACATTGATGCGATCCAAGCCTGCCGTGCCGATTGCAGGAAAATATCGCTTGATTGATATTCCTATCAGCAATTGTATCAATTCTAACGTTTATCGCATTGCCGTTCTCACGCAGTTTAATTCCGTATCACTGCATCGCCACATCACCAGCACCTACAACTTTGATTCGTTTCACACGGGATGGGTTCAGATTTGGGCAGCGGAGCAAACCATGGAGCGCATGGAGTGGTATCAGGGAACAGCGGATGCGGTTCGCAAGCAGCTTTTTGAAATTCAAATGTCACGTTCGAAGAATGTGTTGATATTGGCGGGGGATCATCTTTACCGGATGGATTATTCAAAGATGGCGCAATATCACTGGGATAATGATGCCGATGTGACGGTAGCCGTTCAGCCGATTGGACGGGCGGACGCTCCTCGGTTTGGGTTATTGAAGCGAAATGATGAGGGTGAAATCGTGGATTTCACTGAAAAACCGAAGGATCCGAAAATTTTGGATAAGTTTATTACCCGCGATGATCCTGAAAAACCGTATCTGGCTTCCATGGGGATTTACTTCTTCAATCTTGAAACGCTGGTCAATATCCTGTCTTTGAAGTCGGGTGGACAGAATTTTGATGATTTTGGGTACGATATTATCCCTTATTGTGTGCAGAACGAGCCGCGAGTTTTTGGTTATGAATTTAACGGGTATTGGCGCGATATAGGGACGATCCGCTCGTTTTATGAGACCAACCTGGCGCTGGCGATGCCTGATCCGTCCTTTGATATTTATAATCCTGACCAGCGAATCTATACCCATGCGCGTTTCCTCCCCGGGTCACGGGTGGCAGAATGCCAGCTCAGGAATGTGCTTATAGCCGAAGGCTGCGTGATCAACCGCGCTGATATTGACCATTCTGTGATAGGGTTGCGCAGCATGATTAAGCAGGGCACCCGCATCAAAGATACGATAATCATGGGCGCAGATTATTATGACGACTCCGGTAATATCCCTATTGGCATTGGGGAGAATTGTGACATTGAAGGGGCGATTATTGACAAGAATGTGCATATGGGGCAGGGCGTATCGATCAGGCCTTTCCCAAGGGGGACGGAAATCGAAAATGACACTTATAGTGTTAAGGATGGCATCGTGGTTGTTCCTAAGCGGACTATCCTTCCTTCCGGGACGAAAATAGCGCCTGAGGGATGAACGATTGTTGGCGTGATGACTTCAGTTCGATATTTAATGGGGTTAGAGGTTTGCTTTATGTTGGGAAAATCAATAATCCAGGCTGAAGCCTGTACTTCATTTTGTTACAAATGTGTACTTCGATTTATCATTAGGGAATACTTATGGCGTGAGGAATTTAGTCCGACTTGATGTCATTTGCATGATGTTTGGGAAGTCTATTAATATTAGATATATTAACTATTTCTATCACCTCACGTAGAAACGCCCCGCCGGGGCGTTTCTACGTTATTGCTATAATGTTCCCTGCTATAATAGCTCTTATGCAAACTTACGTTGATTGTTACCCTTGTTTCTTACGTCAAGCCATAGAAGCCGCACGCATGGCAAACGCAACCCCTTCGCAGGAGTGGGAAATTATTCTGAAAGCATTGGATACCCTCAGATCCCTCCCCAAAGGTGCCACACCACCCGCTATTGGCACCCAGGTGCATCAAATCGTCCGGGAAATCACAGGCAGTGATGATCCTTACGCTGAAGTAAAGCGGAAGGCAACCGAAAAAGCGCTCGCTATGCTGCCAAAGTTGAGAGAAATCCTGGCTTCCTCGGACGATCCTCTGGAAACAGCCATTCGCTTGAGCATTGCCGGGAATATTATGGATTTTGGTCCCAATCCCGACTATGACCTTTGGGATGTGATTGACAAAATGCTAACCCAGGATTTTAGAATTAATGATCTGCCAATTCTGCGTCATCGCTTGGGTTCAGCAGATTCCATCCTTTTTTTGGGGGATAATGCGGGTGAGCATGTTTTTGATAAGTTATTGATTGAAGAACTTTCCTTGCCCGTTACTTATGTTGTGCGCGGCGGCCCGGTGTTGAACGATGTCACACTGGAAGATGCCCTTGCGGTTGGATTGGATGAGGTCGCTGAGGTTGTAGACAATGGTGCCAGAGTGCCAGGGACAATCCTTTCATTATGCAGTCAGGAATTTCAAGAACGATTTGAGTCGGCTGATCTGATCCTGGCGAAGGGCATGGGGAATTACGAAACGCTTTCAGAGGTGCCAGCACTGATCTTCTTTCTGCTTCAAGTGAAATGCCCAGTTATCGGAAGGGACCTTGGCGCTCCAGTCGGAAGTACGGTGGTTAAAAAAGGTATAGACGGGTGAACTCACCTTATTGTTTATCTCAAGAATCAGATATAATTAGCAGGATTTGCTTAAAACCAAACTGATTATAAGACTTTAGATTCTCTAAGGGTTGAGTTTTAATAGCCAGGTAAAATATCTGTTCGAATATGTATGAAGAGGAGTAATTATTAATGAGTGATGAAAAGATTGCCCTGGAATTGAATGATTCAAGAGATGTTTCAATTTCATGGCATACCATGTCCAGTACGGATGTTCTGCAGAAACTGGAAACCCCTGCTGAACAAGGTCTCAGCAGTGAGGAAGTGAAAGCCCGTCAGGACAAATTTGGCTTTAACGAATTAGAAGAAGCGCCTCCCACAACTTTTTGGGAGATGCTGTGGGGGCAGATTAACAGCTTTGTGATTTATATGCTGCTTGGTGCAGCCATTATTTCGGCTTTGTTAGGGGACTATATTGAGGCAGCCGCGATCATGGCAATTGTGATCCTCAATGCCATTATGGGCATTATTCAAGAAAGCCGTGCGGAAGCAGCCCTTGATGCACTCAAGAAATTAGCTGCACCGGAGGCTTCAGTGCTGCGCGATGGACACCGTATATCAGTGCCGGCTTCTGAGTTGGTTCCTGGTGATATCGTCTTCCTGGAGGCGGGAAATTATATTCCAGCGGATGTCCGCCTGCTGGAGGCTATAAATCTGCGGATTGATGAGGCTTCGCTGACGGGAGAATCTGTCCCTGTTGAAAAGAACGCTCAAACACGACTTGAAAAAGACATCCCCTTAGGCGACCGTAAAAACACAGCCTTCATGGGCACCCTGGTCAATTACGGCCGCGGCAAAGGCGTCGTCGTCAGCACGGGGATGAATACGGAATTGGGCATGATAGCCACCATGCTGCAAAGCGTTGTGGATGAACAGACCCCTCTTCAGCGTCGTCTTGACGATCTTGGAAAAGTGTTAGGTTGGGGTTCCCTTGTCCTTTGTGGGTTGATATTTGTGATCAGCGTAATCCGTTTCATATTGCAGCCCGGACATGCTGATTTCTTCAGTCAAGCTGCGTTGGAACATTTCTCTGAGTCATTTATGGTCGCTGTTTCACTGGCTATCGCTGCTGTACCGGAAGGCCTGCCTGCGGTGGTCACGATCAGCCTCGCTTTAGGCATGCGCGAAATGGTTCGACGACACGCGCTCATCCGTAAGCTTTCTTCGGTTGAAACCCTCGGTTCCGCCACGGTGATTTGTTCTGATAAGACTGGCACCCTGACACAAAATGAGATGACGGTCACCCGCCTTTGGGCGGACGGGGAATTTATCAATGTAACCGGCAGCGGTTATGCCCCGGAAGGTGAGTTCACAAAAGATGGCGAGAATGTATCCCTGGATAAATATCCAGCGGTTAAAACCGCATTGTGGATTGGGACATTGAATAATGATGCCCAACTAGAACAGGCGGGAGAACAAGCCGGACAGGAAATCTACCGGATGATTGGCGATCCGACAGAGGGAGCGATTCTCGTTGCAGCCCTCAAAGCGGGGGCATCAGCCAAATCACTCAATAAAGCTTACCCCCGCAAACAGGAAATTCCCTTTGATTCCACCCGTAAGCGTATGGTAACTATCCATGCCGTCGAAGAGCCTGAGGATGAAGATATCTCACCATTGGAAGAAGACGATGAAAAACGGGAATGGCACATTGTCGCTGTTAAAGGCGCACCGGATGTTGTGGTGGATCTTTGTTCCCATGTCCAAACCATGAACAACGATGATCAAAAACTGACCGATGAACGCCGTCAGAAAATTTTAGCCGCCAACGATGTCATGACCGGCAATGCTTTACGTGTTTTGGGAGTGGCTTACCGGATGCTGCCTGTTATGCCAGATGAGATTAACAGCGAAGAATTGGAGAAAGACCTGACCTTTGTCGGCCTGATTGGCATGATCGATCCGGCGCGGACAGAGGTTACAGATGCATTGAATACCGCAAGGGCTGCAGGTATCCGTACGATCATGATCACAGGCGACTATCCCAATACCGCTAAAGCTATTGCTGAAGAGATTGGTCTGCTGCGCTCTGGACGTAAAGTGATGACGGGTTCCATGCTCAACGATCTTTCAGATGAGGAAATGGTCGAAAATGTCATGGTGACCGATGTGTATGCCCGCGTCAGCCCTGAACACAAGATGCGGATTGTAGATGCCTTGCGATCCAATCAAGAAGTTGTAGCGATGACGGGCGACGGTGTCAATGACGCGCCAGCCATCAAACGGGCTGATATCGGCGTTGCTATGGGCATCACTGGAACTGATGTTGCCAAAGGCACCGCTGATATGGTTCTCACCGATGACAACTATGCCAGCATTGTTTCAGCCGTTGAGCAGGGACGGGTAATCTACAGCAATATCCGTAAATTTGTCTATTACCTGCTTTCATGCAACGCTGCAGAAATTATGGTCATATTCCTGGCGACTTTGTTTGGCTGGCCTGTCCCGCTGACCGCCATTCAATTGCTGTGGCTGAACCTCGTCACAGATGGCGCACCAGCCCTGGCTTTGGGAACGGAGCCTGGCGATCCTGATATCATGGATCAACCGCCGCGCCCCCCTGAAGAGCCAATTATTAATAAATATATGCAGATTGGCATCGTTGTGCAAACCGTGGCGATCACAGCGGTGACGCTGGCAGCCTTTGCCCTTGGGGACCCCAATGGAAATTTAGCCTTCGCTGAGACCATGGCTTTTGTCACGCTGAGTATTTCAGAATTGTTCCGGGCATATACCGCTCGTTCTGAATTCTTTCCCTTGCTCAAGATTGGCTTTTTCAAGAATAAATTGATGAACTGGGCTGTGCTGGGATCCTTGGTGTTGATCATGCTGGTGGTCTACGTCCCCTTCCTGCAGCCGATTTTCAACACCGCGCCTCTCCGCATTGAACACTGGCTGGAGGTCTTGCCATTGGTATTGATCCCATCTGTCGCAGCAGAGGTGACGAAGATCTATATTCGCAAGCTGATGAAGAAAGAGCAGTAAAAAGCAATATAGAACAAGAATTATTCAGAAGGAAACATAAAAACTTTCTCACTCGCTGGGACGGCTTTTACAATTCAGCCACGTCACATAATTTACTTAATGAGTAGGTTAAATGTAGTAATAAGAGAAAGGGTGTGCAAGTTTTAAGGGTTAATGATGGTATGATTGTGAAAATATATTTAGCGGGTGATAATAACATACAGGAGACTATCCATCAATGGAAAAATTCATAACTGTCGCTGGGAATATTGGTGTTGGGAAATCAACTTTGGTCCAATTGCTTTGTGAATCTATGGATTGCACACCTTTTTATGAACCAGTGACAGAGAATCCATATCTAGCGGATTTTTATGAAGATATGATTGCTTGGGGATTTCACTCGCAGGTCTATTTCCTAATGCGCAGGCTGCGGATCCATCGCAGGCTAATGAACCAACCAGGTATTGTTATCCAGGATCGCAGTGTTTATGAGGATGCTGAAATTTTTGCGCATAATCTTTACATGCAAGGCGCTATAAGTGACCGGGATTATGAAACATATCGGGAACTGTATCATGTCCTGGTTGAGTTTTTACCGCCTCCGGATCTGGTAATTTACCTGCGCGCATCGGTGTCAACCTTGCAAGCCCGCATCGCTAAACGTGATCGCAGCTACGAACGCACAATCAGCACTGAGTATCTCTCGGAATTGAACGGACTCTACGAGAGTTGGGTGGAAGGCTTTGACTTATGCCCTATCCTCACCGTCCCAAGCGACGATCTTGATTACGTTGCCAAACCCCAGCATCTAGCATTAATTATTGAAAAGGTTCGGGACATACTGATGGGGAAGGAAGAAGTCCGTTTTGGTATTTAACCGCGAAAAAAATCCTTATTTAATTTACAAACAGACGCGTGAAGGCGTCTGTTTTTTTATGATTAAATTTCTAAAGAAGCCCAATAACTAATTGATGTTTTATTCGACTTCTTCTTCCGGAGTTTCTTCTTTTGAGTCTTCTTCTACTGCAGATTCCTCCTCCGGCGCCATTTCTTCCGACACTTCTTCCTCAGGTGCAGTATCTTCACCGCGGGGTGTAATAGTCAGCTTAATGGCAGTGCGAACCTTGCCTTCGATGTCGACGTCAACAAATTCTGGTACACAGATGATATCAATACCATCGTTGACCAGATAGCCTTTGGCGAGGATAACCGCCTTGACGGCTTGGTTGACGGCGCCGGCACCAATAGACTGAACTTCGGCGAACCGATGCTCTCGCATGACACCTGCGATTGCCCCTGCGACTGCAGCAGTGCGGGAGTTTGCTGAAACTTTAATGATGTTCATAACCTGCTCCCTTTTCAATACTTTCGGGTTCAAAGATAAGAATAAGTGAACATTAAGGGGCTACTTTTATGTTATTAAAGATTTTACAGGATTTTTAGATACATATCAAGAAGCATTCGTTGTACATCGAATGTTTGCTTACCATTTTATGTTTGTTCACTTCATAGGAAAAGTCATTCCTAATCGCACAATCTTCATTTATCCTCATATTTTGAGTAGGATTATGGATAAGGATGCGTTACGCAGGGATTTGATATACCCGATATCGTTTGTATAATTTACCACCTAATCGCTCTGCAAGCATGGGGGTCCTTGGATTATCCTCAGATGTTAGAGAGAGGTCAACCCATTCGTATCCATTTGCTTGTGCTCTTTTGAGCATCTCTGAGAAGAGCATCAAACTGACTCCTGTCCCCCAATACTCCGGCAGAACCAGCACGCTTTTGATTGCCAATCCCTTGGGCTGCATATGCCTGTAATATAGCATCTTCACGTAGTCCCAGGGATATCGTAAGCCGTTGACATTGTGGATGATTTCATTCAGGTTTGGGATACCAGGAAAAAACCCCACCGTTTGGTCACTAACATCAGCAAACAAAACCAGTTCAGGGTCTGCATATTTCTTGAAAGGCGCCAGGGTATCGTCCAGCGCCTGCCGGTCCCACCCCACAAAATCATCCAGGTGCGCCAACGCTTTATTGAGTAAATAATGTACTCGATCAGCCTCTTTGTCCCATTCCTCCAATCTGGCTTCTCGGATGACAGCGGTGCCCCGTTCAGCAGCCCGCTCAGCGAGCTTATGTAATAGCTTAAATTGTTGGGTCTCTTCGGTAATATCCACAGCGTAAGCGATGTTATCCGGTCGATAGGGCTTGAATCCATAACTGACCACCAGATTTTCATAATAAGGCGGGGTATGCCCGCAGCTGATGGCGGGCGGCCGGTCGCGCCCCTCTATTAAGACGCCATAGGCGGAATCATAATCCTGATGAAAGGGTCCCACCATGCGGCTTAAGCCGCGGGTTTGAATCCAGGCGCGCGCCGTATCAAAAAGTTGATGAGCTACAGCTTGATCGTCAACGCATTCAAAAAAGCCAAACATTCCATCGTTCAAACCGCGTAATTCGTTGGAGGAAAAATCCTCGGCTGCCATGATGGTTCCAACCAGTTTTCCGTTTTGGTATGCCATAAAAAACGCCGCTTCGCCGTGGTTGAAGAAGGTCCCCCGTTCAGGATTTAATTGCTTCATTCTTTCAGGCAAAAGCGGTGGAACCCATAACGGGTCATCGCGATAGATCTCCCAGGGAAATGTGGCGAATTTGCGTCTTAGCCTAGGCGTTTCGACCTTGTGAATTGATATGGTGTTCATAGAGTTTCCTCACTGGCTCTTGATTTTTGGGCTTTCTGACGGCGCGTTTCAAGTTCGTGGACAACATCGTGATGTTCTTTTCGTGATAGGGGGTAAAGGATAGCGAAGATGATCCCTCCCACCAGAAGCACGGCGGGGATTGGTCCTACAACCAAGCGAATGCCTGTCAGGGTTGATTCCGGCTGTTCAGCCGCATTGGGGATGTAGCCGCTCAGGTCAAGGACGGTCAATGCCAGTGGGACTGCGATGGAATTGGCAACCTTTCCCATCAGGGTGACCAGACTGTAAAACATCCCTTCGTGTCGTTCGCCGGTGCGCAGTTCGTCCACCTCAATGGCATCAGGGATCATTGCCCAGGGAAGGACATGGGCAGCGCCCACGCCGATGCCTGCCATGACGCACAGGGAAAGAAGGTAAATGAGTGAGCTGGAAGGGGTCACAGTGATCAGGAGAATTTGGACAACCGCCCAGAAGGCAATCCCGTAAATATACGCCATGCGCTTGTTGAACTTCTTGGAGACCCAATTCCAAACCGGCAGGGAGACGATGGCTGTCACGAAAATGGTCGCCATGATGATCTCGCTGATATCCTCGCGCTTGACGACATACTTGATGTAATAAAGCAGGTTGGATTCGATGACATGCATGCTGGTCCAGGTGAAGAGATAGATGATAGTGCTGAAGACGAAGGGGCGGTTTTTAAAGGCTGCTTTGAGGGATGCCCATAACTTCGGCCGGTTTAGCCGGATAAAGTATGGTTTTTCACGTGTTCCAAGGAAAACCAGCAGGAGGGGCAGCCCAGAAGCAATTCCAAAGATTAATCCCATGATAAAAAAATTATCAGCATTCCCGGGCGACATCTGACCGATGATCATCATGGGGATAACAAAGGAGATCAGGCTCCCCAGGATGGAAAAGAACATGCGGTATCCGGTGAGTTCAGTGCGCTCATCGTAATCCTCAGACAGCTCGGGGGTGAGAGCGAAATAAGGCATACCTACAAAGGTGTTGGCTGCATCATAAACCACAAACATCAGGGTGTAAAAGATGACCAACGCCGTCTGACTTTCAAAGGGGGGCTTCCACCAGAGAAACGCAAACGCCAGGGCAAAGGGAAGCGCACCAAAAAGAAGGAATGGCCGCCGCCGATCCCAACGAGTGCGGGTTCGATCAGAGATATGGCCGATGAGTGGATCATTGATGTAGTCCCAGCTTTTCCCAATGAATAGGGCGATGGCAGCGACAGCAGGGCGGATACCCACCACGTCTGTCAGGAAGATCGCGAAATAAGCCGCAATGATCGTCCCTGTCATGCTGAAGCCGATGTCGCCAAACCCATAAACGATCTTAGTCAATGTTGGTATTTTTTTCATTGGACTTCCTTGATACACTCCTGCGTGAAGCGTCAGAGATGTTAAAAATCCCCTTGATGAATCATATCATCAAAGGGAGTTTGCTGTATGCTGAGGGTATAATCGAATAAGCTGATTGAATATGGAATTATCTATTGCGGTTGGCGTTTGATTCATATCACATCAGCAATATTTTTGTTTATATAGATTCTTTCACACCTGGTAAACTTTTCTTGTCAGCACGTTTTTGCTTTCGGGCTTCCCGGCGCAGTCGTAGTTCTTCAACGATCTTATGATGCTGTTCCCGGCTGAGGGGATAAAAGAGTGCAAACACGATTCCACCTATTAAAAGAAGCGCGGGAAGGGGGCCAATGACTAAGCGAATGCCCAACAACGCGCTGTCGGGTTGTACGCCACCGCCGGATTGGTAACCTGTGAGTTCCAGCACCATCAAAGATAACGGCACGGCAATGGAATTCGCCACCTTACCGAGCAGGGTGATCAAACTGTAGAACATCCCTTCATGACGCTCAAAAGTTTTCCACTCGTCCCACTCGATGGCGTCGGGGATGATTGACCAGGGAAGAACCTGGGCTGCGCTGACGCCGATACCAGCCATAATACATAAGAAAATAATGACCCAGAAGGGAGTTTCAGGCGTGACCAGGATGAGAACCATCATCACTACTGCCCAAAAGGCAACACCGATGATATATGCCAGCCGTTTGTTCCAATGCTTGGCAGCCCAGTTCCAGATGGGCAGGGCGAGGATTGCTGTGACAAAGATACTGGCCATGATCAGGGTGCTTTGGCCTTCCCGTTGGATAATGTATTTAATATAAATCAGCAAGTTAGTTTCCAAAACAACGATGGTCATCCAAGTGAGCAGATAAATACCTGCCGCGAACACAAATGGACGATTCTTTAAAGCGGCTTTCAGGGACGGGATTAACTTCGGCCGCTTATCAATCATATATTCTTTCTTTTCACGGGTGCCCAGGAATACCAGCAGGAGGGGGGTGGCAGCCATAGCGCCTGCGATGACGCCCATCAGCAGCACCCGCTTGGTGTTTTCAGGAACCATAGAGCCGATCACCAACATGGGGAAGATGTAGGCTGTCAGGCTGCCGAGAATGTTGAAGAACATCCGAAAACTGGTCAATTGTGTGCGCTCATCATAATCATCGGTGAGTTCTGGCGTTAGGGAGAAATAAGGCATGTAGACCGTTGTCGCCAGCGCTTCATAAACAATGTATCCCAGGGAATAATAAATGACCAGGCCTGTTTCACTGAAATCCGGACTGAGCCATAAAAGGATGAAGGATAGGCCAAAGGGAATCGCGCCAAACAACAGAAATGGTCGGCGGCGACCCCAACGGGTGCGGGTGCGATCTGAAAGGTGACCGATAATGGGGTCGTTTATATAATCCCAACTTCTCCCGACGAAAAGGATGATTGCTACCAAAGCGGGGGATAAGCCAATGACATCCATCATATAAATTGTGAAATAAGCTGAAATAATGGAGTTGTTCATGCTGAAACCGAAGTCGCCAATACCATAAACAACCTTCTTCCAAAAGGATAATTTCTCTTGCTTTTCCATGGTGTGGGTCCTCTCTCTTTGTTGATGTCCTCAGTTTATTACAACACGATAACGCTCATTAAGTTGTGGTCATTCTCATTTTTGATCGTTCATAAAAACACCTCCAGCGCGCTCTCCATTCGGTCGGAAGTGTCGATAAAACGATTATTAATGGGCGAATCAAACAGTTCGGTGCTGCATCCTGAAACAACCTGATTGTAACATTATTGTTGAAAATGGTGCAAACGATGGCGTGTAGGCTTCAGCTTGTGTTTGCGGATTGAGATGACTGATGGCTTATCTAATACTTAAGTGTTTCATATTCAAATGAGAAATAGAATGAGATTTATTCGGACTGAAGTCCTCACTCCAAGATGTTATACCTAATAAATAAAAAGGCTGTTCACTCAAAGTAAGTGAACAGCCATGGTCTTTAGTTGTTATTGCAAAATTAATCTGACCAGCCGCTGCGCCTATTCCCAGACCAAAGCGGACGACCATTTTCGTCACGTAGAGCGATCGTTTCACCGGTGGTTATATTTTCAATTTCAGCCAAACCGAAATTGTCATCTTGGTAATAACCGGTAAGCACAAGCGAATCACCGGGACTGACTGTGAACCCTTGCTCATTTAAGAAGTCGAGAAGTCGGCCATAGATCTCTTTCACAGTCCCATCTTCGAGGGTAACGGTCCAGATAGCGGGATCAACTGAGTCAACAACGCCTGAAACCGTAACCCATTCTTTCACAGGAGCCATACCTGTGCCGGCACCCATGCCCGCGTTATTCTGAAAGGCACCATATTTATTCCCGCTGCCATCCAGAGGAGGTTCGTTGTCGCAATCGCCATCACACGTCCCAGGACCATATCCTGAGCCATCGCCCAAGTATGTATTTAGTCTTGCCTGATAGCCGTTACCCGGCTTTGCATCTTCGGCAGATGGGTTGTTGCCACCAGCTTGTGCGAATACTGGCTCGACCACGCCAAAAGCTAGTGAAACGAAAGCGGCGGTTAATAGAACACCAATAACTATTTTCTTTTTCATTTTTTCCTCAATTCTAAAGTAGATTATCTATAGCAGTTTCTAAATCTTCAAAACTGCTCAGTCATATGTTTAATATGCCTGATGATTTTATAGTAACTGGTTTCCCTGAAGAGAGGATGGAGAGGATGTGAAGAAGTTATGAAGATCTGGCTGCAATTAAAACGGGAGGCTATAATACTTTTATGAGTACAGTTTTGATTATTGAAGATGAAAAAGAGCTTGCGAAAGTAATAAAAGCTTATCTTGAACGGGGGGGATATACGGTGTTAATGGCTGAAAGGGGGGATCAGGGGTTAAGTCTCTGGCGGGAGAACCAGCCGGCGCTGGTTTTGTTGGACCTTAATTTGCCTGAAATGGATGGGATAGACATTGCCAAAGAAATACGACAGAATGATGATACGCCCATCATCATGGTGACAGCTCGGGTTGATGAGGTAGATCGCCTATTGGGGTTGGAATTGGGGGCGGATGACTACATCACCAAACCATTCTCACCCCGGGAGGTCGTGGCGAGGGTCAAAGCCGTATTGAGACGGGTTGAGAAAACGGCGGAAAGCCAACCTGATGTGTTGACTTTTGCAGATCTCAAAATTGACCCTGAGGCTTTCTTAGTAGAGCAAGCCGGCCGTGAAATTGATTTGACACCGATGGAGTTCTCGATCTTGGTCACATTAGCGGAAAACCCGGGACGGGTCTTCTCAAGATTGCAGCTTTTGGAATCCGGTCAGGGCATTGCTTACGAGGGGTATGAACGCAGTATTGACACACATATTAAAAATTTACGAGCTAAGCTGGGGGATGACAGTAAAGACCCTCGTTATATCGAAACTGTATTCGGTGTTGGTTATCGCTTTAAGAAGGAATCAAAATGAGCATGCGTTGGCGTTTGTTGGGCGCTTTTGGGTTGATTATATTGATTGCCCTTGGAACTGTGGCGCTGGTCTCACGTTTTACGACACAGCAGGAAGTGACGACTTTTCTCGGTCATGGCGGTCAGGTGGGGCTTGAGAACCTGGCGGAATCCCTGGAATCCTATTATGAAGACAATGGGTCCTGGTCAGGTGTTGAAGCTGTATCCATAAATATACCTGGTCGAGGGCAAGGGCAAGGACCTCGGACAGGCGTAAATGTCTCAGTGGGTGAGCATATATTGGCTGATTCTGAGGGAACTATTCTCGTCAGCCCTTCGGAAGTTGAGATTGGGACAAAGCTCACTGATGAGACTCTGAACCAGGGGATCGAGCTTAAAGTCAGAGAACAGGTGGTGGGTTATTTACTACCTGAAGGTGGAATCCCGCAATTACCCGAAAATTTCGAAGAATTATTGATTGAGCGTGTCAATCGGGCTTCATTATTGGCGGCTGCCATTTCAGGCGGCGTGGCGATCCTTTTGGCCATGATCCTTGCCGCATTGATCTTGAGGCCAGTGCAAAGCCTGACGAATGCAGCTGTGAATCTCTCTGAAGGTGATCTCTCCCAACGCGTCAATGTCAGGGGAAAGGGAGAGCTTTCAAAATTGGGTGACACTTTTAATCAAATGGCTGAGTCGCTGCAAAGAGCCGAAGCGAAAAGAATGGCTATGACCGCCGATATTGCTCATGAGCTTCGAAATCCCCTGGCAATTCAGCGGGCGCATCTTGAAGCCTTGCAGGACGGTGTTTATCCGCTCAGCTTGGAAAACCTCTCACTAATTGCTGAGCAGAACGAGCAACTGACACACCTGGTGGAAGACCTGCGCACCCTCGCCCTGGCTGACGCGGGGGCATTAAGCCTGAACAAACGCCGCATTAATCTCACAAAAGTATGTCAGGAATTAGCTATCCGTTATGAACCTCAAGCCAACAAAAAAAATGTTGCTATATACAACGAATGTGGGAAGAGAGTGATTTATGTTTCCGCAGACAGGGAAAGGCTTCAACAAATATTTGATAATTTAATGCAAAATGCCCTTCGGTATGCTCTTGAAGGCGGGTGGATAAAATTATTATTGAAGCAAGAGGCGGACGAGGCTGTGTTCTCCTTTCACAACAATGGTTCGGAGATTCCTGATGAAGCACTCAGCCATCTATTTGATCGTTTTTATCGCGGGGATAAAGCTCGAGACCGTACCAGCGGCGGGACAGGACTGGGATTGTCTATTGCGCGGAAGCTTGCGGAAGCTCATGGCGGCACGCTGACGGGGGAAAATCATCCTGATGGTGGGGTGGTGTTCAGGTTAACTTTGCCTTTAGCCGGACGAGAAATGTAGGTGGGGTGTGGCAAAGCCCACCTAACATTTTTTAAAGTCCTCACGTCATATCTGTTGATTATGAGATCCCTAGGCCGCTTCTGGGGATTCTTTCTTCTGACGGAAAACCACCGGAATCATAAGCAACAATAATAGGTTAATCCCCAACAGGATCAAAAAGGTTGTGCTGAACCCTGTCAGGTCTGCCAGCGCACCGCTCAGGTACATCCCAATACCTTGTCCAACGTTGGTGAATGCCATCAGGATAGCATACATCGATGCAGCAATGCGCGGGTCCACAAATCGCATGGCCACCGCGAAATACTCCGTTTGATAGGATCCGTAAGCGACTCCGAAGAAGATCACCATAGCTATGGAGAGGGTCATGCCATATTCAGGCGTGATGAGAAAAGCTAATGCCAACAGAGTAACACTTAATAGTAGTACACCAATCACCACAGCTCTTTGCACTTTGAACTTTCGCATCAACCAGCCGCCCACGAAGCTGCCGCCAACCACGCCCAAACTCCATAAAGAGGTGATCATTCCGGCTGCGGATAGGCTGATCCCAAACTGAGCTTCCAGGTAAGGGTTGATGAGCTGGTTAGCCCCTAAGATGACCATGAACATCACCAGCCCCATCCCGCCCACCAAGAATGTTGTTCGGTCAAAGGCTTTAAACGCTGACCAATCGAAACGTTTTGCCACGTCCCGTCGCTCCTCGCGCACAAAGAGCATGAAGGGAACGGGGATGATTGTCAGGGCTGCCAGCACCCAAAACACGGAAAGCCAGGAGACATTCTCCGCTAGAAAACCGACTACCGATGCCGCGGCAATCGAGCCGACCGCGCGTCCACCGACCATGAAACCCTGGATTGTCCCTTGCTCTTCAACCGGGGTCGTATCCAGCGCCAGCCCATCCGTGCAGGTGTCATACAGCGCCATCCCCATTTGCATGGTGAAGGCGATGGCAACATAAGCCCAAAAATACTGACCAGGGTCAATGAAGGGCGCGGCGACCAGACAGGCAAATTGGACAGCCAAGCCGATAAAAATGTAGGGTTTACGGTGCCCCATCCCAAACAGATTGACGCGGTCGCTGATGATGCCAAGGCCGATCTTGAGCACAAAGGGAAGAAGGGCGATGAAGCCAAACACGCCCACATCGGTCATCTGAAGGCCGTTATCGAGTAGATATAGAGCGTTGAGGGCTGCAAAAAAGCCAAGGATGGTCCCTTGGGTGAAATAGAGCGAACCGAAGGTGAAGTAGCGGACGGATTTGCTGCGCGGCATAGGATTTCCTTTCAATGAGTGGTTTCAAAAAGTATACATGATTTTGTAGAGATTCGAAGCATATCGCTACAAGTTATTAAATCAGTTACTTGACTTAGAGGTTGTGGATTGTCGGGGTCTTTTTAAAAAACAAAACCCCTCCGAATAGGATTTCGGAGGGGTAGCTTTATAAACGCTGTGCTAATCGTCATCGAATAATGCACTCAGATTTTTAAAATCTGTCCTTGATGTCAAATCAATGCTGATGGGTGTGACAGAGACCTTTTTCTCCACGAGAAGAGCATAAAGATCGCTGTCCTTTTCCAACTCCTCTGGTCGGTAGCGGATCTCATACCCCACAGGACCGCGATCGGCTAGGGATTTTCTTATGGCAGGTTTCGGAAAGTAATACCGGTGACGGGATTGCCTGGTTAAAACCCACGGGGTTTCTGGGGTGGCATCATGTGGGATATCCATCTTAATCAGATCAACATCTTCAGGGAGACCCTTTTCCAGCATTTTCCTGGCGATTTTTTGAGTAAAAAACCCCGCCGTGCTGAAATCAACATCTTGGGAGAGCGAGAGGTGATGTTCCTGCCCGGTTTGCATGGACACCGCCAAAGCTGGAATCCCAAGGGTTGCGGCTTCAATGGCCGCGCCAATCGTACCTGAGATGGTCACTCCCGATCCCACATTTTCTCCATAATTGATCCCCGACACGACAAGATCAGGTTTCACATCATTGACATCGTAGATACCATGGAGGACAGATTGTCCGGGTGAACCGTCCACACAAAATACCTGCCAATCCCTCCCGTTGACGTTGAGGGTCATTTTCTCAATAATGCCAGATGAGTGGATAGGCATGCTCCTGCCAGCGCCAGATTGTTGATCTCGGGGTGCAATTACATGCACCCAGCCGAGGGGATCCAGCGCCTCCGCCGCTGCCCACAAACCTGGGGAGTGGATGCTATCGTCGTTTGTCAATAAGATTTGTATTCTTTTATCATTCATAACACCCTAATTCTAACTGAGAAAAGAGAGGATGACCATCAATATGACGTAGATATTCTATTAAAGAAAAAGTAATAATGTAGAGAGCAACTTATTTTACGCTTCCCCGGCTGCACATTTGCCCGCGAAGGCTTTAATCTCATCAATCATAGCCATTAATCCATTTGCCCGCTGGGCGGAAAGGTGTTTGTTGAGCCCGGTTTGCTCGAAGAGTGTCAAATCTGCTTTGAGAACTTCTTCTGCTGGCTGCTCGGAAAAAATCTGTGTCATTAAGGCAGCCAAGCCCTTAACGATGAGCGAGTTGCTGTCAGCCTGAAAAGAAACGATGCCATCGCAGCATTCCCGATACAGCCAGACGAGAGATTGGCAACCGCGTATGATATTTTCTTCTGTGCGGTATTCATTGGGCATGGACTCCAATTTTTGACCCAGTTCAATGAGATAGGCATAGCGTTCATCCCATTGGGGTAAATATGAAAAATTTTTGACAATCTCGGCTTGAATCTCTTGAATAGATGCCATTTTGCTCATCTTCCTAATAGTTTCATTGCTTTGTAAATTCCTTCAATGAGGGCGTCAATATCCTCTTTGGTGTTGTAAATCGCCAGAGAGGCGCGGACATTTCCCTCGATACCTAGGGCAGTCATAATCGGCTGTGTGCAGTGGTGTCCTGTACGAACCGCAATCCCATGACTGTCCAGCAAGGTCCCCAGATCGAAGTGATGAATCCCTGCAATATTGAATGGCAAGATGCTAGCACGGCGTTTCGCGTTACTATAGATGGTCAACCCATCAATTTCCAGCAGCCTTTTTCTTCCATATTCCAGGATTTTGTCTTCATAGGTCATGATGTCTGAGAAATTCAACGCATTGATGTAATCTATAGCAGCCGCCATACCGATGGGACCGACGATATTGGGGGTGCCGGCTTCAAACTTGAAGGGCAGTTTGTTGTAGGTGGTTTTTTCGATGCTCACCAGATCAATCATCTCGCCCCCACTTTTATATGGGGGAATAGCGTCAAGCCACTTCTCTTTGCCGTATAACACGCCAATCCCCGTAGGACCATAGATCTTATGTCCGGAGAAAGCGTAAAAATCAGCATCCAGAGCCTGCACATCGTGCTCAATGTGCTGAATGGATTGGGCTGCGTCCACCAGGACCGCAGCACCGGCATCATGCGCCATCTTGATGATCTCACGAGCTGGGTTGACTGTGCCGAGAGAATTGGAGACGTGATTGAAGGCGACAAGTCGGGTCTTTTCGTTTAACATTTCTTCAAGGATATCCAGGCGAATGTCCCCGTTTTCATTGAAGGGAACGACACGGAAACGCGCACGCTTGCGGTCGCAAAGCATCTGCCAGGGGACGAAATTAGAATGGTGGTCCATTTCCGTAACGATGATCTCATCGCCAGGGTTGACGAAAGCCTCCCCGAAGGAAAAAGCGACCAGATTGATCGATTCTGTGGTCCCACTGGTAAAAACAATCTCATGATCGTATTCAGCGTTGATGTATTTCTGTACGGTCTTGCGGGCATTTTCATGGGCATCTGTCGCCAGGTTGGAAAGGTGATGCGCTCCGCGGTGAACGTTGCTGTTATACCTCGTGTAATAATCCGTGATGGCGTCAATCACAGATTGCGGCTTTTGGGTTGTTGCAGCGTTGTCCAGATAAACCAGGGGATTGCTGTTGATGAGTGTTTTCAAAATCGGGAAGTCATCCCGTATTTTATTGATATTAAGGGTCATAATTTCCTTTATTCACTTTATTGTGAGTGAATTTTACCAGAACTGAGGTTGACCTCCTATAGCTGCGATAAGATGCTTTTAAAAGCTATTATTCACCAACAATGACCTCAACTTCAGTGCCAACATCGGCTCGCAGCCTTTCTTTAGCGCTGCCATTCACCACGGCGAGTGCCAAATGTCCGGTGCTGTCTATGAAGGCGATCAGGTTGCCCTCAGTGGCATCGCCAAAAGCTTGGTTCATACCAGGTATAGATCTTCCCAAGCATTTGACGGTGATGTTGTCATTCTTCGGCAGGACCGATTGTGGTAGATTGGTACTTAAATTGCCGAAGGAGTCTACCCATACAACTTCAGCCTGCCATCCCTTGGACGTGCGTTTCGGCAGTGAGAGGTGGAGCAAGATTGGGTCTTTGATGCCCTCCCCCAATTTTTCGATTGGCAAGCCGTTCGCCAGATGGGCGCCAACTGGGGCGAAGATATCCCGACCGTGGAAAGAATGGCTGGTTTCCGGTAGCCAATATTGCGGTTGATTGAGATCAATGATTTCGACTGGCTGCTTTTTATCGGCGGCTTTCTGCAAAAGCAGGGTCAACAGACCATTATCCGGAGCGACGTAAAAATGCGCGCCGATACGGGCAGCGAGGGCATGGCGGGCTGTCCCCACACCTGGATCAACCACAGCGACATGAACCGTGCCGGGGGTGAAATAGGGCGCAGCCTCCGCCAGCATGCGCGCACCGGCATGCACATCCTGCGGCTGAATGTTGTGGCTGATATCAATGACCTGAGCTTGTGGGGCAATATCGGCGATCACCCCTTTCATCACACCTACAAAGTGATCCTGCAGACCAAAGTCTGTGGTCAATGTGACGATGCCGCTGGGTTCCAAATAAGCCGGATCAGGGTTTTCGCCAAATTTCTCAACGATGGCATCATAATTCATACCCTGTCGGATAATCTCCTGGAAGATTCCCCGTAAACCTGTCCTGCGCAAATCCCCCACCGTTTCCATGATGTTGTAGGGGACGCGGAAATGCTGAACATCTATTTTCCCTTGTTTTACCTCAAGGATAGCATAGCTGGCACGTGGGTCGCCGTCATCCGGTCGACCGACACTGCCCGGATTGATAAAGAGCACCCCGTCAACCTCTCTAACAAAAGCTTGGTGGGAATGACCGCATAAGACAATATCCGCTTCTGTGAGTTTTGCCAATTCAATAAACCGTTTTCGGGGTGTGTCAATTCTCAAATGTTCTGAATTAGAAGCTGGGCTGCCGTGGGTCATTAATATTTTCCTACCCTCAAATTCTAATGCTCGCGTTTCAGGGATATTTTCAAGAAAATGGCGAGAAGAGTCTGATAAGGCTTGGCAGGTCCAGGCGAACATGGTCCGCTTTTCCGCTGTTCTGACCTTTTCCCAGCGGTTCTCTTGATGTTTCTTGCTGAGGACTTTCTTGTCATAATTGCCCAGGATATTGTAAATATTAGACCCCTGGATCCATTGGACAACTTGATTGGGGTGTGGTCCATAACCGATGGAGTCACCGAGGTTCAGAATGGTGTTTTCAGCTTCCCGGGTTCGGGCATGGCGCAGGACAGCCTGAAGGGCAGAAAGATTCCCGTGGATATCAGCAATCAGTGAGATTTTCATAGCATCAAGGGTTGATGAGTCGGCTTGATAATTTTCTAGGTTTGTTTAGCTATTTTAGATAGTTATTGGAAATTATACTTGATGTATCTTATTTATCAACAATATCAATGCCATCAAAACCAGCTTTACAAAGCTGGCAAAATGGAATTTTTTGCACAATATGAATAAATTAAACTTCGTCCCCTTCAGTCCACTCGTCATCTGAGACGTCAATTTCGAGCAGCTCACCCGTCGCGATGAAAATTGTCCGTTCACAAATATTTGTGACACGGTCGGCTGTCCGTTCAATATTATGCACGACCCACAAGATGTAATTGGTTTGATCAATGGAATCCGGGTTGGCGATCATGTTGGCGACGATTTTGTGATAAATTTGATTATAAAGATCGTCAACCTGGTCATCTTCTTTGGGAATGTGGTAAGCCATGTCCACATCCTCAGCGATAAATGCGCTTAACGCACGGTGAAGCATGCTCACCGCCAGATCGCCCATGCGGCTGATTTCACGACTAGGAATTGGGATGTCATCCTGACCGATCAGGCGGCTGATCTTGGCGATACCTTTGGCGTAATCCCCCATTCTTTCAAGCTCGGTAATGACTTCCAGGATGGCAGCTAGCAAGCGTAAATCGTGCGCGATGGGCTGCTGCGTGGCAAATAGGATTAGGACTCGGTTTTCAATGGCGTATCTTTTTTCGTTGATCAGGTCATCGTCATCATATACTCGGCGCGAGGCTTCTAAATCTCTTCGCTTGAGCGCGTCAATAGCATTCAGCATGGCTTGTTCTACCATGCTGCCGAGCAAGAGGACTTCATCCTGTAAGTGGTGTATCTCTCGGTCTAAAGTTTGGCGGGGCATTCGCATCTCCTGGGAGATCGATAAGACTGTCTGCTTATTTTATAACATTCTACCCAAAACGACCAGTCACATAAGCTTCGGTTTGTTCGTTTTTTGGATTGGTGAAGATCTGATTAGTAGCGCCGTATTCGACAAGGATGCCGGCGCGATTTTCATCGATCATCAAAAAGGCGGTGAAATCCGATACACGGGCAGCCTGCTGCATATTGTGGGTGACGATCACAATGGTGTAATCCTCTTTTAATGATTCCATCAGCTCTTCAATCTTTAGTGTGGAGATGGGATCCAGTGCTGACGCAGGTTCATCCATCAGGATCACAGCGGGTTCAACCGCCAGGGCGCGAGCGATGCACAACCGCTGCTGCTGCCCCCCTGAGAGTTCCAAGCCGGATTGGTCAAGTTTATCCTTGACATCCTCCCAGACAGCGGCTTGATGCAGGCTGCGCTCGACGATTTCTTCAAGCAGGCTTTTTTTTCGGATGCCGTATAAACGGGGACCGTACGCCACGTTGTCAAACACGCTCATGGGGAAGGGGTTGGGCCTTTGAAAAACCATGCCGATTCGCTGGCGTATATCAACGACATCCACATCGGGATCATAGATATTTTTTCCGTTGAGCCAGACCTGACCCTCAACCCGGGATCCTTGGATGAGATCGTTCATCCGATTGAAGGAACGTAAGAGAGTCGATTTCCCGCAACCGGAAGGTCCGATGAGCGCTGAGATTTTATTTTCTGGAATTCCCATGGAAATGTTCTTAAGCGCTTGGAATTTCCCGTAATATGCAGAGAAATCAATCATTTCCATTTTAATGGGTAATGCTCTTAATTCATCATTATCCGGTTTTTGCCCGATATTGACGACGGTTTGGGACTGTTTTTTCTTGGGTTCGGTAATGTTTGGGGCAAGTCTGAATGAATGGGGTTTGACAATATTCATTTATTTGGTCCAACCATTTGGTCTGTTTTCATATGTGTTAAATGTGAACTATATTGTCACAACGCAGATAATCATAACATTTTTGGGTCAAGAGATACTTTTGAATGGGTTAAGGGGGGATGAAGGAGGGTAAAGATTGGGTTAACATCAGGCGATAGGGAGGGTGAAATAAAAGGTGCTTCCAATATCCTCCTCACTTTCTACCCAGATATAACCGCCATGGGATTCAATCATATGACGGGCAATCGAAAGCCCCAGACCCGTCCCTCCGCCAGCCCGGGCTTGATCAGCTTTATAAAACCGCTCAAAGATCCGTGTGAGGTCTTTCTTGGGGATACCTACGCCTGTGTCGCGCACATACAAGACGATATATTCTTCATCCCGATAAGCTGAGAGGGTGATTTTTCCCTCAGGTGGTGTGAATTTAATGGCATTATGCACAAGGTTGATCAATACCTGGCTGATGCGATCGGGGTCAGCGAAGATAATCGGCAGTTCCGGGGGGCAGTCCAGTACTAATTCCAGCTCGGCACGTTCAGCTTGCAGTGCCATACGCTCATAAGCCGGCTTGAGCAGGTCGCAGGGATAAACACGCTGAAAAGACAGCGGAACTTTTCCCGATTCAATGCGAGAAAGCTCCAAAAGTTCATTCACAAGTTGGGTTAGATTGTCAATTTCCGTTTCCATGCGGATGATGAACCGCCGTGCAGCGGGCGGATCATCCAAGGCACCTTCCTGCAGGGTTTCTGCCAGAGCTTTGAGGCTGGCTAAGGGGGTGCGCAGCTCATGAGAAACATTGCTGATGAAATCCCTGCGTACTGTTTCCAATTGACGTAATTGGGTCAGGTCTTGAAACAGGAGCATGGTGCTGCCGGGTAGGGCGGTCTTCAGAGGGATGGCGACAACCTGGAGAAAGAGATGTTGAGGGCCGATTTCCAGCATCATGCTCTGCCGCTGCCCTTTCTTCGCTTCCCGCCAGAGATCAACAAGTTGATGATAGCGCATGACCTCCACAACGGATCTGCCCAAACCAACTTTCTCATCAATTTGGAAAAGGCGTTCAGCGGTGGGGTTGAGGAGCTGTACACGCCCGTCAGCATCGGTGATCAAGACGCCGTCTGCCATTTGGTTGAGCACGGCGGAGAGTTTCGCTTTTTCGCTGGTCAGCGCATCGATTTGTTCGCCCAGTTTTTGCGCCATGAATTGCAGGGTTTGGCTGAGTTCGCTTAGTTCATGGGGCGCCTCCGGAAATTCCAGATTGTTGAAATTTCCCATACTCATTTGACGGGCAGCAATGGTGAGGGTTTCCACCGGTTCCCGCGAAAGATCATGGAGGATGTAACCCAGCAGCAGGACGCCCAATCCGCCGACCAAAATAAAAGCACCTGCCAGCCAGATAAATTGGCTGAGGTCAAGGCGGAAATATGATAATGGTGCCTGGAGTTGAACCACGCCCAGCAAATCTCCGTTTGGACTCTGGAATGTGACCGCTGCAGCTATCCAGTCATCTTCAATGTGACTGCCCTGGCCTTCCGCTATGGCCTGTGGGACAGCCGGCATATTCAGTGGATTTGGCGATTGTTCTTCAAAAGGAATGGTAGATCCGATAATCTTTCCGGTGGGATCAATAAATGTTATATCTAAACCTAGAATTTGACTTCTAGATTTCGCTAAGGTTTGTAAGTCGTCTCCTGCAAGGTTACTTGTCGCTTCTTGTGCATCGGCCGCGATAAGTCCGGCGATCCTTAAGAGCTGCGTCTGCCAGCGTTCTAACTCCTTCTGGCGGATGTGGTTCACCATGAATATCGTGAATAGAGAGATGACCATCACCAGCAAGAGCAGGCAGGGTGTGACAATCCGCCAGCGGATGCGACGCTGCATGGATTAACCTTCGAAACGATAGCCGGCGCCCCGAACGGTGATGATCCGCTGTGGGTTGGCAGGATCGGGTTCAATTTTTTCCCGCAGCCACCTGACGTGAACATCGACAGTACGGCTGTCCCCGATAAAGTCCCATCCCCAAACGCGTTCGAGGATGAACTCCCGTGAAAGTACCTGACCCTGATGCTGCGCCAGGAATGTAAGCAGCTCATATTCTTTGGGTTTGAAGGCGACCACTTCTCCATCCACGGTGATCTCACGGCGGGTCATGTCGATTTTCAAATTGCCGAATTCCATGATCTCGGGTTTGGGCTTGCCGTCTTCCCCCTCAGCGAGATTTACCTCCTCACGGATCAACCGCACACGCCTAAGCATGGCTTTGACCCTGGCGAGAAGCTCCCGCATGCTGAAGGGCTTTGCCATATAATCATCCGCCCCGACCTCCAACCCAACCACGCGGTCTATCTCATCGTCACGGGCTGTGAGCATCAGCACAGGGGTGGACATCTCGCGGCGCAGAATACGGCAGATTTCAAACCCATCCAACCCGGGCAGCATGACATCCAGGATGATCAAGTCCGGTTCCATTTCTCTGGCGAGTTCCAATGCCTCGGTACCGTCGCCGGTGGTCTGCACTTCATACCCTTGTTTCTTGAGGTTGTATGCCAGCGTTTCCTGTAAGGAAATCTCATCATCAACCACCAATATCTTTTCAGCCATTTCTCCTCCTCATATTTTCCAGGAGTATAGTCAATTCTCCCGCTAATTTGTTACGAGAAAATTGTAATTCAATCATCTTTCTACCGTTAATTCCCATTTTACGACGTTTTGTCGGATTCAATGCTAAATCCTGAATCGCTTTCGCCAGGGATTGAGGGTCTCCCGGGTTGACAAATATGCCGGCTTGCGCTTCCTCAACCACCTCTCTGATGACGCCGTCAATCGCCAGTATGATGGGCCGTCCGGCAGCCATGTAGTCGAAGACTTTGTTCGGATAGGTTGTCTTATACATCTCAATTGGCTTTAATATCGCCAAACATGCATCTGCTGCTGCCAGGGCTTTGCTCATTTCGACCTTCGGCACCGGCGGTAAGAACAAGACGTTATCCAGTCCTCTTTCCTCCGCCTCTTTTTCCAACCGGGTTTTTTCCTTGCCCGATCCTAACAAGACAAATTGTATCTCTTTTTCACACTGTAATTGTACTGCCGCCTCAAGAATTACATCTAAATCGTTGGATAAGCCGTGGGCGCCGGCGTAAAGGACGAGGAATTTCTCCTTCAAATTATTTTTTTCCCGGAAAGAGGTTCCTTTTGCCTCGGGATGGAACATTTCAGGGTCTGTACCGTTCGGGATTAGAGCTACTTTTTCTGCGCCGCGAGCCTTGACGTGATCGATAAATCCCGGGGAGTTGACCATCACCTGGTCAGCATGGCAGTACAGGAAACGCTCCAGCCACTCGGACATACGGATCAGGGTCTTGTTCTTCAACACACCAACAGCCACGGCAAAAGCCGGCCACAGGTCGCGCACTTCCAGCAAAAAGGGGACGCCTTTCAGGCGTGCTAATAGCCATGCCGTGGGTGCTTGGAAGATGGGGGGCGTCGTACCCCAAACCAGGTCCACATCCCGGACGAATAAGCCGTTGAAGAAGGAAGAGATCATAAAACTAATGAAACTGAATACACGCCAGATGAAGGAGCGGTTCATTGTGGGCAGTGTGTAGCTTCGGATAATCGTCACACCCAGATCATCGGTTTGTTTGCGGCTCTGGAAATCCTCTTTGACGCCGGTCAGGTAGCTGACAGAACTGCCGATAACCGTCACCTCGTGGCCTTGTTGTTTTAGGTATCGTGCAATTTCATGATGGCGGGTGCCTCCGGGTTGGTCCAATGCCACAAAGATCTGATGGATCAAGAGAATGTGCATATTGTTAACATTTTACTCGATTATTGGGGGCGCGTGTTCGAGGGAAGGTTTTAGGGTGGAGGAACGAGAAGAGAAGATACTAAACCAAGAATACTTTTGGAGTGAGGACTTTAGTGTAGGTCATGCATGGTTCAGGAGTGGAGCTAACGAACCTGCGTGACAATGACACATCGCACCATTTGTCATATGGGCTGTGTTTGTCACGTGGGCTTCGCCACACGTAACCTACAAAAAGAATCATGACGTGAGGACCTTCGTTCGATATTTGTTTTTGTTAGAGGTTTGTTCTACAAAGGGTTATGTAAGAATCCAGGCTTCAGCCTGGCCTCCATGATGTGTCATGATTTTGGAATCTATGGAGAAAGCCCTTAATCTTCGAAGCGCCAGATGGATTCGATTTTCATCGGCGGCTGGCCGGACAGAACTGCGACGACCAGCAGGGCTGGCTCTTTTTCCCCGTATGTCGGTGACCTCCAGCCCCAAATTTGCTGCCCTTCAATATCCCCATAAATGTTTTCACCGGCTCGGAAGAGGTTCATTCCCTCTGCCCCTAAAATTTCCAAGCTGAATGAAAACTTTGGACCTGAAATGTGAAGTATATTCTCCGTTTCTATCTGCCAATCCCAATTCGGTAATAACCAGCTCAGGCGAACCTCGTGCTCCTTCCCTTTTGTCTTGCCGTAGGGCATGATTCGGTCCGTGACAGTCCATTTCTTGTCCGATGCGCTCAGTGTGCGCTGGTGCAGAGCGTCCAATGATTTAAAACCATTATGTTCAGCGGTGACCCAGGAAAGTTTGCCTTCATCATCCACCTCATAAGCCAGCACTTCCGCCTGCGCCCAATCCAGCCACAGAAAGCGCCCAGCCCGCAGCATTTGATCCTTTCCATCCAGAGTCAAGGTGTTATGCACCTGGGTAGATATCAGGGCATTGTCCCAGGGCGGTTGTGCATTGTATTGATATGTGCCTGGGTCACAGGCGATGTTGATGCCGCGCCACCACAGATCAACATGTAGTTGATCGGCGTGGGAGGGACGGTCGGTGAAACGGGCGGCATGGATGAAAGCGCGTCCCTCTGCGCCATCGATTCTGAGCATATCCGATGCTTGGGGCTGGGCGGGATGGGGGTTGACGGCTGCTTTTAAATCGAACCAATCCGCCATCTCCGATAGATTGGATTGGTTATAGATGTCCTCATGCAGGAAGGCTTTGGCCGCTGCGTCAACAACCGAACGGAAATCGTCATGAGGCAGGCTGGTGAGGGGAAAGATATAAGCCCCGTCATCCGCGCCCAGATTGGGCGCCCGACCTGTCTCAGGGTCGGTCAGCGCCCACAGCCAGCGGGTCGCGGCGGAAAGCCGTGCGGCAGTTAATTCCGGCCAATCCAGCCAATCCAGCCAATTCCTTTCCCTACGTAGATGGTCTGTGAACAAGGCCAACTGCAGCATTAAGCGATGGTAATTGACGCTGTGCTGGATATAGGTTCCGTATTCGTCAATTTGTTCCTGAAAACCCCAATTCAGCCAGCGCCAGCCCAATTGACGCCATTTTTCCGCTTGTGGGTGATCGGGCAGGTAAACCCCGGCGGTGAACAGCCCCGCCGCTTCTGAGAGCAAGTGATTGTTGTTCTGGGCGTGGGCATAGACCAGCGTGGGCGGGATGCGCTCGGCGTGTTCGGCTACGGCCCGCCAAAGGCGCGTACGGTTGTCTTGTGTTGAGGATGACGCAGTGGCTAAAACCCGGTCGCAGAACACCAGCGCCATCAACCGGATGGCGACCTCCTGCCCGGACTGCCATTGACGGCCGAGGTTAGGCGGGTGAACCTCTAGGAAATACAGCGTTTTATCCCAAAATTCCTGAGCATAGGCGGGGTCGCCACTGTAGGCGTAGGCCCTGGCCAGGGTGATCCCCCAAGCAAAACGGCCAGGCTCCCAGATAGATTTAATATCCTCCTCTGGGGGCGTTTTCTCCAGCTTTGTCCAATGCACATCTGAAGCGCCGCTGTCCAAATTGAGGGGGACGGGGTTGCCGCCAAATAAGCGGATTTTCCCGCGGCGGATCTCATCTGCTTGTGCGAGCATGAGGTCACGTTGGGCTTGGGAAACCTCAGGGAATTGGGCATAGGGGGGTAAGCCGGGCGCGCCGGAGTAATTTGACCGACGGGGTGGAGTCAACCGGCGGTAATGCCCGCTGGTCAAACCGATTCGATAACAGGCGTAGTGCCACAGCTTCGTAACCCCCAATTCTCGGGCTGCTTTAATTAGGTTCAATATTTTCTTCACTATCTCTCGTTGACTCAAGGGCATTCCCCCTGCCAAGCATCCAGGCTGCGGTTTTTAAGAATTGCATTTATGGAAAGTGAGACTGCCTGATTGCAAAAATCGCTCAACTGCATCCCGTTATCCGTATATTCGATGGCAAAGACGGGTTTATCATCTTCGATAAAGGGGGTGGTTTGATCACACCAATTTCCATAGAAGCAGCTTTCTACAATCATCCAGTCAAAATCTATTACCAAGTCCTGAACTTGGTCGGGATCGTTCTTGAGGCCGATGCCCAATCCCCGTTGGTGGGCGGCGTCCGCCAGCCAGCGGTTGTAGGCGAGCTGGTCTTCACCCGTCAGGGGGAAGCCGGTCTCATGTGTGTACCCATCCAAGTTGTCCGGGTCAACCCCATCGAACCCTTTTTGGGCGCACAGGTCCAACCGGGCGGTCAAGATGGGTGCCAGGAGGTCTATCCGACGGATATCCAGCCAGCGTTCTCCCGGCCAGCCTTTGTAATCTTTCCCTAAGATACCCTCAGGAAAATCATCTCTATCGGGACGCCAGTCCTCCCAAGCGCCGGCGTTGAGGTAACACATTACCCTGATGCCCCGGGTGTGCAAGATTTGAATATCTTCCGCCGTTGTCTCAAACAAGTCGAGATTATAAATATCTGCATCAACATCCAGATTTATTTCATCGACATATTGAATCTGCCAGGACTGCCCCGGTTTGGGAGTCCACCAGGTTCTTTCTTGCGGTGGTTTGGTGAGAAGGGTAATTGTTGAAAATACGGAAGGGGGATTGCAGGCGGTTAATACCATCGCCAAAACCAGATAGAACACAGTGGTTTTGAGGGAATTAACAGGGTGCTTCAAGCCTGACCTCCGGTTCGGTTAATGAAAATGAGAACTTATTGCTGGGGCGGGGTGATCTTAATTGTTTTCCCATTCCGTAACGACTCAACAGCGGCAAAACTGGCTTGGGTCACACCGATGAGCTGTTCATAGGGAATGGGGGGTGATTGGTCGCCCTGTAGGGCATTCAGGAAAGCCTGCCATGCGCCCTGATGTCCTTTGTTCTGCTGCAGTAAATGGCGTTTCACCTTCTTGCGCCCCTTGTGGATCATCTCAAGTTTGCGCCAATCGTGAAGGATGGCTACCCGACCGCCGCTGAAGACTTCAAGATATTCCTTCGGGCAGGATTTGTCACCGTTCGCCAGGTAACTTACCACGCCCAGTGAGCCATCCGGGAAGTTGAAATTCATCACCACGTTATCCTCACTGTATTTGCCGTTATCCGGCAGGCCCTGCGCTGTCACTTTCACGGGATTCTCGCCCACCAGGAAGGTCAGGAAGTCAATGAAATGGCAGCCCTCGCCGATGATGCGCCCACCGCCTACATCGGAATCATTCAACCAATGGTCGGCGGGGAGGATATTAGCGTTGACGCGGAAATGTGCGAAGAGCGGCTCCTGCCGCTGATCAATAAAGTTTTTCAAACGGCGCGCCAGGGGAGCGAACCGGCGATTGAAGCCGAGCATCAACAGGGGTTTCTCTTTTTCCTGAAGCGCAGCGGTCACTTCATCCAATTGAGTCTGGTTGATCGCCAGTGGTTTCTCGCAATAGACATGTTTGCCGGATTTAAAGGCCTCCAGAATTTGGGGCGTATGCAGGTGGTGGCGGGTCAGGATGGCGACCATGTTGATCGCCGGGTCTTCAAAGACGGCGTCCGGGTCGCTGGCGGCAAAACCGAAGCCGTATTTACCCGCGGCGTGTTGCGCGCTGGTGCCAGAAGCGGACACAATACCCACTGGAGCAATCCCGCCGATTTTTTTGACCACGGGGAGGAAGGTGGCGTTGGCGTAATTGCCCGCGCCCAGCACACCAAGCGCTAGGATCTCGCCGGGCTTGACGCGTACCGTCGGCGCTGCCAGGTTGGGAATACGGTTATCCTGTGGGGGCTCATTCTCCCCATAGGTCAGGAGGATGCCCAGGTAATCTTCCTCGCTGGTGATCAGTTCATAGGCTTTTTCGCCCTCTTCAATGGGGATGCGGTGTGTGATTAGAGGTTCCAAGTCCAGGTGGCCTTCCGCTAACAAGTCCAGGAAGGCTTCCATGTTGCGCGCTTCTGTCCAGCGCACATATCCGATGGGGTAATCCTGGCCTTTTTCTTCATATGCCAGGTCATAACGCCCCGGTCCGTAGGATCGGGAGACGACTAGGTCCAGTTCTTTTTCATAGTAAACTGAGCGTGGGATATCCAGGCCCACTGCGCCGACAGCGATGATCTTCGCTTTGTCACGGGCGATCTCGCCAGCCAGCTCTACGGGGTCATTGGATTCTGTGGAGGCACAAATCACGACAGCATCCGCGCCTCTTCCGCGGGAGAAGGATTTAACCGCTTCCACAGCCTGGTCGCGGGACACCGCTACCTTTGCGCCCATTTTTTGGGCAAACTCGATCCGCTGGGGGTTCAGGTCAATCCCTAGAACCTCACATCCAGCAGCTTTGGCGATACCCGTGGTCAATAGTCCCAGCAATCCCAGGCCGATTACGACCACCTTTGCCCCCACCTGGGCTTCAGCCAGGCGGAAGCCCTGCATGGCGACAGCACCTAAGGTAGTAAAAGCGGCTTGTTCAAAATTCACCGAGTCTGGGATGGAGACCATCAGGTTTTTGGGGACGGCGGCAAATTCGGCATGGACGGCGTGACCGCCGCCCGCGCAGGCCACCCGGTCACCGGTGCGGAATCCTTGCAAACCGGGACCGGTTTCCAGGATGGTGCCCGCTGAGGAATAGCCCAGCGCCATGGGCTGGTCCAGCCGGTTCATTGCCGCTTCAAGGGTCGTCAGGATCCCTTCCCGCCGAGCTTTATCCAGCACCTGACGGACCAAATCAGGGCGGGACTGCGCTTTGCCCAGCATGCCCTTTTTTGCAAATTCCACAACCATGCGCTCCGTGCCTGCGGAGACGAGAGAGGCCGCCGTTTGCACCAAAGCTGTTCCCTGTTCTGGATGGGGTACAGGCACTTCTGCGACTTCACTTTCGCCGGTTTTTATATTCTGAAGCAATTGTTTCATAAGCGCCAACTTGTAGGTTAGGTTTTTGTGATAATAGGATTATAGCGCAAACCGCGAATTATCGTTGTGACGGAATAGTATCCCGGTTTAATTTGACGATCAATAATCAGCAGGATTGGTGACTAAAAAGACAAAAAAGGCTGCGCAGATCCGCAGCCTTGAGTTTCTAAATGAGTTGGGTATTAATCTTTGCTTGATTTTCTTTTTTCCGACTTGGTTTTGGGTTTGGATTCGCTCTTGCTCTCCGTTTCCTTTTTGCTGGTGTCCTCTTTATCAGAGCTGTAGGTTTGTCCAGATGGCGAGCGGTTATCGGTGGCGTAAAACCCTTTCCCTTTAAATACAATTCCCACCGGTTGGTAAACCTTGCGCAAGGCAGGTTCACCGCATTCCGGGCAGATAATCAATGAATCATCCGAAAATTTCTGATATTGATCAAATCGGATTCCGCAATTTTCACATTGATACGTATAGGTTGGCATAAAACACTTCTGACTTTCTTAGGTAACACCTACAAGATTATAGTCCGCTTGATGACGGTTGGCAAGTCCGGGTAGACTCTTCTAACAGATTTCTAACACCCCGATAAACGGTTAAAGCTTCCTTTTTTGCCTTTGGATGAGGGTATTCTTCACTGGTATAATGCCAGCATGCGTAAGATTTGGCTGGTTTTTGCAATTTTACTGAGTTTGTTGGGGATAGTGTTGGCTTCCTGTGCCGCGGAATCGACCGCTGTGCAGGAAACAGTGAACGAGACTCAGGAAGGCACCCTGCGTCCCTATCCGTCAGATACGCCCTCTGTAACCCCATTTCCTACGGGGTACAATTCCTCCACGCCCTCGCCAACCACCATCCCCACAGCCACGCCGGTTTATTATGAAATTCAACTTGGGGACGACATGTACAGCATCGCCTGGCGTTATGACATCAGCCCACAGGCAATTATGACCGCCAACCCCACCGTCAACCCCAATGCCATGATCGTGGGAGAGACGCTGCTCATCCCGATCACACCCATGCCGGAGACGACAGCTACAGCTACGGTTGGACTCTCGCCGACAGCGACGCCCATCTACGGCAGCTTGAATGAGCCGGATTGTTATCGTGATGCTGTGGACGGTTTGTGGTGCTTTGTCCTGGTTGAAAATGATCAGGAGGGCGCATTGGAAAACGTCTCAGGTGTTGTTGCCCTGGAGGGAGAAGATGAAACCCGGCAGGAGACAGCGATCCTGCCGTTGAACCTTTTGCCAGCTGGGGAGTCCCTGCCCTTGATAACCTATTTCCAACCGCCCGTTCCAAGTGAATTTTCTGTCTCAGCACAGGTTGACTTCTGGCTGCCCGTAATGCCGGATGACCAGCGCTATCTGGATGTGGAGATTGTGAAACAAGATATTCAGATGAGCGATAACGGGCGAATCGCAACAATCACGGGTGAACTCCAATTTCCTGAGGATAGCCCAGATGCTGAATATGTGTGGGTCAATGCGACCGCTTTCGACGTTGAAGGACATGTGTTGGGCGTTCGCCGTTGGGATAGGCTGGAACCCCTGTCCGCAGGAAGCAGCCTGACATTTGATCTGACGGTGTACAGCATGGGCGGGGAGATTGACCATGTGGATTTGCTGGTCGAAGCAAGAGCCGTCCAGGAACAAGGGGAAGAGGATTAACATGGAAAAACTGGAACCCCGCCCTCTACCCTGGGGGACGCGCACTTTCATTATGGGGATCATCAACCTCACGCCGGACAGTTTTTCTGGGGACGGCTTGGTAGGACACGAGTCCCTCGTAGAGGCTGCTCTGCAGCAGGCGGAGGTGTTTCTGCGGGATTGCGCGGATATCCTCGATGTCGGCGGGGAGAGCACACGGCCTGGGGCAGAAGCGGTGAGTGAAGCGGAAGAATTGGAGCGGGTCATCCCGGTGATCGAAGCCCTGGTGAGAAACTTTCCTTCTGTGCGGATTTCGGTTGACACTTATAAAGCAAACGTAGCCGGAAAAGCGCTTGAGGTAGGGGCGCAGTGGGTCAACGATATCTGGGGGCTTCGGGCTGACCCCGAACTAGCAGGTGTTGTCGCAGCAGCCGAGGTGCCGGTGATCCTGATGCATAATAGGTCGGCACCCGGCAGTACAGAACTGCGATCCCGTTTGGGCGGGCGATATATCGGTTTAGAATATCAAGATTTGATCGGTGAGATACGGGAAGAGCTGATGATCAGCGTCCTCCTTGCCCATGAAAGCGGCATCTCGGATGAACATATTATTCTGGACCCGGGCATTGGGTTCGGTAAGACCGTTGCTCAGAATCTGGAACTTGTGGATCGCTTGGATGAGATCAAGGCTTTGGGGTATCCCCTCCTGGTGGGGCCATCAAGAAAATCTTTTATTGGATATACCCTGGACCTGACGCCTGATGAGCGGGTGGAGGGCACCGCCGCCGCGGTGGCTTTGAGTATTGACCGCGGCGCAGATATGATTCGTGTGCATGATGTGGGGGTGATGTCTCGGGTGGCGCGCATGACGGATGCAATTATCCGGCGTGAGGAAAAGTCAATCAGTAAAAGTTAATCCAATAATTTGTGAACGTTGTGAACGGCTTGATTAAGGTCTGTTCCCAAGAAGACGCCAGCCAATTCATTTCTGGCGGCTTCATTTTCATTGAAATAACGTCCGCCAAAGCCGAATTTAGGTTGTGAAGGGATCCTATTTAAGGACGCCTGCATGGTATTGAGCGGTCTCGCTGTCCAATCAAAGCCAGCAGATAGAATGATCATATCGGGTTCGACGTCCTCAGCGTAAGCCACAAGATCATCCACGGGCAGGTCTGCTCCCAAGAATTCCACCTGATACCCTTCACGTCTGAGCAGCACGGACAGCATCAGCGGTGCAATTTCGTGAAATTCCTCTGGCGCACAGCCGATCAGCAGGCTGGGTGCAGCGCTGTAAACGGGGAAGGCTTGCTTCAGGTTCATCAAGATCCTGCGAATGAATGAGGAGGCAAAATGCTCTGTGGCAATGCGTATTTCCCCGCGATACCAGGCGTCGCCAATTTCGTATAAACAGGGTTGAAAAATCTCAAAGAAAATGATTTTCAGGTCAAAGACAGATTGAACGACATTCACAATCTGCCTGGCGTTGGATTCATCATGCACAATCAACGCTTTGTAGAGTTGATCGGCATAAGATTTGGGCGGGTATTTTGGTTCTTTTGAGGGCTCAGGAGGGAGCACGGAGGGCAATGCTTCGGGCCAGATGCCGTTGTCGCGCATATGCCGGTATTCCCGCACAGCATTGCTAATGGTCAGGTCGTTTTCCAGGCGGTGGGTGATCCAGCGAATGATCTCGATATCCCGCTCTGAGTAGAGACGATAGTTATTATCTTGCCGATCCGGCTCGATCAGGTCGTATCGGCGCTCCCAGGCGCGCAGTGTGACCGGTTTCACGCCTGTGCATTCACTGACGGCTTTAATGGTATATTTGGGTTTCGCTGAATATTCCGCAATTGAAACCATACCGCTTCCCTATCTAAAATGTGGATATGATATTAATTTTACCGTGATTCCCAACCGCTCGCAGTGAACAATTCTTCCAAGAACACCTGACGCTCACTGTCTGTCATCGGCCTTGGTTGGGCATAATCTTCGAGCATAGCCGTCAGAAGCTCAGTGCTCAGGTGATGTCCATCATAGAAGGTATGACGCTGAATGATCTCCCAGCGGGTTTGGATGATCAGATCCCCGTAACTATCCACAATTCCCATCTGATCGAAAAACAGATTTCCCAAACCGTAGTCAATGAAGGCATCCTCGACGAACGCCATGCCTTTGGGGCGGTGCGCCTGGCTGCCGTTGACAATCGCTGCACCCGCCTCTGCTATCAAGCCGAAGTCGCGGATATGATGTTCTGCGGGGAAGTTGTAATAGTCTTCATAGTATTGAAAGGTGGCAATGGGGAGATATCCCTCCTGCCTAAGGCGTGTGATCTCATCCGCCATCCACTGATAATCGCCGCAGGGCGCAGCACCGCCATGCTCATCCGTCGCCCAGGCGTAATCCGGCCCGGAAGCGTTGCAGCCGATAAAAGCGAGTTGGTTGCCGTTGTGCGAGATCAATAAGGGCGTCATAGCGTCTTCCAGATTCAAACCGCCACCAAAATAGACCATGCCTTGTTCCTGGTAAAGCTCCAATGAAAATGGTATAACGTCCACCCCATAGACATACCAGGAGTCGTTGTTGTGATTTCCTGTTAATTCAATGATATCCGCACCGACATAATCGAATAATTCGATATACTCAGGATTGCTGCAGAAGAACAATAATCTCGAATTGGGGTTGGGGAAGGGGCAATCTTCATAAAAGGAAACCTCATTACTGATGTGTGTGAGGTCGGCTTCTGAGAGCCAGTGGACGATTTCCTTCCCCGGGTAGGTGAGGCTGTTCATCTCCATGCGGTAGGCAGTCGCCCGGACCAAGGCTGTTACGCCGGTCATGACCAGTGTGGTCATCTTATCCGCGTCGCGGTTGGTGGGCGGTAGTGCGCTCAACAGCGTCTGAATTTCAAATTCTGAAATTGGGATACCTGAATTTTCTTTACAGATCAGGTCGTAATGAACCGTTAATGCATACTCTTTGGTTGAAAAATCTTTGAATAGAGGCGAGAGACCATCCACGCTGATCACTTTCAACTTTGGATTGAGGGTTTCAAAGGGGAGGATTGCCCAGGCGTTTTCTTCCCATAACTTATCCATTTCAGGTGTATTCTCAAAAAAATCAACAGTGGCGTCATCGTGCATACCCCAACGGGATGTAAAAACACCTTTGAGGTTTAGAGGGACGTAGAGCTTTCCGACCTGGCTAAGAGCTTCTCCTTGTTGCCCCTGCCATAAGGCTCGTAACACAGATAATTCGACATCATCTCTCAGGGTGGGAAAGGGGGCTGCTAATACGTAGACCCAGGTGGATGAAGCGAGAGTCTCTCCATCCGGCGCCTGCAACCTTTCACCTAGCCAGTGGGAAGCCTTGTTATCATCAGTCATGATAACCGTGTCTAGCTCTTCGAGGTTTAAAAATCCATTGGGAAGGGATTCGTCAAGATGCAAGCTGAAAGGATGGGTTGTTGGCGAGGGGCTTGGTGGCTGTGTGATGATTGGAGTTTCAGTGATGTCGGATGTGGGGTGTGTGGAGGCTTGTGGTGTGATCCGAGATGTGCAAGCTGTGAGGGATAGCATCAACACCCATAGGATCCCAAAGAACAGTCTCCTTTTGATGATATTGATTGCCATGCTGCAGTTGCTTATCATTGATGTTTCTCCTGATCGGCGGTATCGCAGATTATATCAGCATGTGGTCTTTGTGGGCATGGAATGCGTGGGTTAAATAACCAACTCCCCTATCTTTGCCGCGGCAATATAGGGGAGTCATTTTAAATTATTGGGTATCTGCTTAATAATTAGGTCTAGTAATGAACTTCCCGAGGAAGCGATTTCGCTTGCTGAACCCAATCAGCCACCTGGCGTTGGGAGGGAAGCTGCCGCACCAAGCGTTTAATGTTGTTGATTTCAACGAGCTTGGCATACAAATTCGCTGGGTTGCGCTGTGCCAGTTCTACGACCGTATCCACACCGGCTTCTTCTAGGAGGTCAGAATATTCCTCAGCGACCCCTTTAATCCTGTAAAGATCTGCATGATTGACCCACTCCAGAATCAGGCTCTTGCTGATCCCGGTCTTTTGGGCAATTTCCTCCCGACCCTTGGGCGTTGCACCTTGTTTGAGCAGCTTATTGGTCGTTGTGATACCAATAGCGGTCAAACGCTGTGTGTAATAAGGCCCAATTCCTTCAATGTCAATAATCTTTGCCATTTGTGTCTCCTTTTGGCTATAAGCTGTTAATTAAGAATACCTTTTGGTGTTCAGCTGTGCAAACGGAACGTACGGGAGCTATGATTACTATGATTATATATTAATTTTACTTATTTTGACAGTTCATGTCCATATTGGTTACTGTCAAGATTTTCCATATTTATAAACAAATCAAAGAACTCCTTGGGGATGAATAAAATTCTTTAAAACCCTAGCCCATGGTCTATTTGAATGACACAGGTGAAGTGAGGGAACACCTGCCT
>Ga0307427_1000197_pt1 | contig 44513 bp, 39 predicted proteins | sample SalMarWE160190MG_FD_202162 | JGI IMG/M metagenome (GOLD analysis project Ga0307427, IMG submission 202162) | Salt marsh sediment microbial communities from the Plum Island Ecosystem LTER, Massachusetts, United States - WE1603-190 | ecosystem: Environmental > Aquatic > Marine > Intertidal zone >...
TAATAATCGTATTCATGCCAACCTCCTTGTCTTATCTTTATTTCCAATAAAGACATCGGAAGGTTGGTATGTTTGTATTGATAAATCATTAAAACCAGCCGCCTAAAAAGTGCGAAAGTTGACTATCAGCAACTCTTCTTAATTCTGCAAGTAGAATTTCCTTTGTCGCGAGTGAACCTTTCGTACCTTGGAAATTATATCTGTACTTCGAACAAAACCTTTCTATGGCATTTCGCCAGGTTCCAAACTTTCTCTCGTATACCTTAGTCCCGATTCTTCCCTGTTTCCTAAATTCTGCATATGAAGGCCTTCTACCTAAAGCGTCCCATACTCTTTTTAGTTCTGTGAAAAGATGTTTTTCAGTTAGCTGCTTTTGGTTAAGTTTTGATACTATTATGACTTTTGTTTGCTTTTTCAAGGTTAGAACACCCTCCAACATACTGGGCCAAGTAGAATACCCCAAACGCTTTTTCAATGTCTCCGAGCTATACTTGCCCCCCTTATTAGTGTAGAAATCAAAAGTGAAGTATTTATCTTGATTCATCTTCTTTATCTTTTTCAAATCTTCTATTAGATCTGATTTCTCAATGATTCTACGCTCATATGCGAATCCAGATTCTTTCATTGCATTTGACCATGAACTAAAACGCCTTATGATAGTATTAACCTTAACCCTACCATATTTATTGAAATCCGTTGTCTTAGGGCACTTATTACCAAAGTATTTTTTTGCTACTCTTTTAATTTCCGCGATTATTGCTTCGTTTGTGTAGCTTGTTAAGCGGTTTGGTTCAAAAGCCTTACTCATGAACTCTCCTAATAAATTACCCTTGGAGCTTCCATTTTTATCCGCGTTCTCTGTGTCCTTTGCGGCAAATTTATTATATTTTACTGGTTTCCTGCCGGAGTTTATCTCGCGCTACAATGCGGGGTGAGGACGATTTTTTCTTTGCCGTTCATATATGGGCGGAGCACCTTGGGGATTGTTATTGAGCCATCGGCATTTTGGTAGAGTTCCAGGAGCGGAATCAATATTCTCGGTGAAGCGATAACGGTGTTGTTTAGTGTGTGACAAAATAAATTCCTTTTTGTCGCAGGGTCTTTATATCGAAGGTTCATTCTTCTTGCCTGAAAATCATAGAATTTACTAGCGCTGTGGGTTTCGCAGTAATTGCCACGAGACGGCATCCAGGCCTCAATGTCATACTTCTTGACCTGTCCTCTGCCAAGATCGCCGGTGCAAACGTTTACCACTCGGTAGGGCAGTTTAAGAGCCTGCATTACCACTTCGGCATTGGTCAAAATTTCTTCATGATATTTGTTGCTTTCCTCGATACTATCTTTGCAAATTACCACCTGTTCGACTTTATCAAATTGATGGATTCGATAAAGACCATATGTATCCTTTCCCGCTGCGCCAGCTTCGCGTCTAAAACAGCTTGACAGGGCTACATATTTTAGCGGCAGTTCATCGGCATTAAGTATCTCACCCATACGGTAGGCTGTCAGCGGCACTTCCGCAGTTCCTGCGAGGTTAAGCTCGTCTTTCTCCATCCTGTAGGTCTGGTCTTCGGAGCCCGGATAATAACCTGTCCCCATCATAGCTTCGTCTCTCATAAGAAGCGGCACCGCCAAAGGTACATATCCCCGCTCAAGCATAAGGCCAAAGGCAAATCGCAAGACCGCCCAGTGCAGTAAAGCACCGTCGCCTTTTAGAAAATAATTGCGTGTCCCCGCCAGCTTGACCCCTCGTTCGATATCGATGATGCCCAGCGCAAGACCCAACTGAACATGATCTTTAAGTTCAAAATCAAACTGTCGAATTTCACCTTCTTTTCTTATCTCAACATTTTCGGTGTCGTCCTTTCCAAGGGGTACATTATCGTCGGCCGGCTGCGGTACCTGAAGCATTAACTCATCGAATTTCGGCAGAAGCTGCTTGATCTTTTCCTGGAGCTGAGCTTCATGTTGCTTGAGAACGCTCAAATTTTCTATACGCTCCTTCTTTTCATTATCGTCCTTTAGCTGAGGGATCAATTTACCGAGCTTGTTTTTCTCCGTTGCATAATCTTGAAGCTTTTTTTTGATGTTTTGTATGTCTGCGTCGATTTTCACCAAATAATCAATATCAACTTCAAAATGTTTGTCTAAAGCAGCTTTTTTGAATGCTTCAGGATTTTCTCGTATTTGCTTGATGTCAATCATGGTCTGTCATGCTCTATTCATTTGATAGAAACCGGCAGTAAAACCGTCGGCTATATATTAGTCGTATCTTTTTATGATCACTACGTTGTTCTGGCCGCCGAATCCAAAGGATTCTTTCATCACAATGTTTACAGGCACTTTTCGCAGCTTATTTGGGACATAATCCAGATCGAGATATGGTTCTGGGTCATTTAGATTCATTGTCGGGGGAATAACATTGTCACGAATCGCCAGGACAGAAGCAATGACCTCGGCCGCACCTGCAGCACCGATTAGATGTCCGAGCATACTTTTAATACTGCTAACAGGGACACTCTTAGCTCTCTCTTTGAAGACTGCCTTAATCGCCATTGTCTCAATATAGTCGTTCTCCACGGTTCCTGTGCCATGCGGATTTATGTAATCAATATCCTTGTAGGTAATACCAGAATCGGCCAAAGCGGCCTCCATAGCCTGTATTGGACCTCTGGCTTCCTCGTGCATATCGGTGACTCTGAATGCATCGGCGCTACTGCCATAACCTATGACTTCAGCCAAGATTTTTACACCTCTTTTCTTAGCTAAACTTAGGCTTTCAAGGATTATTATTGCCGCCCCCTCGCCAAGAACGAAACCGTCCCTGGTAGCTGAAAAAGGTCTCGACGCGGTCTGAGGGCTCCCATTTCTTCTCGAAAGGGCGGTGAGCCGGCTAAAACCCATTACGCCAAGCGGATGTATCATTGAGTGAGCACCGCCGGTAATCACCGCATCGGCGTAACCATTGCGGATCAGCATCATTGCTTCTCCAAAAGCTTGTGTGCTGGCCGCACATGCGGTAAGGCAATTTCTCGTCGGACCACGTGCGCCAGTGAGCATAGCTATATGGGCTGCTGCCATGTTGGGCTCTTGTTCAAGTTCGTGCCTTGGACTCATTCTTTTGGCAGTTGTTGTAGCCCAAGCGTCCCAATTCATCTCATTTTTTTCTGAGTTCCATGCATCAACAATTGCACAAAAAAACATGTCACTATCTATAGAACCTTCACCAGCGCCGAGGTAAATCCCCAGTCTTCTGCGGTCTATTCCATCGGAAGGCTCAGCAGTCTCAACGTCAATGTGAGTCTGCTCACAGGCCTGAGCAGCGGCACCAATAACAAACTGCGTGCTGCGGCTGCTATGCTTGTGCAGGTCCAGGTTTTTAATGTATTTAGCAAAGCCATAGCCCTTAACTTCAGCGTCGAATGTGGTCGGATATGTCGAGGCATCAAAAAGTGTAATCCTTCCCATGTCACTTTTTCCTGCAAGCAGCGCCTGCCAGAAAGTCTCGACGTCATGTCCCAAGGGGCAGACAATGCCCATTCCGGTTACGACAACACGCTCTTTCGAATTTGCTCCCGTCATTTTCTCTAATTCTCGTACTTCTTTAGCAGTATAGCCGTAGTTTGTCCTCCGTATGTGTAACTGCAACATATAGCATAACGAATGTCAGTCTGCTGTAGCTGCGTCACAATATTTAAGTTACAGCCATCGATTTTTTTGTCGCAGTTTTTAGCTGCCGGTATCTTACTGTCGCCTATAGCACAAACAGCAGCGATTACATCGAGTGCGCCACTGGCAGCCCCTGCTGTGCCTAACATACTTTTTATTGGCCAGACAGGCACTTTCGCTACCGCTGTTCCAAGCGCTGCCTCAATCGCCTTTGCTTCAGCGAGGTCGTCGGCAGCTATACCTGTTCCGTGCGGAATAATCAAGTCCAAATCGTAAGGCCTAATTCCCGCCTCGGCCAATGCTTTCTCTATTGCCAACTGGATGCCCTTATTATCCGCCTCGATGTGGTCGTAGCTCGGATTGATGTTATTGCTTTCCCCTACGCCGACCACTTCGGCAAAAATCTTTGCTTGTCGGCTTTTGGCACTATCCAGATTTTCAAGTACTACGATTCCACCCGCTTCACTTGTAACACTACCTCTGGCATCAGCGTCAAAAGGTCTACAAGCAGAATCAGGGGCACTATTGCTTTCGGTATTAACTCTTCCAAGCAGACAAGCACGTATCAGGATTGTTGGATTGACTCTCGCATCAGCACCACCGGCTAAAGCGACATCACTACTGCCGCGGGCGATAATCTGAACAGCTTCACTTATCGCCAGACTTGCAGAGGCTTCGCCACATGTAATGGTGTTACTTGGGCCCTGAATATCGTGAATTATACCGACATGACAAGCGAGCATATTTGGCAGATACTTCAACAACCATAAGGGCGTCACCAGTTCCATTCCAATTTTGCCCCATTTGTGAATATCAAACTTGCCATCGGTGACACTCGCTGCCACAGCAGGGGCGATCTCGATCAGGTCGCAACTTATAAGACCGGCGCCGAGATTAATTGCCACACGCGTTGGGTCAATATTTACACTCTCAGGATCGATGCCTTTTGTAATAAAACCGCTCTTGGTCAAAGCATCATGCGCTGCTATGATAGCCAATTCGATGTCTCTCGACATGAGTTTTATTGCTTTGCGGAAACTCCTCGGCACATATTGCTGGATTTTATAGTCTGGGACCTGACCAGCAATCCGGCAGTCAAAACTAGCCGGGTCAAATGTTATGATTGGTCTTATCCCACATTTACCCGCGCACAGGGCAGCCCACATATCGGCGGCAGTCAATCCGAATGGGCTGACTGCGCCAAAACCCGTTACAACAACGCGGGCATCATTCATTGGCGCTGCTCCGATTTGGCCTCGGCTGAACCAGTGCTTTCCAAGAACATCTTTAGAAGTGATTTGAACGCCTCAGTAAACACGAAATTCTCTTGTGGGAATTTCTTACCTGCCAGATTTTTATCTATGTGACTGAAGATAAGATCTATCTCGGCGATGAGTTTGTCCGAGCAAGTGATTAACCCAGTCGTGCTGGCTGCTTCGGCAGTGACCGAATCTATCTTCGCTTGCAATCTTAACGTATCTCCGGGCTTAACGTAATCAAAGAAGACGGCTTTTCGTATCTTGGCTAAAATGACCTTTTCCTCAAAGCTCTTTGCTTCGCCTACGAGTATACCCGCAGTCTGGGCCATCGCTTCAATCATTAGACTTTCCGGCATTACAGGAAAACCAGGGAAGTGGTCGTGGAGGTGCTCTTCAGCAAGCGTAACGTTTTTAATGGCCACAGCACTTTCGCCACTATGAAACTCGATAAATTTGTCAATCCAGATCCAGCGCATATTGGTGTCTTTTCCGATATTAAAATTAACGGCAGGTTCACCTTAGGCAACCCTGCCGTCAATCTAAAGAGCGATCTCCGAACTATGAGGAGCCATTTAGCTTATAATCAACAAAATTGACAATTGCATCAACCGTAAAGGCATCTGCCAGTTTGTTAATTTGAGGGTCTTTTTCTAATTCCGTCAAGTCCACAAATGGAAGTTTCTCACGCAGTTTGGCAAGTCCTTTGTCAGTCAATTTGCCGTTATTGATAAGCTCGGGATCATTCATAAGACCCTCGGCAGGAAACAGCTCTTCCCGTGGAATCTTAATCTCAAATGTCTTTTCGAGCCGAAACACTATATCCAGAAAGTCAATGCTTTCAGCACCTAAATCCCCTATGAGAGCCGCGTTGGATGTGACCTCATCGTCATCGACACCTAAAGCATCAACAAGGACTTCTTTGACCTGCGTCGTTATCTCATCCCTACTTATTGCCATACTTTCTTTACCTCCGGTAAAATCATCTCACTATTAATTCTATACCTGATTTGGTCTCTCATCTGGTTGCCATAGCAGTTTCCATCGCTTTTTCATATTTTCAGTCACTGTCGCATCCACCACATCCATAGCAGCATTTTGCTCAGAAAGATTGAAGTGTCTGAGCCCAAGTTTGGCTTCTACAATGCGCTCACCTTGTGATTGTCCGAAGCCCCAGAAACTACTGACTCTCTCTTTGATGGCCTTAGCCTCGACAGTATATTCTATCTTGGACCCTGGTGCCAAAAAGCTTCTATATTTTACGTTCACAGCGCGATTTAGCAATATCATACTGTGCGCGAAGTTCTCTGCATGACGCACTAACCAGGACGCTGATTCAATCATTCCTTCCAACAACAACACACCGGGTAGTACCGGAAATGTGGGGAAATGGTCCGCCAGATATTCTTCAGCCAGAGAGACACTCTTGACAGCTTTTATTCGCTTACCGGGCTCCAACGAAATAATCCTGTCAATCAATATGAATCTCATTGCTTAGTTAATAGCTCAAGGTTCTAAGTTCTTATACCCTCGTTCAGGGCATCTTAAGTTTGCGTAATTTATCCTTAGCAGTAAGCTGAATGTCCGCCATTTTATTGGCCAACAATTGTTTTTCCACCCTTTTTTTGGCTTTTTATGCGATTTCCGCGCATTTTGCGATTGGCGGCTTATTCAAAATACCAGACCATTTTATGCCAACCGAGCTATGATAGCCAACATTGTCGCAGCCGGTTCAGGCATTGTGTATGTTTATCAAGTAGCATCTTGTTATGACACACTATTTATGTTACTGATAATATAGTAACCAAGTCTAATGCGCTATTGTCTATTTTTGCAAGCGAATTAGATAGGGTTAATGAGACCCCAGGAAGCAATGTTTATGAAAGAAAGAAGAAAGGCAAAAAGCTGGGAAGATCTACCGGACGAAGAAATTCTGCAGATGCGGGTTCGCGATCTTAATGTGCAGATCACCGGATCTCCGCTTGAGCCGTTGATACAAATGCTTTACGAGGAACTGGATGCTAAGGCCATTCGATTTCATCCACCATGCTACCTGGCAGATGAGTGGTTTTGTCCCGACAAGGACCCTATTATTGGCATTCCCTTTTACCTTGCTCAGCCACACCTGAAGCACATTGAGCAGAAAATGATGTTCGAGGTTGAAGGAGGAACGCAAGAATCTTTCATGAAGCTTCTGCGTCACGAATGTGGACATGCCTTCAACTACGCCCACGAGTTATACAAAAAAACACGATGGCGCGAATTGTTCGGCCCTTTCACGGTGAAATACTCAGATACTTACTATTTTCAGCCGTATTCCCGTCGATACGTGACACACCTTGAAGATAACTATGCTCAGGCACATCCGGATGAGGACTTTGCAGAGACATTCGCGGTCTGGCTTACTCCCGACAGCCGCTGGGAGCAAAAATACCAAGTTTGGCCGGTCATAGCGAAGCTGCGATATATAGACGGGCTTATGAAAAGGATACGTGATCACAAGCCGATTATAACGGCGCCAAGGCATCCACCATGGTCAGCTTCGCGAATGACTTCTACACTCGCGGCGTACTACGAGCGCAAACGTAGAGCCCTTGGAAGTCAGTTTCGTGGATATTATGATGATAGCCTGGCAAGGCTGTTTAGCATAAAGGACAGTAACAATCAAAATTTGAAAGCCTCGAGTTTACTGCGGTCAAACCGTAGGATTCTTGTGGACAATGTTGCAAAATGGACGGGGCATCGCAAGTACGACATCCACCAACTCGTCAGCAGAATCATCCAGCGTTGCGATGCACTGAAACTGTACACGCCAACGACCGAAACAGACAGTATAATAGCAGCTGCCGTTTTGCTCACAGCAATTGCAGGCAATACGCTCAGGGTAAGCCGAAAGAGACAACATCAATGAGCCGACGATTAAACATCACTGTTCTGGTTAATACAACAGCAATGCCGTCACATGATCCTGATTTCTCGGATATCCCTGAAACACCAACTACAGAATACCACGTGGTCGAAACAGTGCGTGCTCTGCGACACAATGTCTCAATTCTTGGCGCTGCAGAGGATATTTCAACAATAGTAGGAACTCTCACAGAAAATAGACCCGATATAGTTTTTAACCTAACTGAAGAATACAGAGGAGATCGCCGACTTGACAAAAACATCGCAAGCCTTCTTGAAATGATTGACATTCCGTTCACCGGCGCGGGACCTATGGGATTGATGCTGTGCCGGGATAAACGATTATGCAAACAACTGCTTGGCTTGCATAAAATCCGTGTTCCCGGCTTCGTGTCCCTTCCTCCGGGCCGAACAGTGCGTATACCCAAGAACCTTCGCTACCCTATGGTTGTCAAACCGGCATTAGAGGATAGCTCTGAGGGCATCTCCAATGCCTCTCTGGTAACAAGCGAAGATGCCCTCAGGGAACGAGCACTGTTTGTTCACGAACGGTGGGAACAGCCCGCGATTGCCGAAGAATATATCGAAGGCCGGGAAATTTATGCCTGCATACTGGGCAACAAAAAGTTGATTGTTCTGCCAATCCGGGAGTGTTTTCTAAGTGCCGATGCAAACGAGGGACCCCTTCTTGCGACTTATCGAGTAAAGTGGAACGAAGAATATCGCACAAAATGGAATGTGGAATTTGGCTTTGCGAAACTTGCCCCTTCAATAGTTGAGGATATTAAACGTATATGTAAAAGGGTATACCGTGTTTTGCAGATTAGGGACTACGGACGAATAGACCTGCGGCTGGCACCGGACAATAAGCTGGTCGTGCTGGAAGCCAATCCTAACCCAGATATTGCTTATGGCGAAGAAGTAGCCGAGGCCGCAGAGAAGGCCGGTATCTCGTATGAGGAATTCATTGAGCGTATTTTGAATCTGGCCCTGCGGCGGTATGCTTAAAAGAATTGCACCTGCACGATTCGATATAAGATTGCACATAACGTCTTGACCGATAAGCATAATTTTCATTTTTGCTATATAGATGCTTTTCGATATACTTGCGAATCATGAATGTGCGCGGTGCCACAACTTCGGATGTCAAGGCTATTCATGCTCTGGTAAGTTCCTATGCTGAGCGGGACCAGATGCTGTTTCGCTCCGTAGCTGACATATATGAAAATTTGCAGATGTTTCTTGTGGCTGAGCTTGACGGAGTTGTGGTTGGCTGCTGCTCGCTGGAGATTATCTGGTCCGACTTAGCGGAGATAAAGTCACTTGCAGTTGATCAAAACCAGACAAATAAAGGCGTCGGAAAAATGCTCGTTGCAGCAGCTCTGGAACAAGCCCAACAGCTCGGAGTACCACAAGTTTTTGCGCTTACATTGAAGCCGGATTTTTTCCAAAAACTAAACTTTAGGGTGGTTACAAAAGAGACTCTTCCAATGAAGGTCTGGAGCGACTGCGCTAAGTGCCCTAAGCAAGATAACTGCGACGAGGTGGCAGTTATAAAGACCGTATCTCGTGAAGCGTGAATCGTATCTCGGATCAAATCAAGAAGGAACTATCCAACTTGCCTGCGTTGGAATAGCGCAACCGCAAGGGCAAGGATGGCGGCTGTGTAAGACAAGGCATATAAACCACTGATTAGGATATATTTGAGAGGAACCTGGCTGCCTTCGTAAATAGCATCACTTATCCAGAAGACCTGCAGATTCGGCATCAGAAATCTACCTATCTTAGCCCACATGTTCGCTTCGGCGAACCTGCCGAAAACATAGTCGTTTACCAGACCAAGCAAAAAAATCCCGATGCAGCAAGCCAGCGTCACTACAATATTGAACCTCGCTGAAAGCGCAACCGCCAAAGCTACAATGATCATTGACGCTAAAAGCAGCAATAGTGAGCCATACAAATCTACAGTGTTTATTCCATTGTTTTGGGGATTAAATTTCCAGTCCCGGTCGATAAAGGTTAGGAAAACTATAGCCGCCGCAGCAAATAGGCTAAGCACTGTTATCGCCGTCGAAGAGAATTTCCAGTCATAAAAATAGTTGAAAAAAGCGCTTAGTAAAAACGTTCCAACGATTGCGACGGCAGCAGTGCTTATGACGGTCCAATCGTGGGTCTCCCTTACCGACTCGAGTACGCCGTGCCGAATGGCCATCAGCAGGGCGATAGTACATATGTAATGGGCCACAACCACTGCGGCAGCCACACCGAGGAACTTCGCCAAGACGAATATAGGACGTTGAACCGGCTTGCTCAGCACCGTGGTTATAGTTTTATTGCCTATTTCCTCAGCCACCGTACCGGAGGCGGCAAATATTGCTATGAACAAGCTGCTTAGAAATAGCGTAGATAACCCTATCTCTCGCAGGAGCTTGTTGTCGTCGCTCATCGTGTACATTGTCAATGAAGGACTGATGAAGAACAGAAAAATAGCAACAGCGAGGATTACTGCATAGACGGGTTGTCTTATCGTCTCGGTGAAAGTATTTTTAGCGATTGTAAACAGCTTATACATTATTTACCAACGATGTGTAGTCATAAAAGTTATGTGCCAGAATTAGGCCCCAGCGTAAAGTCCTAATTTTTCCACAATTGCTTCTACCCTACAATGGTACTTGATGTTATATTAGGGAATTCCGAATTTGTAAAGCGCCAATGCACTTAAGTACTGCCAACGAGGTTATTTGTTCGAGGCAAAGAGCGAAGATAGAAGATGACGACATCGTCTAAACGACCTGAATACATAGCTTGGGCATCGCTGATTCTGAGCGTGCTGTTTTTCGGTGTAGCTTTTCTCATAGGCCGATGGAGCGGCTTCTTCGCGGTTTCCGCAGTTAGCTGGCAGATTCTTTCCGCAGGACTGATATGGTTTGTTTTAGCAATCCAGTTTCACCAACGCGGGCTGGCCGAGCAGGAAAAGCTCGATATGCACAAACTGGCCAAAGAGAAAGATGCTGCCACCATTTTTCAGGCCAAAGGCGAGCATGCGACTTTATTTGCGGCTGCCCAACGCCGGCTTGAAATATTTGAGAAGTGGTTTCTTCCAATATTCTCAGCACTAATCGCTGCCTGTCAGCTATTTATTGGCCTGTATTTGCTCAAAGGCACCGAGAAAATAGTCCAGGGGCAGACACAACAGCCACTGCTTTGCGCAATTTCGATGACTGCCATTGCATTCGTCAGCTTTCTGATGTCTCGCTATGCCACAGGTATCTCGGCGCAGCCACAATGGAGACCGTTAAGAGCAGGAGGGAGTTTCTTTCTCAGCGTAGCTGTCATTTGTTTTGCCCTGGCCATAGGGCTGGCATTGTCACAATTTCAGATATTTATTGTCGTTGATGTGCTTGCCTTTGTCGTACCGATTCTTCTTGTTGTTTTGGGAATTGAAACTGCGTTAAACGTCGTTTTTGACATATACCGTCCAAGACTCAGCGATCAATACGCCAGAACTGCTTTCGACAGTCGGCTTCTCGGAATCATAAACGAGCCTGGAGGAGTATTCCGCAGCGCCGCAAGTGCTATAGACTATCAGTTTGGATTTAAAGTCTCACAGACCTGGTTTTACAAGTTGCTTGAGAAGGCTATAGTATCCTTAGTTCTGTTTGCCGCAGTAACGCTTTATCTTTTAAGCTGCGTTGTTGTAGTGGCCCCAAACGAAGAGGCGATAATCGAGCATTTCGGAAATCCTCTTGACAATGCAGGTCACGTCAGACACATTGGGCCAGGGCTGGCGTTCAAGTGGCCTTGGCCTATTGACATCACCTACAAGTATCCCACCAAGCAGATCATGGAACTGTATATTGGCTATGTTCCTAAAAAAGACCCAAAAACAGGCGAGGTGGTTCGGGAACGACAGCTTTTATGGGGCAAAGAACATTACGAACAGGAACACAGTGTGCTCATGGCCACTCAGTACACCGGAGAGGAATTATCTGAGGGAGCGGTGCCGGTAAGCCTTGTCAAGGCAAACATTCCTGTTCAGTACCGTATAAAAGACCTATACGCTTACGTATACAATCAGAGCGAACCGGCAAAATTGCTGGAAGCAATTTGCTATCACGAACTTGCCAAATTCGCAGCCAGTGCTCAGGTAGAGGCTGACGAGGCAGGGCAGGGAAGAGAAACGCTAAAAGAAAGCCTGCTCGGAGCAGGTAGAACAAGAGCCAAACATGTTCTAACACAAAGAATCCAAGAGGCGGCGGATAAAGCGGGACTTGGTATCGAGCTGGTGTTTTTGGGATTGCAGGGAATTCATCCACCGCCTGAGATCGCGACCGACTATCAGGCAGTCATTGGGGCGGTTCAAAAGAAACAGGCCTCGATCCTTGAAGCCCACGCGGAGCGAAACAAGAGCCTGAGTACACTGGCTGGCTCTATACAGAAAGCCGATGAACTTTATAACCTTGCAGCGGAGTATCAACAGGTCAAAGACAGAGAAAACCAAGCGGACGTGACACAGCTTGCAGGGCGGTTGGATACGGCCTTTGCCGGTGCCAGCGGCGATATCTTCAAAACTCTCAGAGAATCACAGAGTTACGCTTTCGAAAAAGCTGTACTTGCTGAGGCAACCGGGCGACGCTTTGCCGGTCAACTCCAGGCTTATAAAGCTGCTAAGCAAATTTACAAACGCGAGCAAAGGCTTCAAGCCCTCGAACAGGGTCTTGAAAAAACAAGGAAGTACGTCGTAGTTGCCGACCAAAATGATATGCAAGTTTTCATTATTGATGTCCAAGAAAAACTAACGCCAAGTCTATATGACATAACTGGCTTAGAGGAGAGTAGCAAAAAATGAGAAACATAGCTGTTCCTATACTCATCGTTCTTATTTTCATTGTCATGGGCTTGTACCTTGTTGCGTTCCAGGTCAGAGAGACAGAATCTGCCTTCGTGACACGATTTGGCAAACCTGTTCGTGAAGTTACAAAACCCGGCTTGTACTTCAAATGGCCGACTCCAATCGAGCAGGTTCACAAGTTCGACGCGAGGATGAGAGTTTTTGAAGGTGATCTTACCGAAACGACAACAAAAGGAGCTGTGCCAATCATCGTAAATACTTACGTAATTTGGCGGATTGCTGATCCTCTGGAATTTTTGAACGCCGTTGGAACCGTCCCCAAGGCAGAGAGCAAATTGATTAGCCAAATAAGCGACACACAAAACAGAGTGATAGGTCAGCACGCTTTTGCCGAGTTTGTGAACAGCGATCCAAACAAGATAAGATTTGAACAAATTCAGGCGGAGATGCTTGCCGACCTGAGGGAACCGGTCAGGGCGGAATACGGTATCGAGATAAAAACACTTGGCATAAAGCAGCTAAAGGTCAGCGAAGATGTCACCAAGGACGTTTTTGACAGGATGAGGGCGGAAAGAAAACGCCGAACCGAGACCACAATCGCCGAAGGAAATGCCCAGGCAACGAAGATTCGGACAGACGCTGAGTCGAAAAAGACCGAGCTACTCGCTGCTGCAGAAGCAAGGGCAAAGGCGATACGCGGCCAGGGAGATGCTGAAGCTGCAAAATACTTTAAAATGCTCGAAGAAGACCCTAAGCTGGCAATATTCCTGCGAAACACCGATGCGCTAAAGAAGATTCTAAAGGAAAGATCAACGATTGTAATACCGGCTGATTCAGAGCCTTTTATTCTATTAAAGGAAGTTCCAGCTCTTGAATCGGGCAAATAGGCGAACTGTATGACAGAACAAAGCAAAAAAGACAACGAGGACCAAAAGACTGGGGCAGCACAGCAGCTAAAAAGAGATGAATTTGATGCTGCGGGCAAGTCACTGTCTGATGCGCTTCGTTTTAGCTTCATGATCCTGAAGGTAATCATGATTATATTAGTTATCGCTTTTCTCGCATCGGGCTTCAGGACAGTGGGTCCTGATGAAAAGGCGTTGGTCTTACGGTTCGGCAAAATTCGAGGAGTAACTGAGGAAAGAGTGCTTGGTCCAGGCGCCCACTGGGTTTTTCCATATCCGATAGACGAAGTAGTAAAAATCCCGGTAGAGAAAAAGGTAAATTTAGCTGTTAACTCACTCTGGTACTACCAGACAAAGGATGAGATCCTCGGCGAAGATCCCAAGAGGAAACCTCGTGTGGCTGAAAAACTGGACCCGACAAGAGAAGGTTACAGTCTAACTCGCACGACAAGACGGAGTGATGAGATTTTGGGGTCGGATGGCAGTGATTATAATATCGTTCATTCCAAATGGCAGCTAACCTACAAGATTGATGACATCGAGGTGTTCTTCAAGAATGTTTACGTCAATGAAATAAAACCGGGTCAAATTTACTTTGACGTCATAACCGACAGCATAAAACCCCTTCTGCAGAACGTTTTCGAGGAAGCGGTCGTAACAGCATTAGTTAATTATACAATTGACGAAGCAATCAAGAGCAAGGATACGATACCCAGGCATGTGAAACGGCTGGTTCAGCAGGAACTTGATAGTATAGAAAGCGGCATAAAAGTCGTGTCGGTATATCTAACCGACATAACGTGGCCACGACAAGTTGATGAGGCATTTCTGGCCTCGATTAGGGCAAGCCAGGAAAGTCAAAAGGCGATAAGCGAAGCCAAAACTTCTGCTGAGAACACACTCAATGAAGCAGGTGGGCCGGTTGCCGAACGGCTGCTTGCGACACTAAAGGACAAAAGTATCACTGAGGAAAAAAGGGAGTATCTCTGGTTGCAATTGGCAGGCTCGGCCCAAGAAAGAATCGCAGAGGCACGAGCTTATCGAACGCAAGTTGTTGAAACAACCAAGGCCAACGCTGAATACCTGCAACAATTATTGCCGGAATACCGTAAACGCCCAGAGCTCGTTATTCAAAAAATCTATCAGGACACCATAGAATTTGTCCTGATCAACGCCGATGAGAAATTTGTAATCCAGCCAACTGAGGGAGCGGCAGGTAAAGAACTGCGAATCATGATCAATAGGGATCCGTCACTGAAGCCGAAGTCGAGTCAACCTTCGGAACAAACTGGACAATAGCGGTAAAATAAGAAGTCATGGCTCACGAACATTTACATTTGAAAGATGATCTTGCCGTTGAGCACACACGCGGCAAGCAGATTCGTGTCAGTATTGCTTTGCTGGGGACACTGGCCGGTGGGACTCTCTTGATAAACAGCGGAGTCTCCAAATTCATCTATGGCTCGGATAGCTTCAACACAGAATTTTTTGCGTTGGTGGGTGCGATTCTATTAGGCGCACCGATCGTCGCAAATGCCGTCAGGAGTCTATTAAGGCATGAATCACACATGGATGAGTTGGCGGCATTGGCGATAAGCGCTTCTTTTGCTACACAAGACTACGTCACCGCGGGAGTTGTTGGATTTTTCATGCTATTGAGCGAGCTTATTGAGACACGTACCGCATTAGGGGCGCGGGCTTCGATCGAATCGCTCATTAAGCTAACACCTATAAAGGCAAACGTCATCGATTCTAATGGAAGTGAGAGAGAGGTAAAAGTAAACGGCTTAAAACCGGGCGACCTAATTCGTGTGCGTCCTGGCGACAACATACCCGCTGATGGTGAGGTCGCAAAAGGGCTCAGCTCAGTCAACGAGGCAACAATAACAGGCGAATCGCTGCCGGTTGACAAAGTGCCGGGAATGCAGGTCTTTGCAGGGACAAACAATCTCACTGGCGCCTTAGACATAAAGGTGATCAAGGCTGGCAAGGATACAACTCTCGGCAAGGTACAGTCATTGATTATGCAGGCTGAGCAGACCAAGATACCCATTATGCGGATTATTGACCGGTACGTGAAATGGTACACGCCAACGGTGCTGATGATAGCGGGAATTGTTCTATTCTTCACCGGCGAAATAAGCAGGGCGATTACAATATTGGTGGTATCGTGTCCATGCGCATTGATTTTGGCAACGCCGACCGCAATGGTAGCAGCTATTTCTGCTTCCGCTCGGCTTGGAGTCTTGGTAAAGAACGTTGCCGACCTTGAGATTGCGGGCAAAATAACAGCGATGGTTTTTGATAAAACAGGCACGGTTACAACAGGTCGGCTATATGTTACCAAGCTGACACCCGCCGATGGTATTGAGCCTGCTGAATTATTGTCGGTTACCGCTTCTGCTGAGCAGATGAGTAAGCACCCAGCCGCAAGGGCGCTATTAGAGGTGGCCAAAGAAGCAAAACTGTCGTTGCCTGAGTCCCACGATTTCCAGGAGGTGCCTGGCAAAGGTGTCACTACTGTGGTTGATTCGGCACGTATTATTGTCGGTCGTGACACATTTCTTAAGGAGAACAACGTTGATATAAGCAATATCCCCGACCCGGGTCTGCACGAAGAGCAGGGTTTTAGTACTCTATACGTTGCCAAGGATTCAAAGTGCATCGGCTGGATAGGTTTGCAGGATAAGACCAGGCCGGAAGCACAACAGGCAGTGAAGGAGCTGATGGATATCGGTGTAAAGAGAGTGACGATGTTGACCGGCGACCGCAGTGAGGTAGCTAGCCGTGTAGCTGCCGAGTTGGGCTGCACGGACTACAAAGCTCATTGTCTGCCACAAGATAAGCTGTCCATTGTCGAACAAATTAAAAAGGACGGACATACTGTTGTAGTAATCGGTGACGGCATAAATGACGCGCCGGCGTTGGCGGCGGGTGATCTTGGCATTGCCATGGGTGCTGCTGGAAGCGATGTGGCAATAAACTCTGCTTCGATTGCGCTGATGAGCGATGACCTGAAGAGGCTGCCATTTTTAGTCAGACTTTCCCGTAAGACCGGAAGAGTTATATATCAGAATCTTGGTTTTGGAATTCTCTTTATCATCCTCGGCATTACGGCAGGAGCCGCAGCATGGTTGCCGGCGGTCTATGCGGCCGTTCTGCATTTTGTAGGTTCGCTGGTTGTTGTTTTCAACAGCGCCAGACTCGTTCGCTATGGAGAGGAACTTGAGCACGCACCGGAAAAAGTGTAAATATTAAAGTGCAAAACTCAAAACTAAAATGCAGAATGTAGAACTATCGATTTCAGCCATTCAACCGCAATTATGAGTTTCATTTTTTCACTTTAGTTTTTTGCTTTTTTATGCAATACGCCGTTGAGACATTTTCTTTGACCAAGATTTTTTCCGACTTGTGGGGTCGAGCCAAAGTTTATGCCGTCGATGATCTGAACCTGCAGGTCCGCTACAACGAGGTGTTCGGGCTTCTGGGCCCTAACGGTTCAGGTAAGACGACTACGCTGAAGATGCTGCTCGGCTTGCTTTATCCTACCAAGGGAAGAGCTGTTGTCCTGGGTGGCGATGGTGCTGATACAAAAATCAATGCAAGAATTGGTTTTCTTCCTGAAGAGTCATACTTGTATCGATTCTTGAACGCAAGAGAAACGCTGAATTTTTACGGTCAACTGTTTGGTTTGCCACCGAAAGTCCGCAAGATGCGTATTGAGGCATTGCTTGACATGGTTGGGCTAAAAGCTGTAGCGAATAGACCGGTAGGGACGTATTCGAAAGGCATGGCCCGAAGGATTGGGCTTGCTCAGGCTTTGATAAATGACCCCGATTTGCTGATACTCGACGAACCAACAACCGGACTTGATCCAATTGGCACACGACAGATAAAAGATCTGATTCTAAAACTCGCAGAACGAGGCAAGACCATATTGTTATGCAGCCATCTTCTTGCGGATGTTGAAGACGTCTGTGACAGAATTGCCATTCTGTATGGAGGAAGAATACAAGCCCAGGGTCGAGTCAAAGACCTATTGCAACAGTCGCACAAAAGACAAATTGTTACCAGTGCAATAAACGACAGCACTGTCGAGAAAATTAAAGAGATAATCGACGCCGAACATGCTGAATGCGAGATTACCTCACCGATGGATAAACTTGAGACATTTTTTATAAAAACAGTCGCTGAGGCGCAACGACAAACCAGACCTACAAGCGGTGCCGTCAGTACGACGCATATTGGCGAGTTTCTTACTGAACGATCCAAAGAAAGTATTCTTGACAAGCTTGTCTCCGCACCGACACAGCAACAAAAAATATCAAAGGCTCCCAAAACAGAAATGACTGTACCCGCTGAAAGTGCTGAGCCCAAAGCGGACAAACAGTTACTCGACGAATTGACCAAACCACACAAACCAGCTCAGCAAACGCCAAGTTCTAACGATAGAACAACAAGAACAGAACCCGTTGAGGCTATGCCTGATACCTCAGAGCAACAGAATCACACCAAAAGGAGCATCTTAGAAGAACTTACCGAAGAAGGAACTCCTCAGAACCAACAGGAGGGACAGACCGACACTAACGAGGGAGGTGATAGGAGTGATGCTTAGTGCGGGAGCTTTTTTCGGCATCATGGGATACATATCTTTGAGAGGAATTCTACTGACAGTATCGCTCGTCCTTGCGCTGTCGGCAGTAGTTACGCTACCTATCGTCGGCCTGGCGATACAAAATATTCGTGCGATCGCTCTAAATACCCTTAGGCAGGCACTGCGAATGAAGGTTGCTGCAACGTTCATTATGCTTTTACTTGTATTGCTGCCAATTATTGGCTTAACTGCATCAGGTGACGGTACTCTTAAGGGAAGGCTTCAAACATTTCTCAGTTATGGGCTTTCATTGACGAGTCTTTTACTTTGCCTGTTGACAGTGATAGTGTCAATCTATTCGGTAACCAGTGACATCGAACAGAAACAAATATATACAGTCATCACCAAACCGGTTCATCGTTTTCGGCTCATTCTCGGCAAACTGCTTGGAGTACTCCTTTTAGACATGGGGCTACTTGTTCTATTTGCGGCCATAATCTACAGTATCACTATATATCTGCCAGTTTTTCACGGAGCAAACTTTGAAGAACGCAAACAATTACGAAACGAGTTCTATACCGCTCGTGCCAGCGTCGTGCCAGAACAGATTGATGTCAGCAAAGAAGTTGAGGAATCCTACAAGAAGCTTGAAGCGAGCGGACAATTGGAGCAGGTATTTCCCAACTATACGCGGAAAGAGATTATGGCTCAGCTTTCCAACAGGGCGAGACTTATGAAACGAGCTGCTCCGATTGGACGCGAATTAGTCTGGGAATTCCACAATATCAAGCCACTTGATCCAAATGAAAGTATATTTGTAAAATTCAAATATGATGTTTCTGTAACTCCTCCCGACTCTCAGGTCTACAGTCAATGGCTTATAGGCGACTATAGACAAATAAGATACGGTGCACAGTCTGAAACGCCCATATACCGCGATGACCGTAAAGACCCTATCCGGACATTTCGGGAGATAGAGGTTCCCGCGGACGCCATTGCTCAAGACGGCTATCTCGCAGTGGCATTTCTTAACGTCCCGCTGAACAATACGGTGGTAATATTTCCAATCGAAGATGGTTTGGAGGTACTCTATAAAGCCGACAGCTTCACGGCTAATTTTGTGAGGGCTTGTATACTGATTCTGTTTCGTCTAATCTTTCTGGCCTGTCTGGCAGTGTTAGCTGCGAGTTTTCTTTCATTTCCTGTAGCCATTCTGCTCTGTCTTGCCGTCTTTCTTACTGGGACGCTCAGTGGCTTTGTTCTGGAATCACTTGACTTTCTAAGTGCGAACGTAAGCGGTGTTTACTCGTATACCGTCAGACCGCTTATTAAATTATTACCTCGCTTTGATGAATTCAACCCAACAAAATTCCTGGTGCCGGCTCGGTTATTGAGCTGGTCACTAGTGGGAAAAGTTGCCGCCTTTATGGTTTGTATAAAGTCGTTATTACTACTAATTTTCGCACTGATAATTTTCAAATATCGAGAGATTGCCAGGATCGTTGTCTAATCAGCATAGGGCTTTTCCGTCGATGCGTTTGCGTGATGTAATAATCCTGTCTGTGTGTATTTTTATTGCCGTGGTTTTGTTTGTCATAAGTGGCAGTAGTCTGGACTACATCAATTCTCAGCGACAGAAGATGCAGCTTGTGTCAAATGAACCTCTTAAAAATGCGCCTCCTTCGCTTGCATTTGCAACAGTAGCCATGGGGGCTTTTCGGGGTCTGGTAGTCGATATTTTGTGGATACGAGCGGATAAGCTCAAGGAGCAGGGCCAGTTCTTTGACGCTAAACAGCTCGCAGAGTGGATAACGACTCTACAGCCGCGATTCTCAGCAGTTTGGGTGTTCCATGCCTGGAACATGGCTTACAATATTTCAGTGACAATACCTGCAACTCAGCCGGACCAACGGTGGCAGTGGGTCAAAAACGGCTATGAACTTCTGCGCGACCAAGGCATTCCACTAAATCCAAAGTCGCTTGAATTGTATCGTGAGCTTGCGCGGATATTCCAGCACAAAATTGGTGACGTGGCAGACGATGCCCACAAGTATTATAAACTGCAATTGGCTCTTTCGATGGAGCCACTGCTCGGGCCAGCCGACAATCAGTACTTCGAGGCCCTTGCAAAGGCTCCGGCACAGTGGCAACAGATAGTAAGCGATGCAAACGTGGCACAGCTAATCTCAACACTTAAATCAGCGGATAAGGCGTTTTCAGATGATAATCAGTTCGTCAGCAACTATTTGTCATTGAGGCAAAATCCGGCCAGATTCAATCCCAATGCTTTTGCAGTGATAGATGGGTTTCGCGGCACGTCGGGTCTGGAGAAATTTGATGTCTTTGCCAAGGCTTATCAATTGCGAAACGTGTGGAAGCTTGATCCATCGTTGATGCTCGAATTAAATAAGACTTATGGCCCTGTTGACTTTACTGATCCCAACAAACGCTTTCCTCTTGACTGGCGACATTCTGATAGTCACGCTATTTACTGGGGTGTCAAAGGTTTACAGGAGGTCAGTAAAAAAGAGTCACGCACAATCGACTTTGTTGAAACTAACACCGACCGCATTGTTGCTCATAGTCTTCAGAATCTATTCCGTAATGGAAAGATATTTATCTATGACGTGCCGATTGAGATATCTAATGAGACCTCTGAGCAGCCCATGCAGACCGTAGTGAAGGAAATTTTTCTCAGACCCGACCTGCGCATGTTTGAGCCGTACAATAGGTCGGTGCTGGCTATTCTCGATAAATACAAGGATTATGAAAGGAGGGGGTCGTACGAGTCGCTCCAAGACGGCCACAGAAATATGCTCAAGAATGCGCTGTTTATGTTTTATCAAACCGGTCACATCGGCCAGGCCCAGAAGATTTTCGATATGTTAAGGCAGATGTATCCCAGGCCTGAATTTCAAGGGTCCCTTGTGAACTATGCGAGGAAGCGCTGGATTGAAGAGCTCGACAGCGTTAGCCCAAACGATGCGAAGGAACAGGTGATCGCGCTTATGCGAGAAAGTTACCTAAGGTATGCCCTGCGCGATGACGATGAGGCATTCGGCAGAGAAAAGATCGCCAAAGAAATCTGGGACCTTTACCTATCAGAAAAGGACGACGTAGTCAGGTTAAGCATTCCTGAATTTTCTCTATTGAGATACCTGGCACTTATAGATTTTCTCAACGACCAACAGTATCCACTTAACCTTAGACGCAATTTGCTTAATCGCATACAGATCGAAAGACCCGATCTTTATAAAAAATTAGAACAAGAAGAAAAGAGATTGATAGGAGAATCGACGCAATCACCGTGACGTGTATCATTTGCCCGAGATATGCCAAATTCACTTGCCGACCAACTGACAGACTCACAAGCCAAAGCTGTTTTTCATGCCGAGGGCCCGTTATTGGTTCTTGCGGGGCCCGGCAGCGGCAAAACGCGTGTCATTACATATCGGATTGCAGCTCTCATCGATTCCGGCTTTAAGCCATATAACATCTGCGCGATAACCTTCACAAACAAAGCTGCAGATGAAATGCGACAAAGAGCATACTCACTCGGTTCTTCTGCCGGCACCCATATCAGCACATACCACTCCCTATGTGTTAGAATTCTCCGGCAGTATGCAGATAAGGCGGGAATCAACCCCAATTTTAGTATCTACGACGACTCTGACCAGAACAGATGTATCAAACAAGCTGTTAAAGACTGTGAACTCGATACAACTAACTTTCCACCTGCTCGAATGCTTGAATATATCTCCAAGTTAAAAAACAGTCTCATAGACGTGGATGCTTTCAAAGCACGTGCAAACGATTTTTTGGATAAAACATTAGCCAAAATATATGCCCGCTACCAGCACATTTTGAGCGAGCGAAATGGTCTGGATTTCGACGACTTGTTGATGAAAACAGCCTTTTTGCTGGAGAGTTGTCAGGATGTTTGCTGTGAGCTTGGAAACCGCTTCAAGTTCCTGCTAATAGATGAATATCAGGATACTAATCACGCCCAGTACAGAATTGCCAAGGCATTGGTTTCACAACATAACAATATTTGCGCAACAGGTGATCCGGACCAGTCTATCTACGGCTGGCGAGGGGCTGACATCCACAACATACTGTCATTTGAACGCGATTGGCCTGATGCAATAATTGTCAGACTGGAGGAAAACTTTCGCAGCTCAACCAATATCCTCGAAGTTGCAGACAACTTGATAGAATTCAACAAAAAACGAAAACAAAAAAAACTTGTTGCTACGAAAGGTCCGGCAAAAGACGTAGTTGTAATAACCGCTGAGGATGAAGCTGAAGAGGCTGAGACAGTCACCCAGCAAATAAAGCAATTGACCAATGAAGGAACCTCCTTGAGAAACATAGCTGTATTTTATCGCGTCAATGCCATGAGCAGGGTGCTCGAAGAGGCGCTGGTTCAAAACAAAATACCGTATCAGATTGTTCGAGGCGTCGAATTCTACAATAGAAAGGAAATCCGAGACCTGCTGGCTTACCTGAGGATTATTGTCAATCCGAACGATGAGGTTGCGCTGCTTCGGATTATAAATACACCTGCTCGGGGCATAGGAAAGGTAACGATTGACCGGCTGCGTGGCTATGCCGTCCAGCACAAGATTAGTCTTTTTGAGGCACTTGGCAGGGCAGAACAGATTGACTCTCTTGCGAGAGCCACCAAGGGCAAACTTATAGGCTTTGTCAAAATGCTCGAGCAATTCAAGAAGGATACGGCAGGTGCGATTGCACCGCTTGCGGAGTGTGTCTTCGTCGAAACAGGCCTCGAAAAGTTCTTTAGGACAGCCGGCACCGAGGGCGAAGACGCATTGGAAAATGTCAGAGAATTGATAAACGCAACTGCCTATTACGATCAACAAACCGAACAGCCCTCGCTGTCCGACTTTCTTCAGCAAATATCGCTTTTTAGCGACGCCGACAGCTATGATACCTCAGTCGACCGTGTTGCGTTGATGACCCTACATGCTGCCAAGGGCCTCGAATTTGAAAATGTTTTTATCGTCGGGCTGGAAGAGGGGCTGCTACCACACGAAAGGAGTAATGACGGTGACGACCTTGAGGAAGAACGCAGACTTTTTTTTGTTGGCATAACCCGTGCTAAAACCGGCCTATATATAAGTCACGCCCGATACCGAACGCTACGAGGCCAGATGCTGCGTACAATACCCTCGCAGTTTCTTTCAGAACTCGGTCAGCAGATAACTGAACAAGCTGAAGATAATGAATATTACGACGATAATTATCTGAGCAGTAAAACCATTTCTCATTTTAACCAAGGCCAGTTGGTTCGGCACAAATCCTTCGGCCTTGGTAGAGTCAAAAAGTTTATCGATATGGGCGAAAACAGCGTTGTTGTTGTGGAATTCAACTCCGGTCAGACAAAGACACTAATGTCGAAGTACGCTAGACTTTCAAAAGTTTGATTCATTCATGCCAGCCGGCGGAAAAACCTCGACGTCCCACATTCGCTGCTGAGCTGATGAACTTGTGCTTTTCAGTCAGTATGGTAAAATTATCCACAGTGCCAGCGGCAACATTCTCTGCCATAACCACTGGGTTGAGTAATTGTCTGTCTTAGCTTTTGAGAAGGTTTTAGAGATGAATTATGCAGTTATAATGGCGGGAGGTAGCGGAAAAAGATTATGGCCTTTGAGCCGACAAAAGCGCCCCAAGCAAGTATTGAGGCTCCTTGACGGTCAAACGCTGCTCGGTCGCTGCTTTGAACGGCTGTCGCCGATCTTCGACGTAAGGAACATAGTTGTACTGACAAACGCGGGATATGCAGACATAGTCCGCGAAAACCTTCCAGAACTACCTTTTAGTAACGTCATTGCTGAACCTGTTGTGCGAGATACTGCAGGGGCAATAGGATTAGCCGCGACTGTCCTGACCAAGTACGATCCTGAGGCAACAATGGCAGTTGTTACTGCCGACCAGGTATTGAAACCTCCTGAAGTGTTGCAGCAGGCCCTCAAGGATGCGTTGACATTCGTTAATGACAATCCAGAAAACATAATCACTTTTGGCATCAAGCCAACGTTCGCCAGTACATCACTTGGATACCTAAAGTGTGCCGACGGCAGGGAATATCCGGGTTGTACCAACAAGATTTACTCTGTTAAGGCCTTTAGGGAAAAACCCGATCAAGCAACCGCAAAAAAATACATCACAAGTGACGAATATCTCTGGAATTCGGGTATGTTCGTCTGGAAGGCACGTACAATCTTAGACAACATGACAAATTTTCTACCCGAAGCTGCCGAACCTCTTCGCAGAATCGGGGCTGCTTGGGACGGTCCAAGTCAACAGGAAACACTGCAAGAATGGTTTGTGAAACTACCACAAATAAGTATTGATTTTGCCGTTATGGAAAAGGCAGCTAACGTTTGTGCTATCAAGCTGGACTGCCGCTGGCTCGATATGGGCAGTTTTGCCGCCCTTGCCGATGTTATCAGCTCAGACAGAAACAACAATATCGTCGTAGCTGATATGAGCGAACTGCTTGACTGTAAAAACAGCATCATAGTCACCGAGGACAAAGGCCATCTTATTGCCGGCATCGGCCTGGAAAATATGGTGGTAGTTCACAGCCCCGACGCTACGCTTGTATGCCACATAGATCAGACACACAGACTGAAAGAATTACTGGAGCTAATAAAGCAACACGGGCGTGAAAAACTTTTATGACCAAAAAAATTATATAAGCCAGCACGGCAATTCATTCGACAGACGATGAGGTATTTAGCGATCGATTACGGTACTAAGCGCACTGGGTTGGCGATCTGTGATGCTGCTGAGACTATTGCCTCACCGCTTCTGGTCCTCCACAGTCAAAAAGGATTATTAAGAAAAATTGCGGATATAGTCAAAACTGAAGGTATTGGAGCCGTTGTGTTGGGACTGCCTTTGAATATGGACAACTCCTGCGGTTCTCAAGCTATGCTTGTCATGAAATTCGCTGAGCAAATGAAGGAACAGCTCGATATTCCAGTGTTTTTCCAGGATGAACGGCTAAGCAGCTTCAGTGCTGAAGAAAAACTCGCAGCAGTAGATCTGAAAAAAGACAAAAAGAAAAAGTATCTCGATGCTGTGGCTGCTGCGGAGATATTAGAAGCCTTCCTTGAGGCAAAAAGAAAAAAAAGAACTTAGCATGTTTAGACCAAACCCTTTCAAAATCTCGTCTGGAGCTTAGCAGGACAGCCGATAATGCGGAAACCGAACGCCGACGACTGCAAATATTTTTCTTAAGTACATGTTGGAAAAGGCTTGCAAATTTGGTCAAGCAAGATTAGTATTCAGGTTTTGTATCATATAGAAATATATTTATTGGAAGTGAATATAGGGGATATTTATTGAAGCTATGTTTACAAAACAAGAAAAACAAGTAACTATACATGACTTTGAGACCCATGCCGGCGACACAGGCTCTGCAGAGGTGCAGATTGCACTGCTGACACGAAGAATCAACGACCTCACCGAGCACCTCAAAATCCATAAAAAGGACCACTCATCTCGGCGCGGTCTACTCAAGATGGTTGGGACAAGAACAGCATTACTTAAGTACATCAGCGGAAAAAGCATCAAGCGCTATCAAGAAACCATATCCCGACTCGGCTTACGAAAGTAGCAAACCATGAGAACACAGCAACATAAAAGCGACAGTAACTTACGTGTCACCCATAAATGCTTGGCACTCCAGTTGAGATGAAAGTTGTTCCATAACCCAGCCTACAAGATTGTCTACGAGGTAGTATATGTTTGATGTTCAGAAAGTAGAAAGAGAAATTGGCGGTAGAATCCTCTCTATCGAAACCGGCAAAATCGCTAAGCAAGCTGATGGTGCTGTCCAGGTTCAATACGGTGAGACTGTTGTTCTTGTCGCGGCGGTAACAGGTCCACCCAGGTCAGAGGATATTGACTTTTTTCCGCTGAGTGTCGAATATCGTGAAAAACAGAGTGCCGCTGGTAAATTTCCGGGCGGCTTTATTAAGCGCGAGGGAAGACCCACCACTAAGGAAATCCTGACAGCAAGAATTATTGATAGGCCTATTCGCCCGTTATTTCCGGAAGGTTATTTTCAGGAGGTTCAGATTATAGCTTCTGTGCTTAGCGCCGACCGCGAAAACGACCCAGATGTGCCAGCAATCATAGGTGCCAGCGCAGCACTTGCCATAAGCAAAATTCCGTTCTTAGGTCCGTTAGGAGCGTGCAGAATAGGTAGAGTAAATGGAGAGTTTGTAGTCAATCCAACACACAAACAGTTGCTGGCCAGCGACATGAGCATGCTTGTCGGTGGAAGAAAAGATGCAATAAACATGATTAAAGTCGGTGCAAAGGAATTGTCAGAAAACATCATTGCTGAAGGTCTCCTAACAGCTCATCAAACAGTCAAACAGGTTTGTGAGATGATTGAGGAACTTTGTGAAAGAGTCGCTGTTGAAAAGGAAATACCCCTAATAGAAATAGACCAAGAGGTTTATACAAAGGTTCTCGCCCAAATATCAGATAAATTGTATGAGCTCAAGCAAATACCAAGTAAGCAGCAGCGTAACACGGCCGTAAAAGAGTTGTTTGAGCAGGTTAGTGCCGAATACTGCGCCTCACAAGAGAATCTCAGCCCGGATACTTCAAGCCAACTTCAGGAAATTGAGCTAAGATGTGATAAGACAATGCTCAAGCGAATCTTCGAGAAGATAGAGGGAGAAATAGTCCGTAAACTTATATTTGAGGGTAAGAGACCCGACGGCAGAGGTTACAATGATATCCGTCTAATTACATGTGAGGTAGGTCTGTTACCAAGAACTCATGGGTCGGCGTTGTTTACACGCGGGGAGACACAGTCGCTCGTGAGCGTTACGCTGGGTACTATTAGGGATGCACAGATTATCGACGGTTTACTGGACGAGTACGCTCAAAGCTTCACATTGCACTACAACTTTCCGCCATTTTCTGTTGGGGAGACACGGCCAATTCGTGGACCTGGCCGAAGAGAAATTGGGCACGGCGAGCTTGCAGAACGAGCGCTGAAGGCGGTTAGACCACCAGAAGATAAGTTTGCTTATACGGTCCGTGTTGTCTCGGATATTACCGAGTCGAACGGTTCCAGCTCGATGGCCTCAGTTTGCGGCGGTTCACTGGCCCTGATGGATGCTGGTGTTCCGATTAGCAATGCGGTCGCGGGTATATCAATTGGAATGGTTAGTGATGGAAATGGCCGGCATGAACTGCTCACCGACATCATCGGCGAGGAAGACCATTTTGGCGATATGGATTTTAAAGTCGCCGGTACCGTCGATGGTATCACAGCGATTCAACTCGACATCAAGGCTGAAGGATTGTCTCACGATATTATGATTGAAGCGATGGAACGTGCAAAGGCTGCTCGCTTAGAGATACTGAATAGCATGAACAGCGTCATTAGTCAGCCAAGAGCGGAATTGAGTAAGTATGCACCAAAACTGGTGACTGTGGAAATCGACCCGGAGTACATTGGCAAAGTAATTGGGCCAGCAGGCAAGATGATTAAGAGCATCCAGGAGCAAACAGACACAACAATCGAGATTGAAGAAGATGGTACTATTTACATAAGCTGTTTGGATGGCGACGGCCACCTGAAGGCCAAAGAAATCATAGAGTCGATTACCCAACCTCCACAGGTGGGACGAATATATCAGCAGGCAAAAGTAGTCTCCGTAAAAGACTTTGGGGTGTTTGTTGAAATCGCACCGGGCATTGAAGGGCTGTGCCATATTAGCGAACTCAGCGACGGCTTCGTCAAGAACGTTGAAGACGTTTGCAAAGCGGGAGATATTATACCCGTAAAGCTGACAATGATTGATGAACAAGGGAGATTAAAACTCTCACGCAGAGCTGCTCTTGCCGAGCTGGGCATAAAAGACGAAAAAAAACCTGTAGAAAAATGATGACATAAGTGAGGGGGCAGGTTACTATACTAAGACGGAGAATTTAGAAGCTGATATCGGCAGGCACAATCCTAAGCAGGTGTGTCGATTGAGCTTTAGCATTGCACTTTTACTCCCTGCAGGTCCTGAGCTGGAGATATAAGACACGTGCAGCATTTTATCAGTGGTGTTATTGTCGTTTTGTTGATCGTTATGCCCTTGCTGGTACTGTTACTACGTAAAAGAATACAGCAGATTAGAACAGATAAAAAATATCACCCTGAACAGCTTGAAGAACTTGCAAAATTGACTGGTGAGCTTGCCCATGAGATCAAGAATCCACTTTCCACAATCAAGATTAATCTAAAGCTTATTAGTGAAGAGTTGCAAGTTCCTGACGTTACAGAATCCGGCAAAATGAGCTTGGATAAGGATGGACAGAAACTGGCAAGGGCTCGTAGGAAAATAGCTATTATTCAAAAAGAAACGGACAGGCTTGAGGAGATACTGGATGGCTTTTTGCGTTATATTAACAGGGCTGAGCTACAATTGGCGAACGTTAATATCAATGAGCTTGTAAGCGACATGATAGATTTCTATTCGCCTCAAGCTTACAGTCACTCAATAACCATCCGACAGGGCTTGCAAAATGAGCCACTTATCTGCAAAATTGACGCACGTATGCTCAAGCAGGTGATACTGAATCTATTTGTCAATGCCCAATACGCCATGAGCAATGGCGGCGAACTAATGATACGAACAGATAATCAACAGACCAATGCAGTAATACAAATCAGTGACACCGGCTGTGGCATTGACAAGGATATATTGCGTAACATATTCAAACCTTACTACTCATCTCGACCGGAAGGTATGGGATTGGGCCTGGCAACGGCAAGAAAAATAGTGGAAGGACATAAAGGCACAATCACAGTCAACAGTGAACCTGGAAAAGGAACGTCCTTTACCATAAAACTGCCTTTACTTGCTGCTGACGAGGTCGACATCGAGGCATCCACTTGACAGAGCAAAAAAACATCATTCTGGTTGTCGATGACGAGCGCAATCATGCAGATGGCATTGTCGAAGCTATTGAAAAGTTGCCTTCAAAGGCAATTGCCGTCTACAACGCTGAGGATGCGCTAGAGATGCTGCGCACCCAACAGGTAGATGTAGTCGTAACTGACCTGAAGTTAGGCAGTGACATTGACGGTTTAGCCATACTCGAAGAAGCAAAAAGACAAAATGTCCAGACAGAAGTGATTCTGATTACCGCTTATGCAACTATTGACACCTGTAAAGAGGCTATAAAACAAGGCGCATTCGACTATCTTGTCAAACCAATTGACATCGATCAGCTTCGCGCGCTTGTAGCTCAGGCCAGTCGAAAGGCGGCAGCAGCTTATTCCCATCAGTCTATGAGGGACAAACCTGTAAGAGAAGATTTTGAATTCGAAGGAGTATGGGGAACCAGTCCTATTATGCAGGGGATTTTTGAGGTGTTGCGACGAGTTGCACCGACTAACATATCTGTCTTGATTGAAGGCCAGTCCGGCACGGGCAAGGAGTTGTTGGCCAGAGCAATCCATAAAAACTCACCTCGGCAGGATAAGCAATTCAGACCCTTGAATTGTGCCGGTCTGACAGAAACCTTGTTGGAAAGCGAACTATTCGGCCATGTCAAAGGTGCCTTTACAGGTGCCAGTGGTGACCGAAAGGGACTGTTTGAGATTGCGAATAAAGGGACATTGTTCCTGGATGAGATCGGCGATATGCCGATGAATATGCAGGCAAAGCTGCTACGCGTCATCGAAGATGGCGTTGTCATTCCGGTCGGCTCGAACAATCCAACTGTCGTCGATGTTCGCATCATAAGTGCTACAAATCATGACCTTAAGACACTAATAGAAAAGAAAAAATTCAGAGAAGATTTGTACTTTAGAATCAAGGGTGTGAACATCTCTTTGCCCGCTTTGCGCGACAGAGTGGAGGACATACCGGCTCTTGTGGATTATTTTCTCAAGGAAGCTGTCACCGAAACAGGCTTGAAGGTCACTGGGATAAGTGACTCAGCCATGGCAGTTCTCTCGCGTTATGATTGGCCTGGCAATATCCGCCAGCTTAAAAATGCTATCCGGACAATGGTTGTAATGTGCGATCGTGACCAGCTTGATGCCCAGGACATACCGCCGGAGATAGCGCAGAGACCACAATTAGCTGCTGACAGCAGGGCGACTGGCCTGGCAGGTGTGTCACTTGAAGAATTGGAAAAACAAGCCATCATTGACACATTAGCGAGAACCAAGAGCAACCGCGAAAAGGCAGCTAAAATCCTCGGCATCGGCGAAAGAACTCTCTACCGCAAAATTAAAGAATATAACCTATGACGTAGTCACCCCCCGGTTTTGTTTCAAGATGTCGAAACTTGGGGGGTAGCGTGCCCCATGACTCGTGAAACGTCATTGCGAGGCGGAGCCGAAGCAATCTCAATCCAATAAGCAATTATCATTAATCATTTTTAGAGTCATTCCGAGCGCAGCCGAGGAATCTATTAAAAAGTCATTTCGAGGCCGAAGGCCGCGGCAATCTCATTTCCTGTCATTCCGCACTTGATGCGGAATCCATACGAAATATGAACCACAAAGCACGAATCACGAGTTTCCTTATCAGGGTAATTAAGTATTTTTGCATTTTTTATTTTTCTCTGGTCACGAGCCACGGACGACGAGCGACGATTTTTCCTTGCCTTTTCCCTTCTTTTGTGTTATTTTCTGTCGCTAAAGGCGTGATGCATCCGGGAGCGGAATACTTCTTTGAATCGTCCGTTTGTCATTCCTGCGCAGGCAGGAATCCACGCGAGGTACGCTTTACAAGATACGCTTCACGAGATACGAGATACGAATTTTATTGGCGGGAATTGCGGTTTTGTAGATTGATAATGAAATGTAGGGAAGAAAAAATGGGTGACTGTCCCTAGTATTGAGTATTCCTTTACTAGTTTTTAGCATTCTAATTTAGATGTTGAACATGGGGTTCTCGAAGACAATCTTATTAAGGTCAGAGAAGAAAGACATCAAGTTGTATTCGGTTACTGGAGCTTCGCCAGGGTGAGCGCAGTGACATCTCATGTCAAAGCAGCTCCGCAAGCGGGTGTGCTGATTTGAGTCTATCATCCCCATGCCCTCGATGATCCATATTACAAGCGTGTCGAAGACCTCCCTGATTTCGCCGATAGAATTGACGTTTTGGGGTGAACTAAATCTCTTGAATCGGCCCTTTTGTTGACTCGCCATTTGGGCTGATGTAACATTGAACGTGGAAAAACCCAACTTGCCTATGCGCCGGTGAATTCGATCGATGGCAGCACACCATCCTAAGATTACCGCGGCACGAAAGAAGCCTCGCTGCGCACAACTGATGGCTTCTTGCAGATAGTCGTTCTCCTGAGGATCAGGAAGATTTGAGAGGATATTGTGAAGGAGCGCCAACGAAGTATAATTCGTTCCTTCTGTCTGTACAGATAGAAGGAGTTCGCTGCGAAAAGGTTTGATTACAGCATCTAAAACATCGAGGTAGCTATTCTTGAGATTGTTAGGCGCACTTAGTGCAATCAGTCGGCCGCATCCATCTGAGTACTTCTGGAGAATGTCACTCGACATGCCGCCCTGTTGGCTTAGTTGTATCAGGATCTCATTGAACCAACGTGTACCGAGTTGCTCAGCTCGCGCCCTCAGGTCATTCTTCGCAATCTGTTTGACCTTTTCTGCCCTGATGTCTTTCCGCAGAGCCTTGAGGTCGGCAAGAAACTGTTTCAATTCACCAATCATAGACCTACTTCAGTTCTTTGATTAAATCGGCGAGCTCAGTTTTTCCTTGGTCTGAAAGATTTATTGTTTGCACCTTCTTAGAGTAATGCTTAAAATCGAACAAGCTGGCATTATTAGTAAAGTTGTTGTTCCAGTTATTAACGTCATAGCACTTGCGGGTTCCAGCTTCCTCTTTGATGGCTTCCACCGAAGTCTTGAAGTTCCCCGACCGAATGGCGTTATGCAGGCACTGGAGAAGAGTGATCCGCACCTGACTCTCAGACGTCCGCGTTGTCTTGAGGTTCTCGTACAAGGGGAGAATCTGGTCTCCCTCTTTGTAGAACAACTGGTTGACATCATTTACAGTAAGACTGTGCTTGTCTAGGAATCTGCGTGCCTTCAGATGAAGATCTGCGCTTGTGAGATCATCCTGCGTTTGATCGGCCTCTTCAACAATGCTCTCCGGCGTCTTCTTCTGGTCCTTCTCGTGCTCTTCCGGTTTGGGTTTGTCGCTTGATGCCGGTGGTTTGCCCCCCTCAAGCGTGTGTTTGAGCAAAGTCTCGAAGCAGATCTGCTGAAGATTCTCAGGACACTCTTGTGCAATCTTGGCAATTTCAAGCACTTTCTCTATGACCTTTTTGTTCATGTTCTTCTCCATTTCAACAGCCCAATTGTCCCTAGTTTTCTTTTTTTATCCCCAAACTTTCGCGGATTCAGCATCGAAATAGTAAATGTTTAGTTCCTCACGACTCGCTTTAGTTTTTTTCTTTTTCCTACTTGCTGTTTTTGCCAAATTTAACTGCCGATTTTCTTTCATTAGGTCGGCACGGTTAATTATCTGCTGATTAGACCTGGAACTGGGCTTGCCATATAAACTAATGAAAACATTTTCTAGTTTGCCATTTTCAATTATATGCAGGATATGCTCATCATTTTCTGCCAATGAATTACCGTATATGAACAGATTGCCACTAATGCTTTGTAGACTTTTATAACCTTTGTTTAGAAATATACTATGGTTTACACGTTTAAGTTTTTCTTGCCACGATCCTTCTGCAACAAAATGGGGGTATAGTCCTTTATCTAAAGCTTTACGAATTTGTTCCATCAAAGGAATCTCGGTATTACAGTAGGTTAACTTTTGAAATTCTGTACCAGCATCAAAAATATGTAATCCTCCGTGCAAGTAGAAGACACTTTGAGTATTTGAATGACTCCCGTCCCAAACCACATATTCCTGCTGCCCATCCTCTGGCATAACGAAACCATCATTGATACTTTTGATTAATCTTTTGCCCTCCATATCGTGCATAAGCGTCCAATAAAGCAGGAGGTCATAATTTATCGTATATAAGGTTTCAAAAGGTGATAGAAACGCACTACACGCATTATATTGACTATCATTAATATCGGTGGGCAGACTTGGGTGTTTCCCAGAGATGACCTTAACAAGAATCTTCTTTAGAGTATCTGCGTCTTTTGTAAGTTGCTTGGAATGTTTTTTCAAAGCTCCGTTATACAGTGTTAATATTTTTGCGGCATCATATAGCTTCCTAATTATTATCTCAAAATCCTGTGTTTCAAATAAGTCAAATGCTTCTCTGACACAAGGGGAGACTAATGAAAAATCAGCTTCATCTAAAAGAGCGTTGTATGCAAATATGTCTTTCTTGCATGCGATACTAAAACCATTACCTAACAACAGACGTTTCTTCCCGTCAGCTTTTTTTAATGCTTCTTTGAAAATAATAAGTTTAACTGTCACATTTTCTCCGCAGTTACTAATGTTGTGACTTTTACGTTTGTTCTATAGATCTCGACTTACAGCGTGGGCAAATAATAGGATAAGAAGGCCTGTTTTTCTCCTCTGCCTCACCTGGCTCAAAAACTTCTTCTTCAAATCGACATCCACAATTCTTGCATATGAATTTTTGCTTTTTCATAATGAACTCCGAAAAAGCAATAAACGTTTGCCTATTTTTTTCTTTTGGAAGGTTTTTCCCTTTGGCTGAGCGCGCTGCCAGCAGCACTTTTCGATTTGCTGCCTGTTCTTTTATCGCGCAAAACTTTGCTCGCCTTTTTCGCAACCCTTTTGCTTGTTACTTTTTTACCACCTTTTGCCATGACTAAGTCCTTTCTAAAATCATTGGTTATAAATAAGTGTACTTTAAGCGAAAAACTCCAAAGTACGGGATCAACAAGGGAAACCGAAGAGTGGTTTTTTTTACGCGCTCTCGGCATCCTTCGCCGATCGCTTAAAATATTAGTATTTTATAGAGCAATACCTGTGCCAAAAGCCTTTTTACCGGACCCAAAATAACGCAAGCCTTTGTTTCAAATAGACTTACACTGTAAAAGTGTTTTGGCTCCATCTGCTAAAACTCCATCCAAAACCTATTTTCTCTGCCAACATGGCAGGTCAGACAATTGACGAAAACAAAGCAAAAATGCAGGGGGCGGCAACTCCGGCTATAGGACGGGGCTAAACATAACGAAATAAACCGGCAGGATGACCAAAAAAAGCGATTTTTGGCCTTTTTCAGCCCCTTTTCCTGATTTCTGCAAAAAATTTGGTCTTTATAAGACTTTATGATTGAAATTTTTGTTCTAATCGCCTATCGTACTTTTTGAAGGAGTGGTGGTGGAAAAGCTCGGCGGAGGCCCATTTCAAGCTTTCAACCACGAAAAATTGTATTTTGTTGCGAAAGAATAACTCAAATTTTGGAGGAGCAAAAGATGGGAAATAGACGTGTAAAGATGAGGGCAACTATTTTTATTATTTTACTAACAATTGACCACTTAGCATTTGCTAGTATATCTGTTATTGACGGCAGTTCAGGCATCAGTCACCTGCCCTTTTGGAAGAATAGTTTCTGGGGATTGACTTCCCATATAGAAATGGCGTTTCCATTTACGGCAACTTCTGGGGGCCCTTATTTTGCTGAGGAGCTTGAGGTTGCGTTGTACCACTATGAGGGTTTAGCTGGTTCAACTGCTTACTTTTCCATTAATGTTGACAACAATGGTGAACCAGGAGATGTGATAGCTACTATCGAAATGACTGATATTACCACGAACCAGCAAGTTGTGAGCGCAACATTTACTGAAAAAATAATAATTAACAGCAACACTAATTACTGGCTTGTCGGTGGGACGCAACAAGGGCAGGTAAACTGGAATCTTGGGGACGGTGTTTTCGGAATAGTTGCCAAACGAGTAAATCATGGCGCATGGACTATCTTCTCGTATTCGAATGTATCTGCTTATGCCATCCTTGGCTCGCCTGTTCCAGAACCGGCCACTTTTTTCCTGTTTGGTCTTGGCGGATTAGCTTTATTGAGAAAACATAGAAAGGAATAAAAAATATTGAACAAACCAATTATAATACTGTTGACAGCAGCGTTGTTGTTTAACATATCAGGTGTCGGAAAGGCCACCATTGCTCAGTTGACATCCCCTGCAGAGTTCATTTACCCTACAACAACAATTGACTTTGATGACGGTTCAAATCTTACTGTTGCGAATACCCGTTATCTTGACCTGGGGATCGAATTCTCAAGAGACGACGGCTACGGAGTAGTACTTTATGAAGAGCAATTTACGACTTCACCTCCAAATGTTCTCGCAACGGTCAAGACTTCTCCCACCGGCCCACCTTGGGTTATGCACCTTAACGCGAGTTTTTCATCCCCGACTTTCGAACTGGGGGCATTCTTTGGAAATGATCAGGGTTACGGCTATACAGCAACGACACTTTCAATCTTTGACCTTCATAATGTACCATCTGGTTCTGTTACTGTGCTGACCAACAATAACAACAGAACAGATCAGTTTATTGGTCTGCGAAGCGATGTACCTTTCTATTCAGCCCGATTCGAAAACAACGGTACGTGGTTGTCTGTATCTCTTGACGATATGATTTTTACGGTCCCTGAACCGGCGACGGTTTTGCTGCTCGGATTGGGTGGGTTTGCATTGCTGAGAAAACGTAGAGAGGAATAGTGTTAAGTTTTTGGTGCTTAGTTTTGAGTTAACTCAAAACTCACTTCGCCAATACGGCATTTGCTCAGGTGTTACATTCTCCCACAAACCTTTCTTTTGGCTGCGGGCAGCAGCTTCTAACTGCTTGTACTTATTATAAAAACTGTGGCGAAACCGCAGGTCAGCGTAAGCAAAACCTTCTGATACAAGAACCTCATTCAAAAATCTGCTGTTTGGTAATTGAACATACGCCAATAGTCTGTTGTATTCTTTATTATCCCGTGTGCGGTTTCCTCCGTCGAGATAAATTGTAACAGTTTTTCTAAGAGTCAGCGTTGTCGTGAATTTGGTAGCCTCTGGGCCGAAATACTGAACCGGCGTGTTCGGCTTTTTGGTTTCCGGCGTATCAACACCCCAAAGACGAATCCTCGTGTGAGGATAATGACCATTTGGCACATTTATATCAAGAGTGTCACCATCAACAACATTTACTACTGTGAAGGTCTTGCCGTGATATTTCTCAAGGTCACGTGGCTGAGGTTGCCACTTTCGCCTTATTGGGCTGTGGTCGAGCCAAACAAAAAAAACCGCCAGTAACAGGCATATCATTACCAAGCCTGCTTGCCGGCGTTTACTCATCGCAAAGGTACTATTGTTTTTCTTACTCAATAGAACAAATAATCGATCATACTTTATTTCGAAGCTCAGCAGGTTTGTCCAGCTCAAAGGCTGAACAGACAGCTTCAAGGGCTTTTTCAGCGTCCTTTTTATCCACAGCACAACTGATGCGAATTTCACTGGTAGTGATAGAGTCAATATTGACCTGAGCTTCAGCCAAAGCGCTGAACATTCTCTCTGCTACACCATAATGCGTCCGCATGCCAAGACCTACTGCCGAGACAAGGGCAATATCATCACGAACGAATATGTTATCATAGTTGACCTCGTCCTTTATCCGTTCCCCAACCTTCTTGGCTTCATTCAAATCTGATGTGCTAACCATAAAAGATAAGTTAGCCTTCTCAGGACTGACTTCGGTTTGGATAATATCATGGACCACAACTTTTGCCTGAGCCAGGCGGGAGAAGATTTTTGCGGCGTTACCAGGGATATTGTCAACACCAACAAGGCTTATCTTGGTCATATCTTTCTGTACAGTTGCACCTGCAACTACAACACCTTCCATTTGCGGCACCTCATGAGTAATTATTGTCCCCTGTGTTTCGTTAGCACTACTTCTTACGTGTATTTTGACATCATATTTCTTGCCGAACCCTACGGCCCGAATGTGCATAACACTTGCACCAAGGCTTGCAAGTTCAAGCATCTCGTCATAGCTGATTTGGTCCAATTTGACGGCGTTTCTGAATGTTCGTGGGTCTGCTGTATAGATTCCATCAACGTCCGTATAGATTTCGCATTGCTTTGCTCCAAGGGCAGCAGCTAATGCGACGGCGCTTGTATCCGAACCGCCTCTACCCAGTGTGGTAATGTTTCCTTGTTCATCAATGCCTTGAAAGCCTGCAACGATAACAATCTTTCCCTCATCCAGTTGTTTGTGAATTCGCACTGCGTCAATGCTCTTTATCTGAGCTTTTGTGTGAGTGCTGTCGGTCATCAAACGAATCTGGCCACCCGTAAAACTAATAGCGCCATAGCCCATACCATCGAGGGCCATAGCGAAAAGTGAGACCGTCTGCTGCTCACCAGTACTCAATAATTGGTCCAGCTCGCGCGTTGGTGGATTTGGATTAAGCTCCAGAGCATCAGCTATTAGCTCGTCGGTTTGTTTACCACGCGCTGACGCAACCACCACTACCTGAAATCCATCCTTAACCATTTTGATTACTCTTGAAGCGGCCCGACGGATCTTTTCTGCATCCGCAACTGACGTACCACCAAACTTCTGAACGATTATCTCCATATCCCAACCAGTAAAAGAAATTCAAGATGTGCCTAACAATACTGCATCATGTTTTGATAGTCAACAATGTCAGCTTTTCAAAAAGTACTCCATAAGTTCAAAGCCTTTATCTATCTTAAATCCCGATTTAGCAGCGTTTGCTTCACTAAAAGGCTTATGTACAATTCCCATGATACCATTACCCGCCATGGCAAATGGAACAGGCTCCGGCGAATGAGCACCACTACTGACCAGAGTTGGATGGTCCGGCAATATTAATATCCGCCAACTTTCGTATTTCTGCAGCGCTTCCAAAACGGGCCCGATTATATGCATGTCCACCTGCTCGATTGCCTTTTTCTTCATATCGGCATTGCTCTGATGGGATGCCTCATCAGGCGCTTCGATATGGACGAAAACCAGATCGTATTCACCGAGCGCCTCCACCGCAGCGGCGCCCTTGCCTCGATAGTCCGTATCAACAAAACCAGTGGCACCAGGTACCTTTATCAAATCGAAGCCGACAAGTTTTGCAAGACCTCGTACCAGGTCAACAGCAGTGATAGCAGCGCCTCTTGGACCGAATCTCATTTGGAAACTATCCAGCATGGCCTTTTTACCCTGTCCCCATAGCCAGATTGAGCTAACCTGATTTTCACCAAGGTCCTTTCTCACCTTATTGATATCATGATCATCGAAGAACTGTTTTGAACGAAACGTTAAATCCCGCAGCAGCTCTGAACCTCTACCACGCGGCAAGATTTTTTCTATTGGCCGACCTATATAATCGTGTGGTGGATACGTCTTTACATCAAAGTCAAAACCCTTAAAGACTACAAGGTGCCTGTAACTCACACCCGGATAAAAACGAATCTTCTCGAGACTAAGCTGTTCTTCCAACTCTTTTATCAACTTGCCGGCTTCTTCGGTTGAAATGTGTCCGGCACTGTGGTCAACAATTTTGCCATCTGCAATAGTGATTAGATTACATCTAAACACCCAGTCACCAATTCCCAATTTGATATTGCGAGCCACGGCTTCAATTGGGGCGCGACCACTGTAATATCGCGCTGGATCATAGCCCAGCACGCTCATAAGAGCAACATCACTACCTGGGTCCATATCGGGGGGAACCGTACGTACAAGGCCTTGCCTGCCTTCGGTGCTAATCTTATCCATATTTGGTGTATCAGCAGCTTCAAGGGGAGTCTTGCCACCAAATTGTTCAAGTGGCTCATCCGCCGCACCATCAGGAACTATTACGGCATATTTAGTCACTATTCCTTATCCTCCGGCACGTCAACTATTCTTATACAGACCGGCTTGCTACAAACCGTATCAAGTTCGTCCAGACTTTTAAGGGCTGCAGTAACCTTGCATTGCTTGTTGGGGTGGGTCGTTATGACCACCGGCACGGTATTACCCGGCCCAGCACCTTCGTGCTGTAGCACGCCGGAGATACTTATGGCGTTTTCAGCGACTATTTTACCAATCTGCGCGAATACACCCGGCTGGTCCTTGACCATCAATCTGATATAAAACCTACTTACACAGTCATCGATTTTTACTATTCGTGACTCTACTTCGCTTCTTGGCTTAAGATATAAATGCTTAAAGCTGGTCGCGGAATTACCCAAAGCAACATCGATAATATCAGCAACAACTGCACTCGCTGTGGGCATCATTCCGGCACCCCGGCCGTAGAAAATGACTTGCCCAACCGCACTTCCAAAAATGCTAATGGCGTTAAACGGACCCGCTACACGGGCTAGGGCGCTATCCTTGGCTATAAAAGACGGATGTACACGAAGTGAAACCCTGTTCTGCTCATCTTTTTCTCCAATTGCCAAGAGTTTCAGATAATAGCCCATCTCGGCACCAAAGCGTATATCATCTTTTGAAACTCTCTCAATACCCTCAATATAAATATCTTCGAGCGCAATTTGGTATCCAAATGCGATGGAAGTAAGTATCGCTAACTTGTGCGCGCTATCCTCGCCGTTGATGTCGAGTGAAGGATTTGTCTCGGCGTAGCCTTTTTGTTGGGCTTGAGCCAGGGCCTCGGAAAAATCTTGACCCTGTGAGGTCATGTTCGACAAGATGTAATTGCAGGTACCATTGACGATACCATACATCGCGGTGATATTATTCGCGACCAACCCTGTGCGGATGGCGGAGATAATAGGGATACCGCCGGCACAGCTCGCTTCAAAGGCAATGCAGCGACCGTTCTGGTGAGCGGCTTCGTAAAGCTCATTGCCATGCTTGGCAAGTAGGGCCTTATTGGCAGTAACTACGTCTTTACCCGCCTGGAGCAATCTTAGCTGAATGTCCTTGGCGGCATCAGTACCCCCGATGAGTTCCACTCCTATCTGAATGCTCTGGTCACTTAGCAGTCTGCCTATATCATCAGTAAGAAGACCATCCGGCAGTTTCACTGGCCGAGGTGACCGCGTATCAGTATCAATAACGCGGCTAAGCTCCAGCCGAAGGCCGGTCCTAGCCTCTATGAAGTCTGCCTCTTCGAGTATCAGCTTAGCCACGCCGCAGCCGATCGTGCCAAATCCGACAAGCCCAACTTTTACAGTTTTTCCACTCATATAGAACCTGCTCTTGAAAAGCCGGCCGATTAGGCCGTTGCAATGACGCACGTTTAAGTAAACCGCTAATCAATAATATATCGGCCCAGCTCGGTCAAGCAAAAACCTTTTGAAGAACTCTGCGGTTTTGCCGCAAGCTTCTCCATTAACATAAAATATGCAGGATAAGCTTTTAAGAGGTTATCTGGCTTTGCATAAATCGGTGACGTCTCTTATAATGGCTGTTCACATTTGCCAGAAAGTGTGATGAAAGGAATGCTTATGAAGAACGGGCGAGCAGGTCTGATCATTTTGTGTATCATTGGCGTTTTGCTATGTGGATGCAAGGCGAAAAAGACCCGCTTTGTAACGATAGGTACAGGTGCGGTGACAGGCATATATTATCCTACGGGCGGTGCTATCAGCCAAATGGTAAACAGGAAATTCGATGACTATGGCATTAAGGCGACGGTTGAATCAACAAGTGGTTCCGTGTTCAATATCAATGCTGTATTAAAGGGCGATCTTGAGTTTGGCGTCGTCCAGTCAGACAGGCAGTATCAGGCATATCACGGATTGGCGGAATGGGCACGGTCCGGGGCGCAGAAAGATCTACGGTCTGTATTCTCCGTCCACCCTGAAGCAATAACGTTAGTTGTGTCGGAAAAAAGCGGTATCAGAACGATCGAAGACCTGAAAGGAAAGCGGATCAATCTGGGAAATCCAGGTTCCGGACATCTGCAGAACTCCAGAGATGTTTTGGGTGCGGCTGGGCTTGCTGAGGATGATTTGTCTGCCGAATATGTAAAAGCTCTGGAGGCGCCCGGATTGTTGCAGGATGAAAGGCTCGATGGATTTTTCTATACAGTGGGACATCCCAACGGCAACATAAAAGAAGCAACATCTGGGAGAATTAAGGTCTTCATCGTACCCATCGAAGGCCGGGGTATCGATAAAATGCTCCAGCAGTGTTCATACTACGCGAAATCGCGCATACCTCATGAATTCTATCCCCGCGCATTAAATACTGAGGATACTGAGACTATTGGTGTAAAGACAACCCTTGTGACATCCAAAAAAGTGCCGGCAGTGGTTGTCTACGCTATCACAAAAGAGGTCTTTGAGAATTTTGAGGATTTTAGATTGCTTCATCCGGCATATCAGGGACTGGCAAAAAAGGATATGCTAAAAGGGCTTTCTGCACCGATTCACAAGGGTGCTTTGAGATACTACAGAGAAGCTGGACTTGTCAAATACGTAGATCCTAAACTCATAGTTGATTAGGTGCTTAGGCTCGGTCAAGATATTCACTGAGACAACTTTTAGATGATAGCAAGGAAGGAACCAGAAGTAAGCCAAGATATTCTCAACGGACAGAGAAAGTACCCGAGAACCGACAGAAAAGCCGACAAGCTGATCATTGCTGCTATTTCACTGGCTTGGGCATTGTTTCAGCTTGCGCTGCCGCGTTTCATAATACTAGATAGTATAACGGTACGGGCGATTCACCTGGCTTTCGCAACGACACTTGTTTTTTTGACGGCTCCTATCACTAAACGTACTCTCAAAAGGAAGCCGCCTGACGCGAAACGCTGCATCCCACCTGCGGATTACATCTTAGCCGGCCTTGCGTGCCTTTTTTCTCTCTACATCGTGATTGACTGGCTGGGCATTTCGGCGCGAGCAGGTGTTCCGATCCAGCGCGACCTTTTCATAAGCACCGTGTTGATTATCCTTGTACTGGAAGCATCAAGACGCGCTCTTGGCCCCGCTCTTTCAGTCATTGCCATTGCCTTCACTCTTTATGCTTTTTTGGGTCCGTACATGCCGTCGGCTTTTGCCTTTGGAGGAGTGTCCCTGCGGCGGTATTTAGGTCAAATTGCTCTATCCACAGAAGGGATTTATGGTATTCCTTTGGACGTATCAGCCAATACTGTCTTTCTGTTTGTGCTTTTAGGGTCAATGCTTGATAAGGTTGGGGCAGGGCAGTTTTTCAATGATCTTGCAGTTTCATTGCTTGGTCGGTTCAAAGGTGGTGCCGCAAAGGCCGCCATTGTTTCGAGTGGTCTGACCGGTCTTGTCTCAGGTTCAAGCATAGCTAATGTTGTCACTACAGGGACGTTTACGATTCCGTTAATGAAAAAAGTGGGGTATCCGGGAAAAATCGCCGCTGCGACAGAGGTAGCTGCAAGCACTAATGGCCAGTTAATGCCGCCGATAATGGGCGCAGCGGCGTTTATTATCGCAGAATACCTGAGCGTGTCTTACCTTACCGTCATAAAAGCCGCTGCGATTCCTGCTTTTGTGTCATATTTTGCTTTATTCTATATCGCGCATCTTGAGGCTTCGAAACTCGGAATGAAAAGGCTGCCCAAGTCGGATATTCCAAGACTCGGCACTGTACTTAAGAATGGATTTTACTATCTCATCCCGTTGGTTGTTTTGGTATATGAATTAGTTGTTATGCGACATACGCCGAAGCTGGCTGCCTTCAATGCAATAGTTGTCCTGTTGGTGATTGTCTTAATTCGCGACATTTTGCTGGCAATAAAAGGGAAAACGTCCATTTCTCAGGCCGCAATCGAAAGTGGCAAGACCATCGTTGCAGGCCTTATTGCCGGATCGAAGAATATGCTCTCTGTTGCATTGGCGACAGCTGCAGCAGGGATTGTCGTTGGTATTGTTGCAATGGGCATTGGAAGTATGATCGTGCAGATCGTCGAGATGCTTTCTGCCGGCAATATTTTTCTTCTTCTGTTAATAACAGCGGTTGCAAGTCTGGTGCTTGGGATGGGGCTGCCGACAACTGCAACCTATATTGTCATGGCTTCAATAACAGTTCCGGTGATAATCAAACTAAGTTCCGTAGGCAATATTAGCCTGATACCAGCGATAGCTGCACATTTGTTTTGTTTTTATTTTGGGATACTCGCGGACGATACGCCACCAGTGGGGTTGGCGGCTTACACCGCCGCGGCTATCGCAAAGTCCGATCCCATACAAACAGGCCTGCACGGCTTCCTGTACGATTTGAGAACTGCCGTTATCCCCTTTATGTTTGTCTTTAATGCCGAACTTATTCTTTTTGGAATAAATAGTCTTGCTCAGGCACTGCTGATCTTCGTTATGGCCACATTTGGGGCATTTGCGTTCGCCAATGCGGTTCAGGGTTGGTTTGTCACAAGGAATAAATGGTATGAGATTCCATTGTTTCTTGTTGCATCGCTAATATTGTTTTGGCCTGCCAGTGTAACGAAGATATTTGGCCTCGATCGTAGCCTGAGGTACTATATGTTCCTTGTTGGACTAGCCGTTTATGGTCTGACGTATCTTATCCAGAGGCCAAGGCTCAAGAGTTCACAGTCAGGAGCATAAGCTATCACACGAAGTCTAACTGGAAGCTGTAAACACGACCTTCTAAATGGCTCCGAAGTTTGCACCCGCTTCTATGGAGTACAGCCAGCATGGGCTTGTTATCTGTTAGAACCTCGGCAGTGAAGCCGGCTAAACCGTTGCGTTTGGCAATAGTGATAAGATACTTCAGCAAAAAGGATCCGATACAACGGTTTTGCCTTCGGTCGCGGACAAGAAAGGCAACCTCTGCCAAATTAGTGCGTGGATCGGTACTTGAACTCAGAGGCCGATGGGTGCACGAGTTTGGCGATACAAGGTCGAACGTTAGCGCGCACTTCGCGAGCAACCCGGGCAGTGCGTTTACTGTCAGTGATGAAGGTATTTCCAGAGACAATGCAGTTCTCGGCGTGGGGCTTGCGACCAAGCTGAACACTAAGACCGGGGTTTTTATTGACTATGATGTTAGCTTAAGCAGCAACAATATCTCGCATATCGTCTGTTTGTGTTTAGTGCACCGATGGTCTTGAGTATGAATTCAATCTGCAAGATTCATTAAGTGCGGCCTGTAAGACTCGCTGCGCTATGGGGCCGATAGATAACCTGGCGCACCTTAGATTTGCCGTCGGCATTCTGTTTTCAACGACTTTCCTACTTAGGCACTCTAACAAAACCTAAAGATTGAGTAGTGGTTTGTCCGATGCAACATCTGGTACGAAAGCTATAACCTGATATCATGGAGGACATTACTATGGCTAAGCCACTACTCACGGATGAACTATGG